>Ga0335074_10011209_pt1 | contig 12528 bp, 10 predicted proteins | sample Lox_Sample_23_FD_206715 | JGI IMG/M metagenome (GOLD analysis project Ga0335074, IMG submission 206715) | Soil microbial communities from Loxahatchee National Wildlife Refuge, Florida, United States - Lox_Sample_2.3 | ecosystem: Environmental > Terrestrial > Soil > Wetlands | place: USA...
GGTCACGTTCCTGACCGAGCTCGGCTTCGCGGTGGCGTTCGGGGTGCTGCTCGACACGATCGTGGTCCGCTCGGTGCTCGTGACGGCGCTGAACCTGGACCTGGGCCGGTGGGTCTGGTGGCCCAGCCGCCTGGCCCGCCAGCCGGCGCCGGAGGAGGAAACCCTGACCGGAGAGCCGGCCGGCGTCCCGTAGCCGCGGGGCGCGGGCGCCGCGGCGGCGGCGCCCGCGTCGCCGGCGTCAGCCGATAACGTCGACGACGATCACGGTGGTGTTGTCGTGCCCGCCCGCCTCGTCGGCCGCGGCCACCAGCGCCGTGGCCGCCTCCTGCTGAGTGCCGGCGCGCAGCAGCGGCAGGATCTCCTCATCCGTCAGCTCGCCGGTCAGGCCGTCGGAGCACACCAGGTAGCGATCGCCGGCGAGGGGCGGCAGCAGCCAGTGGTCCGGCCGCACCACGAAGTCGCTGCCCAGGGCGCGGGTGACGATGTTGCGCCGCGGGTGGATGCGCGCCTGCTCCGGCGTGATCGCGCCCGACAGCACCAGTTCCTGCACCTCTGAATGGTCCACGGTGAGCTGGCCGAACTGGTCGCCCGCCAGCCGGTAGACGCGTGAGTCGCCGACATTGAACACCATCACCTGGGAGCCGGCCGACGTGACCAGGGACGCCAGGCCCGTCACGGTCGTGCCCATGCGGTGCGCCTCGTCGCGCCCGATGACCGCGCGGTTGGCCTCGTCGAGCGCCGCGAGCACCGCGTCCACCGACAGCGGGCCGCCGCGCGCGTACCGCGCCAGCACGTCGATCGCGACCGCGCTCGCCACCTCGCCGGCGTCATGACCGCCCATCCCGTCGGCCACCGCGAAGATCGGCGGCAGGACGAGATAGCTGTCTTCGTTGACCCGGCGGACGCGGCCGGTGGAGGTAGCGGCGCCATGAAAGAACCGGGTCATTGCCGCAGTATGACAGAGGACTTGAAGCTTTGCGCAATCAAAGTCCGTGGAGAATGGTGTCTGGCCGGGAGACGGCTCCGTACGTTCCGAATAAAAGAAAGAAGGGCATGCATGCCAGAGCCGGGTGACGCACTGCAGAAACTCGGCTTCCTGACCATCGGCCTGTTCGACGGCCATAATCCCGGCCCGGGACACGAGGTCATGCTCGAGATGATCTCGCTCGGGGAGCGGCTCGGTTTTGACAGCGCGTGGGTGCGGCACCGGCATCTGCAGTTCGGCATCTCCTCCCCGGTCGCCGTGCTCGCGGCCGCGGCGCAGCGCACGTCGCGGATCGAGCTCGGCACCGCGGTGATTCCGCTCGGCTGGGAGAACCCGTTGCGGCTCGCGGAGGACCTGGCCACCGTGGACGTGCTGTCCGGCGGGCGGCTCAACCCCGGTGTGAGCACCGGGGCGCCGCGGCACTGGGATGACGTGCGCGGTGCGCTGTACCCCGGCTCCGGCGAGGCTGAGGACTTCTCCTACGAGCGCGTGGCGCGGCTGCTGCGGTTCGTCGCCGGGGAACCGGCCGTGACGTTCCGCGGGACCGAGGGGTTCGAGCAGTTCTCCGACCGGGTGGAGCCGCACTCACCGGGGCTGCGGTCCCGGATGTGGTACGGCGGCGCTTCGCTCGCGTCGGCCCGGTGGGCCGGGGAGCACGCGATGAACTTCCTCACGTCGAGCGTGGTCCGGGCCGAGGAGTCCGAGGACTTCGCCGCGGTGCAGCTGTCGCATATCCGGGCGTTCCGCGAAGCGCACCCGGCCGGGCAGGCGGCGCGGGTGTCGCAGGGGCTCGTCGTCATCCCGACCGACAGCGCGACGGCGGCGCAGCGCGCCAAGTACACGGCGTACGTCGCGGCGCGGACACCGCGCGCGGCCGCGCCTCTCGGGCCGGAGCGGATGATGTTCGCGCGGGACCTGATCGGCTCGTCGGGCGAGATAGCGGATTCCCTGTACGCGCACGCCGCGTTCCGCGAGGTGACCGAGGTGGCGTTCGCGCTGCCGTTCACCTTCGAGTGGGACGATTACGCGCAGATCCTCACCGACATCGCGGAAAAGCTGGGGCCCGCCCTCGGCTGGCAGCCGCGGTCCTGGTTACCGGAGGTGCGCGGGTGCCGCGGCTGCTCGTTGTCCATCACACGTCCTCGCCCGCGCTGCGGGCGATGCTCGAATCTGTCGTGGCGGGGACGCGTGACCCGGAGCTCGCCGAAGCGGGGATCGACGTCGTGGTCTCCCCGGCCCTGGCCGCGACCGCTGTTGACGTGCTCGCCGCGGACGCGTTCGTGCTCGGCACGCCGGCGAACATCGGCTACATGTCCGGCGCGCTCAAGCACTTCTTCGACCAGGTCTACTACCCGTGCCTCGACGCCAAGGCCGGGGCGCCCTACGGGCTCTACGTGCACGGGGCCAGCGACACGACGGGCGCGGTGCGCGCGGTGACATCCATCGCGTCCGGGCTCGGCTGGGCGGAAGTGGTCAACCCGGTCGTGGCGATCGGGCCGGTGGGCAAGGACGTGGAACGGCAGTGTTACGAGCTGGGCGCGACGGTCGCCGCGAACCTCGCCGGCTGACCCCGGGCCTAGCCCGGGGGTGCGCTCAGCACCTCGGCCGGGTCGTGACCGAGGTCGCGCAGCAGCACGATGGCGGCGTTCCGGCCCGGCGCGCCGGTAATGGAGCCTCCGGGGTGGGTGGTCGCGCCGGTCTGGTACAGGCCGGGGATCGGCATCCGGTGCGACGCCCAGCCTGGCGCCGGGCGCAGCGCCCCGGATTGCGCCACGCCGCGGTCGCCGCCATGGAACGCGCCGTGCACCATGTGCGGGTTCAGCTGCTCGTAGTCCGCGGGTGACTTGACGAGCAGCGCGTCGATGACGTCGTCGGTGAACTCCGGGGCGAACTTCCGCAGGTGGTCGAGCTGACGAGCCGCGTGCTCCTGCTTGACCGCGTCCCAGCCGCCCAGGCCGTGCGGTCCGGGCAATTCGTAGACCTGCTGGCTGAGCAGCTTCACGGTGTGCTTCCCCTGTGGCGCCCGGCTCGGATCCGCGAGGGTCGGCGTCGCCACTAGCAGCCAGGGCACGTCCGTGACGAACCGGCCGGCCCGCAGGTCCTGGCCCGCCCGGATGAGGTCCTCAGGCCATCCGGCGGTCCCGGCCGACACGGCGGTGTGCCTGCCGCCGTCGTTGCTCAGGAACACGGGCGGTTCGCTGGTCGCCAGGTAGATGCCGAACCCGGGGATGCCGACGTCGTACGTGTCGACCGAGTAGTGGAACTCCTCCGGCCACGACGCGGCCGGCGCCATGTCCCGCAGCTGGGTGACGTGAATGGTAGACAGCACCGCCTTGGCCGCCTGGTACTGCCGGCCGTCGGCGGTCTCCACGCCGACGCAGCGGCCGCCGCCCGCGCCGTTCGCGCCGCCCGCGCCGTTCGCGCCGTTCGCGCCGTTCGCGCCGTCGAGCAGCAGCCGGGTGACGCGCTCCCCGCAGCGCACCGTGCCGCCGTGGTCTTCCAGGTACCTGGTCAGCGCGGAGACGAGCTGACCTGAGCCGCCGGGAATGATCGACCAGCTGCGCTGCTGACGGCCGAAGATCAGCGAGTAGGCGAGCACGCCAGAGCCGGGCACGTCGACGGCCTGGTTGGTCTGGAAGGCCATCCAGAGCATGAACGCCTGGACCCGCCGGTCCCTGAACTCGTGCCTGATCACGTCCCAGGCGGACAGCTGGCGGCGGCGCTGCCACAGCCTTCCCCGCGGATGTTCGGCGAGCCGCGCGTCGAGCGAAGGGCCGAAGCCCACCGGGGTGAACTGTGACCCGCTGAATGCCGACTTCACCTCGTCGTACTCGTCGAGCAGCCGCTGGTACGCGGCGGCGTCGGCCTTATCGAAGCGGGCGATCTCCGCCACGGTGTGGTCCCTGTCGAGCCACATGGTGAGCTGCTCGCCGTCGGGGAACGCCACGTGCGCGACTGGGTCGGGGTCGATGTAGCGCAGCCCGTAGCGCGTGATCAGCCCGAGTTCGTCGCCGGTGAGCAGCGGGTTGACCCGGATCAGCGTGTGGCCGGTGGCGCACGTGTCGATGCCGTAGCCGGGCAGCAGGAGCTCTTCCGTGGTGCAGCCGCCACCCGGCACCGGCCGCGCGTCGAGCACCAGGCACCGGTACCCCGCCTTCGCCAGATAGCAGGCGGCGATCAGGCTGTTGTGCCCGGCGCCCGCAACCACGACGTCCGCATCGGCGTCCATAGTCTGATTGTCTTACATCACACGGACGGGGAAATCCGGATGAACGGCACCAGACTCGCGGTACTGACGATGTCCGCCATGGCGGTCGGCGTGCTCGCCGGCTGCAGCGGTCCGAGCAGCAGCCCGGCCGGCGGCGGCGCCACCCAGATCGCCTCGGCATCGGCGGGCAGCGCCAGCAGCACGCCGACGGCCTCGGCCACGGCGCCGGCGGCGGCGTTCGTGCCGATCGTCGAACCGTTCGACCCCGGCCACCCGGCCCGCGCCATCACCACCCCGGCGAGCTGCGGCAGCCTGGGCACCACTCTTGCCATCGAGAAGTGCTACGAGGACAAGGCCGAGACCTACGACGCGCAGATCGACCTGGTACAGCAGAACCGCTACCAGAGCGGCTCGGTGGCCCAGCAGACCGCCATCGGCGCCGACGACACCGCGTGGCTCGAAGCCAGGCAGACGGTCTGCGCCAAGGCGTACCAGGCCGGCGGAACCATCGACGGGATCAACATCGCGGCCTGCCTGCTCGACGAGAGCACCGCCCGGCTGCTCGGCCTGCGGGGCACGATTCCGCCCGAGGCGCTGCTCAAGTCCACCGACAGCACCAGCCTCAGCGACGTGGCCTGGTACACCACGCCCGAGGGCTCCCGGATCGGCCTGATCGACACGCAGGGCGACTCCACCGGCGGCGTCATCATCGCCTGGGTGGTCATCGGCGGCGCCGACGGCTTCGTGATCAACCCGGCCCAGTTCTTCTTCAGCGACGGCGCATTCACCGACAAGGGAGTCCTCCAGCCCCCCGCCACGGCCACCGGTTACCGGGTAGGGCCAGGCATCCAGTACCAGTTCACCGTCGACTACAGCCACCTCAGCTCCGACCCCGACGCGGCCAAGGGCAGCGGCGGCTTCGTGTACGCGCCCGGCAGCCCGGTCGCCCTCTGGCGGTAGTGCGGTAGTGATGCGACGACAACGCGGTAATGACGCGGTCATGGTGCGGTAATACGGGGATTGCGGCACCGGCCAGCCGTGTGGTCCGCTGGTCAGGCGACGACGCCCCGTCGCCTGACGGCGGGAGGAAACAGGGATGAAAGTCAGCCTGTTCGAGCAGGTGCCATATCGCTACATTCCGGACGACTACGGGGACCACAACAGCTCGGTCGTGACCGCGCCGTACCAGGTCGTCGACCCGGACCGGATGCACGAATCCATCTTCTCCGCGTACGCCGAACTGCTGCACGGCGTGCGGTCCGGCTTCGATGGCATCGTGGTGACCGAGCACAGTCAGTCCTCCTACGACATCTCGCCGAACCCGACCCTGCTTGCCTCGGCCGTGGCGTGCGCGGCGCAGACGGAGGGCTTCGACCCGGCGATCGCGGTGCTCGGCCGCTCGCTCGGCAAGACCCGTGAGCCGCTGAAGATCGCCGAGGAGTACGCGCTGCTCGACTGCATCAGCGGCGGCCGGCTGATCGCCGGCTTCCCCGTCGGGCTCAGCTACGACGCGAACCTCAACGCCTCTCTCCCCGCCATCGAGACCCGCGACCGCGCCCGTGAGCATCGCGAGCTGATCCTCAAGGCGTGGACCTCGCCCAGTCCGTTCCCCTGGAACGGCCGCTTCGAGAAGTACGGCGCGGTGAACATCTGGCCGCGGCCCATCCAGCAGCCGCACCCGCCGGTCTGGGTCCCCGGCACCGGCTCGCCGGGGACGCTGCGGGACATCCTCCGCAACGACTACGCGTTCGTGTACCTGAGCTGGGACGGGCCGAAGCTCGTCGGGCGCCACGTCTTCGACCGCTACTGGACCCTGGCGGAGGAGACGGGCCGGGACCTCAACCCGTACCGGCTGGCCTTCCTCCAGGTGGTCGCCGTCGCCGAGACCGACGAGCGAGCGGAGAAAGAGTACGCCAGCCACCTGATGTCGCTGTACCACTCCGGCCTCGGCGCGATCCCGGGCACCGCCATGGCCGTGCCCGGCTACGCCGAGCCCGCCGCGATCGAGGCCATGCTGCGGGCCGGCGGACCCGACGGGATGCTCGCGCGGATGCGGACGGCGACGTACAAGGACATCGTCGACAGCCAGGTCGCTATCGTCGGCAGCCCGGCAACGGTCGCCGATCAGCTCGAGGCGTTCGTCCGCGAGTTCCGGATCGGGAACCTGCTCGTGATGATGCAGAACGGCTCGATGCCGCGCGCGCTGACCGAGAAGAACATCTCGCTGTTCACCGCCGAGGTGCTGCCGCGGCTGCGGCCGATCTGGGACGACGAGGGCTGGGAGCACCGCTGGTGGCCGCGCGCGTCCGCGCCGGCGCCAGCCCGGACGGAGGCAGAGGCGGAGGCGCGATGACCATGACTCCGGTGGACGTGCGCGACGAGGCGGTCGAAGTCTGGGACGGCCGGCTGCGGCTGCACGTCAAGATCGCAGGCGACGGGCCGCCGCTGCTGTACTTCCATCCGCTGTCCGGGCTGGCCTGGAATCCGCTGCTCGGCCAGCTGGCGGCGCGGCACACGGTGTACGCGCCTGAACACCCCGGCACCTCGCCAGGCGACCCGCACGCGATCTCCGAGGTGCAGACGTTCTGGGAACTGCTGCTCGTCTATGAGGAGCTGATCCGCGCGCTCGGGCTCGACCGTCCGGTTGCGGTCGGCCAGTCGTTCGGCGGCATGGTCGCGGCTGATCTCGCGGCGAGCTTCCCGCAGCTCTTCGGCAAGCTCGTGCTGATGTCACCGCCCGGACTGTGGCGCGACGACGCGCCGATCCCGCTCATGGCGATGGTGGCGGGACCGCCCGAGGACATGCCGAAGTACCTGTTCGCCCACCCGGACAGCGAGGCGGCCCGGGCGGCCATGGCCCTGCCCGCCGATCCCGAGCTGATCCCGAAAGCGATCGCGCAAGGCGCGTGGAACCTCGGCTGTACGACCAAGTTCGCCTGGCCGATCGCCGACCACGGGCTCGGCCGCCGGCTGCACAGGATCGGCGTGCCCACGCTGATCGTCTGGGGCCGCGAGGACGCGCTCGTCCCCGTCGCCTACGCGGAGGAGTTCGGCAGCCGCATCGCGGGCAGTCAGGTGGAGGTGATCGACGACTGCGGCCACGTTCACCAGGCGGATCAGCCCGAGCGCACCGGGACCGCGATCAGCAAGTTCCTGGACGGCTGACGGCTGCTGTTAGCCCAGGCCGCGGCTGGCGGTTAACGCAGCTGGTAGGCCAGGTCCACGACGCCCGGCAGCGACAGCAGCCGCCTGGCCGGCGGCGCCTGAATGCCCTCGCGAAGCGTCCAGTGGTCCATGTAGATGCCGGCCGGCAGCCAGTAGTCGTCGCCCGGCAGGTTGTCGCTGATCACGACGAACCCCTCGCCCCTGGCCCCACGGGTCCCCGGCAGCGGCACCCAGAACGCGAGCCCGGTACTCCGGGTCACGAGCGGAACGATGTCCACGATCTGTCCCCACTCGACGTACTCCCACAGGCGCCCGTCCTCGAGCGGGCTGCTCGTGAACGGCGGCCATTCCCGCAGCGCGCTGGTGCCCGCCATCGGCATGACCCGGATCTCGGGGAACGGTACCGGGGTGTCCCAGGTCCCCGGGTGCGGGCTGTGCACCGCGAGCATCACGGTGACCTGGCAGTCGGTCACCCAGCCGAGCAGCGCACCGTCGTGCGGGAGCGGCATTCCGGTGCTGATCACCTGGCCGGTGACGCCGGAGACCTGTTCACCAGGACGGATCTCCTGGCTGGCGCCCTGGGAATCGTTCCACGACCTGATGACGAACGCGTCGTCGTCGACCTGGGTGAGCACGTAGAACCCGGACGATCCGGCCGCGCGGCTCATCAGGACCATCGACGGGTATCCGCCGTTCGCAGGGTGCGGCGTGACCGCGAGTGGGTAGCATCGGAACAGCCGAAGGCACGCCGCGAACGATGCCGCACCGGATAGGGCCTTAACAAACACGCTCTGCTCCTTGCCCGGAGGAAACCTGGCCCGCGTGACCAGCGGTGTGCGTGCCGGGTGTACGGACTGGCGCAGGCCCGGCCACGCGGGAGTCTCTTCGGTTGGACTACCGTTTCGGCAGGTGGGGACCGCAATGGCAGCCCTTTGCCGCTTGCATTACAAATGCTCATGCAACTTGCACCTGGAAGACATCGGTCACTTGACGTATATCGATTCCGCCCGGCGCCGATGCCCGTAAGCTGGCCGGACGGCCCGTCCGGGGTGAGGAGAACCCGCCACAATGTCGCAGCGACGTGTGCTTTTCGGCGCAAGCCTTGGCCAGTGGAACGGCGCGGATGTCGGTAACGTGCCTGGCGTCCTGGAGATAGCGGCGGCGGCCGACCGCGGCGGCCTCGACATGTTCACCATCGCGGATCACCTGTATTTCGGCGACAAGCTGGACGCCTACTCCGCGGTCGGGTTCCTGCTCGGCCGCACCAGCACGATCTCCGGGGCCGTGATCGTGACCAACCTGCCGACGCGGCCCGCGCCCGCGCTGGCGCGCACGATCAGCTCGCTGTCCGCGCTGTCCGGCGGTCGCGTCATCCTCGGGGTAGGCGCCGGGGCGATCTGGGACATGATCCCCCAGCTCGGCATCCCGCGGCTGACCCCTGGCGCCGCGGTGCGCGCGATGGAAGAGGCGATCACGGTGATCAGGGCGCTGTGCGGCGGCGGCGAACCGGTCACCTTCGACGGCTCGTTCTACCAGGTGACCGGCCTTCAGCCGGCCCCGGTCCCCGCGCCGCCCATCTGGACAGGCTCGGTCGGCCCCAAGTCGCTCGCGGTGACCGGGCGGACCGCCGATGGCTGGGTCCCTTCGATGGGGTCGGACTGGCTGAGCGCCAGGTACCGCGAGTCGCGGCCGGTGATCGACGCGGCCGCCGTCGAGGCGGGCCGGGATCCGGCCGGCGTCGCGAGCATCTTCAACTTCGGCGGCCGCATCACATCCGGTCCGCTCGCGCAGAACCGCGACGACGACGGGCGCTGGATTGGCGGGTCAGCGCAGCAGTGGATCGAGGAGATGACCTCGGCGGTACTCGAGCACGGGGCAGGCGGCTTCGTCTACCGCAGCACGGATGACACCCCCGCACCGGTGGCGGTGGACCGCTTCGCGCAGGAGATCGTGCCCGCGGTCCGCGAGGCGGTCGGCAAGGCCTGACCGTCTTGACCGGTCGCCGTGGCCGCTCCCTGCGGCGCGACATCGCTTCGGCGCGAACGCCGGCGTGGCTCGCCGCATCCCCCCCAAGGCGGTCCGGCCACGGCGACCGGGGCACGATTGTGCCAGCCGGCCCCTCACTAACCGGCAGGCACAAGGCACAAACGGCATGCGAGTCATGTCGCTGCACTTACCGGGACAAATGGGACCACGGGAAGCGCCAAGGTGCCTAACAGGCAGCAGGTTAAACTTGCTCAGCGTTACAGTGCATCATCACAATTGTGTAGGTATATGTGTAGATGCATTCCTGCCGAGTGAGGTAGCGGACATAAGCCTATCCCTGCCCCAGGAACCTAACAGCTTTGTCGGCCGTGAGCGGGAGCTCGACGAGCTGCGCAAGCTCGTGGGCCGTACTCGCATGCTCACGCTGACGGGTCCTGGCGGCATCGGGAAGACCAGGCTGGCGCTGCGCGCGCTGACCACGATGGCCGCCGAGTTTCCCGACGGGGCCTGCTATGTGGACCTGGCCGACCTGACCAGCCCGGACCTGGTGGCCGCCCGCGTCGCGTCCGCCGCGGGCGTGGCGGAGGAGAGCGGCCGGCCGCTGCTCGACACGCTGGCCGACGCGCTGCGCCTGCGCAGGCTGCTGCTCGCGCTCGACAACTGCGAGCACCTGCTCGACGCGTGCGCCCGGCTGAGCCAGCGGCTGCTGTCGAGCTCGGCTGAGCTGCGGCTGCTGGCCACCAGTCGCGAGCCGCTGCGGGTCGCCGGTGAGACGGTCTGGCCGGTGCCCCCGCTGCCCGTTGCCGCCACCGGCACGTCTCCAGGGGATGCTGTCCAGCTTTTTTCCGAACGGGCGCTGGCTGCTGCCCCAGGTTTCGCGCTCACCACGGACAACGCCGGCGCCGTCGCGGAGCTTTGCCGTTCCCTCGACGGGATCCCGCTGGCGATCGAGCTGGCCGCCGCCCGGGTCCGCACGCTCACCGTCGACCAGATCCGGATGCGGATGGCCGACAGGTTCGGGCTGCTGACGCTCGGGGACCGGGCCGCGCCGCCGCGCCAGCGGACGCTGCGCGCCGCGATCGACTGGAGCCACGACCTCCTGTCGCAGCGGGAGCAGGTGCTGTTGCGACGGCTGTCGTACTTCGCCGGCTGGTCGGTCGAGATGGCGGAGTGGGTCTGTGCGGACGAGCAGGTGCCGGCCGGGAGCGTGCTGGACACGCTGGGCGCGCTGCTGGATAAGTCGCTGGTGATCCGCGAGCCGGCGGTGCTCGGCCAGGCCCGGTTCCGGATGCTGGACACGATCCGCGAGTACGCGGCGGACCGGCTTGACGCGGCGGGCGAGGCGGCTGCCATCGCCCGCAGGCTCCGCGATTACGTGCTCCCCGTGGCGGAACGGAACTTCGCGGTGGGCATGGCGCTCGTCCCCGCGCCATGGCAGGACCGGGTGGACGTGTTCCGCAGGTACGACGTGGACGCGCACAACGTCTGGCTAGTGCTGAGCCAGTGCCTCGACGACGGCGACGTCGGGACCGGGCTGCGGATCTCCACCGCTATCCGGCCCTGCATGCTGGTCCGCGGTGAGTTCGCGATGGGCTGTGAGTGGGTGGACGCGTTCCTCGCCAGGGATGAGGCGGCCGACGTGCCCCCGGGCATCCGCGGTCCCGCGCTGATCGGCCGCGCGCAGCTCACGCTGTCGAACGACCCGGCGGCCGCCGAGTCGGCGGCGCTGGCGGGGCTCGACCTGTGCAGGGACGCCGGGGATGACTTCTGGACCGCCGCCGGGCTGAACCTGCTCAGCGAGATCGCCGTGCACACCGGACGGCCGGACCAGGCGGAGGAGTTCGGCCGGGAGGCGGCCTGGATCGCCGAGGCGGCGGGCGACCGCTGGAACGAAGGCTGGGCGCTCGGCATCCGGGCCGCGGTGGCCGGGCTGCGCGGCCGGATGCGCGAAGCGGCCGAACTGGCCAGCGCGTCGCTGGACATCATGCGCGCCATCGACCACCGCTGGGGTGTCGCGCGCGCCCAGCTCGGGCTCGGCGACTTGGCGCGAGTGCGCGGCGACTTCGCCGACGCCCGCCAGCGGTACATGGAGGCGCTGGCATACCTGCGGGAGATCAATGCCCGGCCGGAGATAGCGCGCTGCCTGTCCGGTCTCGGCCGCGTGGCGACCGAAGCGGGGGCGACCACGCTCGCCAGGGAGCACCTCACGGAAAGCCTGCGGCTCAGCCGGGACACCGGAACGCGCATCGGGGTGGCGCGCGGCCTCGAGTCGTTCGCCGCGCTCGCGGTCCGCGAAGAGGAGCCGGAACGTGCCGTGCTGCTCGCCGCCGCCGCTACCGCGCTGCGCGAGACGGCCAGCTTGCCTCCGCTGTCCGGAGCGCGGGCCGAACGCTACCTCGCCCCCGCCCGCCATCTCGGCGACGCCGCCGTCGGTGAGCTGTGGGCGCGCGGCCTGGAGCTGTCGCCGGCGGCGGCGATCGCGATCGCCCTTGAGCCGCCGGCCGCGCCAGCGACCTCGGCGAAGTCTGTGGCCGGGGCGCTCACAGCGACCGCCGCGGCCCTGATGCCCACACCGCCTGGCGCGCTGACGTCCAGGGAACTGCAGATCGCCAGGCTCGTCGCCGACGGGCGCAGCAACAAGGGCATCGGCGCCGAGCTTGTCATCAGCCCGGCCACGGTGGCCCGGCACATCGCCAACATCATGGCCAAGCTGGGCTTCCGGTCGCGCGCCCAGATCGCGGTCTGGATCGCCGACCGCCGGTTACCGGTTCCGGGCCTCCTGGGCGCGGGCCTCTTCCACGGTCAGCTCTGCCGCCGGGTCGGCCTCGAGCCGCTCGCCGGGAATCGGCTTGCCGCTGAGCACCGAACGCCCGTAGGTGCCCGCGTCGAGCCGCGCCAGCGCCCGGTCGATCGCGTCGACCCGGTCCTGCAGTTCCCCGGCGACGGCCTCGTCGTTGCCCTGCTGGGTTAGCGGCAGCGCCTCGTCCCCGTAGTCGCGGGGAATGTCGTCATTCTCCTCGAGCCCGGTCTCGGCCTCCCGCTCGGTATCCCGCAGCAGCGAGGCGACCTCATCCCGTTCCTTGACCAGCAGCTCTCGCGCCCGGCTCTCATCCATGCCCCGCACCCTACCCCCTTGCCGCAGGACCGTATCCGCTTCGCTCGCGTGATAAGGCTTACCGTACTG
>Ga0335074_10011210_pt1 | contig 12527 bp, 11 predicted proteins | sample Lox_Sample_23_FD_206715 | JGI IMG/M metagenome (GOLD analysis project Ga0335074, IMG submission 206715) | Soil microbial communities from Loxahatchee National Wildlife Refuge, Florida, United States - Lox_Sample_2.3 | ecosystem: Environmental > Terrestrial > Soil > Wetlands | place: USA...
CCCGCACCGTAGAGCGCTGCGGTCGAGCCTGGACGCGTGGCATCGACCGCGAGGGCGCTGGCGAGTGCGTTGGACTGCACCAGGCTCACGGTGGAGATGGCGCAGAACAGCGGAGCGGCGAGTCCCGCCAGGCCGCCGAAGCCGGTGACGGCCGCCGCAGCAATCCAGGCGGCGACGATGAGGCAGCAGAAGAGCGTGCCACGCATCACGCGCTCGACCGGATGACGAGAAAGCAGCACGCGATTGAGCTGACTGGCGCCGACGAGCCCGACCGAATTGAAGCCGAACAGCAGGCTGAACTGCGTGGGCGAGAGGTGGTACACGCCGATGAACACCGAGGGCGATGAGGCGATGTAGGTGAACATGGCCGCGCCGTTGAAGGCGCCGGTACCGAGGAAGCCGGCCAGCCGGCGCTGACCGAGCAGCTGCAGATAGGCGCGCAGTGGATGCTCCTGCCGGGCACGCTCGGCGGTGCGCGCGGAGCGCGTCTCGGGCAGGAGGTACCACACCCAGAATGCGAGTGCGCACCCGAGGAGCGCCAGCACGGCGAAGATTCCACGCCAGCCGCCCAGGAGCAGCAGCCCCGCGCCAAGGCTCGGCGCGCAGATGGGTGCAACGCCCCCGATCAGCGCGAGCAGTGACAACAGCCGCGCCGATTCCTGCAGCTCGAGCGCGTCACGGATCACGGCGCGGCTGATAACCACGCAGGCGCAGGCGCCCAGAGCCTGCGCCAGCCGGCCGGCGAGCAGCATCGGCAGTGCCGTTGCGAGGGTGCTGGCGAGCGAGCCCGCGACGAACAGCGCCGTGCCGAAGAGCAGCGGTCCGCGGCGCCCGAGGCGGTCCGACAGCGGACCGTAGATGAGCTGACCGACCGCCAACCCAACGAAGAAGATGGCGACCGTCGGCTGCACGGACTCGATCGGCACGCGCAGGCTCGTGGCGATCGTGCCAAGGCTCGGCAGGTACATATCGATCGACAGCGGCCCCACGGCCGTCATGCAGGCGAGCAACACCACGAGCGCGCGGGGCAGCGGCACGGGCAGGGCCTGCGGTGTACTCATGCGTGCGCGCCTCTCGTGCGGCGCGTACGGGATGCGGCGAGTGGGCACTCGAGATCCCTTTCTTGACCTGTCAGGCAAAATGAGCAGACACTAGAGACTACCATTGTGCCAGCGTATGCGACGGACAGCGTAGCGCCAGCGCGGAGTATCTCGCCGATGCAACGCAGTACGGACCGGATCCACGTGACCCACGCGGGCCGGCTGTCCTCCGGACTCGAGTCTTTCGAGGCAGCCGAGCGCGAGCTGCTGAGCGGCAAGCTCACCGAGCGTGCCGCTTTCGATGCGCTGCTCGACGAAGCGATACGCGGTGTCGTTCGCGAGCAGATCGCCGTGGGCGTGGATGCCATCAGCGACGGAGAGCTCGGCCGTTATCGCGGTTACGCCTACTACACCGAGCGCATGAGCGGCATCGAAGTGCGCGACTGCCGCCCCGGAGAGGTCGGGGCCACGGTCTTCAAGACCCGCGAGCGAGATAAGTTCCGCGGCTACTATGCCGCGGCCGATCGTGAGCGGCTGGTGGTGGCGCGGCCGCGGCGCATCGTCTGCACCGGTGCGCTCAAGCACCGGGATCTGTCGGTGCTGCACGCCGAGATCGCCCGTTTCAAGGCGGCGCTCGAGGGCAGCGGGCGGGAAGGCTTCTTTCCGGTCATCGCACCCGGCTGGCTCGATCACTTCATCTTCAACGAGTACTACGAGCGCGACGAGGACTTCATCCACGCACTGGCCGAGCTCATGCAGCCGGAGTATCGGGCAGTGGTCGAGGCCGGGCTCATCCTGCAGGTCGACGATCCGGGATTGCCCGATGCCTGGACGACCTTCTTTCCGGAGCCGAGCCTCGAGACGTATCGCGCCTATGCGCGGGTGCGCGTCGATGCGCTCAATCGGGCGCTCGCGGGCATACCCGAGGAGCGCGTGCGCTATCATCTGTGCTGGGGCAGCTGGAACGGGCCGCATACCGAGGACATCGCCTTTCGCCACATCGTCGATCTGATGCTGCAGGTGAGGGCGCAGGGCTACTCCTTCGAGGCGGGCAACGTGCGCCACGAGCATGAATGGAAGATCTGGCGCGAAGTGAAGCTGCCCGATGGCAAAATTCTCATCCCCGGTGTCGTCAGCCACCGCACCGACACCGTCGAGCATCCGGAGGTAGTGGCCGATCGGCTGTGCCGCTTCGCCGAGTGCGTGGGACGCGAGAACGTGATGGCCGGTACCGACTGTGGCATGGGACTCGGCCGGGTTCATCACGAGGTAGGTTGGGCGAAGCTCGCCGCGCTGCGTCAGGGTGCGGAGCTCGCCAGCCGGGAGCTGTGGCGGTAACAGGCGAGCCCGGCGAGCGCGCTGCGCGAGCGCGGGCTGCACAGGAGGGGTGATGGAGCGTGTAGGGCGCTACGGGCTGCTGTTCGTCCGCTCGTACCTCGGGGCTTTCAATCTCGCGAGCGGCATCAACTTCTTTCTGCACGTGTGGGGGCAGCCGATTCCGGCCGATGCGCTCAACACGGCGTACATGAACGTGACGCTGCAGCTGCACCTGTTCCAGCTCGCCAAGGTGCTGGAGATCGCGGGCGGCTTCTGTCTGCTCGCCGATGTCTGCGTGCCGCTCGGCCTGGTGCTGCTGGCTCCGGTGAGCGTGACGATCTTCGTCATGAACGTATTCTTCTCGCCCCTGATCCACGTAGCAATCTCCGGCGCGCGCAATTTCGCCTTTCACCTGCTGTTGTTCGCCGCTTATTTCGGCCATTACCGCGCCATGCTGCGCGTGTCCGCCGAACCGCGACCGCTGTGGCGACCGGAGACTCACCATGGTTGACCTCACCAGCCCCAATCCTCTTCTGATGACGCATTTCGAGCTCATCGCCTTCGTGTGTGCGGTGACCTCGGTGGTGCTCGCGATCGCGCGGGACGTGTGGCGCGCGCGCCGCGGCCCCGGCAAGCGTTGAGGGCTTTCAGTCGAGTGTAGGATCCAGCACGATCTTGCCGTTGGTCGCGCGCGCGGCCACCAGGCGATGTGCCTCGGCGGCTTGCGAGAGCGGCAGCACGCGATCGATGTGCACGCGCATGCTGCCCTGCGCCCCGGCCGCGAGCGCGTAGGCGACATCCGCGTCGGTGAAGCCGAGGCTTCCCATGACGGCGATCTGATACAGGTACAGCCGTTGCACGTCGAGGGGCACCGTGCCTCCGCCGTGACTGCCCGCGGTGACGAGCCGCCCGCGGCGCGCCAGGGCGTGAAATGCCTTGGGGAAGAGCGCCGGGTCGGCGATGTTCTCGAACACCACGTCCACCCCGCGGCCTTGTGTCAGCCGCAGCGCCTCCGCGGTGAGGTCCTGCTGCGTGTAGCAGATACCGTGATCGGCGCCCAGGCTGCGGGCCGCGGCGACGCGCTCGGGCGCTCCGGCGGCGGCGATCACCGTTGCGCCCAGCAGCTTTGCCACCTGCACGCCGGCGCTGCCGAGCCCGCCCGCGGCGCCCATCACCAGCACCCATTCGCCGGCTTTGAGCTGCGCCCGGTCGCGCAGCAGATTGAACGCTTGCGGCGCGTGCCGTGCGAGCACCGTGGCGGTGGGGAAATCGACCCCGGGCGGAATGAGCGCCGTGGCCTTGGCAGGTACCTTCACGTACTGCGCGTAGCCACCCAGGTGCTGTACACCGAGGGCATCGAGCGGCCCGACAGGGCGGGTACGCCACGGGAGCGTGACGACACGATCGCCGATGGCGCGCTCGGTGACGCCCTCGCCGATGACCGTCACCACGCCGGAGGGATCGACACCGGGGATGTGTGGCAGGCGGATGGGCGTGACATAGGTGCCGGCGCGCACCGCCAGATCGAGGGTACGGTTGACCGAGACGGCGTGCACCGCGAGCACCAGCTCTCCCGGCCCCGGCACCGGGTCGACGAAGTCACCCTCGAGGCGCATTACCTCGGGCGGGCCGAATTCTCGGATGACGATGGCCTTCATGAGCGCGTACAGCCGCCCATGCTTCGATGGGGCTGGTGATAATTACGGGCACGATTGTCTAGCTTTACTGTATACTCTTTGGCCGAGAGCCGTCGAGCGGCGGGGAAGGCAGTGTCATGAGCGCAGGCGGCATCCGCTGCATCGCTACGGAGGAGGCGTTCCTCATTCCGCAGCTCGCTGCGGCGATGAACGAGCTGGTGCGCGCAAGCTCGGGCTACGACCCGGACCTGTACTTTTGGCGCCGCGCCGCTGAGGCGAAGCCGCTCAATGCGCGGCTTCTGGATCTCGGTGCGGAGCGGCTCGCCATCATGGATGCGACTGGCGTCGACGTGCAGCTGCTCTCGCTCGCGGCGCCCGGTGTGCAGATGCTGAAGGCCGCAGAGGCGGTGGCGCTCGCGCGTCTTGCAAACGATCATCTCGCCGAGGCGATTGCACGCCATCCGGATCGCTACGCGGGCCTTGCCTGTATCGCTCCTCAGGCTCCAGAGGAGGCGGCTCGTGAGCTCGAGCGTGCCGTGCGGCAGCTGCATCTCAAGGGTGCGCTCATCAACTCGCATACTCATGGCGAATACCTCGATGAGGACCGCTACCGCCCGATCCTCGAGGCCGCAGCGGCGCTCGAGGTGCCGATCTACATCCATCCGCGCGCGCCCGGGCCGGCGATGGCGGCCGCCTATCGCCGTTACACGCTCGAGCATGCCATCTGGGGCTTTCAGGCCGAGGCGGGCCTGCATGGCCTGCGCCTGATCCTGAGCGGGGTGTTCGACCAGCTGCCGGGTCTCACCATCGTGCTCGGGCACGGCGGGGAAGGCCTGCCGTACTGGTTATCGCGGATCGACACCATGCACCGGCAGTTTCAGGTTCCGGAGCGGCCGCCCCTGCGAAAGCGTCCGAGCGATTACCTGCGACAGAATTTCGTCATTACCACGAGCGGCATGAACTGGGCGCCGGCGCTGCGCCTGTGCATCGATGCGCTGGGCGCGCAGAGCGTGCTGTTCGCCATCGACTATCCCTTTCAGGACAGCGCCGAGGCGCTCGCCGGCTTCGATGCCGCCGCCCTGAGCGAGGCGGAGCGCCAGAGTATCCTGCACGGCAACGCCGAGCGTGTGTTCGGTATTGCGCCGGCGAGCGGCGGCGGCACGCAGAGCTCGCTCTAGAAAGAGGATGATGCGGCGAGCGGCACGCCGGCCGCGCTTGCGGTGTGTCGCCGAGGAAAATACGATATTGCATACATCTTGCCCGAGGCAGGAGACGCCCATGTCAGCCACAGCCCACTTGCCCATGATCTGTCTTTCGGCCAATGGCAATACCCTCAGTGAGTCGGAGCAGGCCGCGCGTACGCTGCTCGTCGCGACCGCGGAGGCCGTGCTCGAATTCGAGCGTACCGATGCGCAGGCGCCCTGGCGCTGCACGCGGCGCGACATTCTGCAGGGACAGCACGTGAGCGCGCTGCTGCACGAGCCGCGATCGGGTCTGCTGTTCGCGGGGCTGCACTTTCAGGGCGGCCTGCAGGTGAGTGCCGACCGTGGCCGTACCTGGGAGCCGCGCAATACGGGAATCAAGTCCGGGCACGTCTATTCGCTTCACGTGCAATATGTGGGGGAGCGCACCGTACTCTATCTCGGCACCGAGCCGGTGATGCTCTACCGCAGCGAAGACCTGGGTCGCAGCTGGACCGCGCTGCCCGCCGTGCTCGATGTGCCGGACACCGACAAGTGGTTCTTCCCACGCTCTGCCGGTGCGCACATCAAGCATATCGCCTCGCACCCAAGCGAGCCGCGCACGCTCTACCTCTGCGTCGAGCAGGGCGATCTGCTCAAGAGCACCGATGCCGGCGCGAGCTGGCGCCCGTTGACCTCGCTCGAGCGGCCGGATGACAAGTTCCGCCGCGACATGCATCGCGTCACGTTCAACCGCAGCAATCCGCGGGAGATCTTTCTCACCACCGGCATCGGTATGTATCACTCGATGGATGCCGGGGATTCCTGGGAACGCATCACCGATACGCGCTTCGTGCTCGGCTACCCGGATCCCTTCTTCATTCATCCGAGCAAGCCGAGTGTCATGTTCATGTGCGGTGCCGGGATGAACCCGAATCCCGAGTGGGCGAAGACCGGAACTGCCAATCCCGTGTTCATGCGCAGCACCGACGCCGGGCGTACGTGGGTGGAGGCGATGAACGGGATGCGCCGGCCGGTGCGGGGCAACATCGAAGCCGTCGCACTGCATGCTTCCCGGGAGGCGGGCGTGGAGCTCTTTGCGGGCACGGCGTGCGGGGAGCTCTATACCAGCCGCGACGAGGCGCAGAGCTGGAGCGTGATCGCCGATCAGATTCCGCCTGTCTCCAAGGGGCCGCACTTCCGGCACTTCCTGCCGAGCGATCAGCGCGCGGCTTACGAGGAGCGCCTGCGCTCCATCGGTGCTTTCGCCTGAGCATCCGCTGCCAGATGATCGACACGCATGCACATCTGATTGCGGACGATCGGCAGGCGTACCCGCCGGCACCACCCGGCGGTACGGTGAAGGCGGAGGAGCTCGAGAATCCGATGACCGCCGAGCGCTTGCTCGGGGAGATGGACCGTCACGGTGTGCTTCGCGCCGTGCTGGTACAGCGCGCATCGATCTATGGCTTCGACAACCGTTACGTGTGCGACAGCGCCGCGCGCTATCCGCAGCGCCTTGCGGCGGTGTGCGCCATCGACGCCACGGCGGGCGATTCGGTCGGTGTCGTGCGCCACTGGGTGCGCGAGCGCGGTGCAGTGGGCATTCGCCTGATGGAGCTCGTGAAGGGCTCGGATCTCTCCTGGCTCGACTCGGCGTCGGCTCGAGGTGTGTGGCGCGAGGCGGATGCGCTCGGGGTGCCGGTGTGCGTGCACTTCTTTCCCTGGAACCGCACGGCAGGGCTCGCGGCGCTCAAGTCGATCCTTACTGAGCTGCCGCGGCTCAAAGTGGTGGTGGATCATTTCTCCAACATGAACGTGCAGGCCGGCCCGCCCGATTTCGGCGTCGACCGGCTGCTCACGGACGTGGCGCAGTTCGAGGGCGTCCACGTCAAGTTCACGACCATTCCGCTCGGGCGGCTGCAGGCCGCCGGCATCGATGCGGCGCCGATCATCGCGCGCGTGACGGCGCTCTTCGGCGCCGCGCGCATCATGTGGGGCTCGGACATCACCCAGACCCCGGGTACCTACGCATACATGGTGGACCTGGGGCGCAAGGCGGTGCGCCTGCTGGATGGGGCCACGCAGCAGGCGCTGCTCGCCGGAACGGCGCAGGCCATCTACGGCACCCGCTGGACCTCGGCGGCTTGAGAGAAGAGGGCGCAATGTCACCATTCTTGTTATATGTGCTTGCTCTGGTGCTGACGGCTGTGGGCACCTGGCGCACGCTGCGCCGAGCGGGCACCGGAGGATCCCCTTGAAGATGCACCCGAGGATCGTGATGGGACTGCGCCTGCTCTTCGGGCTGCACTTTCTGCTTAACGGGCTCAACTTCTTCTTCCATTTCTTCAACGTGCCGGCTCCCGCCAACCCGCTCGCCACGCAGTTCATGAGAGCGATGGTGGATACCGGCGTCATCTTCACGGCGGTCAAGCTGACGGAGGTGACCACAGGTGCTTTGCTGCTCGCGAACCTGTTCGTGCCGCTCGCCCTCATGGCGGCGCTGCCCGTGTCCTTGAATGTGTTCTTCGTCGATGTGTTCCTGATCGGTACGTGGTTCGGCGGCTACGTGCTCGGCGGGGGCACGCTGCTGCTCAACGTGCTGCTGCTCCTTGCTTATCTCAAGTACTACCGGCCGATGCTGGTGCTGCACGCGGAGCTCGCCGACGCAGGCACCGCTCATGCAAAGCGCCCGAGACAGTCGGCCGAGGCTCGATGAACTCCACGCGCTCCGCCGAAGTGCCGGCCGCAGGCGCCTCCACGCCGTTCCGCTTCTACGACAACCGTCAGAAGTACCTCGCCTTCGTCACTACCACCAACGAGAAATCCGCGATCTCGCGGCGTGCCATCCAGGAGCTGCACCAGATCACCCCGAAGCCACCGGCCATCCGGCTGTTCGATGCCGGCATGGGCGATGCCACGGTGCTCGCCAATCTGATGCGGGGCGCGCATCAGCGCTTCTCTACGCTGCCGCTGTATGTCGTGGCGAAGGAGATCAGCCTGGAGGACGTGCGGCTCGGGCTCGAGAGAATGGCCGACCGCTTTCACGAGCATCCAGCCACGGTCCTGGTGATCACCAACATGACCTACGCGGAGGCGCCGCACCTGACGCCTGCCGATGCCCAGGTGGCTGCCGCGCTCAACTGGGAGGTGGTGCGCCTCACGGGCAACAGCTCGCATGAATATGCCGAGCAGATCGAGCAACTCGGTGCTCGCCTCGCCCGTGGCTGGGCCACGCGCGTGAGCCCCAAGAGCGGCAACCCGGTTTACGTGCGGCCTTCGGTGCTCGTGCTCTACCGAGAGGATCAGCAGTTCCTGCTCGATCAGGTGATTCCCCGTCCCGGGCGCGTGCTGCACGGCTATGATCTGGTACTCGCCTCACAGCCCTGGCGCGCACGCATGTCGGCGCAGTTCAAGACCCAGCGCGTGCTCGCGCCGCTCGCGCGCAGCCTCGCCCCGGGCGGGCGGCTGCTCGCGATTCAGGCCGCCGGCCGAGACCCCGCTCTCGAGATCATCCAGAAGCTCTGGCCGAATGAGGACCCTTTTCAGGTCGACCGGCATCAGCTGCTCGCTGCGCTGAAGAGCGAGCTCGGCAGACTGGCGCGGGAGTTCTCGTGGCCATCGCAGAGCGATGAGCGGGCGCGGTTCCGCTACGACATGCGAACCATGCCCTCGGAGATCGGTGACCGCATCGGCACCTCGACCTTGTATGCCGCCTGGAACGCGGCCATCTACGTGAACCAGATCGAGGACGAGCGGCTCGACGCCGTGGTGCAGAATGGCAGCTACCTGGAAGCGACGCAGGCCGTGCTGCGCAAGCACGGCGGGCTCTGGTTCAATGACGAGAGCTTCGTCGTCACACGGCGATCCGGCTCGGCCGCGCACGCCCTTTAGAGCAACCTTCTTTTCGATAGGACAGCAAGATGGCAAACGACTATCTCTTTACCTCCGAATCGGTCTCCGAGGGCCATCCCGACAAGGTGGCCGATCAGATCTCCGATGCCGTGCTCGATGCGATCATCTCGCAGGACAAGCGCGGGCGCGTGGCGTGCGAGACGCTGGTGAAGACCGGCGTCGTCATCGTCGCCGGAGAGGTGACGACCTCGGCGTGGGTGGACGTCGAGGCGCTCGTGCGCAAGACCGTGCTCGACATCGGCTACGACTCCTCCGAGATGGGCTTCGATGGCGCGAGCTGCGGGGTCATCAACATCATCGGCAAGCAGTCCCCGGATATCGCGCAGGGCGTCGATCGCAAGGATGAGCGCAAGCAGGGTGCAGGCGATCAGGGCCTGATGTTCGGCTACGCGACCAACGAGACCGACGTGCTGATGCCCGCGCCGATCACGCTCGCGCACCGGCTGGTCAAGCGTCAGGCGCAGGTGCGCAAGGCGGGCAAGCTCCCCTGGCTGCGCCCGGATGCGAAGAGTCAGGTGACGCTGCGCTACGAGAATGAGCGCCCGGCCGGCCTCGAGGCCGTGGTGCTCTCCACCCAGCACAGTCCGGATGTCTCCACCAAGGCGCTGCGCGAGGCGGTGATGGAGGAAATCCTGAAGCCGGTGCTGCCGGCCAAATGGATCGACAAGCGCACCAAGTACCACATCAATCCGACGGGGCGTTTCGTCATCGGCGGTCCGGTGGGCGATTGCGGACTGACCGGGCGCAAGATCATCGTCGACACCTACGGCGGCTATGCCCGTCACGGTGGCGGTGCCTTCTCCGGCAAGGACCCCTCGAAGGTGGATCGCTCGGCCGCGTATGCGGCCCGCTACGTGGCGAAGAACATCGTGGCCGCAGGCCTTGCCGAGCGCTGCGAGGTGCAGGTCTCCTACGCCATCGGCGTGGCCGAGCCCACCTCGATCATGATCGAGACCTTCGGCACCAGCCGCCTCTCGCGCGAGCGCTTGACGCAGATCGTGCGCAAGCACTTCGACCTCACCCCCTACGGGCTGCGCGAGATGCTCGATCTGGTGCGACCGATCTACCAGAAGACGGCCGCCTACGGACACTTCGGGCGCACCGAGCAGGAGTTCACCTGGGAGCGCACGGACAAGGCTGCCGAGCTCGCCGCGGAGGCGAAGGGCGAGGCACGCGCAGCGTAAGGCATACCTTCACCGCACAGTGGGTGCGGTGTATCGCCCGGCGCCGAGGGGCGCTGCGACGGTCACGAGCCCGAGTGTCGTGCGAGAGCGCATCACTCGAGCGAGGTGGCTGCCAGGCTTGGTGGCTGGAGCGATTCTCAAAGGCACAACGGCGCTCATCGGGCCGGCGCTTGCGCAAGCTTCGGGCACGCGCAGCCGTCGGTCCTCGTGATCCATCGGGAGCTTTTGACACATGAACGCCAATCTCAAGCCGACGGCGGGCTTTACCGACTGCCGCATCGCCGACCCGGCCCTCGCCGATTGGGGCCGCAAGGAGATCGCCATCGCCGAGAGCGAGATGCCCGCGCTGATGGCGATCCGCGCCGAGTATGCCTCGCAGCAGCCGCTGCGCGGAGCGCGCATCGCGGGCTCGCTGCACATGACCATCCAGACCGCGGTGCTCATCGAAACGCTGAAGGCCCTCGGGGCCGAGGTGCGCTGGGCCTCCTGCAACATCTTCTCGACGCAGGATCACGCGGCCGCGGCCATCGCCGCCACCAGCACGCCGGTCTTCGCCTACAAGGGCGAGTCGCTCGAGGAGTACTGGGAGTTCACCCATCGCATCTTCGAGTTCGGCGAGCGCGGGCCCAACATGATTCTCGATGACGGCGGGGATGCGACGCTGCTCGTGCACCTCGGCTCGCGCGCGGAGAAGGATGCGAGCCTCATCGCCCATCCGGCGAGCGAGGAGGAAAAGCACCTGTTCGCGGCGATCCGCAAGCGCCTCTCCACGAGCCCCGGCTGGTACTCGCGCATGGCGAAGGAGATCCGCGGCGTCACCGAGGAGACCACCACCGGCGTGCACCGCCTGTATCAGATGGCGAAGGACAAGCGGCTGATGTTTCCCGCCATCAACGTCAACGATTCGGTCACCAAGAGCAAGTTCGACAACCTCTACGGTTGCCGCGAGTCGCTGGTCGATGGCATCAAGCGCGCGACCGACGTGATGGTCGCCGGCAAGATCGCCCTCGTCGCCGGCTACGGCGACGTGGGCAAGGGCTGTGCGCAGGCGCTGCGCGCCCTCTCGGCGCAGGTGTGGGTCACCGAGGTCGACCCCATCTGCGCGCTGCAGGCGGCGATGGAGGGCTATCGCGTGGTCACCCTCGACTATGCGGCCGACAAGGCCGACATCTTCGTGACCGCCACGGGCAACTTCCACGTGGTGACGCACGAGCACATGAAGCGCATGAAGAACAACGCCATCGTGTGCAACATCGGCCACTTCGACAACGAGATCGATGTGGCGGCGCTCGAGAAGTACTCCTGGGAGGAGATCAAGCCGCAGGTCGATCACGTGATCTTCCCCGACGGCAAGCGCATCATCCTGCTCGCCAAAGGCCGCCTGGTGAACCTCGGGTGCGGCACGGGGCATCCGAGCTACGTGATGAGCTCGTCCTTCTCGAACCAGACGCTTGCGCAGATCGAGCTCTTTGCCAATACGGCGCAGTATCCGATCGGCGTCTATACTCTGCCGAAGCGACTCGACGAGAAGGTGGCGCGGCTGCAGCTGACGACGCTCAACGCCCAGTTGACGCAGCTCACCGATCAGCAGGCGCGCTACATCGGCGTCGAGAAGGAAGGCCCGTACAAGCCCGAGCACTACCGCTACTGAGACGATGTCTTGCCGATGACGAGGCGCCCCGGGCAACCGGGGCGCCTTTGTAATGAGAGAGGGGGAAAGAGCTTCTGCAGAAGGCTCGTGCGCACATGATCACACTCGATGGCAAAGCGACGGCCGCGAAAGAGCGGCAGAGGACCGCGCACCGGGCGGCGGAGTTCGCGGCGCGCAGGGGCCGCAAGCCCGGGCTCGCGGTGGTGCAGGTGGGCGAGGACCCGGCCTCCACCGTCTACGTGCGCAGCAAGCGCAAGTGCTGCGGGGAGCTCGGGATCGAGTCCTTCGCGCACGATCTGCCGGCGAGCACCTCGGAGGCCGAGCTGCTCGCCCTGGTGCGGGCGCTCAATGCGGATGAGCGCGTCGATGGCATCCTGATCCAGATGCCCTTGCCCAAGGGCATCGATGCCAATCGCATCATGGATGCGGTCGATCCGGCGAAGGATGCCGACGGGTTCCATCCGATGAACACCGGCCTGCTCGCGCAGAAGCGGCCGCGGCTGCGTCCCTGCACGCCCTATGGGGTGATCCGGCTCGCGGAGGACTACGGAGTGGCACTCGTCGGGGCTCGGGCGGTGGTGGTGGGCGCCTCGAACATCGTC
>Ga0335074_10011211_pt1 | contig 12527 bp, 12 predicted proteins | sample Lox_Sample_23_FD_206715 | JGI IMG/M metagenome (GOLD analysis project Ga0335074, IMG submission 206715) | Soil microbial communities from Loxahatchee National Wildlife Refuge, Florida, United States - Lox_Sample_2.3 | ecosystem: Environmental > Terrestrial > Soil > Wetlands | place: USA...
CAGGCGTAGAACGGGATGCCGATGACGTCGGCGGCGCGGCGCGCGTCCCTGGCGTCTTCCAGGGTGCAGCAGCCGCGCGCCCCGGTCCGGTAGGAACTCGGGTTTCTGGACAGCGCGAGATGGACGCCGGTCACGTCGTGACCTGCGTCGGCGGCCCTGGCGGCGGCGACGGCCGAGTCGACCCCGCCGGACATGGCGGCGAGCACGCGAAGTGGAGTCATCGGATTCGAGGGTATGCGCCCGCTTGGGCGCGCAGGGACTCGGTGCCGCGTTCACCGCCGCCCGACGGCCCCGGCAGACTGTGGTGGGATCGACGACAAGGAGCGCGCATGCCCCAGGGAGCCACCCCGCCTAGCACCAAGACCCTCAGCGCCGACGACTTCGCCGTCCCCATCGACGACCGCTACTTCGAGGACTACGTTCAGGGCGCGGTCTACGAGTACGGGCACATCAGGGTGAGCGAGGCGGACATCCTCGACTTCGCCCGGAAGTTCGACCCGCAGCCGATCCACGTCGATCTGGAGTTCGCCGCCGCCGGCCCGTTCCATGGCCTCATCGCCAGTGGATGGCACACCGCCGGGATCCTGATGCGGATGTTCGCCGACCACTGCCTGTCGAAGGTGGCGAGCCTCGCCTCCCCCGGCATCGACGAACTGCGCTGGCCGGCCCCGGTCCGCCCGGGCGACTCGCTGCGGCTGCGATGCACGTTCGTGGAGACCCGCCGCTCGCGATCAAAGCCGGACCGCGGCCTGGTGCGCACCGCGGCCGAGCTGATCAACCAGAACGACGAGGTCGTGCTCACGCTCACCGCGATGAACCTGATCCGCGCCCGAAACGCCAGCTAGCCTCGCCGCCGGGCGGCGACCGCCGACCGGCGGCTCACCTGGCCGGCCGCCTCCCCTCCCCCCAAGGCCACGCCACCTGCCAACGCCACGCCACCTGCCAACGCCACGCCTCCCCCCAACGCCACGCCTCCCCGTTTCACGAATGTGCGATCCGACGGGTTCCAGGCCGTCGGATCGCACATTCATGCGCTTGGGCGAGGTGGGGTGACCGCGGGTCGGTCAGCGGGAGCCGGCGCGGCGGGCCCGTTCCACGGCCTCGCCGATGACCGCGCCGAGGGCGTCGACGTCGGCCTGGGTGCTCGAGTGCCCGAGCGAGAACCGGAGTGACCCGCGGGCCCGCGCCTCGTCGGCGCCCATCGCCAGCAGCACGTGGCTGGGCTCGGCCACGCCTGCGGTGCACGCGGACCCGGTTGAGCACGCGATGCCCTTGGCGTCAAGCAGCATCAGCAGCGCGTCACCCTCGCAGCCCGGGAACGAGAAGTGGGCGTTGCCCGGCAGCCGGCCGGGGCCTGGCGGTGCGCCGTTCAGGATCGCGTCCGGCACCGCCGCCAGCACCTGCGCGATCAGGTCGTCACGCAGCGCGGCCAGCCGCTTCGTCTCGTCGACCCGGCGTGAGGTTGCGATCTCGACGGCGACAGCGAAGGCCCGGATCGCCGCGGCGTCCAGGGTTCCGGACCGCACGTCGCGTTCCTGCCCGCCGCCGTGCAGGACCGGCACCAGGTCGGTCCCGCGCGCCACCAGCAGCGCCCCGGCGCCGACCGGACCGCCGATCTTGTGCGCGGTGACCGTCAGCGCGGCGGCTCCGCTGTCCGCCAGGCTGACCGGCAGCTGGCCCGCGGCCTGCACGGCGTCGCTGTGGAACGGGATCTCGTATTCGCGGGCAACCGCGGCCAGGTCCGCAACGGGCTGGACGGTGCCGACCTCGTTGTTGGCCCACATGATGCTGACCAGCGCGACGGCGGCGGGGTCGGTCTCGATGGCCTCACGCAGCGCTTCCGGCGTGATCATGCCAGCGTCGTCCAATGCCGGCCGCCCCACCTCGGCCCCTTCATGGCCGTACAGCCAGGAGACGGAGTCGAGCACGGCGTGATGCTCGATCGCCGCGGTGAGCACCCGATGGCGCGCAGGATCCGCGGCGCGCCGTGCCCAGAACAGGCCCTTAACGGCCAGGTTGTCCGCCTCTGTCCCGCCGCTAGTAAAGATGACCTCGCTGGGACGGGCCCCGTAGGCGGCCGCGATCTGCTCCCGCGACTCCTCGACAACCCGGCGCGCACGGCGCCCCGCATTGTGGAGCGACGAGGGATTACCGAGCTCCGCAAGCTCCTCGGTCATCGCCTCGATGGCCTCGGGCAGCATCGGAGTCGTCGCCGCGTGATCCAGGTACACGGGCGAGGCCGGCGCCCGGCGGCCACCGCCGGCATCGAGGTATCCCATGATGAACCAGCCTAGCTGGGACAGGCTAGCGGCAGGCGACGCGAACAGGCCTCTTTCAGCCCTGCGACCGCTTCTGGATCTGGTCGGTCAGCTGCGGAACCACCTGGAAGAGGTCCCCAACGACGCCGAAGTCGGCGAGCTCGAATATCGGGGCCTCGGCGTCCTTGTTGACAACCATGATGGTCTTGGACGTCTGCATGCCGGCCCGGTGCTGGATCGCCCCGGAGATGCCGACCGCCAGGTACAGCTGCGGCGACACGGTCTTTCCGGTCTGCCCGACCTGGAACTGGTGCGGGTACCAGCCGGCGTCGGTGGCCGCGCGGGATGCTCCCACCGCGGCCCCGAGCGAGTCGGCGAGCTTCTCGATCAGCGCAAAGTTCTCGCCGCTGCCCACCCCGCGCCCCCCGGAGACCACGATCGAGGCCTCGGTGAGCTCCGGCCGCTCGCCGCGCTCCTGCACCACGCGCTCGAGGACGTGCGCGCTCTTGGCCACGTCGCTGGCGGCGAAGCTCACGTTCTCGATCTCGGCGGCTCCCGGCGCGGGCTCCTGCGCGACGGCGTTGGGGCGCACGGCGACGATCGGGGTCCCGGTGCGGACCTTGGACTGGACGATGATGGCGCCGCCAAAGATCGACTGCTCGGCGACCAGGTCATCGCCGAGGTCGACGGCGTCGGTGATCAGGCCGGAACCGGTCTTGACGGCCACCCTGCCCGCGATCTCCCGTCCCTCAGCGGTGCTGGCGACGAGGACCGCGAGCGGCGACTTGTCCGCCACGAGGCCGGCCAGCAGCTCCGCCTTCGGCGCCACCACATACTCGTCCAGTTCGTCGCCGCCCGCGACGTACACCTTGGCCGCGCCGAACTCGGCCAGCCGCTCCCGGCCGCCGTCGGCGCCCGGGCCGGCCCAGACGACCGACGGCTCGCCGAACCGGCGGGCCAGGGTCAGCAGCTCGCAAGTGACCTTCTTTACTGTCTCGCCGTCGTGCTCGGCGAGGACCAGGATCTCAGCCATGTAACGGGGCCCCTCCAGCCTCGGATTGAACGCAGCCTGCGTGAGCCCAGGCTCAGATGAACTTCTGTGCGGCGAGGAACTCGGCCGCCTTCACGCCGCCGTCGCCTTCGTCCTTGACGATCGTGCCGGCCTGCCGGGGCGGCCGCTTGGCGAAGCTGACGACCTCGCTGGCCGCGGAGGCCAGCCCGACCTGCCCGGGCTCGAGTCCGATGTCCGCCAGGCTCAGCGTCTCGACCGGCTTCTTCTTCGCCGCCATGATTCCCTTGAACGACGGGTAGCGCGGCTCGTTGATCTTCTCGACCACGCTCACGACCGCGGGCAGGCTGGCTTCGACCCGGTCGTAGCCATAGTCGGCCTGCCGGTTGATCGAGATCGCGGTCCCGTCCACGTCCACCTTGCTGGCGAACGACAGCTGCGGCACGCCGAGCCGCTCGGACAGCATCGCGGCCATCACGCCCATCCGGGCGTCGGTGGACTCCGAGCCCAGGATCACCAGGTCGAACCCGATCTGGCCGAGCACCGCGGCGAGCGCCGCCGACGTCGCGAGCGCGTCCGATCCGTGCAGCGCGTCGTCGAGAAGATGCACCGCCTTGTCGGCACCCATCGACAGCGCCTTGCGGATCGACTCGGTCGCCTTCTCCGGCCCCATCGACAGGATCGTCACCTCCCCGCCGCTCGCCTCGGCCAGGCGCAGGCCCTCCTCGATCGCGTACTCATCGAGCTCATTGATCACCGCGTCCGCCGCGTCGCGGTCCAGCGTCGAGTCGGACGGCCTGAGCGTGCGCTCCGACCACGTGTCGGGAACCTGCTTCATGCAGACGACGATGTTCATAACCGGCGGCCGACCTCCCTCTGCAAACTGTGCGGCCAAGGCTCGTTGTCACGACCCAGCTCATGCGAGCGCAAGACTAAGCCTGCCAAACCATGCGCCCAGCCGCAGCCCCGGGTACCGGCCACGACCTCCGCGGATAGGTTACTCACGAGTAGTCGCTCATGCCAAAACGGTATCCTAAATAGAAGGGTATCCTAAATTAACCGCTCCGTTCGGCCGCGATGACCACCTTCGAAAGCAGCATCGCCCTGGTCATCGGGCCGACCCCGCCGGGCACCGGCGCCAGCCACCCCGCAACCTCGGCGACCCCTGGGTCCACGTCGCCGACGAGCCCGGCGTCGGTGCGCGTGATCCCAACATCAACGACCACCGCGCCGGGCCTGATCATCTCGGCCGTCAGCAGCCCGGGCCGTCCGGCCGCGACCACAACGATGTCCGCGTTCCTGGTGTGTGCCGTGAGGTCCTTGGTGCCAGTGTGGCACTGCGTCACCGTGGAGTTCTCGCTGTGCCGGGTCAGCAGCAGGGCGAGCGTGCGGCCGACGGTTATCCCGCGCCCGATGAGGGTCACATCCGCACCGGCCAGCGGGATGTCGTAGTGCCGGAGCAGCGCGATGATCCCTTCCGGCGTTCCCGGCACCGGCCCGGGCTCGCCGAGCACCAGGCGCCCGAGGTTGATCGGGTGCAGGCCGTCGGCGTCCTTGGCCGGGTCCATCCGCTCCAGCAGTGGCTGCGCGTCGAGCCCCGCGGGCAGCGGCAGCTGGATGATGTAGCCGGTGCACGCCGGATCGGCGTTTAGCTCGTCCACGACGGCCTCGACCTCGGCCTGTGTGGCGTCGGCGGGCAGCTCCCTGCGGATGCTGGCGATGCCAACCTGCGCGCAGTCCCGGTGCTTGCCATTCACATACGAAATGCTGCCGGGATCGTCGCCGACGAGAACGGTGCCGAGGCCGGGCGTGATGCCGCGGCGGGCGAGTTCGGCAACCCGCCGGGTGAGGTCCTCCCTGATCGCGGCGGCCGTGACCTTGCCGTCGAGGATGCGTGCGGTCATTCCCTGCCTCAGTTCGTCGGTTCAGCGTGGCCGCACTGATTCTCGCAGGGCCCGCGGTCGCTGTGTGCTGCCAGGGCCGCAGAGCCCGCATTGACATATAAATAAAAACTAATTAATGTCCCGAGCATGGTGGAGCGGCTCAACGTCCCGGACACGGCGGAACCGCTCAACGCCCCGGACACGGCCGAACCGCTCAACGCCCCGGACACGGCCGGGCACCCCAGGCAGCAGCAGCAACCCGGGCGGCAGCGACCGGGGCGGCCGAGCAAGCACTGCGGGCTGGCGCCCGGCACGTTCGCCACCGCCGACAGGTTCGCCGCGCTGGCCGACGGCACCAGGCGGCACCTGCTGGAGCGACTGGCCACGGCGGACCGCCCCGTCTCCGAGCTGGTGACCGGCCTGGACATCAGCCAGGCTGCGGTGTCGCAGCACCTGCGGGTACTCCGCGAGGCTGGCCTGGTAACGGCGCGAAAGCAGGGGCGGTGCCGCTACTACCAGCTGCGTCCTGCCGCGCTCACCGAACTGCGAGAGTGGCTGGACGAGCTCGAGCGGTTCTGGCACGCGCGCCTCGCGGCACTCGGCGACTACCTGAGGGAGACACCGTGATGAAGGCCGACATCGACATCACGATGACGTGCCCGTATCCGGCCGAACGGGTCTGGGCCGCACTGACCTCCAGCGAGGCGCTGTCCGTCTGGTTCATGCCCAACGACTTCAAGCCGGAGGTCGGCCACCGCTTCACGTTCCGCGCCCGGCCGTTCCGCGCGCTGGGCTTCGACGGCACCGTGCGCTGCGAGGTGCTCGAGCTCGACCCTCCGAAGCGGATGGTGTGGTCGTGGGCCGGCGGCAGCATCGACACCACGGTGACGTTCACGCTCGAGCAGACCGATGACGGGACCCGTCTGCGGATGCGCCAGGTCGGCTTCGACGGCCTCGGCGGTCAGCTGACCCGCAGGATCCTCTCCGGCGGCTACCCGCGGATCCTCGGCCAGCGGCTGCCCGCGTACCTCGGTCAGGCGGCGGCAGGCCAGGACGGCGCGCTGCCTCCCGCTCGGTGCGCCGAGGACGGACGTTCGCTCCTGGGCGCGTTCGGGCGCCCGAACCGGCAGATCCAGTCGCGATAAGGGGATGCTCCATGGCACTGACCAACGTTGAGGCCGTCTCGGTCCCGGTCACCGACCAGGACGCGGCGAAGAGCTTCTACGCGGAGAAGCTCGGCTTCTCCGTCGAGATGGACAACGCGTTCGCCGGCGGCGGCATGCGCTGGGTGATGCTGCGGCCGCCCGCCGGCGGGACCGCTATCACGCTGGTGACCTGGTTCGACACGATGCCGGCGGGCTCGCTGCGCGGCGCCGTGCTCGGCTGTGACGATCTCGAGAAGACCCTGGCGGACCTGGCAGGCCGCGGGGTCACCTTCAACGAGGACGCCATCCAGGACGCACCGTGGGGCCGCTGGAAGACGTTCGACGACCCCGACGGCAACTCCTGGGTCCTGCAGCAGAACAACCCGGCCTTCCACTCCTCCCACGCCTAGCTGCCCGGCGCTTCCCAGCCGCCACAGCTCAACTCTTACTTCGACCGGTGGCCGCAAAGCGGGACATAACAACCATGATCGTGACTGAGACGAAGTAAAAGTGGCCGCGGTCGATGGGCGCGCGGGCACGGCCCGCCTTACGGGCACGGCGCGCCGTACGGGCACGGCGCGCCATACGGGCACGGCGCGCCGTACGGGCAGGACGCGCCGTACGGGCAGGACGCGCCGTACGGGCACGGCGCGCCATACGGGCAGGACGCGTCTTACGGGCAGGCGCGCCGTACGGGCACGGCACCCTCACGGGTGGGGGGTCCGTCAGTGGTAGAAGTGGCGGACGCCGGTGAAGTAGAGGGAGATGCCGGCATCCTGGGCGGCAGCGATGACGTCCTTGTCGCGGATGGAGCCGCCCGGCTCGGCCACGGCGCGCACACCGGCGGCCGCGAGCTCTTCGAGGTTGTCGGCGAACGGGAAGTACGCGTCGCTGGCCGCGACCGACCCTCGCGCCCGGTCACCGGCGCGCCGGACCGCGAGCCGGACCGAGTCCACCCGGTTCACCTGGCCCATGCCGATGCCGACCGAGGCCTCGCCGGACGCCAGCAGGATCGCGTTGGACTTGACCGACCGGCACGCCCGCCACCCGAACGCCAGGTCCCGGAGCGCGGCCTCGTCGGCGGGAGGGCCAGCGACGAGCGTCCAGCCGGCGGGCTCGTCGCCCGGCTCGGACACCAGGTCGGGGGTCTGCACCAGCATGCCCCCGCTCACCCGGCGCCATTCTGCGTCCGGATTTCCCGGCGGCGGGCAGAGCAGAACCCGCAGGTTCTTGCGCCGCATCAGGATCTCCAGCGCGTCGGCGTCGTACCCCGGCGCGACCAGCACGTCGGTCAGGATCTCGGCGATCTGCGCGGCGAGCGCGGTCGTCACGACGCCGTTGGCGGCGATCACGCCGCCGTACGCCGACGCCGGGTCGCATTCGTGCGCCTTGCGGTGTGCCTCGGCCAGGTCGGCGCCGACCGCGATCCCGCACGGGTTGGAGTGCTTGGTGATCGCGACGCACGGCCTCGTGAAGTCGTAGGCCGCCCGCCGCGCGGCGTCGGCGTCAACGTAGTTGTTGTACGACATCTCCTTGCCGTGCAGCTGCTCTGCGCCGGCGATCCCGGAAGGCACACCGCGGTCGTCTCCCGGCGCGCCCGGCAGGTAGAGGCCCGCGCGCTGATGCGGGTTCTCGCCGTACCTGAGCACCTGGCGACGGGTCCAGAACCCGCCGAGCACCTCCGGCAGGCCGGTGTCCCGCGCGGTCTCGTCCGGCGCGTACGCCGACGCGAACCAGGACGCGACCGCGACGTCGTAGGCCGCGGTGTGGGCGTAGGCCCGCGCCGCCATCCGCTGCCGCTGCTCCAGCGTGAAACCGCCGCTCGCCGCGGCCTCGGCCACGTCCGGGTACATGGACGGGTCGGTGACGACGGCGACCTCGGCGTGGTTCTTCGCGGCCGCGCGCACCATCGCCGGCCCCCCGATGTCGATCTGCTCGACGCAGTCCTTCGGCCCGGCCCCGCTCGCCACGGTCTGCTCGAACGGATACAGATTCGAGACGAGGAGCTGGAACGCGGCGATTCCCAGCTCGTCGAGCTGCGCCCGGTGCTCTGGCCGCGTGGTATCGGCGAGCAGGCCCGCGTGCACCTTCGGGTGCAGCGTCTTGACGCGGCCGTCCAGGCACTCGGGGAACCCGGTGAGGTCCTCGACCTTGGTCACGGGCACCCCAGCGGCGGCGATGGCCGCCGCGGTGCTCCCGGTAGAGACGATCTCGGCACCGGCCCGGTGCAGCGCCGCAGCGAGCTCTTCCAGGCCGGTCTTGTCGTAGACGCTGATCAGCGCCCGGGTGATGGCTACCTTGGCCACGGCCCGATCCTCACCTTCCTGCCCTGGACGGACCATCCGTCGCGGACAAGCCGCCCCACCGCGTCCACGAGCAGCGCGCGCTCGGCGACCTTGATGCGCTCATGCAGAGTTGCCTCGTCGTCGTCATCGAGCACGGGCACGGCCACCTGCGCGATGACCGGGCCAGTGTCGGTCCCCGTGTCGACCAGGAAGACGGTGCACCCGGAGACCTTCGCGCCGTACTGCAGTGTGTCCCGCACCCCGTGCATGCCGGGAAACGACGGTAGCAAGGCGGGATGGGTGTTGATGACCCGCCCGCCGAAGCTGGCCAGGAACGCCGTGCCCACGAGCTTCATAAAACCGGCGAGCACGATCAGATCGGGCGCGAAGCCGGCGCAGACTTCGGTGAGCGCCCGGTCCCAGTCCTCACGGGAGGGGAAGTCACGCAACCGGTGGGTGAACGTCGGGACGCCGGCGGCCTGCGCCCTCGCCAGCGCGGGGATGTCATCACGGTCGGCGCCAACGGCGACGACCTGGGCACCGTACTCGTGGCTGGTGCACGCGTCCAGCAGCGCTTGGAGGTTGGTCCCCGCGCCCGACACGAGCACGACCAGCCGTGATCTGCCGCTAACGGTCAAACTCCCTCGATGGCGTGCATCCGGACGCTCAGCGTACCGTGGCTGCCGGGCCCGACTGTCCGCGCGCCTAGAAGCGTGGGCGGTCGCCAGAGGTGATGAAATAGGGGAGGGGTAACCCCCGGAACCGACGCGATCATGAGAGAGGGATTAGCCCTGCCAGCAGATCAGAGCCCGCGGCCGCCGCTGAGCGCCCCGGAGCAGGGCGACGGGAAGCAGTCTGAGCTGCCTCGGCTCCACTTCCCGCAGCGGCCGGACGGACAGGGCCTCGCCCCGGCGCCCGGAGGTTATCTACCTCCGCCTTCGCCTCCCCCGCCCTCCAGCGACGGACAGGCCCCGCCGCCCGGCAGCCCGCCGCCCGGCAGCCCGCCGCCCGGCAGCCCGCCACCCGGCAGCCCGCCACCCGGCAGCCCGCCACCCGCCCCACCAGGTGCCCCGCCCGACTGGGCGCAGCGCTGGGGCCCGCAGCCAGGACCCGGCGGGCCGGGGCCTCGCAGGCCGGCCAGGCCAGCGCAGCCGCTGCGTCCCCCCGAGCCGGCCGCGCGACAGCGCGCCGTCGCCGCCCTGATCCTCGGCTTGCTGAGCTTGCTCTCGCTGCTCGCCATCGGAAGCCTCTTCAACTTCCACCGCAGTCTCTACCTGGTGATCTTCGCGCTTGCGGTGGGCATCTCTGCGTGCTGGATCGGCTTCACCGCCATGCGGAGGTCGCGGCTCGCGGTCACCATGCGCCCGCGCGGTGCCGTCGCAGGGATCGTGCTCGGTGCCATCGGAGCGCTGCTCAGTGCGTTCGTGCTGGTCTTCTTCGCGGCGTTCTGGCAGCAGCTGAATACCTATTCCCAGTGCCTGAACCAGGCGCAAACACCGAGCGCGCAGCAGGCGTGTGCGAATCAGTGGGACCGGTCGACGAACCTCAGCGGGCTGCATGGCTAGCCGGCCGCGGGGCTAGGGCAGCGAAGCGGGTCCTCGCGACGCCTTTGCCGGCGAGTTGGCGCGCTCCTGATCGGCGGTGCCCGCCCAGGGGTCGACGTAGATCGTGTGCCCGCTCGGGTCGGTATCGCCGTGGCCACGGCCGGGCAGTGCCGCGCCGGCCTTCGGCGCGGGCTCAGCCCGCCGACCCAGGCCCGGCCTCGCGGTGCCGCGCAGCCGCAGCCAGTTGGCGATGCCGGCGGTCACCGCGGCAGCGACGCCCACCTGCAGCGCGGCCACGACGCCGACCTGCCACCCCGACGGTCCGACCGCTGCGAGGCGACCGTCGCCCAGCGGGCCGCCAGCGACCGCGGCAAACACCCCCAGTACACATCCCGCCGCCGCGCCGCAGGCGAACCCCCACACCGGCGCGGTCTCCAGGGCGAGCGCCGGGGCGGCGCGCGTCATCAGCAGCCCGCCGAACGCCCCGGCCAGATACGGAACGGCGAGCACCGCCACCGACAGCACCGGCGGCACGCCCGAGTGCAGCCCGGACGGCAGGGCCGCGAGCATCGGGAAGGCAGGAAGCTGCCCCAGCGCTGAGCCCGTCGGCGCGATCACCGTCCCGGTCCCGAACGCGAACCCGGGGCCGAGGGTGAACGAGATCGCCCAGACGATGGCGTTCGGCACGTACGCGAGCTGGGCAAGGAGCAGCAGCACGGCTCCCACCGCGCCAGGATCCAAGGTCCCCTCGACGGCTCGGAACTCTCTCAGGTGCATCGCGAGGGATGCGCCGGCGAGCAGGGCGCCGACCGCCACGATGACCGCCAGCGCCCCGGCCGTTCCCACGGTCAGCGACCGAAGCCGGTCAGGGAGCAGGCCTACGAGCCGCGGCCACGTGGTGAGCGTGCGGGCGCCGCCGAGGCCGCCGGCCGTGAGCGCGAGCAGGAACGGGCACGCGACAGCCTGGGCGAGCGAGGCCGTGGCCATCGACGAGCTGCTGGCCAGGGCGAGTGCGCCGGCCACCATCGCGTACGGAGCGGCGAGGGCGAGCGCGGCATAGCCCACGTGGCGGAGCCTGGTGACCCCCCCGGCGCGCACCACCCACCGGCCCGCGCGCCAGAGCAGGGCGCCGGGGAGAAGCACGAGTCCAAGGGGCAGCATGCCGATGCGGCCGGCGCCGGGCAGCGCGAAACCCACGTGGTGGCCGATGAGCCATAGCAGCGCGGCGGTGCGCAGCACGCCGGTGAGGCCGAGCCCGGCGTGTGGTGCCGCGATCCAGCCGATGAGCGAAAGCATCGTCAGCACAGCCAGCCCGGTGCCGGCGGCGGCGCAGGCCCCGATCGCCCCGGTGATGGCCAGCGGGCGGTCGGCGCCGGACGGAACGGGATTGGGGTCGCCGCCCGGCTGCCGCTTGTCGGCAACGGAACGAGTCAGCACAACTGCCAAGCCTGGCAATTGCCGCGCTGCTACGGGCGGAGGCGCGCCGTGGCGACTTGCCGCCGCCGCATACCCGCGCACGCGAACAGCTGCGGGTTACCCGGCGCAGGTCCGTCCGGAGCCGCCGCCGCGAGCGCCGTCCCCGAGCGTCAGCGGGACCGCATGACCTCGCGGACCAGGTTGGCGGTCTCGCTCGGGGTCTTGCCGACCCGGACCCCGACCTTCTCCAGGGCCTCCTTCTTCGCCTGTGCCGTGCCCGCCGACCCAGAGATGATCGCGCCGGCGTGGCCCATGGTCTTGCCCTCGGGCGCGGTGAAGCCCGCTACGTACGCGACCACCGGCTTGGCGACGTTGCGCTCGATGAACGCGGCCGCCCGCTCCTCAGCGTCGCCACCGATCTCGCCGATCATCACGATCGCGTCGGTCTCCGGGTCTTCCTCGAACGCCCGCAGGCAGTCGATGTGGGTCGTGCCGATGATCGGGTCGCCGCCGATCCCCACGGCCGTGGAGAAGCCGATGTCGCGGAGCTCATACATCATCTGGTAGGTCAGCGTGCCCGATTTGGAGACCAGCCCGATGCGCCCCTCGGACGTGATGTCGGCCGGGATGATCCCGGCGTTGGATTTACCCGGCGAGGCGATGCCCGGGCAGTTGGGGCCCACGATGCGGGTGCTCTGCCCCTGCGCGGTCGCATACGCCCAGAATTCCGCGGTGTCGTGTACCGGGATGCCCTCGGTGATGACGATGACCAGCGGAATCCTCGCATCCACCGCCTCGATCACCGCGTCCTTGGTGCCCGCCGGCGGGACGAAGACCACCGAGACGTCCGCGTCCGTGGCCTCCATGGCGTCGGCGACGGTGCCGAATACGGGGACCTCGGTCTCGGCCAGCTCGATCGTCTGGCCCGCCTTGCGCGGGTTGGTGCCGCCCACCACCTGGGTGCCCGCCCTGATCATCCGGGCGCCG
>Ga0335074_10011212_pt1 | contig 12526 bp, 12 predicted proteins | sample Lox_Sample_23_FD_206715 | JGI IMG/M metagenome (GOLD analysis project Ga0335074, IMG submission 206715) | Soil microbial communities from Loxahatchee National Wildlife Refuge, Florida, United States - Lox_Sample_2.3 | ecosystem: Environmental > Terrestrial > Soil > Wetlands | place: USA...
CCGACACGAACCTGAACCGCTGAGGTGCTTGCGTCCGCCGTGGCCGTGATCGTGGACGGCATGCCGAGCGAGTCGCCCATGTCGACCGTGATCCGCGATATGCCGTGCGCAGCCAGCGCCGCGGCCAAGCAGGCGGTGCTGTTGGCGTTGGCGATGTCCTCGGGCACGCCGATCGACGGCGCGAACATGCGTGCGGCGAGGTGGCCGTCGGCGGCTGGGGGCGAGTGGACATAGCAGCCGAGAAGGTTCAGGCGGTCGCAACCGCTACGGAGCAGCTCCAGATCGGGAGTCAGGGCGGCGAGCGCCGAGGCGGTGGCGATCGGCACCAACAGCCGGGGCCGGCCGATCGAGGCGACGCAGATCTCGCGTGGGAGGAGCTCGCGGTGGTGCCCCAGCGCCTCCTGGGCCAGGTCGCGCTCCTGCGATGTAGCGGGTCGCAGCCGGACATGTCCGGGATCGAACGTCGCGGTCACGTGTTCGCTCGTCCGGGTTGCCTCGCCCGAGAAACGGCGTCCCGCGGCGACGAGGTCGACCCGATACCGGATGCGCTCCGCGTCGGTAGCGAGGAGCGCGAGCGCGGCGACCATTCCGTGGCCGCAGGCGGGCAGCTCTCCTTCGGTGGTGAAGAAGCGCAGCGCGGCCATCCCGCAGGCAAGCGTTGACGATCGTGACGCTTAGGGAGTCGTTCGGTGTCGGCTTGACCCTGCGCTGGCGGTTGCTCATCTATGCAGTGGTCTGCGACCGCTCCAGCGTGGCTGCCCAGCGGTTGGCCCAATCCCTGAGCGGTTCGAGCGCCGGGCCGAGCGCGTTGCCGAGGTCGGTCAGCCGGTAGCGGCCATCATCGTCGGTGGCGGCGATGCCGGCTTCGGTGAGGCGCTGGAGACGGTCCGAGAGGACGCTCGAGGACATCTCGTCGGTGCGCCGGCGCAGTTCGCGAAAACCGAGCGGCTGCTCTTGCTGAAGCTCCCAGATCACGCGAAGGATCCAGCGCTGGCCGAGCAGATCGAGGGCCGCCATCATCGGTCGGCCGGTCCTGGAACCGCGGACCGGACGGCCGGGGCTAGGGGCGGATGCGCTTCGCATTTCGAACCATTCTACTACCATGGTTCTAAATTCGAACCACAGGAGGGATGCCGTGCGACTGACTCCGGAGATGACCTACCGAGAGACGATCGCGGGCCCATTTGGTCCGACGACGGGAAGCCCGCTGGGTGATCGGGTGTGCTGGGAGGTGCCGGCCGCGACCATCACCGGGCCGAGGATCAACCTTACCCTGGCGATGCCCGGTGCGGACTGGATCCGCCTCGGGCCGGACGGGGTCCGACGCCCTGATCAACGACTCGTCTTCGCCACCGAGGATGGAGCGATCGTCCTGTTGCGCTACGACGTGGCCGTGATCCGGGAGAGCCCTGCGTTTCTCGCCGCGCTGCGGTCCGGGCGGGAGACCGCATTCGAGGACCAGTACATCCGCATGTCACCGCAGTTCGAGACCGGCGACCCCGACCTGAGATGGCTCACCGACACCCTCTGGATCGGCGAGGGCCGTCTGGCCGGCGAGCGCCGGATCGAATACCGCATCCACCGCGTCGACTGAACGATCTCCGATCTCCGGAGCTATTGCTTCATCTGGACGGCCGTCTGCATCATCTGGTCGGCGGTGGTGATCGTGGAGGCATTGGCCTGGTAGCCGCGCTCGGCTTCGATCATGTTGGTGAACTCCGTGCCCATGTCGACGTTGGACTGCTCGAGTTCGCCGCTAATCGTCTGGCCGTAGGTGCCGGTGCTGGGCTGACCGACGGTCTCGGCTCCGGAGGCGACGCTCGCGCTCCACAGCGAGCCGCCGTCGCGCTGCAGGCCCGCCTGGTTGGGGAACGTGGCCAGCGAGATGTAGCCGGCGGTCACGCTCGTGCCGGCCGGCGTCTGGTAATTGACGCTGCCGTCCGGGCCGATCGTCACGTTGCTCGATCCGGGCGGGACGATGATCGCGTTGTTCGGGCCGCCGGCGGCGTCGATCGAGTAGGCGCCGTTCGTGTTGGTGGCGCCGTAGCCGAGCACGTACTGGCCGGTCTGGGTGCACAGGTAACCCGAGGAGTTGAATGTCAGGTCACCCGCGCGGGTGTACTGAGTGGCGTCGAACGTGGGCGGGGTCGCGGCCACGTTGCCGTCGGCGACGCGCAGCCACCCGTTGCCCTGAATCGCCACGTCGGTGGCATTGCCGGTCGACTCGACGCCGCCGGCGCTCATGTTGTTGTCGACCGAGCCGACCTGCACGCCCAGTCCGATCTGCACCGGATTGGTACCGGCGGTGTAGCCGTTGGGGGCACTTGGGGCGCTGACGAGTTGCGATAGCTCGTCGGCGAACTCAACGCTCTGTGCCTTGTACCCGGTCGTATCTACGTTGGCCAGATTGCTGGCCGTCACATCAAGCATCGTCTGATGCGCATCCAAGCCGCTGATCGCGGCATACATGCCCGACATCATGTGAGTATCCGGTCCCTTCCGCGGCCCCCTGACCTGCCACGTTAGCGTTTGGTCGTCCCGCTCCCCCGATGATCGGCAGGGTTGGCGCTCTCCTTGACCGCGGCGATTGAACGGTCCCGCGCGGGCTCGCTCGGCAGACCGCTCAGGGCAAAGCGCCGAGCAACAGATCGACGACCAGCTGGTCGAGTCGCTCCACGCCGTACCCGTGCCCGGCGAGCGCATCGAGATCGTGGTCTTCGGCGAGCAGCTCCGAGGCAGCCGAGGACGAGTACGGCCCGACGCTGGGCTCGGCCAGCTCGTCGACGCGCGACGCTTCGCGGGCCGCACCAATCGCGTCAGAGGCGAGGAACTGCCGGGACTTCGCGGCCAGCGCCAGATACGTGCGCATGCAGCCGGCGGCGAAGTCCCACACGCCGTCCGGGTCCTCGCTGCGATAGGCGTGGGCGTCGAAGTGGCGAACGCCGTCGTAGCCGGAGGTCTCGAGCAGGTGCACGAGCAGAAAGGCCTCCTTGAGGTCCTCGGCACCGAACCGGAAGTCCTGGTCGTAGCGGCCGATCCGCTGGCTGTTGAGGTCGATGTGGAAGAGCTTGCCTGCCCACAGCGCCTGCGAGACGCCGTGAACGAAGCTGAGGCCGGCCATGGTCTCGTGCGCCACCTCCGGGTTGATGCCGACCATCTCCGGATGATCGAGGGTGGTGACGAAGTGAAGCGCGTGCCCGACGGTGGGCAAGAAGATGTCCCCGCGCGGCTCGTTGGGCTTGGGCTCGATCGCGAACCGCAGCCCGTATCCCTGCTCCTGCACGTATCCACACAGGAAGTTGATCGCTTCGCGGTAGCGCTCGAGCGCGTCGCCCACTCGCTTCGAGGCCGCACTTTCGGCACCCTCGCGCCCACCCCAGAAGACGTAGACCGAAGCGCCGAGCTCGGCGCCGAGGTCGATGCCGCGCATCGCCTTGGCGATCGCCGCTCGGCGCACGGCGCGGTCGTTGGAGGTGAAGGCGCCGTCCTTGAACGCGGGGTGGGTGAAGAGGTTGGTGGTGGCCATCGCGACGCGCATCCCCGTCCGAGACAGGGCGTCGCGGAAACGCGCGACGATCCGGTCGCGCTCACTCGCCGACACGCCGTAGGGCACGAGATCGTTGTCGTGCAGGCTGACGCCGTAGGCGCCCAGCTCGGCCAGGCGCTCGACCGTCTCGACGGGGTCGAGCGGCGCGCGCGTCGGCTCGCCGAATGGGTCACGGCCGGGATTGCCGACGGTCCACAGCCCGAACGTGAAGCGGTGCTCGGGGCGCGGTGTCAGGTCCATCTCCTCGGGGCTCATCGCTTGCGTCATCCTTTCGTCGCTCGGTCGCAGACTCTCAGATTCGCCGCTCGGTCATCGCGGGAGGGTGAGGTGGGATGGGTGGGTCACGTCGCGCAGGATCTCCACGTCGACGGGCCGCAGCGCCGTGGCCGTCATCGAATCCTCCCCCGTACCTGGATTGCGGACGTAACGGGGATGCGCGCCGGAGGACACCTGCAGGCGGATGCGATGGCCGGCGGCGAAACGGTGCCCAAGCGGCCACAGCCGGAAGGCCACGCGCCACGTGCCATCGCCGAGCTGCTCGAAGCGGTCCGGACTGACGCGCGCCAGGGCGTCGCAGACATTCAAGGAAAGGCCCTGGCCGTCGACGTCGCAGACGCGCGCGAACAGGTCGAAGTAGGGTGAGCTGGCACGGGCGTAGAGCTCGACGCTGGCGGGGCCGATTGCCTCCAGCGACGATCGGAGTGGCGAGGTCGTGTAGGTGAGGACGTCCGAGCGGGCTTCCAGCGGGCGGTTGTCGAGCACCGGCTCTCGGCTCAGCAGGACGGGTCCGCCGAGCGACGGGGTGGGGTCGGAGGGGTCGTACCGATATCGGTCGCCGTTTGGCGAGCTGCCGGTGGGGGCGTCCGGCTCGAGCCGCCGGTCAGCGGCGAGCCACAACCGGCGCTCCGTCGTACCCGGCGGCGGCCAGGCCGGGAGCTCACGCCACCGGTCTCCGGTCGGCTCGCCGGTGATGTACAGGCGGACCGCGGCCGGTCGCAGTAGCCGGTCGTCGCCGAGGAGGTGTGCGCGAAGCCAGGCCAGCCCTTCGCGCATGCCGGCGGCCATGCCCCCCGGCGCGGTGTGGGTCCAGGGGCCGATCGTCAACTGAACCGGTCGCCCGGCCGATTGCAGGGCGTCGTAATCCTGGAGCATCCAGGGCAGGAAGATGTCGTACCAGCCGCCGAGCAGCTGGACGTGCGCGGCGATGCTTGCGACGCCGGCGGTGAAGTCGCGGGAGACCCAGTACGGATCGTCCCGGTGCGGGCTGGCGAGTGCCTCGCGGAACCACGGAACCTGGGTGCCCGTGGCGAGCTCATCGAGATCTGTGAGCGGAAGCTCGAGGAGCAGAGACGGCAACCGGCGCAAGGTCCGCGCGATCGCGATGGGCGCGAATCTCCGTTCCTGCTCGCCCACGATCGCGAGCCACGCGGCGGCGGTCTCGAGGGAAACGCTGCCCCCGGCGTAGGCTTGGCCGTGGAACTCGGAGGCGCTGAACTGAATCGACAGACCCGCGAGGTCCACGGCGCAATCCGGCGCCACCGCCCACTGGACCAGACCGAGATAGCTCGGACCGATCATCCCAATCGGCCCGGAGTGCCAGGGTTGGGCTTGAAGCCAGCGCAGCGTGGCCAGCCCATCGGCCCGCTCGTCGAACGGGCTGAAGGTTCCCTCAGAGCCGAACGTGCCGCGGACGCTCTGGATCACGACCTGAAGGCCGCGCTCCGCCAGGAGGCGCCCGAAGATGAGGCCGATCAACTGAGCTCGGCCGTAGGGCGAGCGCACGAGCACCGTCGGCTGGGGCCGCTCACGGGTGGTCCGTGCCACCCATCGATCGGCCAGGAGCACCGCGCCGTCGTCCATCGCGGCAGCGAGATCGGCCTCACGGACGACGTCGAGGGTGTGCGGACGAGGCAGCCGCATCCGCCGCGCGAGGATCTCACTGCCGGCACTCATGCCCTCACCATACGGTGACGACTACGCTTCGGTGCCGTGCGGCTCTGTGCAGGGAAGCCCGTTCTGGCCCTTGTCCTCGTGCTCGCCGGTCTGACCTCAGCGGCGTGCGGCGTAAGTCATACGACCACGGCGACCCGGACCGTGGCGAGCCAGGCATCGCCGACGACGCGCACGAGCACGCCGGCCACGACACCGTCCACGCCGGCGCATCGAGCGCCGCCGGCGCCGTCGCTGCCGCGCGTGGGGGCGAGCCAGCGCGTGCCGGCCCGGGGCACGACCATGATCGTGACCCTTCGCTCGGTGATCGATCCCCTACGCGGCTCCGGCGCCCAGGTGGTTCCGGGTATGAAGCCGGTGGCGATCCTGGTGGCGGTGCGAAACGCGGGGCCGGGCGGGTATGACAGTTCGAGCACCGGCGACTTCTCGCTCGATTCCGCCGCCGGTCAGGCCTCGCCCCTGTTCGTGCCGAAGGGCGTGTGCCAGACGCCCCTTCAGGATTTCATGAACGCGATCGGGCCCGGCGAGATGCGCACCGGATGCGTCGCGTTCTCGATCCCGAGTGGCCAGCAGCCCACCACCGTCGGATTCGCGCCCAACGGCGGCGCGAGCGGCCGGCGGCGGCTGTGGTCCGTGCGGTGAGCCGCCCCCGGGGTCGCCGGGACGCGCCCTCCGGCGCCCGAGGACATGCATAACTTGCCAGTCCGGGCGCCGGACGCGAGCCGCGGCATCCACTGCACGTGCGACATGCAGCAAATGCCACGGCCCAGGGCGGCCAGGCGAAATGGCAAGTTATGCAGGCCCGGAAGCCGAGGGGCCCGATCCCCGGGCTCCCGCGACCGGCGCGGCGCACGACCACGACCGCGCCCGGGTCCCCCACGGAACGCGCGCTGCCGCCCGGACCGCGCACCAATCACACCCGACTCCACGCGAACGCAACACCACCTCCTAACCGATCACGTCGCGAGCCTGATATGGCCGCTCGAGCGCCGCGGTCTCGGCGAGCGTTAGCTCGAGGCGGGTGGCGGCGGCGGCCTCGTCGATGTGCTCGACGCTGGTGGCGCCGATAATCGGCGCGGTGACTCCTGGCTTAGTGAGGAGCCAGGCGAGCGCGATCTGAGCCGGCGCGACGCCCCGCGCGCGGGCGATCTCGTGGACCCGGTCGATGATGTCGAAGTCGACCGGGCGTCCGTATAGCGCGAGGCCCGAGCGAACGCCGGCCGCGCGCACGGTCCGGGCCTGACCATCCCGGGTGTGGGTCCCGGCGAGGTAGCCCTGGGCGAGCGGGCTGTAGGGGATGATCGCCACGTCCTGGTCGAGGCATTGGGGGATCATCTCCCGCTCCTCCTCGCGGTAGAGGAGGTTGTAGCGGTTCTGCATCGAGACAAACGGCGTCCAGCGGTTGCGGATCGCGACGTGCTGGGCCTTCGCGAACTGCCACGCCGGCATCGTGCTGGCGCCCAGGTAACGCGCCTTGCCGGCGCGCACGATGTCGTGGAGCGCCAGCATCGTCTCCTCGATCGGCGTTTCGGAGTCGAAGCGGTGCAGCTGGTAGAGGTCGACGTAGTCCATGCCGAGGCGTCCCAGTGACGCGTCGATCGCCGCCATGAGGTGCTTGCGGGAGAGACCCCGGCCGTTGGGCCCGGGAGTCGTCGGGTAATAGACCTTCGTCGCGACGACGCACTCCTCGCGGCTGACGAGCTTGCGCAGCAGGCGGCCCGTGGTGACCTCGCTGGCGCCGCCCGAGTACATGTCGGCGGTGTCGAAAAGGGTGAGGCCGGCGTCGATCGCCCTGCGGATGATGGGCTCGGCGGCGTGCTCGTCGAGCGCCCAGGCGCGGTCGGGGTCGGCACCGTAGCTCATCATCCCCAGCCCCAGCCGCGAGACGCGCAGACCGCAGCTGCCGAGTCTCACCTGGGCGATCGTGGGCTCGCCGGGCTTCGCCGGCCGCCGGCCGGGGTCGTCGTCGGCGCGCGCCACATCCACGATCACATCGTGGCCGAAGCTGGCTCAGCCGCATATGCGCGATCGAAGGAGTTGTCCCCTCGCGGCCTCAGGAAGACAGGGGTGGGGCGGACCAGGACAGGAACGCTTACTCTCAGAAGGTCTCGAGGAACTCGCGCATCCGATCCAGCGCGAGCTCGAGCTGATCCCGGGAGTTCGCGTAGGAGATCCGGAGGTGCCGTTCGCCCTGGGCGCCGAAGCCCTCGCCGGCGAGGAGCGCGACGCCGGCCTCCTCGAGTAGCCGGTCGGCGAGCCGCTCAGAGGGGATCGGCACCCCGGTGACGTTGGGGAACGCGTAGAAGGCACCCTGTGGCGCCCGGCACGAGATCCCGGGCAACGCGTTCAGTCCGGCGACGACGAGGTCGCGGCGGTGGCGGAACTCGTCGACCATCGCCGCCACCGAGTCCTGCGGACCTGTGAGGGCGGCGATGCCGGCGGACTGGACGAACCCGGGCACGCACGAGACCGAGTTCGTGATCAGGCGCGTCAGCGGGTCGACGAGCGCTGCCGGGACCGCGGCGTACCCGCAGCGCCAGCCCGTCATCGCGTAGGTCTTCGAAAGGCCGTCGAGCAGCACACAGCGCTCGAGCATCCCGGGGACGCTCGCGATCGAGGCGGGCTCGCGGCCGTAGACGATTCGCCTGTAGACCTCGTCGCTCAGGACCCAGGCGGGCGTTTGCAGTATGAGCTCGGCGGCGGTGCGCAGGTCCTCGGCGGATGCGACGCCACCGGTGGGGTTGTTGGGCGAGTTGACGATCACCAGCTTTGTCCGCTCGCCGAGCCGGTGGCGCAGCTCCTCGAGCGAGAAGCTGAAGTCGAGCTCGTCGTGAAGCGCCAGCGGGACGGGCACCGCGCCGGCCCAGCGGATCGCCGACTCGTAGATCGGGAAGCCGGGGTCCGGGTAGATGACCTCATCGCCCGGGTCGCAGACCGCGAGGATCGTCAGGAACAGCAGCAGCTTGGCGCCAGTCGCGATCAGCACCCGGTCGGGCGCGACGTCGATCTGACGGGTGCGGGCGAGCTCGTCGGCCACGACCTCGCGGAACTCGGCGATGCCGGCGCTCGGCGTGTACCCCGTCTCGCCCCGCGCCAGCGCGGCGGTCGCGGCCTCGACCACGTGCTCGGGCGTCGGGAAGTCCGGCTGGCCGATCTCGAGATGAACGATCGATCTGCCCAGCCGCTCGAGCTCGCGCGCCCGGGCGAGCACGGCGAACGCCGATTCGGTTCCGAGCTGCTTGACGCCCCGCGCGAGCCGCGGCGCGGCAGTCACGGCCATCTCGTCCTGCACGCGGAGAATTAGAACATGACTCGGACGGCGACGACAGGAGAGCGAACTTGAAACGAAGCGAGAACCGGATCTTGACCACGCATGTCGGCAGCCTCGCGCGGCCCCACGAGCTGCTCGACGCGATGCGCGCACGCGAGCAAGGCAGTCAAGATGACGGGACGGTCGAGCGCCTGGTCAGAGAAGCGGTCATGGACGTGGTCCAGAAGCAGGCGGAGGCCGGGATCGACGTCGTCACCGACGGCGAGCAGAGCAAGCTCGGGTTCTTCCAGTACCTGGTCGAGCGCTTCGACGGGCTGGAGGGTCGCCCCGGGCGCGTGGCGCTCCCGCCGTCGTGGCAGCTCGAGGTCGACATGTTCCCGGAGTACTACGCCGACTACTTCGGGAAGTACTCCTCGGATTCGGGTCCTACGTCGTCAAACGTCATGGCGTGCACCGGTCCGATCTCCTACGCCGGCCACGACGCGGTGGCGAGGGACATCGAGAACCTCAAGGCGGCGCTCGCCGAGGTCGAGGTCGAGGAGGCGTTCATGCCCGCCTGCGCGCCGCACGAGTTCGGCATCAACGAGCACTACAACACCAGCGAGGAGTACGTGGTTGCGATCGCCGAGGCGCTGCGCGAGGAGTACCGCGCGATCATCGACGCGGGCCTGATCCTCCAGGTCGACGACCCGTTTCTGATCGACCTGTTGATGGAGGACCGCGAGCCGGCCGAGCGGCGCGCGATCGCGCAGGCGCACGTGGAGGTCGTCAACCACGCGCTGCGCGACCTGCCCACCGATCGCGTGCGGTTACACACGTGCTACGGCCTCAACCACGGACCGCGGCTGCACGACGCGCCGCTCGGCGATGTGGTCGAGATGATGCTTCAGATCGATGCCGGCGCCTACTCGTTCGAGGTGGGTAACCCGCGCCACCAGCACGAGTGGCGCGTGTGGGAGGACACCGTCCTCCCCGACGGCAAGATCCTCATTCCAGGCTTCCTCTGCCACGCGCACAACTTCGTCGAGCATCCGCGGCTGATCGCGGACGGGATCGAGACGTATGCCCGCCTGGTCGGGCGCGAGAACGTGATCGCCGGCGCCGATTGCGGCTTCTCCTCGCGCGCGATCTACCACCCGGAGGTCCACCCGACGGTCGTGTGGGCCAAGTTCCGCGCCCTCGCCGAGGGGGCGCGCATCGCGAGCGAGGAGCTTTGGGGATAGACGATGAGCTCGTCGAGCGGGCGCGGGCGTGGGTGGCGGCGGTCCACCCCCATGCCCGGCATCTGAACCGCACGCTCGACTGGCTGCTCGTCCTCGACCCGGACGCGAGCGAGGCCCTGCGGCTCGCGGCCGTGCTGCACGACATCGAGCGCGCGTTCGGGCCCGACGAGGCACCGCCGGACAGGACGGACCCGATCTCATCCGTGTACACGGCGTGGCACCAGGAGCGTTCGGCGCGCCTGGCCGCGGACTGGCTTGGCGAGGAGCAGCACGCGCCGCGGGCTCTGGTCGACGAGGTCAGGGGCCTCGTCGGCATGCACGAGGACGGCGGGAACCCCGACGCCGACCTCCTGCAGGCGGCCGATTCGATCGCGTTCCTCGAGATCCAGGTCGACCTGTTTCTGGACATGGTTCGCGACGGGCGAATCTCGCGAGCCGCGGCCGAGCGCAAGTTCCGGTGGATGTTCGATCGTGTGCGCGTGCCCCGGGCGCGGGAGATCGCCGCGCCGATGCTCGCGGCTGCGCTGGCACGGCTCGGCGTCGCCTTTTGACACCGGTCGCCTTTTGACACCGCGTTCACATTTGCCGGCGCCCCGCTGCGGTAGGGTCGTCGCGCTCTGAGCGCGCTTCGCAGCTACATGCCTGCGCGGGGCGTGCTCCGCGCGCGGCTCACGCCGATCGACATCGTCGTCGTCGTCGCCGTGCTGGTGCTGCTGTACGTGGTCGTCCGGGTCGGCCACGGCGTCACCGCGTCGTTCTCGCCGAGCGCGCTGCGCTCCCAGCACGTCAGCACCAATCCGGCGCGCCTCCCCTACGACGCGGTGCGCTCCCTGCTGCGGATGTTCGTGGCGTTGTTCTTCTCGTTCGTGTTCACGCTCATCTACGGCTACGTGGCGGCCCGCAGCCGGCGCGCCGAGCGGGTCCTGATTCCGGTGCTCGACATCCTGCAGTCGGTTCCCGTGCTCGGGTTCCTGACGATCACCGTGACCGTGTTCGTCGGCCTGTTCCCGCACAGCGAGCTCGGCCTTGAGTGGGCGTCGATCTTCGCGATCTTCACCGCCCAGGCGTGGAACATGACGTTCTCGTTCTACGCGTCGCTGAAGAGCCTGCCGCGCGAGCTGGATGAGCTGTCGCGCTCGTTGCGCCTGACCCGCTGGCAGCGCTTTTGGAAGATCGAGGTCCCGAACGGCGCGATCGGGCTGGTTTGGAACGGGATGATGAGCTTTGGGGGTGCCTGGTTCTTCCTCGTCGCCTCCGAGGCGATCACGCTGCACAACCGCATGTACTCGCTTCCCGGCGTCGGCTCGTACGTGGGAGCGGCGATCGCGAAGGGCGATCTGGGTGCGGTCGGGGCTGCCATCGGGACGATGTTCGTCCTGGTGATCGGGATCAACATCATGTTCTGGCGTCCGCTGGTCGCCTGGTCGGAGCGATTCCGCTACGAGACCACCGAGGCCCAACTCGCGCAGCGCTCCGTCGTGCTGGGGATCCTGGCCCGCTCGAGGTGGCCGCGGACGGTCGGCGCGGTGCGCGCCCGCGTGGCCGAGCCGCTCGGGCGAACCATGCGGATCCTGGGCCGCGACGGCGCGGAGGTGAAGGTGACCTCGTCGCGGCAGCGCGCCGGCGACATCGTGTTCGGCGTGGTGATCGCGGCGCTGATCGCCTTCGGGGCGTACGAGGGGCTGCATTACATCGCCACCACACCGGGCGCGGGTCTTGGCGAAATCCCGCACTGCTTCCTGCTCGGCGCCGCGACGTTCGGGCGCGTGGTCGTGCTGCTCGTGTTCGCGACGATCGTGTGGGTCCCGATCGGCGTCTGGATCGGGCTGAACCCGCGCGTGGCGCAGCTCGCGCAGCCGATCGTGCAGGTGCTGGCGAGCTTTCCCGCCAACTTCGTGTTCCCGTTCGCGACGCTCGCGTTCATCAAGCTCGGGATCACCATCAACATCGGCGGCATCCTGCTGATGGCGCTGGGTGCGCAGTGGTACATCCTGTTCAACGTGATCGCCGGCGCGTCCGCGATCCCGTCGGACCTGCGCGAGGCGATGGACATGCTCGGGGTCCGCGGCTGGCAGCGGTGGAAGCGGCTGATCATCCCCGGCATCCTGTCCTCGTACGTGACCGGCGGGATCACCGCCGCGGGCGGGGCTTGGAATGCCTCGATCGTCGCCGAGGTCGTGAGCTACCACGGGACGACGCTCACCGCGTACGGGCTTGGCGCCTACATCGTGCAGGCGAGCAACGAAGGCAACAAGGCGAAGCTGATCTGCGGTGTCGCGGTGATGTCCGTCTACGTGGTCGTGGTCAACCGCCTGTTCTGGCGTCGTCTGTACCGGCTCGCCGAGTCCCGCTACTCGCTCTGAGGTCGGGGCGGTCATCATTTCGCCTATGGCAGGCCCGGTCAGCCCAACGCCCAGGGTCCGCGCGCGGCGCTCGATCGTCACCGTCACCGACCTGACGAAGACATTTGCCACGCGTGACGGCGGCGAGCTCCCGGTGCTCGAGGGCATCAACCTCGACGTCCAGCCGGGCGAG
>Ga0335074_10011213_pt1 | contig 12526 bp, 18 predicted proteins | sample Lox_Sample_23_FD_206715 | JGI IMG/M metagenome (GOLD analysis project Ga0335074, IMG submission 206715) | Soil microbial communities from Loxahatchee National Wildlife Refuge, Florida, United States - Lox_Sample_2.3 | ecosystem: Environmental > Terrestrial > Soil > Wetlands | place: USA...
TTCGCGCTCGGCATCGACCGCGGCAGCGAAACGATGATTCTTCACCAGCTGGTGGTCAAGGGGGGCGACTGACATGGTCGTTGCGTTCACCGCGGCGGCGATCGCGATGCTGGCCTGCATCATCCCGGCCGGGATGGTGATCGCCCGCGGCGACCTAGGCTCGGCGGTCGTCGGTTATGAGTTCATCACCTCGGTCATGGTCATGGTGCTCGCGCTGCTCGCGCAGGCGTTCCAGCGGCCCAGCCTGTTCGAGTTGCCGGTGCTGCTCGCCATGCTGATGTTCGGCAGCGGGCTGGTGTTCGTCCGGGCCATGGAGCGCTGGCTGTGATCGCCCGGGACGTCGGCGCGGATGTCCTGCTCGGCCTGGCCGTGGCGATCGTGCTCGGCGCTTCGCTCGGCGTGCTGCTGATGCGGGACGCGTACCAGAAGCTGCACTTCGTGACGCCGGCGGCGCTGGTCGCGCCGGTCCTGGTCGCGCTGGCCGTGCTGGTGCAGGCAGGCCTGGATGAGAACACCGGGGAGACCTGCGTGGCGCTGCTCTTCCTGGCGGTCGCCGGGCCGTACCTGTCGCACGCGACCGTGCGCGCCATCCGGGTCCGCGAGCAGGGGGACTGGCGTCCAGGCCAGGGCGCCGGCGCTGTCGGCCGGGAGGAACGAGAGCGGTGAATATCCTCGCGGTCCACACCCCGTACACGGTGCCCGTCGGCATCATGGACGCGCTGCAGGTCACGCTGCTGGTGCTGGTGGCCGCCGGCGCCACGGCCGTCGTGCTGATCAGGGCCCCGGTCCGGCAGGTGCTGATGCTGAGCACCTACGGCGTGGTGCTGGCCGTGCTGTTCCTGGCCTTCCAGGCGCCGGACGTCACGCTGTCCGAGCTGACCGTCGGCGCGGTGCTGCTGCCCGCGCTTCTCCTGCTGACGCTGGCCAAGGTCAGGAAGAAGGAACAGTGACGCCGCGGCAGCGGCGCTGGATCTTCCTGGTCGCCGGCGCCGGCCTGGCGGCCTTCTACCTGTGGGGTCTGCTCGGCCTGCCGGGCTTCGGCCGGTATCCCGGGCCGTACGGGCCCGCCATCCTGCGCGTCGCCGTCGCGCAGACCAACGCCACCGGCGTGGTGTCCGCGATCAACTTCGAGTACCGCGGCTTCGACACGGTGGGCGAGGAGTTCATCGTGTTCGCCGCCACGGCGGGTGTCGCGACCGTGCTGCGCCGCCTGCGCGGCGAGCGGGATCGCCTGGCCGTGGACGAGGCCGCCGATCGGGATGTGCCCGCCACCAGCAGCGCGGTACGGATGGTGGCCCTGCTGTCGGTCGGCCCCGTCGTGCTGGCCGGCTGGTGGCTGGCCTCGCACGCGCAGACCGACCCGTCGGGCGGCTTCCAGGGCGGGGTCATGCTGGCCACCGCGTTCGTCCTGATCTACCTGTCCGGGGAGTTCCTGGTCTTCAAGCGGTTCAGCCCGGTTGATCTCACCGACGTGGCCGAGGCGGTGGGCGCGGCCGGCTTCGCCGCGGTAGGGGTCACCGCGGTGGCGATGGGCCTGCCGTACCTGAAGAACTTCCTGCCGCTCGGCCAGGTGCCCGGCGCGGTGAGCTCGTCCGGGACGATCGCGCTGATCAGCTTCTTCGTGGGGATCGAGGTGGCCGCGGCGTTCATCCTCATCGTCGGCGAGCTGCTGGACCAGACGCTGCTCGTCAGGCAAAGGGGGTTAGCGAAATGCAGGTCTTCCCGTTCATCGTCGTGGCCTGGATCTTGGGTGTCGGGCTGTACGGCATCGTCACCAGCAGGCACCTGGTGCACCAGATCATCTGCCTGATCGTGGTCCAGTCATCGACGTACGTGCTGCTGCTCGGGGTCGGGTACGTGACGGGAGCGGTCGCTCCCTATTTCTTCGACGTCCCGAACCACACGCCCGCGGTCGATCCCGTGGTGCAGGCGTGCGCCCTCACCGACGTGGTGGTCGAGACGGCCGTCACGGCGCTGCTGCTGTCGTTCGCGATCCAGGCCTACAAGCGCTTCGGCACCCTCGATCCGCAGGAACTGGCCGCGCTGAAGGGATAACGATCCGCCGTGGATCAGCTGCTCGCCCTGGTCGTCGTGGTCCCGCTCCTGGTGGCCGCCTCGGTTACGGCGTTCGGTCCATTGTTGCGGAACAGGCGCCGGCTGCTCGACGTGACGGCGATCCTGGCCGCGGCGTCCGTGGCCGTCATGCTGGGCGTCATCATGATCCGGACGGCCGGCGGCGACCAGGTCTACTGGTTCGCCGGATTCCGGCCCGCGCACGGGGTGTCCATCGGCATCGACTTCGAGGCGCAGCCGCTCAGCGCCGGGCTCGCCTGCCTGGCGGCGGTCCTGGTGACCGCGGCGATGACCTTTTCCTGGCGGTACTTCGAGCGGGTTGCCAGCTACTTCCAGGCGCTGATGCTCACCTTCCTGGCGGGCATCGTCGGATTCTGCCTCACCGGGGACCTGTTCGACCTGTTCGTGTGGTTCGAGCTGATGGGAGTGTCGGCCTATGCGCTGACCGCCTACCGGCCGGAGGAGCGCGGGCCGATCCAGGGCGCGCTCAACTTCGCCATCACCAACAGCGTGGGCGCGTACCTGTCGCTGTCGGGCATCGCGCTGATCTACGGGCGGACCGGGGCGCTGAACATGGCGCAGATCGGCACCTCGATCGCGAAGCACCCGGCGGACCGGCTCGTGGTCGTCGCGTTCGTCCTGGTCATCGCCGGATTGCTGATCAAGAGCGCGATCGTGCCCTTTCACTTCTGGCTCGCGGACGCGCACGCGGTCGCGCCGACTCCGGTCTGCGTGCTGTTCTCCGGGGTGATGGTCGAACTCGGGCTCTACGGCATCGCCCGGATCTACTGGTCGGTCTTCGGCCAGGCGCTCGGGCACCGGGCGGCCATCAGCCACGTCTTCCTCGTTCTCGGCCTGGTGACGGCCGTGACCGGGGCGTTGTTCTGCTTCCGCGAGCGCCACATCAAGCGGATGCTCGCGTTCTCCACGATCAGCCACGCCGGCATGTTCCTCACCGGCATCGCGCTGCTTACCCCGCTCGGCCTGGCCGGCGCCGCTGTCTACGTCATCGGTCACGCACTGGTCAAGGGGGCGCTGTTCCTGTGCACGGGCATCGTGCTGCACCGGCTCGGCTCGGTTAACGAGCCGTGGCTGCACGGCCGCGGCCGGCCGCTGCGGGTGACGGGAGTCGTGTTCACCCTGGCCGGGCTCGGGCTCGCCGACCTGCCGCCGTTCGCCACGTTCCTCGGCAAGGGCTGGATCGAGGCAGTGAAGGTGGGAGGGGAGGTGGGTGGGACCTGGCTCATCCCCATCCTGATCGTCTCCTCCAGCCTGGTCGGCGGGGCCGTGCTGCGGGTGGCCGGGGGCGTGTTCTACGGCCTGGGCGACCGGCCCGCCGAAGATCCGCAGATGGCCAGGGAGGCCGCCGAGGAGACCAGCGAGACGGCCGGCGGCAAGGACCGAACGCCCCTGACGATGATCGTCCCGCCGGCGATCCTGGTGGTCGCCGCCATCGTGGTGGGTGTCGTCGGCCCGCTCGGGCCCGCGGTGCAGGCGGCGGCGGTCCGCTTCGAGGACCAGGCCGGATACAACGCGACCGTGTTGCGCGGCGCGCACATCACGCACCCGGTGGCCCTGTTCGCCGCCGGCCCCACCGCGGTGACGGCCACCGACGTGCTGGCGGGACTCGGCTCGGTGATCGGAGCACTAATCCTGGCCGGGCTGGCGCTGTACTGGCGCCGGCTGCCGCTGCTGCGCGGATACCGGCCGAGCGCCCGGCTCGCCGCGGCGGCCCGCCGCTTCCAAAGCGGCGTGGTGAACGACTACGTGACCTGGATCGTCATCGGCCTGGCCTGCCTCGGCGGCGTCTTCGCCGTGGTCATCCGCTTACCCCGGTCCGCTGGATCGGTCGTGAGCCTCGCTGAAGGTCCGCCACCTCGACCGCCCTCGGTCAGTGGGGGACGCGGGCTTTGCCGCGTCGTCGGCGTTCGGTCAGCCAGGACAGGGCGGTGAATACCGGTGTCGCCAGTCCCAGTAGCAGGGCCGTGCCGGTGACCTCGCTCTCCAGGAAACCGGGCCCGACCCGGGCGACACCGTAGTAGTAGGCGACCACGACCACCAGCAGCAGCAGGTAGCCGTCGGCGACGGTGCCGGCCACGCGCCTGACCAGCGCGGGCCAGCCGGTGCGCTGCCCCGGGCCGGGCGGCGTGGTCCGCCTTCCATCCGGCCACATTTCTGCGCCGGACGGAGTCCTCCGTGGCCGGTACAGGCGGCGCAGGCCAAAGCCGAGCGCCGACATGAGGATCAGGTAACCGGCGGCCATCGGCACCAGGGCCTGGCGGTCCGCCAACGACAGCGCGAGCACCCCGGCCGGAGCCATGACGCGCTCAGGCCCGGAGGAGGAAGTGCCAGCCGCGGACGAAGAAGTGCCAGCCGGTCCACAGCCAGAACGCGAACAGCACCCACCGCCCGACGGGATAGCGCATGATCACGCGGAAGACGTCGCTGAGGGCGGGGACGCCGGTCACCCGGGCCAGGGCGAGGCCCTCCCAGGCGAACACGGCGCCGAACAGGACCAGCCATACGAGATAGCCGATGAGCGGATGCTTTGCCATTCCAACCTCCCGGCGGTGGCTCTCATTGTGCCGCACGGGACCCGACGACCGCGCCGGCCTTGCGCGGCCGTCTGGTGGAGGTACGGTAGAGCAGGTGCGGTCGTGGCCGGTAGGCCCTGGCCGCGGCCTCGTTGCTCCGGACCCTGGCGACATAAGCCCGAGCGGTGTGCTCGGCAGCCGCCCAAGAGGACAGAGCCACGATGACAACAGCACCCGGCCTTCTTGCCCTGGCGTCCGGCCGCGCCCCGGCTGCCGACGGGCAGCCTGCTGCCGTCGATCCTTCGACGGCTAGCTTTCGCGCGCTGGCGCTGCAGGTGCGGGCGATGGGCCTGCTCGACCGCAGGCCGGGCTACTACCGGGTGAAGATCACCCTGACGATCCTCGCGTTCTTCGCCGGCTGGGCCCTGTTCGTCGTGGTCGGTAACTCGTGGGCGGCCCTCGCCGTCGCCCCGCTGGTGGGGATGATGTTCACCCAGCTGGGCTTCCTCGGCCACGATGCGGGGCACAACCAGGTGTTCGGCGCGCGCCGGCGCAATCGCCTGCTCGGCCTCATCGTCGCGAACGCGCTCATCGGGCTGAGCTTTGGCTGGTGGGTTCCCAAGCACAGCGCACACCATGCGCATCCCAACGAGATGGGCCGCGACCCCGATATCGGCGAGGGAGTCGTCCTGGCCTCGTCTGGCGCGCCGGGAAACTGGCGCGGCCGTCTCGCCTCGTGGCTGGCCCGCTGGCAGGCGCCGCTCTTCTTCCCGCTCATGCTGCTGCGAAGCGTCGGCTTGCACGTACTCGGGGTCAAGCGGCTGCTGCGGCAACGAGACCGTGCCTCGGCGGTAGAAGCCTCGCTCATCATGCTGCATGCCGCGCTGTACCTGACGGTGGTGCTGTGGGTGCTCTCCCCGCTCAAGGCACTCGCTTTCGTCGCCCTACAGCAGGCGGTCTTCTCGCTGTACCTGGGCATCAGTTTCGCGCCCAACCACAAGGGAATGCCGATCATCGAATCCGCAACGGCGGCCGGCTTCGCCCGCCGCCAGGTGGTCACTGCCCGGAATGTCAGGGGCGGCCGGTTTACCACCTTCATGCTCGGCGGCCTTAACTACCAGATCGAGCATCACCTATTCGAGTCGATGCCCCGGCCTAACCTGCGACGGGTCCAGGGCGTCGTCAGGGACTTCTGCGTAGCGACCGATCTCGGTTACTGCGAAGAAGGCTTCGTCGATTCCTTCCGCCAGATCGTCCAGCACCTGAGCGGCGCTGGAGCAGCCGCCTGCCGCCGTCATGACTGATGCCGGCCTGTGCCCGTCCGGTCTGTCCGGAGGCTCGACGCGAGATGGAGGCCGGCGGTGACGGTCACGGGCTCCCCGGCGGCGGAGCCGCTGTATGACGCCCGGCGCGGCGTCTACTACGCCAAGCCCGTCCTTCGCGGCTGGCTGCACCTGCTCTGCTTCGGGGTGTCGCTGGCGCTCGGCCCGCTGCTGCTGGCCCGCGCGCACGGAGCCAAGCAGGCGATGGCGGTCGCGGTCTACGCAGCCAGCGTGAGCGCGCTGTTCGGGATCAGCGCGCTGTACCACCGCGGTACCTGGGCAGAGGTCGGGCGGCGGCGCCTGCAGCGCCTCGATCACGCGATGATCTTCTTCCTCATCGCCGGCACGGCCACTCCCGCTTTCCTGCTGGATACTCCCGGCGCCGTCGGGCTGGCCTGCCTGATCCTGATGTGGACACTGACCCTCACCGCGGCGGCGATCCACCTGACGTGGATGAACGCGCCAGAGCGCCTGGTCGGCGGGACGTTCCTCGGGCTGGGCTGGGCCGCCGGCCTGGCGCTGCCGTGGGTATGGATCCGGGCCGGCGTCGCGCCGGGGGTCCTGATGCTCGCCGGTGGCCTGCTCTATACCGCCGGAGCGCTTTCCTACCATCGTCGCTGGCCCGACCCTTACCCGTCGGTGTTCGGCTATCACGAGGTCTTTCATGTCTACGTCTGCGCCGCCGCGGCCTGCCAGTACGTCGCGATCGCGCGGTTCATCGCCTGAACCGGTGCGACCACCCTTCCGGGCCGGCCCCCGGCCGCCAGCAGACCGGTGGCGCTGTAGCGCGTCCAGTCACGGGCATCCGCCTGGCCGGGATAGGGACACGGGGCAGGTATTCGGCGTAGTGTTGGCGCCGGAACAGGTGAACTAGCCGCCGGGTCAAGACCCTGCCTTGCTGCTGACAGCAGGAAGGCGCCCCTATGCCCGGTGTGGATCTGAGTACCAGGGAATGCGACGGCCAGACCGGTGCATCGCCCTTTCGCCGCCCGCTGCGGCGCAGACCCTGGTCGGGTTGACATCTCCGCCGTCGTGATCCGGAGGTTCCAGCGCCTCGGCTGGGCCGCCAAGGCTACGGCCCACGCAGAAATCCGCCATCCCGAGGGGCTCCGGTGACGGCCGTTGCCGGACCGCCAGCCGCCGCTATTACGGGTCAGGGGCGGCCGCGGCCGCGATCCGGCCGGGAGATCTTCCGTAGCTCGGTGTCGGCCGCCGTCATCGCGGCCATCTTCGGCTTCGCCGTCCCGCATTTCGCGTCGTACCGCAGCGTGTGGGCCAGCGTGGGCGCGATGACCTGGCCGCAGGTCCTGCTGGTCGCCGGGGCCGCCGCGGCCAGCATGATCTCTACCTGGATCATGATCTGCTCGGTGCTGCCGTCGATACGGCTGCGCGAGGCGGCCGTGGTCAACCTCGGCTCCAACGCGGTGGCGAACACCCTGCCCGCCGGCGGGGCCCTGGCCATGGGGGTCAGCTGGGCGATGCTGTCCAGCTGGGGGGTCAGCACCGCCGACTACGTGCTGTACACCCTGGTGTCGGGAATCTGGAACGTCTTCGCCCGCCTGGGCCTGCCTCTGCTGGCCCTGCTGGTGCTGGTCACGGCCACCCGGCCCGGGGCCGGCCTGATCGCCGCCGCGGCGGTGGGCCTGGCCCTGCTCGCCGCCCTGGCCGCGGGGCTCGCCCTGCTGATGCGCAGCGAATCGTTCGCGCTCGGCGCGGGCCGCGCGCTGCAGCCCGTGTTCGCGCTCGCCGCCCGGGTGGCCCGCCGGCCGGCCTGCGCCGACCTCCCCGGAGCACTGCTCGGCTTCCGGGACCGGGCCGGCGCCCTGATCGCCGCGCGCGGCTGGCGGATCACCGCCGCCACCGCCGCGAGCAACCTCACCTTGTGGCTCGTCCTGCTCGCCGCCCTGCGCGGCATCGGCCTGACCCAGGCCCAGGTACCGTGGCAGACCACCCTGGCGGCCTTCGCGTTCGTCCGGCTGCTGACCGTGCTGCCCATCACTCCCGGCGGTCTCGGTCTCACCGAACTCGGACTGATCGCCATCCTGGCCGCCGGCGCCGGCCACCGGGCCACCGCGCAGGTGACAGCCGCCGTGCTGCTTTACCGCGCCGTCACCTACCTGCCCCCCATCCCCCTTGGCGCGATCGCCTGCCTGACCTGGCGGTACGCCCCGGCACTTATTCACGCCAAGCCCGCCGCTGCCGGGTCGGACAAGTCAGCCCGTGGTTTGCTGCAGCGCGAGGGCGACGACGAACGGCCAGCAGGTCTCGGTCGATAGGAACAGGCGCTCAACCAGGCCCAGGTCATCCCCTCCCTGGGTCTCGATGACGAGCCAGCCGAGCAGGACAATGAACACGGCAGTCACGGCGGCACAGCCGTAGCTGCTCAGGATCAGCGGCCGCGGCGGCGCGCGCCGGGCGGCGAAGGCAGGCCAGACCGCGATCGCGACCGCGCCGAGCGCAGTCCAGGCGAGGTGCTGCGGGGTCGAGCCGCGAACGGGTTCGGGAGATGCGGCGATGCCGATGCTGGACAGGCCCGCGATGGCCAGCACGATGCGGGCAGGCACCCGGACGCCGACCAGGCCCGCGGCGGTCAGGAGCTGACACCCGCCCACCAGGAACAAGGCCCCCGTCATGATCCACCGATCGGTTCCGGCGTGGCCAGCCAGCACGCTGACCGTCTTCCGGATCGGGCTGTAGGAGGCCGGCTGGACCGCGTCGGCGATCAGCCAGCCCCCGGTCGCCACGATGGGCGCCAGGCCGGCCGAGACCACCGTCCACCCCGGAACCGAGTGACGCGGACGCCTCGGCCAAGGGGCCGGGCCAGGGCGTACATGGTCGTTCTGGGAGGGGATGCGCGCGGGGTCTGAACGCGCGGGCCGGGTCATGATGCCCTCCAGCAGTCGTGCTCGACTACCTGGGCGCGCTGCTGGCCCACGGCCAGGATAACCGTTACGGGACGGGAGCGGATAGGCTAGGGTCCTGTGGCTGTCGCCTCCTGGGGGCAGCGAGCTAGCGCCCGTGAATGACACGGCGCCGGTCCCGGCCGCTGTCACGGTCGTGCAGCGCCCCCTGGGGTGCCGACCCTGTAACCGCCACGTGCTGACCTGGCAGATCCACTGGCGGTGGCCTAGCGCGCTGGAGCCATCATCACCGGAACACCACTTGACCCGCTGGTGGCCTTCGCCGAGCTCGGCCGGATGAAGCTGGGTGAAAGTGACCTACGGACCGTCCTCGGCCGGGTCGCGGAGCTGGCCAGGCAGACGCTGCCCGGCGTGGCCGGCGCCTCGGTCACCCTGGTCGAATCCGACCGCGCCTACACCGCGGCCTTCGCCGGTCAGCTGGCCCTGGACCTGGACGAGACGCAGTACCAGGACGGCTTCGGCCCGTGCCTCGAGGTCGCCCAATCGGCAGGGACCGTCACCGTCCCTGACATGGCGGCAGAGACCCGCTGGCCGGCCTTCGCCCGCCAAGCCCTCGCCGTCGGCGTCCATTCCTCCCTGTCGCTGGCGCTGCCTCTCCAGGAGGCCGTCCTAGGCGCGCTCAATATCTACGCCACCCAGCCCTGCGCATTCGACCAGGACGCCATCGAGCTGGCCCGGACCTTCGCCGGGTACGCCGCCGTCGCCATCGCCAACGCCCGCCTCTACCAGATCACTGCCGCGCTGGCTGACGACATGCGGCGGGCGATGGAAACCCGCGCCGTCATCGAGCAGGCCAAGGGCATCCTCGTCGCCCAGCGGCACTGCACCCCCGAGCAGGCCTTCGAACTGCTCATCCGCCTCTCCCAGACCACCCACCGCAAGCTCCGCGACTGCGCCGCCGACCTCGTGACCAGCACAGCGAACACCGCCGCTGCCCAATGACCGCGGCAAGAACCGCGCGTGCCACGCGCACCGATCGAGTTCGTGATCTCGCCCGTGGTAACGTGGGGTTACCGCTCCGGACCTCGGTGGCTGATGGCGCCTGCTGACGGCGACGCCGCCGAGATGCTCGGAGCTTTCGATGCTGGGATCCCGTAAGACCGGCGCGGTTGGTGCCCGGGTGACGGTCGGCTCAGCGCGTAGCCGGGACGCCGATCTCTACCGCCGTTACGCCGTTGGGTTGTACAGGCAGGCGCTGCTGAGCCGCTGCGACCCGGCGTTGGCCGAGCATGACGTCCGTGACGTCGTCGTCAATGAGCGCGCGCTGGCCCGGATCCCGGAGCGCGGCGAAGACGATGCACGTTACCGCCTGACAGGATGGGTCCTTCGCCGCTGTCAGCGGCTGGCCCGCAGTGCAGCGCGCCGCCTGCTCCGGGATAAGGGATAGCGATGTCGCGGGCCGCTGTCGCGGATCCGCTGAAGAGCAGGAGAAAGTGATGCGGACACTCGGATACGTCACGGCGATCACCATGGCCGCCGCCGGAATGGCGCTAGGCCTGGTGGCGGTCAGATCGCTGCCGGATATGCGGCGGTATGTAGCGATGAGGAAGATGTAGTAATACAAATAATGCTGCTCCGGACCCCGGCAGCCGCACCCCGCGAAAACATTCGTGACTCCACGGCAAGGCCCGGAGTTTATTCGTTATACGCAGCAGCGCTGGCTAGGACGCCGCAGGCCGGGGGAATGGTGAACCCGCGGGAGAATAATCCTCCCGCCGAACCTCTGTAGCACGGGGCACCTGACGTGGCGTGGCGGCGTCGCGGCGGTCAGCCGGGAGCAGTTCCCGGGGCCCGGCGGGCGTCAAGCCCGGGCGATGGTGTTTACTGATCGTGGTTGTACTGGAAATTCGTGCTCGTGTCACAGCGCCTGCGAAATTCTGGCAGCGGCGCCGCGGATTCCCGGGCCTGGCTCTCGAAGACAGGCGATCGCAGCAGCCCGGGGTCCGCGCACGCGGCCCCGAAGATCGCCTCAGCAGGAGAGCGCAATGGCTCAGGGCACAGTGAAATGGTTCAATGTCGACAAGGGTTATGGTTTCATCGCCCCCGACGACGGCACTCCCGACGTCTTCGTTCACCACTCCGCCATCAAGGCCGGCGGTTTCCGCGGCCTGGAGGAAAACCAGCGGGTCGAGTTCACGCCCGGCCAGGGCGCCAAGGGACCGCAGGCCCAAGAGGTCCACGTGATCTGACCGGCACTTCATGACAGGGACCGGGGTCGCTCATCGCTGGCCGCCCCGTTCCTGCCGGCCCGTGCCGTACGCGTCCGGGCAGGCGGTGGTATGCGCCAGGCCGGCGGCCTCCGCGGGTGTGGGACAATGGAAACAGACCCGGGGCATTTCGAACGCTGGCAGTCACGCCGGCGCCGTCCGCGGATCAGGTCAGCCTGGCGCACCATGTGCCAGGGAAACGGGACGGCCGAGATGTTCGGCTTCAAGATCATCAATCAGTACGAGCAAGGCATCGTCTTCCGCTGGGGCAAAATGCTGCCCGCCGTCCGCCAACCGGGGCTGACCTGGGTCAACCCGATTTCAGACCGGCTGCGCAAGGTCAACATGCAGATCATCGCGGCGACGGTACCCGGCCAGGAGGGCATCACCCGCGATAACGTCACCGTCCGGGTGGACGCGGTCGTCTACTACCGGGTCATCGACCCGGGCAAGGCGATCGTCAACGTGCAGAACTACACCTACGCCGTGTCCCAGGTCGCCCAGACCTCCTTGCGGTCGGTGATCGGCCAGAGCGACCTAGACCAGTTGCTGTCCGAACGCGAGAAGGTCAACGCCCAGCTCAAGGACGTCATGGACGCGCCCACCGAGGGACCGTGGGGCATCCGGGTCGAGCGGGTCGAGGTCAAGGACATCTCGCTGCCCGAATCGATGAAACGGTCGATGTCTCGCCAGGCCGAAGCCGAACGCGAGCGCCGCGCGCGGATCATCACCGCCGACGGCGAGTACCAGGCCTCCAAGAAGCTGGCCCAGGCCGCCACGGTCATGTCGGCCGACCCGGGCGCCCTGCAGCTGCGGCTCCTGCAGACCGTGGTCGAGGTAGCCGCCGAGAATAACAGCACCCTGATCATGCCGGTCCCGGTAGAACTGCTGCGCTTCTTCGACCGCACTGCCCCACCCCGCGTCCAGGCCCGGCCGTCGTCAGACGAGGCCGCCACCACTGCCAGCCTGCCGCCCGCGCCTGCAGCCGAATTGCCCGTTCTCGCAGCGCCAGGAAGCCTGCCAGCGGCCCTGCCAAACGGGATGGTTAGGTGATCGCCGTACTCCGGGGAGGACTTGACCTCACGTCCGCTCCCGCCCTGCGCGAGAAGCTCCTCGGTTTGCTCCGTCCTGGCGCCAGCCGCCTTATCGTCGACCTGTCGGCGGTGGGATACGCGGACGCCAGCGGCCTTGCGGTCCTGGTGGGCGCCGGACGCCGCGCCGGCCTGCTCGGCGGATGGCTGCGCCTGGCCGCGCCGACGCCCGACGTGGCAAGGGTCTTGTCGGCCACCGGCCTAGACCGGCACCTCGCGACCTTTCCCACGGTGGCGGACGCGATCACCGGCCGGCGCTCGGATGTCGGCATCGCCAAGGCGGAGACCGGCGCCGCCGGACATGTCGCATCCAACCGGCCTCTGGCCGCCTGAACTCGAGCCGGAGCCTGGCCAGCTAAGAAGCAGGACATCATAAGC
>Ga0335074_10011214_pt1 | contig 12526 bp, 9 predicted proteins | sample Lox_Sample_23_FD_206715 | JGI IMG/M metagenome (GOLD analysis project Ga0335074, IMG submission 206715) | Soil microbial communities from Loxahatchee National Wildlife Refuge, Florida, United States - Lox_Sample_2.3 | ecosystem: Environmental > Terrestrial > Soil > Wetlands | place: USA: Florida...
AAGGAGATCAGCCAGGCGGTGCACGGCGCGACCGTCACCACCTCCTCCGACCTGGCCAGCGAGGTCACGGGGTCGCTGTCCAGCGCGTCGAGCCTGGCGAACAACCTGGGCAAGTGGCTGGCGATCGCGGTGCTGGCGGCGGCGTTCCTGCTGGCCAGCCTGCTGACGATGTCGGCGGTTTCCCGCCGGGTGCGGGAGTTCGGCACGCTGAAGGCGCTGGGGTGGCGCAGCCGCCGGGTGATCGGCCAGGTCATGGGCGAGTCGATCACGATCGGCGCCATCGGCGGCGTCGTCGGCGTCGCGCTCGGGTTCGCCGGCGCCGCGATCCTCACCGGCGTGTCCCCGGCTCTGACCGCATATGTCGGGCAGACCACGGGCTCGGCCACCCCGGGCGGCATCCGCTCGTTCACCGGCGGCGCGCCCGGCGGGAGCGGCGGCTTCAGCCCGCCCGGCGGTGGCAGCGGCGGCTTCGCGCGGGCCGCCGCGGACGCAGGCCAGACCGTGGTGCACCTCACCGCCTCGGTCACCGTGGACGCAGTCGTCCTCGCCGTGGTGCTGGCCCTGGCCGGGGGCCTGATCGCCGGCACGTTCGGCGGGTGGCGGGCAGCGCGGCTGCGCCCGGCCGCCGCGCTGTCCCGGGTTGAGTGAGCCGACCAGAACGAAGACCGAAGGGAAGTCATGTACAAGCTGACCGATGTCAGGAAGGACTACCAGAAGAGCCGAGGCGTGGTGCACGCTCTGGCCGGGGTAGACGCGGTAATCGAGGACGGGGAATGGCTGGCCATCCAGGGTCCGACCGGCCACGGCAAGAGCACGCTGCTGCAGATGCTCGGTGGCCTGGACCGCCCGACCTCGGGGACCGTGGAGTTGGACGGCCAGAACCTGGGCGCGATGCGCGAGAGCGAGGTGACCCGGGTCCGGGCCGCCTCGATCGGCTTCATCTTCCAGACCTTCAACCTGATCCCGACGCTGAGCGCGCAGGAGAACGTCGAGGTCGCGCTCGCTCCGCTCGGCGTTGGATCGGCCGCCCGCCGGGCCCAGGCCGCGGCGGCGCTGGCGAGCGTCGGGCTCGAGGAGCGCACGCGCCACCTGCCGTCCGAGCTCTCCGGCGGCCAGCAGCAGCGGGTGGCGATCGCGCGGGCGCTGGTGAAGGAGCCCAAGGTGGTGCTGGCCGACGAGCCGACCGGCAACCTCGACGAGGGCACCAGGGACGACATCATGGGGCTGCTGGAGAAACTCTGGCGCGAGCATGGGCTGACGCTGATCGTGGTGACCCACGACAGTGCGGTGGCGCGCCGGGCCCAGCGCATCGGGGTCATGCGTAAGGGCCGGCTCACGATCAAGTAGGCCACCTGTCCGGGCCGCTGGCGGCGCGCGCCCACCGGCGGCCCGGACGACGGCTGAGGCCAGAGCAGGTGCGGAGCGCGTTCGCAGCAAACGCCGAGCTTAGGGATTGAGAATGGCGGCACGGCACAGAAAGCGGGAGGGACAGCGCACATGGTGAGCCAAACGCTTGCGGACCGCCAGGCTTGGCCCGCGGACGAGCTAGTCAGCGAGTTGTCGATCGCGGCCAAGGCGATCGGTATTGACGAACCAGCCCTGGCCACGGCGCTCACGGACGGCCTGACCATCGCTCAGGTAGCGCGGCTGAACGGGGTGAAGCCCCGCCGGGTTGTCACCGCGCTGGTGAGTCGGGTCGTGGCCGACGTGGCTGCCGACATCCGCCGGGGGGATCTGAACTCCGACCAGGTCCAGTGGCTGGTCGCACTCGCCACCTGGCGGGCTGAGCACCAGGTCACCAGCGCCTTCCCGCCGATACAGTTCCGGCCCGGTTCGCTGGCGTCACTCTAGCGACGCAGGTCACCTGGCCCGGTCGTGGCGTAGCCGTTCCAGGACCTGGTCCGGGTTCTCGGTCGTGACACGGATCATGGCCCGCATGGCATCCGCCAGCGCGACGCGGGGCACGTCGAGCGTGACCGCCGCCGAGTCCGCCCACTGGGTGAGCTGCCGGTAGAGCTCGGGGCTCAGGTCGAGAGTGATCCTGACCGGCTTCGACCGGATCGCGGTCCTCCCGGCCGGGTGGGCATCGGGTGTGCTGCGCCTGGTCGCGGCCGCGGTCATCTGGGCCTTCCGCTGCTGCCGCTGCGTGGTCATGACCGCACCGGGCAGACCGGAGCGCATCGCTCCATGAGGTCGTGGGCCACGTGCCGCCAGACCGCGCGCCCGGCCTCCGGAATCGGCATGCCGAAGCTCTGCGCATAGACCTCCAGCCGCGGCACCGCCGTTCCCAGCACGTCGTAGCCGAGGCCCTGCAGCGCCTCCCGGGCGTCGGCCGTGGAACTCGCCCGCGTCACGCACCGGTTCAGCAGCACCGCCGAGCGGGTGGGCCGGTCCCTGACCGCCCCGACCTCACTGATCTCGTCCCGCATCGGCGAGGTGCGGTTGATCTCGATCGGGCTCGGGGCACACGGGATCAGGACCAGGTCGGCACAGCGCAGCGCCGACCGGGCAATGCCGACGTGGTCCTCGAGTTGCGGCGCATCGATGATCACCACGTCGTCGGCCTTGGCGATCTCGGGCACCCGGCGGTGCAGTTCGCGGGACGGAAGGGCGACGATCCGGAACGGAAACGCTGCCCGCGGCGGCAGCCCTGGGTACATGGCCGCGAGGTCAGACCACTCCAGGGCGCTGCCCGAAGGGTCGGCGTCCACCAGCAGCACGCTGTTCCCTGCCTCTGCGAAAACGTGCGCCAGCCATACCGCCGATGTTGTCTTGCCCGTGCCTGGCTTGAGGTTGGCCAGAGCAAGGCGGATCCCCGTCATCAAGGCAGTATTGCAGCGCATGCGACATTGCGGTAGCCGGTCTGGCGCCTGCTGGCGGCCAGTGCCCGCGCCGGAACTGTGAGCTACCGGGGCCTGAGCAGTTCCGAGCTATGCAGTATTGCAGTATCCACTGTATTACGGCAGAGTCGGCGGTGACCGTTTTCCACAGACTCTCCGACATGGTTGTGCATTTCATACGGTGTACCGGACAGAATTACCCACAGCCTGTGGACGGTTGTGTGGAGCGAATTACAGCTATGTCAGCATGTCTTCGCACAGCGTTCGCCCTGCCCCCCCAAAACGGCAGGCAGCCCGTCCCGGGACACCCGCCCTGGGGGGGAAGGCGGGATGTCCCGGGCCGGGCTGCCGGCCTGCGAACTGCTGCTAGCTACCTAGCTGCGCGAAGATCTGCTCGGCCACGGACGCCACCACATCGGAGTCAGTCACGGCCGGCTTCTCGAAATTCTGGGAGTAGAAGTCGGCTGCCTCGAGCGGGTCACCGATGCTGTTCAGCTGGGTGACCTGAGCCTGGCCGATCTCGTTGGAGTTGTAGAACAGGAGGTCCTGCAACTGGGTCATCATGTCCTGCCCGGCGTTGCCGGTGATGATGTTCGCGTTGGGCGCGGCCGAGCCGATGGGCGTCCAGCCGATCAGGCCACCGCCGCCGGAACCGACCGACTCGGGGTTACCCCCGGACTCGCCGTCCACGCATGAGGCGACGCCCGCGGCGGCCGCCTTCGAGTAGCCGTTCTTCTCCAGGAACTGGGCAACGGCCAGCAGGTCATTTCCGCTGGCGATGTCCTTCTGCACGGCAGAGCTCAGGCTGGCGCTCGACGACGACTGGGACTGCGTTCCCGTCGAGGACTGCTGCCCGCCCTGGGAGCCCGATTTCACGTCAGCGGTGCTGGTCGCCGTGGGGTCCGTGCTCGCGCTCCGCGGGTTGCTGGGGATGGTCAGCACCTGGCCGGCGAAGATCAGATCCGGGCGGCTGATCTTGGACCGGTTGGCCTGGTACAGCGAGTGCCAGAACCGGCCGTGGCCGTAGAACCGTTTCGCGATCCCGTACAGCGTGTCTCCATGACGGACGGTATAAGTACGGCTCGCCTTATCCGCGTGCCTTACCACCGCGTCGAGGTGAAGGGTGGTCGTCTTCCCGGTGTCGCCCTTCACCGGAGGCACGAGGTGCGCCGGGGTGGTAGCGGCGAGCGCCTGGGGTGCGGCCGCGAGCGCGCCCGTTACCGCGAGCGCCGGGGCGGCCATTCCCGCCCGCAGAGCGACCTTCTGAACCTGCGAGGGGCGCCGGTGCCGCCCCCTCCTGCTTTTCTTGCCCGTCTGGGTCACTGACCTCACGAACCTGCCTTACGTCCGATCTACGCCCAGCTACTGAGCCCCTGCGCTTCTCGCTGAGCCTGACTTTTCACCCATCGGCAGTTTGTCGGGGACGTTCGGCTCAGCGGGGACGAATTCCGGTAAATGACCCAGCAGGACTATGACCTGCGCAAACGTCTGATCGACCCCTAGTACCCCTAGGGTAAGGGTTCTATAACGATTTGGTAAGACCGGCCCTAGTTCTCGTTAGTCCGGCATATAGCCCGATTGAGCTATATGAGTGATCACCCACGGCGGCATACCCCTAGGCACCGCAGGCTGGGGGAAGGCGCACGGCCTGAGTGGGGCGCACGGGCCGGGAGAAGTTCCGGGTGAGACATCAGGGACGCTTCAGGAATCATGCAGCGGACGCACAGATCGGGTTCTTAGGCTCGGGAGCACGACGGGGTGACCTGAGCATGGAGGGCTGGAACCTTGCGTGAGAATGTCACCATCTCGTACCGGGGAGCGGGTTACGAGATCGGACGAGGAGAGCATTTCTACGGGATCTGGCCTGTGGGAGCACCACAGTCGCAGCCGCTGGAGTGGTGGCCCGAAACCCCCGAAGGCTGGGCTGGGGCGTGGTCCCGGTTCACGGCCATCGAGGCGCCAGGCACGATCGTCCCGGTCAGCCCGGGTACCGCCCCAGCCGGTCCAGGCACCGGCCCGGCCGGCCCGGCTACTGCCCCAGCCGGCCCGGGCGCTGTCCCACCGGGCCCGGGCGGTGTCCCACCGGGCCCGGGCGCTGCCCCACCCGGCCTGAGCGCTGCCCCGGCCGGCCCGGGCCCTGCCCCGGCTTCGCGCCTGAGCACGGGTGTCGTCGTGTCGGCGGCGCTCCTGATCATCGGCGTCCTGTGCGGGATCGTCGGGCTGTTCCCCGGTTATCTCGACGGGGCGAGCCTGGCCCAGCAGCCGGCCGAACTCGTTCCCCATCTGATCTATCTCGCCGTGTGGGCCGCGAGCGCCGCGCTCATCCTGCTTGGCGGGACCAAGACCCGGGTCGGGGCGTTCCTCGGGCTGGGGGCGAGCATCGTCACGTTCGGCCTCTTCTTCTCCGATGCTGGCCAGGCGATCGCGGACGGAGCGCACGTCATGGGCGCTGGCCTGGTGCTCGGGCTCGTGGGCTGGCTCGCGTGTGCCGCCGGCTCCGCGGTGGCCTTCCGGTTCCGGTCGGTCGGCGCGCTGGGCAAGCCGCGCGGCGACGAGGTCGGCCCGGTGGTCATGCTGATGCTCGCCGCGGTCGGCGCGGCGGTCGCGTTCGCGCCATCGTGGGACAGCTACGTCCTGCGGACGGCGACCGGGGCTTCGCAGTCGGTCACCTTGGGCAACGCGTTCTCGAACCCGGCGCCGGTGATTGTCGGAGACGTCCTGACGATGGTCGCGCTCGCCGCCGTGGTCGCCGGGGCCGCGCTGTGGCGCCCGATCCGCTTCGGGGCCGCGTTGCTCGCTGGCGCCATCATCCCGATGGTGGCTCAAGCGATCTCAGCGTTCATCCAGGTGGGCGAGACCACCTCGCCGGCGTTGTTCGGCTTGTCGTCGGCGCAGGCCGCGGCGGTCGGACTCACGATCACCAATGGCCTCACGGCGGTGTTCTGGATCTATTGCGCGTTCGTCGTCGCCATGATCGCGTCATGCGCGTGGATGCTCATGACCCCCCACGCGGCCCGGCCAACGCCGTCCGTCCCGCCGCAGCCTGCAGCGTGGCCCACTTCGCCGCCGGGTGTCACGGAGATGAGCCCGGTCCCGGCTCCGGACAGCGGCTCCAGCGCCTGAGCTGATCAGACGGCCTTGGCCCGCCCGCCCTGCCTGATCAGGACGCGGGCCCTGGCCGCCCGCACCGCGTCGGAGAGCGCGCCGAGGTCGTAGGCGCCCGGGTGGCGCTTTCCGTTGATGAAGAACGTCGGCGTGCCGGACACCCCGCTGAGGTCGGCGGAGTCCACGTCTTCCGCGATCCTGGCCGCGCCGGCTTGCATGGCCAGGTCCTTGGCGAACTGCTCGGTGGCCAGGCCGAGTTCGCCGGCGTACTCGATCAGGTCCTCGGCGGTGAGCCGCCCCTGATGGGTGAGAAGCTGGTCGTACATCTCCCAGAACTTGCCCTGAATGGCCGCGGCCTCGGCGCCCTCGGCGGCTAGCTGTGCATGCGGGTGCACGTCGTTGAGCGGCAGGTGCCGCCAGACGTAGCGGACGTCGCCATAGTCGGCCAGTATTTCCCGGACGACCGGCTCAGCCTGGCCGCAGTACGGGCACTCGAAGTCGCCGTACTCGACGACCGTGACCGGTGCCTTGGCCGGTCCGCGCACGTGGTCACGGCGCGGGTCGACCGGTACCGCGAGGTCGATGATGCTCTCGGCCGTGCCGAGCAGCGCGCGCAGCCGCAGCCGCTTGGGCAGCAACTTGGTCAGCCGGAAGACGACCCAGGTGAGTGTGGAAGCGCAGAGCGCGGCGGACAGGATGCCCAGCTTGGCCTCGGCGAGTTCGGTGCCGTGGAAGGCCAGCGAGGCGATCAGCAGGGCCACGATGAAGCCGATTCCGGCGATCGCGCCCGCCCCGGTCACCGCGGCCCAGCCGAGTGGCGGGCGGATCCGTCCCCGGCTGATCCAGGTCAGCAGCCACGCCGCGCCGACCGTGCCGACCGGCTTGCCGACCACATAGCCGATCAAGATCCCCAGGGTGACCGGCGCGGCGTAGGCGCGGGCCAGGAAGCTGGCGTTGATCACGATCCCCGCGTTGGCCAGCGCGAACAAGGGCACGATCAGGTAGCTCGTCCAGGGATGGAAGAGCTGCTGCAGCCGGTCGTTGGGGGACAGTGCGGTCCGCACACCTTCCCGCGCCGAGCGGGCCAGATCCGGTGTCGGCTGCTCGCGGAACAGCCGGAACACCTCCGATGCCCGCTCTAGGTCACTCCGGGCGGCCGGGTAGGCCACCGCGATCAGGCCCATGACCAGCCCGACCAGCACCGGGTCGACGCCGGATTTGAAGAACGCGACCCACGCGGCCAGGCCGAGCAGGGCGTAGACCATGCCGTGCCGGACGCGCCAGGCCCGGGCCAGCACGGCCGCGGCCAGGAGGGCCACCCCGGTAGCCAGCGCGACCAGGTCGATGTGCCCGCTGTAGACCACCGCGATGATCACGATCCCGGCCACATCATCGACGATCGCGAACGTGAGCAGGTAGGTGCGTACCCGGTCGGGGAAGCCCGAGCCGACCAGCGCCAGCATGCCAAGCGCGAATGCGGTGTCGGTGGACATGGCCGTGCCCCAGCCCGCCGCCGTCGGGCGGCCGGCATTGAGGGCCAGGTAGATCCCGATCGGGACGATCATCCCGCCCAGCCCCACCACCACCGGAAGCGCGAGCCGCGCCCGCTCGCGCAGCTCGCCCATGTCGAACTCGCGGCGCGCCTCAAGGCCGGCCACCAGGAAGAAGAACGCCATCAGCCCGGAGTTCACCCAGCCGTGCAGATCGTCGGCCAGGCCTGCCGTGCCCAGCCGGATTGACAGCTGCGTGCCCCAGCACGCCGTGTAGCCCGACGGATCCAGGTTCGCCCAGCCCAGTGCGGCGATCGTCGCGGCCAGCAGCACGACCGCGCTGCCGGTCTCGGTGCGGAGGAACTGGCGCAGCGGGGTCTGGCGGCTCGGTGCCCACACCGTGCTCAGCGACCAAGGCGCGGCGGGCGGTCCTGAGCCGCTTCCCCCGTTCATCCCGCTCACCATAACCATCATCCCCTAGCGCACCCGTCACCCGCCAGTGCCCTCTACGCGCGCTATAGGGTGAGTTGATGTCTTCGACCAGGGCGGTTGCTGAGCCCGGGGAGCCGCGCGAGGCGATGGGTGAATATGGCTTCGTAGTGGTCGCGGGCCGGTTGCCGGTCGACCGGGTCGACGAGCCCGGTGCCGAGGAGGAGTGGCGGCCCAGCCCGGGCGGGCTGGTTACCGCGCTCGAGCCGGTCATGCGCGAAGCGAACGGCGTGTGGATCGGCTGGCCGGGCTCGGCGGGCCCGGCGCCGGAGCCGTTCGACGTCGCTGGCATGCACCTGGTCTGCGTCGGCCTGTCCGAGGCGGAGGTCCAAGACTTCTACGAGGGCTTCTGCAATGCCACCCTGTGGCCGCTCTACCACGACGTCATCGTGCCGCCGGAGTTCCGGCGCCCGTGGTGGGACGCCTACGTGAGGGTCAACCGGCGCTTTGCCATGGCCGCGGCCGAGCAGGCCGCCCCCGGCGCCACCGTGTGGGTGAACGACTACCAGCTCCAGCTGGTCCCGGGGATGCTGCGGGTGATGCGCAGCGACGTCCGCATCGGCTTCTTCAACCACATCCCGTTTCCCGCCTACGAGATCTTCGCGCAGCTGCCCTGGCGGCGGCAGATCGTCCAGGGCCTGCTCGGCGCCGACCTGCTGGGTTTTCAGCGCACCGGTGACGCCGCGAACTTTCTGCGGGCCTCCCGGCGGGGCGCCGGCCTGACGACCAGAGGCTCGCTGGTCAGGGTCCCGGCCGACGGTGCTGCGGCGCGGGAGGTCCTGGCGGCCGCGTTCCCGGTTTCGATCGACTCGTCCGCCTTCGGCCAGCTGGCCAGCCGAGAGGACGTCAGGGAACGCGCCCACGAGATCCGCAAGGCGGTGGGCGAGCCCGACGTGGTCTTGCTCGGCGTCGACCGGCTCGACTACACCAAGGGAATACCCAACCGCCTGAACGCCTACAGCGAGCTACTCGATGAGGGGCGGCTGTCCCCGTCGCAGGTCGTCCTCATCCAGGTGGCCAGTCCCAGCCGCGAACGCGTCGAGCAGTACCGCCTGCTGCGCGACGAAGTCGAGGTCACGGTGGGCCGGATCAACGGACAGCACGCGGAGCTGGGCAGCCCGCCCGTGCAGTACCTGCACCAGTCTTACCCGCGGGAAGAAATGGCCGCGCTGTACCTGGCCGCCGACGTGATGCTGGTGACCGCGCTGCGTGACGGCATGAATCTCGTGGCCAAGGAGTACGTCGCGTGCCGGAATGATGAAAGCGGCGCCCTGGTGCTGAGCGAGTTCACCGGCGCGGCCGACGAACTGTTCGGCGCATTCCTCGTCAACCCGCACGACATCGACGGGCTCAAGGATGCGATCATGCGCGCGGCCACCGTGTCGGCGCCGGAGGCCAGGCGCCGGATGCGCTCGATGCGCCGCAGGGTCCGCGAGAACGATGTAGCGCACTGGGCGGCCACGTTCCTCGATGCCCTGAAGCAGGTGCCCGGCCAGCCTTAGCCACCCGGGCTCGGTGCACCGATTCTGGCCAATGGTCACGGCGTCTTCGCCCAGCTGATCGTAAACTCATCGAGCATATAGCCGAAGGCGTTAACCGTCGGCTGGACAAAGTTGTCCCGGATGGTCTGCTCGGCCTCGGTTTCCGCCGCGCTTATCAGCGGCCGCGTGATCTGCCCGACGTGCGTTGACTTATAAAACGCGAGCTGCTGCGCCTCGGCGTACAGCACGGACTCGGCAAACTGAGGCCGCAACAGCACACCACAGCCAAATCCCGGATAGGTCCAGCTGTGCTGCGTGGATATCGGCTTCGAAGGCATGTTGTCGATCGTGACGTCGTGCACGGACTGCGGCAGTTGCGGTAGCGGCAGGGTCATCGTGACCGCCACGTGACCGGGCTTGCCGTCGGCCGGCCGGCTCAGCACCTGCAGCCGGTAGTGGCCTGATGCCGGTGCCCACCAGGCCGGGCCGGGATTGAGGCTGACCGTGGCGGACGCGTAGCCCACCGCGTAGAAGGTACTCGCGTACCAGCAGGGCCATATGCCGATGCTCTTGGACACCTTGTGGGTGAACAGGAAACTGAAGTTCACCCGGCCGAGCGCGGGCTTGGAAATCCCCTCGATCTTCTGCAGCACCCACGGGCCCAGGTCGGTGTTCGTGGTGGTCGTGCCGGCCACGATGGTGCTGGCCTGCCAGGGCCAGGCGAACTTGATGCTCGGCAGGTGAACGTTGACCCCGACCACGTGCAGGGCCGCGGCCAGCGCGACCAGCGCCACCGAGGCGATCGCCTTGCGGAAGATCAGCCCTGCGGCGATCACCGCGGTCCACTTGGCCCACCGCGGTACCCGGCGCCGCCGCGGCGGTCTAGGATCGCGCGGGTCGTCCGGATCCGGCCACACCGGACTCGGCCGGCCGGGCCAGCCGTCGCCGTCCGCCGGCCCGGCCGCGTCTGGCGACGGGGCCTCCGGTGAAGGGGCCACCGGATACCGGCCGTAGGAGGCGCCCGCCTGTTGCCAGGCTAGTTCCCGCCGCGTCGCCTGGTTATCGGTCAGCAGGTTCAGCAGATAGCGCAGGAGACGGATCACGGATTCCCACTTCCTTCTATGCGGTGGCCGGATTGTCAATCGGTAGCCGGATAATTGAGGAACAGGACGACCGGCAGGGCGCCGAACGGGCCGCGGAATCGTGCCCCGGGCTTGTCCGGTGTATTCCGCACACCAATGCTGGGCCAGCGCATGTTGAGGTGCTGGATCGTCAGGCCCGCCACGGAATACGGGAATTCCATGGCCGATGTGTGGTGCTGTTTGAGCAGGCCGCCCCAGCGAAATGCGGCGAAAACCCGCGCCAGGTCGCCGACGGACAAGCCGGCCGCCGCGGCCAGGTCGATCCCGTAAACCGCCCCGGCCAGCTCGGCCAGTTCGCTGGCGCACTGTTCCAGCGCTTCCGACTTCGTCCGGTAGACCGTGCCGTCCGGGTTCGGCGTTCCCAGCTTCTCGCCGTGGACCGGTGAATGGCGGGGCCGGGCTTCGCATTGCATCCAGTCGCAGGCCGCGAGCAGCTGCCAGCTGATGCCGGTACTGCTGGCGATGTCCCGGTACAGCAGCTCGGCGTGCATCAGCGGCGCTTTGGCCAAGGCGACGAGGTCGTTCTTGACCGACGTGGGCAGATGGTGATGGTACGGCTTGGCCGTGGCAGGCGGAATGGGGGCCGGAGCCGTCGGCGGCTGGCGTTCGGCGGGCGCTGGCATCGGCCGGGCAGAGAAGCTCAGCGTCGATGACATCCCGCTTGGCAGAGCCTGGTAAGCGTCCGCATCCGCTGCCGGCTGCGGCCTGGTCACCGGTGCCGGCCTGACTGGGCGCTCATCACTGACCAGCGTCGCCGAGATGGCCGGCCTCGGCGACCGGGTGGGGCGGCGGGCGGGCCTGGAGGTACCGGTCGGGCGGGGGGTGGGCCTGGAGGTGCTCGGGCCGGGGGTCGGCCTGGAGGTGCTGGTCGGGCCGGGAGTGGGCTTGGAGGTGCCGGTGGGCGCCGGCCTCGGCGCGGGCGTGGGCGAGGTCGCGGGCCGCGGTTCCCTGGTGGGGCGGGGCGAAGGCGTCGGCTTGGCCGAACCCGGCGATCTGGATGCCGCTGGTGCGGTGGCCGATCCTTTTGGTGCGGGCCGGGCCGGTGAGGCAGTCCGCTGAACCCCGCGGGCCGGGTGTGACGGCCTCGCGGGCGAGCGCGGGGCAGCCGTCGGCGCCGCTGACGCCGGGACGTCGTAACGGTACAGGTCGTACTGCTGCATGAGCTGGATGAGGTCCGCGCCATATTCGGGATTCGTCGCGTAGACGCCGGTGAGGGCTTGAGCGAACGAGTTCGGATCGTTGCGCTCGGCCATGGCCTGCGTGTAGTAGCCGCTGGTCGCGAGCAGCTTGCCATGATCATTGATGCTTTGGGCGAAGTTCTGGTAGACGCGGAATGGGGCCGTGGTGCTCACCCACTGGCCGTTCTCATATTCCTCGGTCGGCAGCGAAGCGCTGCCCGCCGGGCCAATGCCCTTGATCCCGAACAGGTTGTTGTCCTGGGCGGCCAGGGCGCTCTGACCCCAGCCCGACTCGTCGATGGCCTGGGCGATGGTCACGGCGGCCGGGACGCCGTACCTGCGCTGGGTGGCCATCGCTCCCGGCGCGACCTGGTCGATGAACGCCTGCTGAGCGCTACCGCCCGCCGCCGGTGCGGCGGCCGGCAGCCGGTGCCGTTGGTATGGCGCGGCTGTCCCGGACTGGTGCTGCGGCGACTCCGACAGGCCAGGGATCGCTGGCGTTCCCACGGCTGCGGTGCTGGCCGAGCGGGCCGGCCCGGAGGACGTGGTACCCGGCACGCCGGCATCGGCCGCCGCGCGGTCCGCTCGCTGACCGGCGGCCCGCGTGGCATCCGGCCCGCGCCCGGGCTGGCGGCGTGCCTGCGCGCCCGGTCCCCGGCTGGGCGCCGGCGCCCCGGTCCCCGGGATGACCGCGGTGGCCGGCTGCCGTGCCGGAGCCGGCTCGGCAGAATCCGCTGCAGGCGTGCCGGGGATCGTGGGCAGCGCCCGGGTGGCCTGCGTCGCCGGATGAGAGTCGCTGGC
>Ga0335074_10011216_pt1 | contig 12526 bp, 12 predicted proteins | sample Lox_Sample_23_FD_206715 | JGI IMG/M metagenome (GOLD analysis project Ga0335074, IMG submission 206715) | Soil microbial communities from Loxahatchee National Wildlife Refuge, Florida, United States - Lox_Sample_2.3 | ecosystem: Environmental > Terrestrial > Soil > Wetlands | place: USA...
TTCAACGAAAAACAGTGATTAACCACAGAGACACAGAGACACAGAGACACAGAGACACAGAGGCACAGAGGTCTACAATTCTTTATAGCTATTCCAGGTTCTCAGGTGGGCTTAAGAGAGGTCGCCGCATGAGAACCCCCGTTACCTACACAGCACCCCGAATTGCGTGTAGCACAGCAGTACCTGCCGATGCCGAGCAGGTCCTTACCAGAAAGATCATTTCAGCTGCGATCGCCGTGCATCGCGCCCTAGCGCCTGGGCTATTGGAATCCGCGTACCAAGCCTGTCTGGGTCGCGAGTTCGAGCTTCATCAGCTTGCCTTTCGGAAACAAGTTGATTTACCTCTTGTCTATAAAGACGTGAAGCTGGATTGCGGCTATCGCATAGACTTCATTGTTGAAGAGAAGGCCGTCGTAGAACTGAAGGCCGTGGAGGGCCTCCTGCCGGTTCATCAAGCGCAACTCTTGACCTACCTGCGTCTGACTGGCTTACGAGTGGGTCTCCTGATCAACTTCAATGTGCCTGTTCTGAAAGACGGCATCCGTAGAAGGGTTCTCTGATTTGCAAACCTCTGTGTTTCTGTGTCTCTGTGGTTAACTTGGTCTCCGTATGAACAAGAAGAATCTCCCCGGTTTCTCTACTCGCGCCATCCATGTCGGCAACGAAGCCGATCCGTCCACCGGAGCCGTTGCTCCTCCCATCTTCGCCACCTCGACCTATGCGCAGGAAGAGCTCGGCAAGACCAAGGGCTATGATTACTCGCGCGCCGGCAATCCCACGCGCACGCGGCTGGAAGAAAATCTCGCAGCGCTCGAAGGCGGAATTGAGTCGCGCGTCTTCGGCAGCGGCATGGCTGCGGTCGGCGCGATCTGTCACCTGATGAAAGCCGGCGACCATATCGTCGCCTCGAACAATCTCTATGGCGGCGTGCCGCGCCTGTTCAACCAGATCATGACGAACTTCGGGCTGGAGTTCACTTATGTGGACACCTCCGACCCTCGCAACGTGGAGCGCGCCATCCGCAAGAACACGCGCTACGTCTATATCGAGACGCCCACCAATCCGCTGATGGGCCTCACTGACATCGCTGCGGTCAGCGAGATCGCGCACCGGCGCGGCTGCGAAGTCGTCGTCGACAACACCTTCATGTCGCCGTACTTCCAGCAGCCGATCCGCCTCGGCGCCGATATGGTGATGCACTCGACCACGAAGTTCCTCAACGGACACAGCGACGGCCTGGGCGGCGGGCTGGTGTGCACGACGAAAGACCAGGCGGAGAAGCTGCTCTTTGTGCAAAAGGCCGCAGGCGCGATCCTCTCGCCGTTCGAGTGCTGGCTGGTGCTGCGCGGCACCAAAACGCTCGCCGTGCGCATGAAGCAGCATGACGAGAACGGCCGCGTGATGGCCGACTTCCTCTCCAGTCATCGCAAGGTGAAGAAGGTGTTCTATCCCGGGCTGAAGAGCCATCCGCAATACGAGCTGGCCTGCCGGCAGATGTCGGGTTTCGGCGCGATGATCACCTTCGAGACCGGCTCACTCTCCAACGCCAAGCGGCTGCTGAAGCGCGTGCGTCTGTGCACGATGGGCGAATCGCTCGGCGGAGTTGAGACCCTGATCTCGCATCCGGCATCTATGACTCATGCGGCCATCGGCGAGAAGGGGCGCAAGGCGATTGGGCTGACCGACGGCATGGTGCGAATATCCGTGGGCATTGAGGATGTGCAGGATTTGATTGCGGATTTGGAACAGGCGCTAAGCTAGTTGTCAGTTGTCCGTTGTCAGTTGTACGTATCGACCGGCCCAAGGAAGAGACAATGTCAGAGACTCTTCAGGAAAAGAATAAGACGCTTCTGATCAGAGGATTCGAAGCGCTGTTCAACCAGCGCGATTTCGTGGAAGCGGAGAAGTTCTGGTCCCCCAGCTACATCCAACACAGCTCGCACATTGAACCCGGGAGAGAGGGGCTCTTTTCGCTGGTCAAATCGCTGCCGGTTGGAACCAGGTGGGAGCACGGTATCATCATGGCGGAGGGCGACTACGTAATGGTCCACAGCAGGTATACGAATCCCGACGGGTCCGCGATTGTCGTTGTGGACATCATGAGGATGAAGGGCGGGGTATTCCAGGAGCATTGGGACGTCATTGAGCCCGAGGCAAGCGAGGCTGGATCGAAGAGCAAGCTTCCCATGTTCGGAGACAAGTTCCCTCGCTAGCAGCCTACGTCGGGGTGAGGTTCTTCACGCTCATCTTTGCTCGTCGCGACAGGAGTCGATTGCGTCGCCTTGCGGGCTCACATGAGGAGTGGTATTGTCCGGCAAGAGCGAATCCGACCGCATCACCGAACTGCTGAACACCGCGAAGACCATCGCCGTGGTCGGCCTGGCCGACTCGCCGCTGCGGCCCAGCTATGGCGTCTCGCACTACATGCGATCGCAGGGCTATCGCATTATCCCGGTCAATCCAAAAATCAATGACTGGGAAGGCGAGAAAGCTTACGCTTCGCTGCTCGACGTTCCCGACAAGATCGACATCGTCAACATCTTTCGCCGGCCGGAGTTCGTACCCGAAGTGGTCGAGCAGGCCATCCAGATCAAGGCTCCGGTCATCTGGATGCAGGAAGGCGTGGTCCACGAAGAAGCAGCCGAAAAAGCGCGCAAGGCCGGCATCTTTGTTGTGATGGACCTGTGCATCCTGAAAGAACATCGCACCAGGAACCGATAACCACAGAGACACAGAGTTTCCTTTTCAAATTAAGCAGCACTCCCCGGGCAATCCCTCGCTGCTCACATTTCATCCACATACTTTCACCGAGGAACAGAAAATGAGCGAACACGTGAAATTAAAAGCCAACGACGGTCACGAACTGGATGCCTACGTTGCGCGTCCGCAAGCGGCACCTATAGGGGGTTTGGTCGTCATTCAGGAAGCCTTCGGCGTGAACTCGCATATTCGCTCGGTTGCTGACGGCTATGCGAGCGATGGCTTCCTTGCGGTCGCCCCCGCATTTTTCGATCGCATCGAGCGCGGGGTGGAACTCGGCTACAGCGGCGACGATCTGCAGAAGGGAATTGCGCTCGCACGGCAAATGAATCTCGACAACGCGGTGAAGGATGTGGACGCGGGACTGAAGTATCTACGTGGGGAGAACGCCGGAAAGTGTGGCGTCATTGGCTATTGTTTTGGAGGAACGATGGCATGGCTGGCGGCGACGCGTCTTGATCCGGCTGCCAGCGTCGGTTATTACGGCGGCTACATCGGAAAGTTTGCCCAGGAGAATCCGCGCTGTCCGGTGATGCTGCACTTCGGCATGCTCGACAAACACATTCCCAAGGAAGAAATTGACAAGGTGCAGGAACTGCATCCCGAAGTGCAGATCTTCTGGTATGAAACCGCCGACCACGGCTTCAATTGCAATGATCGCGCCAGCTACAATCCCGCGGCTGCGAGGCTGGCGCGCGAGCGATCGCTGGCGTTTCTGAAAGATCAGTTGACGAAACAGTCGGTCTAGCCAGTGACACCCGTGATGGCCGGCGCCTTGTTCTTCTGCTTCGCTTCGGTGATCATGTGCTGAATTACTTCCTTGTCCTGCGGGCTGGCAACTTTCAAGGCTTTTTGCCAAGCAGCAACTGCGCCGTCGACATCGTTCTTGCCCTTCCACTTGATGATGCCGATGTTGATCAGCGTTCCGGCATGATTCGGATCGTACGTTAGCGACTTGTTGAGTTGTGCCAGTGCTCCGTCAACGTCGCCCAGATAGTAGAGGCACGAAGCCATATCCGTGCGCGCGCCGACATTCTTGGGATTGATCGCGAGCGACCTCTGGTAATAATCAATGGCTGTTTTGAATTGGTGGGTGGCGCGATACATCATGCCGAGCTGGTTCAACACGTCGGCATCATTGGGATTAGCTTTCAGTTTGGCGAGCAGCGGCGCGGCTTGCGTGTCGGCCATCTTCTTCATCTCGTCGAGCGAGGGCATGCGCTGCTGGCCCATCGCCGCGTGCGGATCCTGGGATGGTTGAGCTGCTGCCTCAGGCGCGACGGCGGTCGAAGCCGGCGACGCCGAGCCGCGCAGGAAGTAACCGATTGCCAGGCCGATCACCAGGCAGATCGCCGCGAGCGTGTAGGTTTGAGCCGGTTTCCAGGCAGTGGCTTTTTCACGGGGTGCGTTTGAGGCTTCGTCCATCGTGCAACTCCTGAGGTTCCGAGAAGCGCGGTTAAGCGCTCTGCGCAGAGAACCGGAGTTGAAGGAGCATCTGGAATGCCAAATTGGCAACAGAGGAGTAATCATTACAGCACAGTAACTTAGGGATGGTCAGGGTTCACACCAGCCCCTGGAGCGGGGTTTTGCCCCCAAGCCTGAGTGGGATTTGACGCGCGGGGAGTAATCCACAGCGGCCGATCGGTCTTAATCGAGGTGGCTTCCGTGGGATCAGTTGAGGTCGCAACCGCCGCCGTTCATCATGCAGCAGTTTGACTGCCCGCAACCCGCAGACGGTGAGGCGGAGCCGCTCGACTTGCTGACGGCAAAGGTTGAGAGCTGCTTCTCAAGCTTTTCGGCGTGACACTTGGGACATTCCGGCGTTTGTGAGCCGAAAAGGATTGCCTCAAACTTGTGGCCACAAGATTCGCATCGATACTCGAAGATCGGCATAAAGCACTCCAGCGTGAATACGTCCAGGAGGGCTCAAACTCGGCGAGCCGTGGACTCGAAACTTTATTATAGATGCAGGAGCCGAATTTCATTCCTTCTGATCCTCACATGAAGTTGAAGCAGACGACACCTGACCCCGATAACGCGGAGCACCCGCCTGGCTTCGTCAGCGAACCGTTTCGCCCGCGGCGATTTCTTACCGGCGCGCACGCGCAAACCATCGTCGGCAACTTTCTGCCGCGGCAGAACCTGCTGCCTCCGCCAGAGGAGCGGCTGTTTCGTGTCGAGCCGGAGATGCAGGTGCTCTGTCATTGCCACTGGCAGGCGGACCGGCGAGCCGCGATGACACTGGTGATCGTGCACGGGCTGGAAGGGTCGAGCGAATCGCAGTATGTAATCGGCACCGGCAGCAAGGCGTGGGCCGCGGGGATGAATGTCGTACGTATGAACATGCGTAACTGCGGCGACACGGAGCGCCTCGGTCCGACTCTGTACAACTCCAGCATGTCGGGGGATGTTGGCGCGATCGCCCAGACGTTGATCTCCGAGGACGGTTTGCAAAAGCTGGCGTTGCTGGGTTATTCGATGGGCGGGAATCTGGTGCTGAAGTTACTGGGCGAGTGGGGAGATAAGGCTCCGCCAGAAATAAAAGCCGGGGTCGGAGTTTCGCCGGCCGTGGACCTCGCTCCTTCAGCCGACGCATTACACGAGCCGGTCAATCGCGTGTACGAGTGGAAATTCATGCGGGGCCTGCGACGACGGGTTTTGCGCAAAGCCGCACTCTATCCCGATCGCTACAAAATTGAGCCGCGCGAGGTGAGCCGCCTGCGCAGCGTGCGGGAGTTCGACGATTTCGTTACTGCGCCTTACTGCGGCTTTCGCGATGCACAGGACTATTACGAACGTGCCGCCTCCTCCAATGTCGTGGACCGGATCGCCGTCCCCACGTTGGTGATTCACGCCGCAGACGATCCGTTCATTCGCATTCCGCCCGAAACGCGAGAGAAGCTGTTGCGGAATTCCAACATCACCTTCCTCGAGCCGGTGCGTGGCGGACACTGCGCCTTCCTTGCCCATCCGAACGGATACGACGGACGCTGGGCCGAGCGCCAGGCCATCGCGTTCATTCAGAGCGCCGACGGTACTAAGTGACCCCAGCTTTTGACGCGAGACGTTGTTCTTAAGACCGATCCTGTTTGATTCTTTCGCGGTTTGGGGTAAAATGTGCCCCACTTTAGACTGATCAGCTGCTCGAACGATCTCTCCAAAAAGTTCAGTGTTGTAGCTCCGTTGCCCTCGCCGGCTGCGAGAAAGAAGAGCGACTGTTCGCCGTGGATTCAAGTCCAGGAAGTAAGCGCGTTTTGATCGTCGGGGGAGCCGCTCTACGAACTCCTTTTTCGCATCGCGCGCACGATTACGTTAGCAAGGTATTGCAGCGAAGTGGGGTGCAACTGCGTCTGAACATGGGTGTGACCGAGGTGCATCCCGATCACGTTTGTCGAATGGGGTTTGGGATTACTTTCTGCAGGAGCGCGGCCCGCGGTTGCTCGACCGTGTGGATGCCGCAAAAATCGACTGGTTCGGCGATAGGGATAACACGAAGGCTGCAACTGCGAAATAAGTGAGGACGGGCATGATTCCGCAACAAGCGCGCGAAACTTCCAAGAGCAGCATCGATCAACTGGCAATCAATACCATCCGCACACTTTCCATTGATGGCGTGCAGAAGGCCAACTCAGGACATCCGGGCACGCCGCTGGGCGCGGCTCCGACGGCGTACACGGTGTGGCAGCACGCGTTGCGTTACGATCCCCAGAATCCCTGGTGGCCGAACCGCGATCGCTTTGTGCTTTCGGCCGGTCACGCTTGCATTCTGCTGTATTCGCTGATTCACCTGGCCGGCATTAAGGCTGCGAACGCGAGCTACGGGGATGTCGATCGCGCGGCAGTCACGATTGACGACCTGAAAACATTTCGCCAGGCGGGCAGTCGCTGTCCCGGACATCCGGAGTACGGCTGGACGACAGGAGTGGAAGCGACCACCGGGCCACTGGGCCAAGGTGTTTCCAACAGCGTGGGTATGGCGATTGCCGGCCGCTGGTTGGCGGCGACCTACAACCGCCCGGGCTTCGAGCTCTTCGATTACAACGTTTATGCGCTCTGCGGTGATGGCTGCCTGATGGAGGGGGTTGCGAGCGAAGCGGCGTCGTTGGCGGCACATTTGAAGCTGTCGAACCTGTGCTGGATTTACGACTGCAACCACGTCACCATTGAGGGCCACACCGATCTGGCGTTCACCGAAGACGTAGCGGCGCGATTCATGGCCTACGGCTGGGAAGTCGCACGGGTCAGCGATCCCAACGATATCGAGCACGTCGATCGCGCGCTGCGGCGCTTTCACGAGACACAGGATCGTCCCACGCTGATCATCGTGCACAGCCACATCGGCTACGGTGCGCCGCATAAACAGGACTCGGAGACGGCGCATGGTGAGCCGCTGGGCGTGGAAGAAGTTCGGCTCACGAAGGAGTTCTTCGGCTTCTCGCCCGACGAATCGTTCGTCGTTCCGGACGGAGTGCGCGAGCATTTTGCCGCCAACATCGGTGCCCGTGGATCGAAGCTGCGCGGGGAATGGGACGCAAGGTTCGCACGCTACAAGGCGCAATATCCCGATCTCGCCGACGACATCGAGCGTATGAACAAGCGCGAACTGCCGGCCGATTGGGAAAAAGCGCTACCGACGTTTCCGGCGAGCACCAGCGGTATGGCTACGCGCGATGCCTCCGGCAAGGTGTTGAATGCGCTGGCGCAGAAGGTCAACTACCTGATGGGAGGCGCAGCCGATCTTTTCCCCAGCACGAAGACGAGACTGACGTTCGAGTTCGCCGGCGACTTCGAGGCCAACGAAATCGGCAATTACAAAGGCCGCAACTTCCACTTCGGTATTCGCGAGCACGCGATGTGCGCCATCGTAAACGGCATGGTGCTGTCTGGCCTGCGCGCTTTCGGCGCCGGATTTTTGATCTTCACCGATTACGCGCGTGGCTCGATCCGTCTTTCGTCGCTGATGGAAATTCCCGCGCTTCACGTCTGGACGCACGACTCCATCAGCCTGGGCGAAGATGGGCCCACGCACCAACCCATCGAGCAGCTTGTATCGCTGCGCGCTATTCCCGGGATGCTGGTGATTCGCCCGGCGGATGCGAACGAGATGGTGGAAGCGTATCGGGTAGCGCTGTCCCTCAAGGACCGGCCCTGCGAGATCATTTGCACCCGCCAGGCGTTGCCGATCTACGATCGCACTAAGTTGGGCGCGGCCAGCGGGCTGGCCAAAGGCGCATATATTATGGCTGACGCGCCCGGCGGCAAGCCCGATGTCATCCTGATTGGTTGCGGCAGCGAAGTATCGCTCTGCATGCAGGCGCGTGAGAAGCTGGCAGGGGAGAGCGTCAACGCACGCGTGGTCAGCATGCCTTCGTGGGCTCTGTTTGATGCGCAAGACGAGGCCTATCGCGAAAGTGTATTGCCGTCGTCGGTCAGTGCGCGAGTGACCGTCGAAGAAGGATCGCCGATCGGCTGGGAGCGATATGCCGGACGCACCGGCGTGGTCCTGGGTATGCGCACCTTCGGAATGTCGGCGCCCGGGAAAGTGGTGATGGAGCATTTCGGCTTCACGCCGGATCACGTTGTCGCAGCAGCGAAGGAAGCCATGGCGAAATCGAAGTAGTCGGGAGCGGGGATTCACACATGTCAAACGGAATGTCGGACGCATTCGTTTTCTTCGGAGCCACGGGAGACCTGGCTTACAAACAGATATTTCCTGCACTGCAGGATCTGATTCGCGATGAAGGCTTCAATCTGCCCATCATTGGCGTGGCTAAGGCGGGCTGGAATCTGGACCAGCTCAAGGATCGCGCCAAGGCCAGCCTGGAGGAACATGGCGGACTGGAGCAGGCGGTGTTTGCCAAGATGAGCAGCCTGCTGCATTACGTGGATGGCGACTACGCCGATCCCGCCACCTTCACCGAGCTGCGTAAGCAACTGGGGGACGCCAAGGCTCCATTGCACTATCTGGCAGTGCCCCCGAGCCTGTTCGGTACGGTGGCCGCAGGGCTTGCCAAGTCAGGTTGTGCCGACAACGCGCGCGTCGTCGTCGAAAAGCCGTTTGGGCACAATCTCCAAACCGCACTGGCGCTGAATCGTACTCTCCACCAGTACTTTCCCGAAGAGAACATCTTCCGCATCGATCACTACCTCGGCAAAGAGCCGGTGCAGAACATTCTGTACACGCGATTCGCCAATCCCATCTTCGAGCCGATCTGGAATCGCGACTACGTGCGGTGCATCCAGATCACCATGGCAGAAAGCTTCGGCGTAAGCGATCGCGGCAAATTTTACGACGAGACGGGCGCTCTGCGTGACGTGGTGCAGAATCACATGCTGCAGGTTCTGGGAAACCTGACCATGGATCCGCCAACCGGTGAAGACCACGAGGCGGAGCGCGATCAGAAAGCAGCGTTGCTCAAAGCCGTGCGCCCGCTTACGCCGGATGAGGTAGTCCGGGGACAGTATGACGGTTACAGGAAAGTTCCGGGCGTCGCTCCCGGTTCGACGGTGGAAACGTTTATTGCGATCAAGCTCTACATCGACAGTTGGCGCTGGGCCGGGGTTCCCATTTACATTCGTGCCGGCAAAGTGATGCCGGTGACGTGTATGGAGGCCGTGGTGGAATTCAAGCGGCCGCCGCGGGAGACCTTTCACGAACTGGTTCCAGTGAGGTCTTCGCACATGCGCATGCGCGTTAGTCCAGACATCAGCATTGGCCTGGGCGTGCGAGTGAAGGTTCCGGGCGAGCGCATGGCGGGACAGGATGTCGAGCTGAAGCTGAAGAGTCATGCCAGTGAGGACATGCCCCCGTATCAGCGTTTGCTGGGCGATGCCATGCGCGGCAATGGTGAGCTATTCGCACGCCAGGATCTGGTGGAGGCGCAATGGCGCATCGTGCAGCCGATTCTCGACAACGTGACGCCGGTCTACGACTACGCGCCCGGAACGTGGGGGCCAGACGAAGCGCGTCAGCTGATCGGATCGGATGGACCGTGGATCAACCCCCAGCCGGCACAAGATGACGGTCAGTCGCAAGCGGCGGCGAGGGGATAGATGAGCGCCAAGAGAGTTTCGCAGTCGCGCACCGCCGGATCGCGGAGAAAACCGGCGGAGCTGGTTTTTCTCTTCGATGTCGACAATACGCTGCTCGATAACGATCGCACGCAGAATGACCTGTTCGGGCACATCGGTCGCAACTTTGGACCCGATGCGCGTAAACGTTATCTGGAGATTTTCGAAGAGCTGCGCACGGAGTTAGGATACGCGGATTACCTGGGCGCGTTGGAGCGCTATCGTCTGGAGAAGCTGCGCGATCCTCGCTTCCTGAATGTTTCGAACTGGCTCATTGATTATCCGTTTCCCAAGCGTGTTTATCCCGGCGCGCTGGAAGTTGTGAAGCAATGCCGGCGCTGGGGAAAGGCTGTAATTTTGTCGGATGGCGACGCCGTGTTCCAGCCGCGCAAAGTAGCCCGTTCGGGGTTATGGAAAGCGTTCTCGGGGAACGTCCTGATCTTCATCCACAAGGAACAGGAGCTGGAGTGCGTTGAGCAGTTCTATCCGGCGAAGCATTACGTGATGGTCGACGACAAATTACGGCTTCTTGAAGCCATCAAAGATATCTGGAAAGACAGGGTCACCACCGTATTCGTGAAGCAAGGGCATTATGCCCTGAACAAAAAGGATGTCGCCAAGTATCGTCCGGCGGATATCAGCCTCCGCCGCATTGCCGACCTCCTGAAGATGGAACGAAGCGCGTTTCTTGGCGCGTGAGGAGATGAAGATGAAAGCGACACAACAATTGCACGATCTCGGCCAGAGCCTCTGGCTGGACAACATCACTCGCCAGATGCTCGACAATGGCACGCTGAAGAAATACATCGACGAGCTGTCGGTTACAGGTCTCACCTCGAATCCCTCGATTTTCGATCACGCCATGACGCACGGCGATTACTACAACGATGAGATCGCGCAACTGATGTCGAAGGGACTTTCGGTTGAGGATGCGTTTTTCGAGATGGCGATCGAAGACCTGCGCCGCGCGGCGGATTTATTCGCCGACATTCACGAACGCACCGCTACGGTGGATGGATGGGTATCGCTGGAAGTTTCGCCGCTGCTGGCGTACGACGCGAAGACTACCGTGGAAGTGGCGAAGGCGCTGCATGAGAAGGCCGCGCGACCAAACCTGTTCATTAAGATTCCGGGAACGCCGGAGGGCAGGTTCGCGATTGAAGAGGCGATTTTTGCCGGCGTTTCGGTGAACGTAACCTTGCTGTTCGACAGGAATCATTACGTTGGAGCTGCCGACGCTTACATGCGCGGTCTGGAGCGGCGCGTCGAGGCGGGACTCAGCCCTGACGTGCGCTCGGTGGCTTCGCTGTTTGTCAGCCGCTGGGACAAGGCGACGATGGACAAAGTTCCTTCCGAATTGCGCGACAAACTAGGTCCGGCAATTGGAGCGCAAGCCTACAAGGCTTATCGTGACACGCTGGATTCGGATCGCTGGCAGCGTCTGGAGAATTTGGGCGCCAGACCTCAGCGATTGCTCTTCGCCAGCACGGGTACGAAGGACCCCAAAGCGTCGGACGTGTTCTACATCGGCGCGTTGGCCGCACCGAACACGGTTGACACCATGCCGGAGGAAACGCTGCTGGCGTTCAGCCAACATGGGCAGCTCGGCAACGTGCTTTCCCGCGACGGTGGTGACTGCGAGCAGATGCTAATGGCCTTCAGCCGTGCGGGCGTCGACCTGACGAAGCTGGCTGCCGACCTGCAGTCGGAGGGCGCGAAGTCGTTCGTCGATTCGTGGAAGGACTTGCTCAGCTCGCTGGAGAGCAAGAGCAAGGCGCTTAAGTAGCTGCGAGAGCTCGCGCCGCTTTGTTGGGGTTGGCCAGCTCAGCCACTTTGCGCGTAATCGAAACCATCTTTAGCAGCAGAAAGTAGTCGTGTGAATTTTCGCTCATAGCTCGCCGTTTCTAAAGGAGCACATCATGCCGGAAGTCAAGATGACCACGCAGCGCCCCATCGATACCCCAGCCTGGAAAGACCTGCAATCCCATTACGAGAAGATTAAAGACGTGCACCTGCGCCAGTTGTTTGCCGGTGACCCACAGCGTGGGACGCGCCTGACGGCTGAGGGAGCCGGTCTGTATCTCGATTATTCAAAAAATCGCGTTACCGATGACACGATCCGGCTGCTGTTGCAACTTGCACGCGAGCGCGGTGTAGAAGAGCGGCGCGACGCCATGTTCCGCGGCGAAAAGATCAATATCACTGAGAAACGGGCGGTGCTGCACGTGGCTTTGCGCGCGCCACGGGGAACGAAAATCGAGGTCGATGGCAAAGACGTCGTGGCGGACGTGCATGCCGTGCTCGACAAGATGGCCGCATTTTCCAACCGCGTGCGAAGCGGCGAATGGAAGGGCCATACCGGCAAGCGGATTAAGAATGTGATCAACATCGGCATCGGCGGATCGTATCTCGGTCCGGAGATGGCCTATATCGCGCTGCGCGATTTCGCTGATCCGGCGATGACGTTCCGCTTCGTCGCCAACGTTGACGGCGCAGCTTTCACCGACGCCACCCACGGCCTCGATCCGGCTGAGACGCTGTTCATTCTGTCTTCCAAGACATTCACAACCCTCGAGACGATGACCAATGCGGCCACGGCCAGGAAATGGATCGTCGATTCGCTGAAGAGCGACGCTGCCGTGGCCAAGCACTTCGTCGCCGTATCAACGAATACCGACGGGGTGCAGAAATTTGG
>Ga0335074_10011217_pt1 | contig 12525 bp, 12 predicted proteins | sample Lox_Sample_23_FD_206715 | JGI IMG/M metagenome (GOLD analysis project Ga0335074, IMG submission 206715) | Soil microbial communities from Loxahatchee National Wildlife Refuge, Florida, United States - Lox_Sample_2.3 | ecosystem: Environmental > Terrestrial > Soil > Wetlands | place: USA...
TCGAGGCCCAAGGTCAGACCGGTGCGCGAGGTGGGGCGGTCAATCTCGCGCTTTACAGCAGCGCCGGAACCGCGACGACCTTGACCCCGATGGCGCTGACGCCGGCTCCGGGCGGGGGCCAGCCGCACACCAACGTGCAGCCCTGTCTGGCGCTCAATTTCTGTATTGCCTTGCAAGGCATTTTCCCCGCACGCAGCTGAACCGCCAAGCCACAAAAGGAGCAGTCGCGTCATGGCGGATACCTACATCTCGATGATCGAAGCCTTCGGTTTCAGCTTCGCGCCGCGCGGCTGGGCGATCTGCGCGGGGCAGACCCTCCCGATCAATCAATACCAGGCGCTCTTTGCGCTGCTCGGAACCACCTTTGGCGGAGACGGGCAGAGAACCTTTAACCTCCCCGATCTGCGCGGCCGATTGGCGCTTGCCTTTGGGCAGGGTACCGGGTTGTCGAACTACCCTCTCGGTGCGGCCGGCGGCCAGGAGACCCATACATTGACTACGAACGAGGTCCCGGGGCACAATCATTCGTTGAACGCCCGGAATAATGGCCAAGCCAATGGAACCAACATTCCCGGCGGTGCGGTGTCAGTGGGCAGCGGCTACGCGATCGAAGCCAATAATCCGGTCGAAAACATTTACAGTAGCGATGCGCCGACAATCGCAATGGGATCTGCCTCAGTCGGCTCTGCAGGGGGCAACCAACCGCACGAGAATCGGATGCCGTTTCTGACGATCAATTACTGTATCGCGCTACAGGGGATTTTCCCGTCGAGGAATTGATGCATTCGGCTTAGTTAAAGACGATTTGATAATCCTGATGATCGTGCGCCGGGGTGAAAATCGGGATCACATAGAGCGCCAGCGGGGGGCTTTCACCGATTTGCACCGAATGAAGACCCTCCGGCAATACCGGCGCGTCCGGGCCGCGCAAGATCAGCGAGAACGGCTTCCGCGCCGTCTTTTCCCAGCCGGAAAACATTGGCCGATCAATTCTGTCCAAAATCAGGCCCATTCCGCTACCATCAATCTGTACAATGCGGCCGATATCGCCGGCGAAATCGTCCGCGGTGAGTTGGTCGATCGGATTCATCGGATCTGATCTCGTGTTTGCTGAGGACCCTGCAACGGTACCGGATCTCAGCGCCCATCCAATATACCATGACTGGTATCTTGCCGCTTTACGCCGATGAACCGGCCTGAGCTGACCTTCGGCACGCGTCACGGGACGGTTGGATTGCGTCCGGCGCGTGGCGGACCGTCGGAAGAAGCGTTTTCCTATCTGTTGTTCGCCAGCAACCGGGCCGCCGAGATGGCGCTGATGCCGATCTCGCCGGCTGACAAGGAATTTTTGCTGCAAGTCCAGTTCCGGTCGATGAACGAGACTTATCGCCAAAACTTCCCTGCGGCGCGATATGAAATCATCGAACTGGATCGCTGGCCGGTCGGGCGTCTCGTCAGCGAAATCCAGGCTGATTGCGTGTACTTTATCGACTTCACGTTATTGCCGCAAGCGCAAGGTCTCGGCATCGGGACCACAGTGTTGGCAGGCGCGTTGGAGGAGCCGCGGCGGCTCGGGCTGCCGGCTCGCCTGCGCTCGTTCACCCATCATCGACCAGCGCTGCGTCTCTATCACAAGCTCGGTTTTGTGGTGATCGCGAAAGAGCCGCCGCAGCTCGTCCTCGAATGGCGGGGGCTTGGCTAAAAGGGGTTTTGAGCCGGCTTGACGTTGACGGGTCCGGCGGGAAGGATGCGTGGGATAGTAAACCCGAAAAGGTCGATCGTGTCGTTTTCCGGCGGACCCTATGACGCGGCCTATCTCGCCCGCAACCTTGCCAACTTCACCGCCCTGACGCCATTGTCGTTTCTGGCGCGCGCCGCCGCCGTTTATCCGGACCGGCGCGCGGTAGTTTACGGCGAGATACACTACACCTACAGCGAGTTCTACGCCCGTTGCCGGCGGCTTGCCGATGCGTTGCGCCGGCGCGGCATCGGTCCCGGGGATACGGTGGCGGTGCTGGCGCCCAATATACCGGCACTGCTCGAAGCCCATTACGGCATCCCGATGGCCGGCGCGGTGCTGAACGCGCTGAATACCCGGCTCGACGCCCGCTCGATCGCGTTTATTCTCGGCCATGCCCGGGCGAAATTGCTGATCGCCGACCGCGAGTTCGCGACCGTTGTCAGGCCGGCGCTGGCCGGGCTCGGCAGCACCCTGCCGCTGGTCGAAATCGACGACGGTCACGGCGCCGAAACAGCCGGCGGCATCGATTACGAGGCTTTTGTGGCGGAAGGCGATGCGGGCTTCGACTGGCACCGCCCCGCCGACGAATGGGCGGCGATTGCGCTCAATTACACATCGGGCACGACCGGCAACCCCAAGGGTGTGGTCTATCACCATCGCGGCGCGTTCTTGAACGCGCTCGGCAACGCGATCACCTTTGGCCTCGACCGCAATTCGGTCTATCTGTGGACCCTGCCGATGTTTCACTGCAACGGCTGGACCTATCCGTGGGCGGTGACCGCTGTTGCCGGGACCCATGTCTGCCTGCGCCGGGTCGAACCGGCGGCGATCTTTGCCGCGATCGCCGAGCATCATGTAACCCATCTCTGCGGCGCGCCGATTGTGCTGAATATGCTGATCCACGCACCTGACGCGGTGAAGCGCCGCTTTGACCACCGCGTTGAGGCGGCAACCGGCGGGGCGGCGCCGCCCTCGGCGGTGATCGAGGCGATGGAGCGGATGGGGTTTCGCGTGACCCACCTCTATGGGCTGACCGAAAGCTACGGCCCGTCGACGGTTTGCGCCTGGCAGGAGGCGTGGGCCGCCCTGCCGCTTGCCGAGCGCGCCGGCCGCATGGCGCGCCAGGGTGTCGCTAGCCTGACGCTGGGCGGTCAGCGGGTCGTCGATGCGGCGATGGCCGATGTGCCTGCCGACGGGGTCACGCTCGGCGAACTGGTGCTGCGCAGCAACACATTGATGAAGGGATATCTGGACAACCCGGCAGCGACCGCCGAGGCCTTTGAGGGAGGCTGGTTCCACACCGGCGACCTCGCGGTCATGCACCCCGACGGCTATGTCGAGATCAAGGACCGGGCCAAGGACATCATCATCTCGGGCGGCGAAAACATCTCGTCGCTGGAGATCGAGGAGGCGCTCTACCGCCATCCGCATGTCATGGAAGCCGCGGTCGTCGCCCGCCCCGATCCGGTCTGGGGCGAGAGCCCGTGCGCGTTTGTGACCCTGACAGCCGATGCGCCGGCGCTGACCGCCGACCACATCATCGCCTGGTGCCGCGCCAACCTCGCGCACTACAAGACGCCGCGGACCGTCGTCTTTGGCGCGCTGCCCAAGACCTCGACCGGCAAGGTGCAGAAATACGAACTGCGCGAGCGCGCCAGGGCGATCGGAACGTGATCTTCCATCGTGGGCCAATGGCCAGGATCCACCCGGCACGGCCCCACGCCCTGCCGCGGCGCGGGTCCCCTGCTGCCGCCGCATGCGGCGAGCAGGCCGGGGCAGGGGGCGCCGGCCGCGCCGACGCCGGAACCCCGCTCAGATGACCCCGCTGCCAAGCTTTGATCTGAGCGGACAGGTGGCGTTGGTCACCGGTGCGTCGGGCGGGATCGGCCGGCATTTGGCGCTGCTGCTCGCCGCCGCCGGTGCCAAGGTGGCGCTCGCCGCCCGCCGTGCCGATCGGCTCGCCGAAGCCGCGCGAGAGATCGCGGTCGATGGCGGTGTCGCGGTTCCGATCACACTCGACGTCACCCGCTCGGACAGCGTTACCGCCGCCGTCGCCGCGGCCGAACAAGCACTCGGGCCATTGACCCTGCTCGTCAACAATGCCGGCGTTACCGTCGCCAAACCGGTGCTCGACCATACCGAGGCCGATTGGGACCGCGTCCTCGACACCAATCTCAAAGGTGCCTGGTTGACAGCCCGCGAATTCGCTGCGCGTCTTGTCTCAGCCGGCCGCCCGGGGCGGATCGTTAACATCGCCTCGATCCTTGGCGAGCGGGTGATCCCGCAGGGGCCGAGCTATTCCGCCGCCAAGGCCGGGCTGATCCATTTGACTCATGTCCTGGCGATGGAGCTTGCGCGCTATAAAATCCTCGTCAACGCGCTGGCGCCCGGCTTTATCGAAACCGATCTCACCAGCAGGTTCCTGAATAGCGAAGCCGGCAAAAGACTTGTCGGGCGCATCCCATTGCGCCGCCTCGGCCAGCCGGGCGACCTCGACGGCGCGATGCTGCTGTTGGCCTCGCCGGCCGGAGCCTACATTACCGGCTCGGTCATCATCGTCGATGGCGGACACAGCGTCGCGCCAATCTGAGCGGGCGGCCGTCGCGGCGACGCGCCGCGCGGTGCTGGCCCGCTTTCTGGCGGAGGCAAGCGGCGCCAAGTCTTGCGAAATCATCGCCTTGGCGCCGCTCACGGGTGGTGCCATCCAGGAGAATTGGGGCCTCGACGTACGGTTTTCGGGCGGCAGGCTCGACGGTACGCAGCGCCTCGTATTGCGCGCGGCGGGTGAAACCGGGGTGCCGTCGAGCCTCGATCGGCTGCAGGAATTCGCAGTGCTGAAGGCAGCTTTTGCCGCCGGCGTCACGGTACCCGAGCCGCTCTTTGCCAGCGCCGACGCGGCGATCTTCGGCAAGCCGTTTTTGATCATGCGGCGGGCCGAGGGCATGGCGGCGGCGCATCGCATCACCCGCGATCCGGCGCTCGACCCGGTCCGACACGCTATCGCCGAGCGACTCGGCCGGGAACTGGCGCGCATCCATACGATCCGGCCGCCGCGAGCCGATTTCGCCTTTCTGACGCCGTCCGAACAAGCTGGCCCGGCAAATCAAATCGCCGGCTTTCGCCGCTATCTCGATAGCCATCCGATACCCCGCCCGGTGCTCGAATGGGCAATTCGCTGGCTCGAAACCCACATCCCCCCACCGGCACCGCCGGTTTTGTGCCATCACGATTTCCGCACCGGCAACTACCTGCTCGACGGTGGCGAACTGACCGGCATTCTCGATTGGGAATTTGCCGGGTGGGGCGACCCGCATGAAGATATCGGCTGGTTTTGCAGCAAGGGCTGGCGGTTCGCCCGGCTCGATCGCGAGGCTGGCGGCATCGCCGACCGCGCGCCGTTTTATCATGGTTACGAGAGCGCAAGCGGCCGTTCGGTCGACCCCGAGCGCGTCCATTTCTGGGAAGTGCTGGCGAGCGTGCGCTGGGCGGTGATCGCTCTGCAGCAGAGCGACCGGCATCGGCTCGGCGGCGAACGCAGCCTCGATCTGGCCTTGACCGGGAGGCGTGCGGGCGAATGCGAACTCGCGATCTTGATCTTGCTCGACCCGGGCGGCGCGGCGCCAGCTAACCCCTTGGCGGTGAATTCGTCCGTCGAGCGTCCTTCGCCGCCGCAATCGGCGCCGCCCGAAAGTGACTTACCGCCCGCATCGGCCTTGCTGGCTCTCGCCCGCGACGTGCTGGTCAACGATCTGCTGCCGCTGTTGCCGCCCGAACGCCAGCTTGACGCCCGTCTCGTCGCCAATTGCATGGCGATCGCCGAGCGCGAAGCCGGGGTCGACGCGCAAGCCCAGGGGGCAATCGATCGCCAACTCGAAACCCTGTACCGCAGCGCGGCGGGTGAACCTGCGCCTCGACGGTGGCATCGCTTCGCCCGCGACCTGCGCATTGGCGGCTTCGAGAATTCGCCGGAGCGCGCGGCGCACGCCCGCGCTATTCTGTGGCGGTTGACGATCGCCAGAGTGCGCCTCGCCAATCCGAGATTTCTGGCTGCTAACGGTTTCTGCTAACCGCGCGCCGCCCGCGAGAGGACGAAATTGCCGCAATCCAGTGTCCGCGCCGCGATCGATGCTTTTGCCGCCGGCGAGATCATCGTCGTCACCGATGATAATGATCGTGAAAACGAGGGCGACCTGATTGTCGCCGCGGTGCATGCGACCCCGGATAAGCTGGCCTTCATCATTCGTCATACCTGCGGCATCGTCTGTGCGCCGCTGACCGGCAGCACGGCTCAGCGGCTCAATCTGGCGCCGATGGTCGCCGAAAACGACGCGATCCACGGCACCGCCTTCACCGTTTCGGTCGACTACCGTCACGGCACAACAACCGGGATCTCGGCCGAAGACCGCACTGCAACGATCCGCAACCTCGCCAACAACAATGCCGGGCGCGCCGATTTTGTCCGGCCGGGCCATATCTTTCCGCTGATCGCCAAAGAGGGCGGGGTGCTGATGCGCTCCGGCCATACCGAGGCGGCGGTCGATTTCTGCCGGCTCGCCGGTCTTGAGCCGGTCGCGGCGATCTGCGAACTCATCAATGACGATGGCACCGTGATGCGCGGTCCGCAGGTCGCGAGCTTTGCCAAAAAACACAATCTGCACCGGATTTCGGTCGCCGATCTGATTGCCTACCGACAGGCCCGTGAAAAGCTCGTAACCCGGGTCGCCGAATTCAAAGTCGCAAGCGAGATCGGCGAACTCGCCGGTTACGCGTTTGTGACGCCGTTCGACAAGGTGCATCACTATGCCTTTGTCTACGGCAATATCGGCGAGGGGACCAATGTTCCGACAAGGCTGCACCGCGCCCACGTGCTCGAAGACGTGTTTGGCGGCGCCAAGCCGATCCACGCCGCGCTTGAGCGGTTCAAATCGGTCGGCCGCGGCGTGCTGGTCTATCTGCGCGACGGCACCTCGGGCGTTCCGACATCGACGGTCGGCGAGATCGACGACGAGGCGACGGCGTCCGAGCGCGAACGCAACACCCAATGGCGCGAGGTCGGGTTGGGCGCGCAGATCCTACGCGATCTGCGGATTTCGTCGATTCAATTGCTGGCGACCCGCTCGCGCCACTATGTCGGCCTCGCCGGGTTTGGCATCGAGATCGTTGAGACCGAGCCGCTCGAAGGCGAATAGCCGTAGAGATGGCGCAAAGGACAACCAGAAAGCTCATAGGTACAACTGATGCGGCCGGCTGCGAGACTGCACTACGCCTGGATCGTCGCTGCGGTCACCTTTGTGGTCGGGTTGTTGACTGCCGGGGTGCGCGCCGCGCCGGGCGTGCTGATCGTACCGCTCCAACAGGAATTCGATTGGTCGCGCGCGACGATCTCGTTTGCCATCGGCATCAACATTTTCATGTACGGTCTGGTCGGCCCGTTCGCCGCGGCATTGATGGACCGTTTTGGCGTACGCCGCACGATGACTTTGGCACTGGCGCTGACCGCCGGTGCGGTCGCGTTGTCGCCGATGATGGGTCACGCATGGCAGCTGGTACTGCTGTGGGGGTTGCTGGTCGGCGCCGGCACCGGGGTGATCGGCGCCTATCTGGCGGCCTATATCGCGACGCGCTGGTTCCGGCGGCGGCAAGGTCTGGTGGTCGGCCTGTTGACCGCCTCCAATGCCGCGGGCCAACTGATCTTCCTGCCAAACCTCGCCGAGATCGTCACCCATTTCGGCTGGCGTGCTATGTCGCTGGTGCTGGCGATTTGCGTCCTTGTCTTTGTGCCGCTCGTCGCCGCGTTAATGCGCAATCGGCCCGGTGATCTGGGCCTTGCCCCCTATGGTGCGGTCGACCCCGCAGAGGTTGAACCGCCGCCCCGCGCAAACCCGCTTGTCGCCGCCTTCAGCGCCCTCGGCACCGGTGTGCGCAAGCGCGATTTCTGGCTGATCGCAGGCGGCTATTTTGTCTGTGGTGCGACGACGAACGGGCTGATCGGAACCCATCTGATCCCGGCCTGCGTCGATCATGGGCTGAGCGAAGTCGCCGGCGCCGGGTTGCTGGCGGTGACCGGGGTCTTCAGCTTTGTCGGCGGCACGTTGTCGGGTTGGCTCAGCGACCGCTGGGACAACCGGGTGCTGCTCGCATGGTATTACGGGCTGCGCGGGCTGGCGCTGATGTACCTGCCCTTTGCCTTTGGCGTGTCGGTTTACGGCTTGCCGTTGTTTGCCGTGTTTTACGGTCTTGACTGGATCGCCAGCGTGCCGCCGACCGTGCGACTGCTGAACCGTGTCGTCGGCGCCGAAAAGACCGGGATCATGGTCGCCTGGATCACCGTGATCCACCAGATCGGCGGGGCGTTGGCCGCCTATCTCGGCGGTGTCACGCGGGGGATCTTTGGCACCTATCTCGAAGCCTTCATGTTTGCCGGACTATTGCTGATCGGTGCTGCATTCATGGTGCTGTTCATCGGCGCTGGCGGGCGAGAGCCCGAGCCGGCGGACGCCGCGCTCGCCGCCGAGTAATGCCGAAGCGGTCTTGGGCTGGCTTGCATCGTAGGCGGAGCGGGTAATGGCGGCGGTTTCAAAGATGTTGTTGCCCTGGTTGCCGGCGCTGTTGATCGCCGCACTGGGTGCGGTGGCGCTCGCCGCCGCAGCCCTTCCGGCGCCGGCGCGGAGAGCAAGACAGCAGCGGCTGGCGGCGATCGCCATCCTCGGCGTCCTGGCGCTAGGCACGATGGTGTGGCAGGGCTGGGCCGCCGGTCAGGAGATTGCACGCCTTAAACGCAACGATCACTCGACAGAGCTGGCGATCGAGGTCAAGTCGCTGAAAGACGAACTCGCCAAGCTCAGGCTAGCAACGCAGGCCCGCTCGCTCGACGGGCAAACCACGGCCAGGCTCATCGATCTTCTGCGGGCTGCCGGCAGCCACAAGGTCGTGGTCTCGTGTCCCCCGAACGACATTGAAGCCTATGAATATGCAACGGACATCGCCGACGCGCTGAAATCGGCTAACTGGGACGCTCGCGGGCCGGAAACGACGATGATTTTCGGCAACATCCGGGCGATGGGCGTCAATGTTTTCGACCACGCCGCCCCGGGATCGGACACTGCGAAAATTCTGGTCGAGGCGTTCGAGAAAACCGGCATCCCCTACCAAACCCGCGTCCCGCCGAGCACCGGAATGGACGTCGGCACCGTCGAGTTGTTCATTGGCGCCAAACCCCGGCTAGCCGCCCCGACCACGGCCGAAACCGGCATTGACACCGACGGCCGCCACCCAGACTGACGGACTGAACATTACAGGAACTTGCGCGCGAGTTCAGGCCGTCATTATCTCACGAATCGCTCAGGGTGGTTTATCCGCTCCACCGCTGGTGCTGTCGGCGCAGTTTATGAAGCTTTGTTCCGAGCGAAACCCGGTGTGAGATCCGTCATAGGCGGCCGCGAAAGGCCCGCGTAATTAACCCTCCGTATGCCCGGAATGGGCGGCGAGAGAGGGTGACGGGACATTGACCATCCAACCGAAATCGATCATCGGTCCAACCCGCATTGAAACCGGGAGCGACGCCGCGATCGCCGAATTTATCCGCACCCGGGGTGTTACCCGATGCCCGACCGCGTGCGTCCTGCCGACCCAGGGTTCCGTGACCGAATGCGACCGCGCCGCACTTGATGAGTATGCGTCATCTCGCGACCGGCGGCGTCAGGCGCGTGCCGCCCGACGGAACGGATTTATGCCGCCGTTTCTGCCCTATCCCGCCGCGCGGTAGTGCCGCTATCCGAGAAGCGACAGCGGCCCCGGCCTGCGCCCGGAACGATTTAGGGCGCCGGGACGATATTGACGGCGCGATAAAAATTGACCCTGCATCCCCTTTGCGCCGACGGGGGTGGGTCAGGCTGGGTCGGGCCAGGTCATCGGGCCATCGCCAGATCATAGACCAGCCGTGCGGCGGCGATATCCTCGACGGCGAGGCCGACCGATTTGAAGACGGTCGTCATCCCGGCAGGCACAGATGCCGTGCCGGCAAAGATTTCGCCGAGTTCGGCGCTGATCTTTGCTTTCGACAGAATGACGTCGCCCGACTCCTGCATGACGGCAGCCCGTGAATCGACGACCAGCGCATTCGCCATCGCCGCGTCGTCGAGTTCGCGCCAACCGGGCCGCGGCGAACCGACCGCGTTGACATGCACCCCCGACTTTAGCCAGGCACCCCTGAGGATCGGCTCGACCGCACTCGTCGCGGTCACGACGACATCGGCGTTGCGCGCCGCATCCTCGGCCGCCATCGCCGCGATCCCGTGCCGTTCGGCAAAGCGGCGGGCGTGCGCGGCGGTTCGGCTCCATACCCGGATCTCGGCAAAGTCGCGCACCCGCCGTAATGCGTGCAGGTGCGCCTCGGCCTGCACACCGCTGCCAAACAGCGCGAGGACCCGAGCGTCGGGCCGGGCGAGATGTCTCGTCGCCGCGGCCGAGACCGCGGCGGTTCGCCTCTCGGTGATCAGCCCGCCATCCATGACCGCGAGCGGTTCGCCGCTATCGGTGCGAAACAGCAGGATCATCGCATGATGGCTCGCTACTCCACTTCCGGCATTGCCGGGATAGAAGCTGACGAGCTTCGCGCCCATCGCATTTTCGGTGACCGCGGGCATCACCCCGAGATAGCGGCGGCCCTCCTCGATGGTCAGCATGTCGCGTACCGGCTGGATCACCCGCCCGGCTGAAAACGCTGCTAACGCGTCCTCCATCGCCGCGATCAGCGGGTCCCAGCCGAGCAGGCGGCGGATTTCGTCATCACCGAGATAGAGGACCATTGCAGCGCGTCTTTCCCGCCCGATCCAACCTAATGGTTTGGGTTTTTTGTTGACCACGATCAAGGCGGCAGGGCAGCTTCTCGGGTCAGGATCATGCCGCTGTCAAACATCCTGCAGGGCCCCCGCTATGTCGACGCCAATCAGAGTCATCGCCTTGTGCGCCGCCCTCGTCACCTCGTTGCCGGCTCAGGCGCAACTTTTGGGGCTGGGGCTCGAGACCAATATCGAGCTGACCAAACAGGATCTTGCCATCATCCGCAACACCGTCAACACGGAGGTGCACGGCAAGCCGCTCGGCACCAGCGCGATGTGGCGCGATCCAAGCTCCGCGAATTACGGCACGATAAGGCTGGCAAGAAAATTTGTCCGCAACGGCCAACAATGCGAAACGCTGGTCTATACGCTGAGAACAAAACGCGGGTCGTACGCACCAGAGCATTACCGGCTCAGCAGCTGTCTGCAGCCTGATGGGCAATGGCTGCTGATTTGAGGGCAGCGCAAACCGAGGAAGCCGATTTGGCAGAGTGGTTCGAGACTTTTCGTGGCACGGTGGCGCCGTGGGAATGCGACATCACCGAGCACTTTACAATCGCCTGTTATGCCGACCGGGTCGATCAGGCTTCGACCACGCTTGCCGATCTGATCGGGCTCTTTGAGCGGGCTCGCACCGGCGGTTTTGCGCGGCATTTCACCTGGCACTTTGTCCGCGAACTGCGCGCCGGCGCCAGCTTTCACATCCTGAGCGCGCCGATCGGGCTCGACCCGGAATTGCGGCTTGGGCATCGGTTTGTCGATTCCGCCAATGGCGAGACCGTGACCTGGGTCGAGGAGTCATGGGAGGTCGCGCGACTGCCCGATGCCGAGCGCCAAAGCGTCGGCGAGGCGGTGGCGGTTTGGGAAGGCCCGGAGACCAAAGATCGGCCCGATCCCGTCTCGATGGCGGCGTCGATCGCGACCGCCCGCGGCCGGGTTCGGCCGGGCGATCTCGACGAGTTCGGCCACTTTTCGCTGGCCGCCTTTGTCCACCGGTTCACCGACGCCACTCTCCAGGCCGCCGCCGCGATCGGCATGACCAGCGCGTATATGAAGGCCGAGCGGCGCGGCTATTCGACCTTTGAACTGGCGCTTCGGATCAGCGCCTTGCCCCGCCTCGGCGATCGCTATCTGATCGAGACCGGCATCGCCCATCTCGGCAACACGTCGATCCGGCTGCTGCACCGCCTGATCGATCCGCGCAGCGGACACGAATTTGCCCGCCTCGGACAGTTCGGTGTGCAGCTCGATCTCGACGCGCGCCGGCCGGCGCCGCTGCCGCCGGCGATCCGCACCGCCGCCACTCGCCTGGTCCTCGCCGATTGACCACACCCGCCGCGCGCGGGTTTCACCCGCTATAGCACGACGTGGCTTGAGGACCGCGTTGCGCCGGCCCGGACGCAGCGCAGCGCCCGCCAGGGCAGGCTGATCGACCAAAGCAGGCCGATGGACCGAAAAGGACGGTCGATTTAAGTTCATCGCATGCGGTCGACAGCAGGACGGAGGAGTTCCTCATGCACATCGGGACCCAGGTAACGCCGCGCGACGATGCCGATTATCGGGTCTGGGCCCAGCTCGGGGTCAATCATGTTTGCGTCGATCCGCCGGGCAACCCGCATCACTGGAGCCTCGACGACCTGCGACGCCATCGCGACCATGTCGCATCCTTCGGACTGTCGCTCGACATGGTGCAATTGCCGATGTCGTCGCGGCCGATCGAGGAGCAGCAGAGCCCGCATATTCTGATGGCCCAGGAGCCCGAGCGTCAGCGCGAGCTCGACAGCATCTGCGGCTTGATCGAGCGCCTGGCCGAGGCTGGCATCCCGGCCGCCAAATACAATCTGACCCTGATCGGTATCCCGCGCACCGCCCGCGAGGCCGGGCGCGGCGGCTCGCGCAATGCCGCCTTTCGCTGGCACCGCGCCGATCAGGCGGCGCCGCCGA
>Ga0335074_10011218_pt1 | contig 12523 bp, 8 predicted proteins | sample Lox_Sample_23_FD_206715 | JGI IMG/M metagenome (GOLD analysis project Ga0335074, IMG submission 206715) | Soil microbial communities from Loxahatchee National Wildlife Refuge, Florida, United States - Lox_Sample_2.3 | ecosystem: Environmental > Terrestrial > Soil > Wetlands | place: USA: Florida...
GGTGCTGATGCTGCGGTGCGTCGAGTACGCGCGGCGGTACGAGGTACCCATCCACGTGCGATCGTCCTTCACCAACCGGGAAGGCACCTGGGTCACCGGGAGCATGTACAAGTCATCGGAGGTAACCGGGATGGAGCAGGCCATTATCTCCGGGGTGGCGCACGACACGAGCGAGGCGAAGATCACCGTCGTCGGCGTGCCGGACCGGGTGGGCGAGGCGGCCGGGATCTTCACGGCCATCGCCGAGGCCGGGATCAACATCGACATGATCGTGCAGAACGTCTCCGCCGTGGCGACCGGGCGGACGGACATCTCGTTCACCCTGCCCCGCGACGATGGCCACCGCGCGATGTCCACGCTGCAGCGCCTGCAGGACGCCGTGGGGTTCGAGGCCCTGCTGTACGACGACAGGATCGGGAAGGTCTCCCTGATCGGCGCGGGCATGCGCTCGCATCCGGGCGTGAGCGCCAAGTTCTTCACGGCCCTGGCCGAGGCCGGCGTGAACATCGAGATGATCTCCACGTCCGAGATCAGGATCTCGGTGATCGTGGACCAGGACGACGTGGACGTGGCGGTCAACGCGACGCACAAGGCGTTCGAGCTCGACGCCGACCAGGTCGAGGCGGTCGTGTACGGAGGGACGGGCCGGTGAGCGCCGGGGCCGCCCGGTTCAGGCCCGCGCTGGCCGTCGTCGGCGCCACCGGGGCGGTCGGCACGGTGATGCTGGACCTGCTGTCCAGCCGCCAGGACATCTGGGGCGAGATCCGGCTGGTCGCCTCCCCGCGGTCGGCCGGGCGCCGGCTCGTGGTCAGGGGGCGCGAGACCGAGGTGATCGCGCTGAGCGAGGACGCGTTCGACGGCATCGACGTGGCCATGTTCGACGTGCCCGATGAGGTCTCCGCGGTGTGGGCCCCGGTCGCGGCCCGCCGCGGCGCGGTCGCCGTCGACAACTCGGGCGCGTTCCGGATGGACCCGGACGTGCCGCTGGTCGTGCCGGAGATCAACCCGGAGCGGCTCGCGCACCGGCCCAAGGGGATCATCGCGAACCCGAACTGCACCACGCTGTCGATGATCGTGGCCGTGGGGGCGCTGCATGCGGCGTTCGGGCTGACGGAGCTCGTCGCCGCGTCGTACCAGGCGGCCTCGGGGGCCGGGCAGGCGGGGATCGACACGCTGTACGCGCAGCTGGACAAGGTGGCGGGCACGCGGTCGCTGGGCCAGCGCACGGGTGACGTGCGCTCGGCGGTCGGAGACCTCGGCCCGTTCCCGGCGCCGCTGGCCATGAACGTGGTGCCGTGGGCGGGCTCGCTGAAGGCGGACGGCTGGTCCTCGGAGGAGCTGAAGATACGGAACGAGTCGCGCAAGATCCTGGGCCTGCCCTCGCTGCGCGTCTCGGCCACCTGCGTACGCGTCCCCGTCGTCACCACGCACTCGGTGGCGGTGCACGCCGTGTTCTCCCGGCCGGTCAGCCGCCAGGAGGCGTGGGCGGTGCTGCGCGCGGCGCCGGGGGTCGTGGTGGCCGACGACCCCTCGGCCGAGGAGTTCCCGACGCCGGTCGATGCGGTCGGCACCGACCCGTCCTGGGTCGGCCGCGTCCGCCAGTCGCTGGATGACCCGCGGGCGGTCGAGTTCTTCGTCTGCGGCGACAACCTGCGTAAGGGCGCGGCGCTGAACACCGCGCAGATCGCCGAGCTCGTGGCGGCGGAGCTCGCGGCTCGCTCGTGACGCCCTGAGCGACCGGGGGCGTCGCGATATGCCCGGTTTGGCCGGGACGCCGCAGTCGCCGGAACAGTTCCGTAAGCAGGGAGCTTGCCGGTTTGGCCTATCTGCGGATGGCGGGGGCTGTATAACAGGCGATGGAGGGCGGGTAGCGCGAAGGAGGGACGTGCCGAGATTATCGCCATACCCCTGGTTGCCCGTATGGTCTCCGGTCCTGGCCGCCTCAGGTCCAGTCGTGTCCCTGCTCCGTGATGACGTGATCCGTTGCCGCGGTGCGATGGCGCCATCCGCCAGCCGGGTCAGCCTTGTCGGCTTTCGATAGCTACCAGTCGGCGTTTTCCTGTGTGCACATTGGCTCGTTCTCGTCGGTCCTGATTCTGAGGAGGGTTAAAACGTGCCAACGACCAGCGGCCGTTCACGCGGTCGCCAGGGTGTGCGGCGTTCGGGCGCAGCGGGACCGGCGGGTGAGCACCTGCCGAAGGTCATGGCGGGCCTGATCACTGCGCTGATCGTGGTCGTTTTGGTGCTGGTCATGACGGAGCCGGGCCGGGATATCGCCGCCGCCACGCAGCGATTCATGCTTTTCTACGCCGGGGTATTCGCGCTGATCGGGCTGACCGCATCGGTCGGCGCCGGGCTACTGGCTACGGACCGTATCTTCATGTCGCCCGGGCACCGGGTGATGGCGCAAGCGGTACACCGGGCCGTGTCTTTCGGAGCGCTGGCCTTCCTGATCATCCATATCGTGACCGAGATCCTGGCCCAGCGGGTGCACGTGATCGACGCGTTCATCCCCTTCCTTTCGCCGTACCGGACCTTCTACATCGGGCTCGGCACGATTGCCTCGGATCTCATCCTGGCGCTGGTCGTGACCAGCATGGTCCGCAAGCGCTTCACGGCGCACGGCAAGGCGTGGCGCTGGCGGGCCATCCACTACACCGCCTACGCGGCGTTCGTGCTCGGGGTGGCGCACGGGCTCATGGGCGGACGGGACGCCAAGCCCTACGTTGACTGGAGTTACGGGGTCGCGATCGCGCTCACCGCCCTGGCCCTCGTGGTCAGGTTCCTGGCCATATCGCTGCGGTCGAAGCGGAGCCTGTCCGCACCGGTCGGCGCCGACCAGGCCGCGGGCGGCTCCGGCGCCGCGCCGCTGCGTGCCGCCGCCCTGAGCCTGGCTCAGGCGCAACTGGGCGCGACGATCCAGGCGCTGCCCGGTGCCGTGGGCTCCCAGCCGTGGTCGCGGCCGCCCGGGGCGCGTGACGGATTCGCCATCTCGGGCCCGTTCCCCGCCGCGCTGGAGGCCCCGCCGGCGGGCTATGCCGCGGAGTCCGTCCCGGAGGCTTACCGGGATCCCGCGTTCATGCCGCTGGGCGCCCCGACCTACGGAGGCGGCCTACCCCCCGCGCTCACCGGGCCGGGCGCGTCGGCGCGGCAGCCTCGGTATGAGCCCGGGTACGACGGCCCGCCGCGCTTCGAGGGCGCGCCGAGGAAGCACGTCCCCCAGGACGACCTCTCCTCCTACCCGTACGCCACGCCGAGCCGCCCGGCCGACGGGAACACCGGCCCGATGCCCCGGGCCGCGACCGGCCCCATGCCGCGGCTTGGCCCTGGCCCGCTGCCAAGACCCGACGGCGGTCCGATGCCCCAGGCGGGTACCGGCCCGATGCCGGGGGCCGGCACCGGCCCGATGCCGCGGCTTGGCCCGGGTCCGCCGCCGAGGCCCGATAGTGGTCCGATGTCCCAGGCGGGTACCGGCCCGATGCCCCGGCTTGGCCCGGGTCCGCCGCCGAGGCCCGATAGTGGTCCGATGCCCCGGGTCGGCACCGGCCCGATGCCCCGCCCGGCCGCTCGTCCCGGTACGGGCCCGCTGCCTCGCGCCGACACGGGCTCGCTGCCCCGGGTCGGGACTGGCCCGCTGCCGCGGGCGGATACGGGCCCGATGCCCCGCGCGGACACGGGCCCGATGCCCCGGGTCGGCACCGGTCCGCAGCGCCGCCCGGCGGCTCACTCGGGGACGGGCGCGTTTGCTCGCGCGGATACCGCTCCGGTGCCGCGACCAGGGACCGGCCCGCTGCCCCAGGTCGACTCCGAGCCCAGGCCGCGCGGCGGTCGCCCGGACGTGCCCCCCCGGTCGCCCGCCGGGCCTACGCCCAGAGCGGCCCGCCGACCGCGCCGGGCGGATCCCGAGGACCCGAGAAACCGTGACGGAAGCAGGCCGGCCGGAGGTGACCAGTGGCGATAGGCCAGGTCGAGGGCGTGGGCGCGCCCGCGATCATGAGGATCGGTGCGGCCAGGCTGACCGCGGGCCTAGACCGGCTGCCCCGGCTTGACCTGGAGGCCCACCGCGACATCTTCGGTCCCCTGCCCAGGCTGTCCGTCGAGGAGCTGATCGCCGTGGCCGAGCAGGTCGACCTGCGCGGCCAGGGCGGCGCGGCGTTCCCGTTCGCGCGCAAGCTGCGCGCGGTCGTCGAGGCCGCCGAGGCGCGCGCTTCTGCGACGGTCGTGGTCATCAACGCCACCGAGGGTGAGCCGGGCAGCGCCAAGGACAAGATTCTCATGATCCGCTCGCCCTACCTCATCCTGAGCGGCGCGGCCCTCGTGGCCGAGGCCCTCGGCGCGGAGGAGATCGTCGTCGGGGTCGCGGGTGACGAGCTGGCCAACAGATCGATCGAGGCCGCTATCGCGGCGGAGTCCGGCCTGCGGAAGATGGCCAGGGTGGTGCAACTGCCCGACCGGTTCATCTCCGGCGAGTCGGGTGCCCTCATCCGCGGCATCAACGGCAAGCGCCCCGTGCCCCCCGGCCGGAAGGTCCTGGCCAGCGACGTGGGCGTGGACGACCTGCCGACTCTGCTGTCGAACGCCGCCACCTTCGCCCAGGTGGCCGTGCTCGCCCTGCTCGGGCCCGATCGGTTCGCCGCGGTCGGCACGCCCGAGGAGCCCGGGACGATCTTGCTCAGCGTGGGCGGCTCCGCCGCGCACCCCGCCGTGGTAGAGGTGCCCGCGGGCATCCCGCTCGCCGCCGTGCTCGATATCTGCCAGGCTCCCGCGGGTGACGGCGTTCTGGTCGGCGGGTATCACGGCATGTGGCTGCCCGCCGAGACGGCCTACGCCACGCCGGTCTCGCGTGATGGCCTGGCCGCGGTCGGCGGCACCCTGGGGGCGGGCGTCGTGCTGCCCCTCGGCGACGGGACGTGCCCGCTGGGCGAGGTGTCACGGGTCGCGAGCTACCTGGCCGGTGAGTCGGCGGGTCAGTGCGGTCCCTGCAAGCTCGGCCTGCCCAGCATCGCGCGCGCCCTGGCCGCGCTCATCGACGGATCGGGCGGAATCGAGGCGCTCGACCTGGCCAGGAGGTCCGCGGCCGGCGTCGCCGGACGGGGAGCCTGCTCGCATCCCGACGGCGTGACCAGGTTCGTGCTGTCTGCGCTGGACGTGTTCACCGAGGACCTCGCCGCTCACGTGTTCCACTCCTCCTGCGGGCGTCCCGTCCGCGGCGTTCTGCCGCTGCCCGCCGGCCCCGAGCAGGAGGCGCGCCAGCGGCTCGTCGTGGACTGGACGCGGTGCCACGGTCACGGGCTCTGCGCTCACCTCATCCCCGAGATGATCCACCTGGACGCGCAGGGTTACCCGGTCATCCTCAACATCCCGGTGCCGGCCTGGCTGGAGCGGGATGCCGAGCAGGCCGTGCACATGTGCCCGCAACTGGCGCTCCGCCTGACCAGCGCCGAGCCGCCGCCTGCCAGGACCGCCCCGGTGCCGATCCCCGCGCCCACCCTGCGCACCGGCCTGATCGGCATCGCCGGCGGCGCCCGCAAGCAGATCACGGCGGGCTAGCCTGTCCGGCCTCGGGATTCCAGCGGCGCCCGGCACGGCGCAGCCGCGCGAGGCAGGCGGGTACAGGCTCGCACGCCTCACTAGCATCACATGAGTAGCATCCGCACCATCGGTTACGAGCACGCCACGGTCGCGAGGGCTCTAGCTATGGCAGATGCGCCGCAGGGCGTTACGGACGAGCAAATCGACGATCCGATTCCGCCAAACGCCGCCTCCGGCTGGACAATGCCGGGGACCGTTCAGAGATCGTCCGACGCCGCCGCTAGTCTGCCGGCATGCCTGATCGCCGCCTCAAGGCCGTATGGGACGTCAGGGTCCCGGTCATCCGGGAGCTCGCCGGGGTCCATGAGTACGACGGGGTCGTCATGGACCTCTCACCGAGCGGCTACCAGGCGGCCCTGAAGCGCGTCGGGCCCGCATCGCCGGGCGAGCGCCTGGCCGACCGTCACGACGAGAGTCACCTGCTCGCCGCTGAGCGGGCCGTGCGCGCCGAGGCCGAGGCTGGGATCCTGGAGTGGAATCCGCTTCCCCACATCCAGAACCTGGACCTGTCCTGCTACGACCGCGAGTATGCCCCCGAGCCGCGGCGCCATCGGGCGCGGGAGGCACACCTCGCCCGATGGCCCGAGGCAGTCGACGCCAGCCTAGAGTCGCTGCAGGCCGTCCCGGCGCCGACGGCCGGTGCGCTCGCCCCCGCGGTGAGGGGGCTCGCCGAGGGGATCAACGGCACCACCGACGTGGAGGTCGCCGCCCTGCGGGCGCACGGCAGGCTGCTGGCGCGAATCCAGGAAGCAGCCGCCTCGGGCAACCCGGATGGCGCGCTCGGCGCGAGGGCCCTCGCTCGCCTGCTCGGGCACCCGGAATCGATGCCGGTCGATCTTGGCCGCCTGGAGGAGCGAGCCGACCGGGAGCGCGACCGGCTTCGTGCCAGGCTCTATGAGGCGTGTGAGCAGTTGTCGCCGGGGATCGCGCCGGCGCGCCTCGTGCGGGAGCTGCTCCGAGACCACCCTGGCGAAGAGGCGATCTATGCCGCCGCCCGGGAGACGATCGATGAAGCCACGGCCTTCGTGGTCGACAACGACCTGCTGCCGCCACCGGGTGGCGCCTGCGAGGTCGGCCCGGCGCCCCCGTCCCGGCGTTGGGCAGCGGCGATGATGTACTGGACCGGGCCCTTCGAGGACGACGCCCCGGCTCGCTACTACGTCAGCCCGCCCGACGAGTCCTGGGACGAGGAGGCCAAGCGCGAATGGCTGGCCACCTTCAGCGCCACGATGGGTCCCGCCATCACGGTTCACGAGGTCACGCCCGGGCACTTCGCCCACGGCCGGATGCTCCGCCAGATAGTCAGGGGGGACGTGCGGCGCAGCCTGTATTCCGAGGCGTTCGTCGAGGGATGGGCCCACTACGCCGAGGAGCTGATGGTCGACCAGGGCTTCCGGGCCGATGACCCCCGGTTTGCGATCGGCGTCTACCTCGACGCCCTCGTCGGGGTGACCGGGCTCGCCTCCGTCCTCGGCATCCACGGGGGGACCATGACCGTGGCCGACGCCACGGCGCGCTTCGAGGCCGACGCCTTCCTGCTCGGGCCGGCCGCCATAAGCGAAGCGACGAGGGCGATCTACGACCCCACCTGCGGTGGCTACACGTGGGGCAAGCTCGAGATCATGTCGCTTCGGGACGAGGCCCTGGCCGCCTGGGGTCCGGCCTTCTCGCTCCGGCGGTTCCACGAAGCCCTCCTCTCCCTCGGAGCACCGCCGCTCGGCACGATGGCCGACGCGCTGCGCGCTCCTTTGTGAAGTAGACTTGCTCCAATTAGATGAGTAACCTGAGTTACTCAGCTACTACGGGAGGACCGGATGGAGCAGGCGGAGAGGGACAACGTCCAGCACGAGATCGACATCGCGGCGAACGAACTCTTCCCAGGCCGGATACTCCGGGTCGAGTTGCTGCAACACGGCGACGCACCGATGATCGAGCCGGGCCAGCTCATGTCCAGATTCGTCTTCGCCGACCCGGCCGGCGACCGCGACGGGCGTCCCGCTCGCCGCGAGGCGCTCGCTGCGTTCAAGAAGGCCGTCGGCCCCGGGCTCAGCCAGTTCCGGGACTACGTGCTGCGGCGGTGGCCCGAGATCCGGTACATCGAGCTGATGTTCGTAGACGACAGCGGGCAGCGGGTGGACGGGCAGATCCAGTTCCTCGATGACTACCGCACCGTGGCCGCCGACGGTGAGTTCACCCACGTGATGGTCCGGCTCAAGACGCCTGAGCTGGACATCGTCGACACGCTGATCGCCGCGGGCATCGCGAGCAACCGCGCGGAGGCCATCCGCTGGGCCCTGACCCGCATCCGCGAACGCCCTGCCTATGGGCAGCTGCGGGAGCACACCCGCAACATCGAACGGCTCAAGAGCGAGTTCTAACGCGCCTGCTGATCACAAAGGTAAGCACTCCCTTTGCCAGGCACCAGTGCCTCCCGCCAGTGCTAGCACCCAGAACTGACCACACCAAGCTCGATCTGGAGTGGGACTCGAGTCTGCGCTGGGCCGCTGACCGTCACGAGGTGCGCCCTTGAAGCCGTCGAGACTTGTAACAGCTCCGTGGGTCCCTGCCTGTGTCCTGCCGGTCGTTGGGAGCGCTGCAGATCACTGCTCCTCGGGCGGCGTCTCGGGCTGATCCGGGATATCGTCATGATCCGGCTTCGGCTGACGCGTGCTATCGCGCCCGATATCGGACACGGCATGTGATCCGAGTATCCCGGCTGATTGGTTAATTATGATTTGCTGAAGTTGTTCGCCCACCCCGCTATGGTCCTTCTTCTCCAGCATGGCGATGTGAAGACTTTCTATCTCCGCACGGGCCCTACGGCTCGCTTGCCACTTCTGGTCGAACCTGCCGATTCCGCTTATGGTGTTGACCAGCGAGGCAGTCACAGCCAACACGGTGGCGATATCCTTAGCACGAGGGTCTAGCTGAGGAAGAACTCCAGCCCACGCACTAAGCACCGCCGCTCCGAATAGCGATGAGTAGAGACAGAAACTCCACGTCTTCGTTGACGATTTGAACCGCTTGAAATAGGCCTCTATTGCATCCGTCATATTATCTGACTTTATGAGCGCATCAGACGTCCTGCCCCGCACTAGGCCTCCCCTACCTCATGTGAGCTATCGGGTTTTCTTTCCGCCCCCTACCTTTCGGCAGCGAGCGCGTACCTCAAGTTGGAATCGTGTATTGGAGGATCAGCGTGTCACCAGGCTAGAGATAAGGTCAAGCACAACGTCGTCCTGCTTTGCGATATCCCGCAAGGACGCACCGGGCGGCCGTCCACGTCGCTGACCTGGGTCCAAGCAGATCCGGCCGGTGATCGTGCACGGCGCTGACGTCATGGACCGGATCTTCCCAAGCGGGCGGGATTCCGATGTCAAGTCCGATGCTTGGTTACTCAGCAGTGGACGTGAGCCGACTCGGTGATGGTCGGATGCCTTCTGAACTGGTCGGGGTGGCCGGATTTGAACCGGCGGCCTCTTCGTCCCGAACGAAGCGCGCTGCCAAGCTGCGCTACACCCCGCCGCCCCTGCCGAGCCTCTAGGCCGGGCGGACGTCGACAGTCTAGCGGAAACGCGGACCGGTTCGGGCCCGGCCGCGGTCAGCCGGGATCGCGGGCCGTCAGGGTGAGCAGGCTGGCCTCCGGGCGGCACGCGAACCTGGCCGGGGCCCACGGTGAGGTGCCGAGCCCGGCGGATACGTGCAGCCAGGCCGGCCCGTCGGCCGGGTGCCGGTGCAGCCCGCGGGCGCGCTGGCGCTCGAGCCCGCAGTTGGTCACCAGGGTCCCGTACCACGGCAGGCACAGCTGGCCGCCGTGGGTGTGCCCGGCGAGCAGGAGGTCGTAGCCGTCGGCGGTGAACCGGTCGAGTACCCGCGGCTCGGGTGAGTGCATGACGCCGATGCGGACGTCAGCGGCGGGATCCGCGGGCCCCGCCACGCGCTCATAGCGGTCTCGCATGACGTGCGGGTCGTGCACGCCGGCCAGGGCGATGTCGAGTCCGGCGATCGTCAGCTCGCCCCGCTGGTTGTTCAGGTCCAGCCAGCCTGCCGCGATCATCCCGTCGCGGAGCTTCTCCCACGGCAGGTTCGGTTCGTTCCGGTGGTGCCAGCGGTTACTGGGTCCGAGGGCGTACCGCAGCGGGTTCCTCGGCGTCGGTGCGTAGAGGTCGTTGGCGCCGAAGACGAAGACGCCCGGCCGGTCGAGCAGCGGCCCCAGTGCGTCGAGGAGGTATTCCACCGACTGCGGGTGCGCGATGGCGTCGCCCGTGTTCACCACCAGGTCCGGGCCGAGGTCGTCGAGCGACCTGAGCCACGACATGAGCCGCTTGCGGCCGGGAGTGAGGTGCGAGTCGGAGATGTGCAGGATGCTCAGGGGCTGGGCGCCCGGGGGGAGTACGGGTACCTCGTACCGGCGCAGGGCGAACCAGTTCCGCTCGACTGCCACCGCGTAGCCGATCGCGGCGGCGCTGGCCACCGCGGTGGCCTGGAGCACTGTTCGCGTTCGCACCCACTTATGGTGCCATGCCCGCAGGTGTGCCATCGCCACAGCGGGCCGGCGCGCTTCCTAGGATGGACCTCGTGGCGGAACTCAAGGCGCGGCTGCGGGCGGACCTGAACGCCGCCATGCGGGCCCGTGACCAGGTACGGATGCGGACCCTGCGGATGGCGCTGACCTCGATCACCAACGAGGAGGTGGCGGGGGCCGCGGCCCGTGACCTGAGCGACGACGAGATCGTGAAGGTGCTCACCCGCGAGGCCAGGAAGCGCAGGGAGGCGGCCGAGGCGTTCGCGGCGGCCGGGCGCGACGAGCGGGCGGCGGCCGAGCGGGCCGAGGGCGAGGTCCTGGCCGGCTACCTTCCGGCGCAGCTCAGCGACGACGAACTCGCCGCCCTCGTGGCCGCGGCGATCACGGAGACCGGAGCCAGTGGCCTGCCCGGGATGGGCCTGGTCATGAAGGCGCTGACCCCGCGGGTCGCGGGTCGCGCCGACGGCGCGCGGGTCGCCGCCGAGGTCCGTCGGCGCCTGTCAGGCTAGCGAGCCGGGAGACGCCGCCCCGGCTCAGGTCACCAGCAGGTCAGAACGGGAACGACGGGGACGGGTTCGGGTTCCTGGTCGGGAACGGGAAGGGCGGGCCGTTGCCGTGGCCGTGGCCGTTGCCGCCGGTGCTCGGCGCCGGGACGGACTGGCCGTTCCCGAGGCGGAAGAGCTGGCTGTCGGCCGGTACGGGCACGAAGTAGGTGACCGGCCCGAGGTTGGCGTGGTCGAACGTCATGTGCCAGGTGGACGCGGGCGCGTTCGTCCCGAACATCTCACCGGGGCAGGCCAGGCCGCCGTACTCCAGCCGGTAGCAACTGGCCGACCCGCCCATGGTGTCGTGGACGGTCGGCGAGATCGGGTTGAACACCGAGACGTAGCCCACCAGGGTGGGCGTGTAGCCGGCGAAGGCGGCGTAGGGGGTGCCGAAGCCGTTCGCCACGTTCGACGTGCCGGTCTTGCCGGCCGCCTGGCGCCCGGAGAGGCCGCCGACGCTCGCCGCCGTGCCGGTGGTCAGGACGCCCTGCAGGATGTAGTTGACCGCGTCGGCCACGGTCGAGGAGAGCACCCGGTGGCAGTTCGCCGACGGGACCGCCAGCCGGCTGCCGATGTCCGTGACGATCTTGCCGATCGCGACGGGCGAGCAGTAGGTGCCCCCGTCCGCCACGGTGGCGTACGCCGCGGCCATCGACAGCGGGGAGACGTTGATCGAGCCGAGGGTGAACGCCGGGAAGTTGTCGGCAGACGCCAGCCCGCCGTCTGGTTTGAGCAGCGGCGTGCCGTCGGCCCAGGTCATCCCCAGGCTGACGGCGGTATGCACGACGTTGCAGAGGCCGACCTTCTTTTCCAGCTCCGCGTAGAACACGTTGACCGACTGGGTGGTCCCCGTGTACAGGGTCTGGGTGGACGCGGACTTCGGACCCTCGGCGTTCGTCACGTTATAGGCACCCGGGATGTTCTTGTAGAACCCGGCGGGCCCGCCCTGGCAGTTGGTGTACCCGCGGAGGGTGGTGCTGCCGGGCACGTGCAGGGTGAAACCGAAGGGGACCCCCTGCTTCAGGGCGGTGATCAGCGTGAACAGCTTCGACGACGACCCCGTCTGGACCCCGGCGCTGCCCCCGTACGCCGTGTTCACCGCGTAGTCGATCTCGGTCTGGCCGCGGCCGGTGCCGTAGGGGCTGTTCTCGGCGATGGCCCGGATCTGGCCGGTGCCGGGCTGGACCACCGCCTCGGTGTCCGCGTTGTGGCCGGGGTTGTAATAGTTGCTGTCGGAGGGCTCGACGTAGTTCACCGCACTGTTCGCGGCCTGCTGGTCCTGCGGGTCCAGGGTGGTGTAGATCTGCAGCCCGCCCGTGGACAGCAGCTTGGCCCGGGCCATGGGGGTGGCACCGTAAGCCGGATCGTGCAGGAATACTTCTTCCACGTACTCGCAGAAGAAGCCGGCCGACCCGACCGAAGCGGACTCACAGCCGCTCTCCGGGACCGCGACGTTCAGCTTGAGCGGCTGAGCCTCGGCCGCGGCGGCTTGCGCCGCGGTCAGGCCGCTGCCCGTCTGCGCCATGCGGGCCAGCACCGTGTTGCGCCGCTGGAGGGCCTGGCCGGGACTCTCGATGGGGTCGTACTTCGACGGGTTTTCCACGATCCCGGCCAGCGTGGCGGCCTGGGTCACGGTCAGCTTGGCGACGGTGGTCCCGAAGTACGTCTCGGCCGCGGCCTCGATCCCGTAGGCGTTGTTGCCGAAGTACGCGTCGTTCAGGTACCCGGCCAGGATGTCCTGCTTGGACTCCTGATGCTCGACCGCCGTCGCCATCCGCAACTCGTTCAGCTTGCGGCTCAGCGTATCGGCGTCCGCCGCCTGCTCGGCCTGGGTGTTGGCCGCCATCTCGGCGGTCAGCAG
>Ga0335074_10011219_pt1 | contig 12523 bp, 9 predicted proteins | sample Lox_Sample_23_FD_206715 | JGI IMG/M metagenome (GOLD analysis project Ga0335074, IMG submission 206715) | Soil microbial communities from Loxahatchee National Wildlife Refuge, Florida, United States - Lox_Sample_2.3 | ecosystem: Environmental > Terrestrial > Soil > Wetlands | place: USA: Florida...
GATTTTCCCGAACCGATCGCGTCGGACGCAGTATGGTTTCTCTATATTTTTCCAACCTCCTATTTTCTTCACGTTGATTACACGGAGAGCCTCTTACTTCTCCTCGTTGTAGGGGCTTTTTTGGCCGTTCGCCATCGCGATTGGCCGCTCGCCGGCGTGCTTGGGATGGTTGCAAGTCTAGCCCACGGCAACGGTATTCTGTTAGCTCCGGCGCTTGGGCTGGAGGCACTCCTCAGCATATGGAGGGCGCGCCGATGGAGTAACCAATGCTTGTGGTTGGGCTTGGTACCACTGGGGCTGCTCGGCTTTCTATGGATTAACTATCGAGTCACCGGTAGCGCCTTCGATTTTCTAAACAGCGAAGGCCATTGGGCCCAAGGACTAGTGCCACCCTGGCGGGGTATCGGCGGCACGATCGGCGTGATGCTGAAGTACAGTCCAAATGAGGCGCAGATGATCGGCACTCAAGTGCTCTTCTATATGCTTCTTGCTCTCGGCGCCTGTGTCTACTCAGCAGTCAAGCTGCCTCTATCCTATACAGTCTGGAGCACTGCGAATTGGCTATTGTTCGCTTGCACCTCATGGGATTTGAGCGGCCCGCGCTATGTTCTGGTTATTTTTCCAATCTACATTATGTTCGCCGACTTTGGCCGCCACCGCCTGTGTTATCAGCTTATAACTATATGGTCACTGATCTGGCTGGGTTTCTTCGCGAGCCAATTCGCTGCGGGTCATTGGGCCTTCTAGTTAATCCAGCCGTCTAGGCATCGATTAACTCGAACAGTTGCGTCCACTTTTAGGTCCAGCTTAGTTAAATTCGAGCGTCCCCCACACTGCAACGTCTAAAATGCGACGGCGGCACCCGCATTACCACGGATGCCGCCGAAGGTTTGAAACTGCCGGAGAAGCTTATTCTCTCAGGCGGTTTAGTGGACTATTTGCCGGTGCCGCTCAAAGTGATGTTCAGCGGTGCCTTGGTAGTGCCAATGACAGTGAGCTTTCCAGGGCGCGAACCCTTGACGTCTGGCGTAAAGACTACATCGATCGTGCAGTTGCCACCTGCGGCTACCGTCGTTCCCGTGCAGATATCTGCGGTGGTCCCGTAGTCTGCTGAGCCTTTTCCGGAGAAAGTGATCCCACTGATCGAGATCGGAGCCTTGCTATTGTTCAGCACTGACACTGACAATGGAGTGCTCGGAGTACCGACCGCTACCTTGCCGAATTTCAGCGACGTCGGCTTAGCCGTCAACGATACCGCCGTGCCCGTACCCGCAAGCTTGACCGGCAGCGTCGGCTTCGTTTCGCTATTGTTGCTGACAGTCAACGAACCGGCGCTCTTGGCGACGGCCAGCGGCTGGAAGACTACCGTCATTTGACACTTGCCATTCGGCGCGAGCACCTGACCGTCGCATCCGTTGTTTACGAAGCTGTAGGTACCGTTGTTATCGCCCGCAAGGCTAAAGCCAGTGATGGTAATCGATGACGGGGTTTTTCCCTTCTTCGGATTGCTCACGGTGATGGTCTTGGGCGGACTGACAGCGCCGCTCGAACCGAACGCCGTAGCCGGGAAGGTTATCGACGCCGGACTGATCGTGAGCGTACCCGGCACAGGGGTCGAGCTAGCCGTCGGCGTTGGCGTGGGGGTCGGCGTCAGCGTGGGTGTCGGCGTTGCGGTGGGTGCGATGGTGGCCACTAGCTGATAGACGCCCTTCCCGTGCGTGCCGATGAAGATCGCATTGTTTTGATTTTCTTCGATATCGAACACCGGGATCGCCTGCAGCGTCCCTAGGTTGAACGAGGCCCAGGTATTACCGCCATCCAGGCTCTGGAATACGCCGATATCCGTCGCGGCATACAGTGTGTTGCCGGTAGTGTCAGCCTGATCGACCAGCACCCGCAATACCGGTACGTCCGGGAGCGCGGTCGAGGGCGGGTTCGAACATGCCGTACCGCCGTCGGCTTCGGCCCACGTATTCCCGAAGTCCGTAGTTTTGAAGACGTGACCGACACCTGTACCGGCGCTACCGCAATCGAATCCTGAGAGGCTCAAGTAAGCTGTGTTCGGATTGTTGTGGTCGACCGCAATCCCCGTTGCTTGCGTCGAACCCTGCAACAAGGGAGACAGAGTTTGCGTCGGTGCGGTACTCCACGTGCCACCTGCCGCGTTGTTGGTCGTGTCCAGGTTCAGCGTAGTCGTATTGCTCACTACGAACTGATCGGTCTGCAAAAACGGATCCGCCATCGACAAAGCCCAACCATTGGTGTGAGACACAGGCTCGATATCCTGTATTGCGCAGGTCCCGTCCTGGCAATTGCCATCCGTCAGATCATAGTTCGCTTGTAATACCCAGTTGGCTCCGCCGTTGTTTGAGACATAAACGGCGTGCCCGCCGAAGAAGACTCGATGGGAAGTTGTCGGATCGACCGCAATTGGCGGATAAAAGGCAGCTCCCTCATCGCCAGCAGAATTCATCGCTGCGACGAGGTTTTTTGTAGGAGCAGTTGAAGACCAGGTAGCTCCGCTTGCTGTCGAATTGGCATTGTTCGAGAAAGCGAAATAGATATCCGAGAGGTCGGTGGTTCCAGTGTCCCAGTTATCGTTCGAGGACGTATGATAGGCGTAGTTCGGGTCCGTCGGATCGTACATCGCGAACCCGCCGTCTCCAGCCTCAGAGGTTGGGAAGAACCAGTTTGACGCTGAGCCTTGATATTGCTCAATGCCCGCACCCTGGAAACCTGCGATCAACAGCGAGTTGTTGGTCGGATTAGGGCCGACACTTTGTACAAGCGTCGTATCAATTGTGGTGTTGAGAGAGGTGAAGGTGGTATTCAAGCTCGTCGCCGGATTGAAGCTGTACATGCCGCCGTCATCCGCCAGGAGCATTTGAGCAGTCGCAGGATCGTAAGCGAATGCGTGTTGATTGGCTGCCGCTCCACCCTGGGTGGTGTTAACGAGCGGCTGCCAGTTCATGGTCGATCCAGTGTTGACGCCTTTGTAGATGCCGACGCCGCCAAAGAACACCGTATTCGACGTCCCCGGTAAGACAGTCAATGTCTGGCTATAGAAGGAGTTGACTTGATTGTTGGGGTTGTTGCCGTCAAACGTGACGCCCCCGCTGCTGAAAGACGGCACAGCCTCTTGGACCAGAGTGGTACCATTGGGCGAATACCAGAAATTAATGAAGGCGTTGCCGTCAACGTCGCCCATCATGAAATATGCGACTCCAGACTTGTTGGTTCCCGTTGGCTGGCCGATCGCGATGCTTGAGCGGCTGCTACCCGGAATAAAGGACGTGAACGTCCCACCTTCGTTGGTTGATTTAAATATGCCACCGGAATTGGTGGAGTTACCCTCCAAGCCATCAACCGCGACATACAGGTTATGCGAGCCGCTGGCGTTAACGGCAGGATCGATCTCGACGTCATCTACTGGACAGGGGTACGCAGTGCTCAAGATATAGCAGTCGCCCAGTGCCGTCGGCGCATATTGCGTCCAAGAGGCCCCGTCGTCTGACGATTCCCATAAGCCCGCCTGCGTGGCATCGCTCTCGACGATACTTGCATCAGCGCGGCTGGCGCTGGAACCCCAGGTGGCACCGACGAAAATAATACCGTTCGCCGGATCCAATGCGATTTTAGAGACGGCTACCGCGCCGTTGGCGAACGACGCCGGCATAATCTGAGACCAGGTGTTGCCGAGGTCGCCCGAACGGAAGACTCCCGCGCCATAATAATCATCGAGGTTCCCATTGGGATTGCCCGTCCCGACGTACACTGTGCTCGGCGTGGTCGTGGTGTCGATTGCGATAGCCCCGATCGCTTCGCTGGGCTCACCGTTGAAAATCTGGCTGAAAGTCAAACCACCATCGGCGCTCAGATAAAGTCCACCATTCGCCGATCCGGCAAAAATATAGTCTGTGTTATTCGAGGTCACATCTGCCGGATTCGTGTCGACCGCTACTGAAGTGAATGCTCCCGCTCCGGGGTGTGGAGGACCAAACACGACTCCTGGGGCAAAGTAGGTTAGCAGACTGATCGGATCTGGCCCCAGGAAATCCCATGAGCATAGTGCGGCATCGCTACACGCGGTCGTCGCCAAGGTTGCCGAAGCCAGTTTACGCGCCGATCCGGATGAGTCTTGTTCATTGACCTGAGTGATTGCATCCGTGAACCCGCCGGCGGGCAAGCCGTGAGCAAAGCCTTGTTTGGAGAGCCAGTACGTGCTCTGGGCTTTCAGTTCCTTCGCCGAAAAGGGAATATGCGTGGGACTGGTGGCAAGCGCGGAGCCGCCCGTTTGGGCACTGGCGCCACTATTCCGAAGCCCGATGGCAGGGATTGTTAAAATACAACCAATCACCACTAAAACTAACCATAGCCACCTGGTCGACCCTCGTTCCCGTTTGAAACGCTTAATCACGGAAGCCTCTCTTTCCCTGCTTGGGGAGCGGAATAAACTAAGCCGCCACACGAACGCGCGATAGCAGGGCGATTCTATAATCGCTCCCCTCGTACCGCGCTGGATCGTTACGGCGAATCACGACAATGTTCTTGTAATTCGTCACGGCCACATCGAGCCGCTCAGCTCTTCTTCTTAAATTAGGAAGACAAGCCTGCAAATCACCCAAAGAGCCCGAACGCATCGCCGCCGCATCAACGCGGCGGCGTTTCAGATCTTCCCGCATGTGCTGCGTAACGGAGCCCATCGTGATCAGGAGCGGCTCCTCTCGTGAAGCTTGTCCGAGCCGCGCGAATTGGACGGGATAGCAGAATTAGCGCTGGCAAACACCCGCGCCGCGGCTGCCTTGTCGTTCGCGGCCTCCTTCGATGATCGTGCAAGCTCGACATCGATGACGTCGGTGACCACATCTTTGGGGAGTGCGCCACTCAGATAGTAGCCGTTAATCAAGATCGTCGGCGTACCGCTGAAACCCAACGCCTTCCCCTCGTTGATGTTCTGCGTGACCACCGCCGCCTGGACGCCGGAATCCAGGCAACTGGCGAATTTGGTTTGATCAAGCTTCAGATCTGCTGCGGTTTTCTTCAGGCCATCAACCTGCAATTCGTTGACAGTCGTGCTCGCAAACAGTGCGTCGTGGTATGCCCAATACTGGCCTTGCTGGCCGGCGCACAATGCAGCTTCCGCCGCCTTCTCTGCGTATTGATGCATCGGCAAAGGGAAGTCTTTGTAAACGAACCGAATGCGGTCGCCGTATTGCTCTCTGATACTCGCCAAGGTTGGCTCCATCTGATGGCAATAAGGACATTGATAATCGGCGAACTCGACGATAGTTACCGATGCATCGGCAGTACCTACTGAGGGCGAATTGCCGGGCGTTACGTCAAGCCGTGGCGGCAACAGCGCGATCTTTACGCCTGCCGCCTTACGCAGGGACTCGGTGTAATCGTCGAGGCCCTTTTTCTCTTCGAGTTTCCGAACGTGCTCTATGATCTTTGGGCGAGCGTCAGCATAAGGCATCTGGGTCTGCGCCCCGAGATAATAAATCTTGATCGCCTCTTCGCTGGGGTCTTTGATGCGATCGTCAACATGCTTCTTGGTCAACTGATCGACCGTCAGATGCTCGCGGGCGGCTTCCTTTGCCAGAAGTTGATCGTCCACAAATTTCACGGTGGCAGTTCGCTCGGCCATGAACAGGCCGAACTTGGACGAAAGAATTTTCGATTTCGCGCCTAGAATTTCGTCCGGCTGTGCCTGCTCGACTTGGCCTAAAGTAATCTTGCCGCCCCCCACGATGGCTGCCACTTGGGAAGATGCGACATCACTTTGAGCCGACTCGGTATTGGTGTCAGCCTTCACGATGCGAGGGTATAGCCCACTCAACATTACTAAAGCACCAATAAACACACGTGATTGCGCTGTCTTTAACATAGGCACCGTATCTGCCTTCGGTTCTCTCTAAATGACTTTGGGGATTACGCGGAGAGTTTGGGTGTCGCCGCCGGACAGATCCGGCGGCAACAGTTGGTTAGTTAAAGGATAGAACTACTCTTATTGAACCGAAACAGACGGATCCGACCAGTTAGACGGGTCGCAGACGCCGTCGCCGGTGGCACCGATCTCTGAGCCAAGCACGCCCAGCGCATTCTGGATGGTGGCCAGATTGGCCGCATCCGGGTTGCCGTCGTCGGTGAACGGGAGCACGGTCGTGCCCGGCCACCAGATGCCATCGATTTCCGCCACGGTTACCGTGGAGATCCAGGCATTGACCGCAGTGATAGGCGTGATGGCCGCCGCTGGATCGCAAGTGATCCCTTCAGTCGTCGACGCGAAGGGGCTGGTGCCCGTGTTCGGCGTGCCCGAGATGATCTCGATTACTCCAGCCAAGCCGCCATCAAAGGCGCCCGCATAGAACGGGTTCTCAACCAGACTGGACGTGTAGAACGAGTAATCCTTATTCGCGCTCAGACCGACCGCACAAGATTCCTGCAACTCCTGCGTCGTATCGAACACATAGATGAATGCGCAGGCATTCGCACCCGAGACGTTGTCCAGACGAACGGTACCATCGTCACCGCTGCCCCAATAGCCGAGGTCGAAATAGGTCGCCAGAAGCGGTCCCGGACCGGTTCCACCAGTGCTGCTGGAGATCGCGGCCTTCAGCTTCGCGTGAGCCGGCGCAATCGCCGAGCCTGCGGCTACGAGAAGCGCGGCACCGGCGGCCACCCGCGCTGCTCCCCCTAGCAATCCCTTAACGTTGATGCTCATATCCTTCTCTCCTCCTGTTGGCCTTCCTGGGCGGAATTGCACCAGAAAGAACGTTTGAAATATTGCCTCTCGCGAGGCAGAGCGAAACCGGTTTTAGGGCGGACGTTTTTAGCTTTTGCGACGCTAATGCTGCGCTGGCCCGCCTAACATCGCAGTTTAATCTACACACATCTTCGTTTAAGCACAGCAGGTTGTTTGTTAATTTGTAGCGCTATAGGGGCATCGATTTGGCTATTTTTCACCTTACGAGCGCTTTTAACCCAACGGAGTACTTATTCTGCCAACTGCAACACATCTGAACACTAAATTGTTTCATATCGCATCAAGCGTGCTACCAAGACACGACGAGCCACGGCATAGTTAGTTGGCTCTCGCCCACGCCTGGAGGACTACCCCGCGAACGCCCCGAGCGAGTCCGGCGAGACCGCGATTGAGGGTAAACTAATCGCTCCTCAGGCCGCCTCAAGCCAGACTTAAGGCGTAAGCGCCACCGCTGCTGCAATTTACAGAATTTTGGCGCAAAACGCCAAAGGTCGCAGCCTAAATCGAAGGGATACCGAGTTAATTTCAATTAACAGCGATTGACATAAAGAAAAGTCTGACTGAAACTGAAGCGTCTCTGCACAAGCCATTGCCCAACTCTGGAAAGATAAGCATGCGCGCCATCGAACAGCGCATCACTAACGCCGCCGCCTCAGCTAACTCGATCCAGGGGCGCCAATCATCGGTTTCCACTATTGCTCAGCGTCCCCGTCCAGCCATCGCTGCCGACGTGCTCGAACGCCTCCGTTCGCGCATCAGCCACTGGCATTTGCCGGAGAATTTGCTTGAAGAGCTTTTTGGGCGGAACTCTCTACTATCGTATTCGCGAGGCGCGACGATTTTTCCGCAGGGCTCGCCAGCCGAAGTCGTTTTTCTTATCCATAAGGGCCTCGTGAACTTGTATTCCTACCAGCCCGACGGTAGCCGGGTGCTGATCCGTCTGGCCGGCCATGGCGAGCTGATTGGCTATTGCAATACGCTCGACTCCAAGGGGCGTGCCGTTCATATCCTTGAGGCTGTCAGCCGCACAGGATGCCAACTCGGGATGCTCACGCGCGATCAGCTTGGCAACGTCCTGCAAAGCCTCGACTCCAGGACCTTGATCCGGCTGATGGACGTCCTCAACTCGGCGTGGTCCGGTGAAATGCTTCGTTGGGCCACCTGCGTTCTGCGTGATTGCCGCGGTCGTCTGGAGTTAGTCTTCGCGGATCTTGCGCATCGGCTAGGCGCGCACGACGCCCGCGGTATCGTGTTGTTGCCCGAACTCAGTCATCAGGACTTGGCCGAAATGACGGGCTGCTCACGCCCGATGGCTAGCCGCGTCATCGCCGAGATGCTCAAACAGGGTATTCTGGCTCGGCAGGAAGGCCACTATATCGTCCCGGCCGGTTCTGAAATCGAGGCGATGCTTCCGGATTATAACCCGTCGCGCGTCTGAACGGCCTGTCTCGCCAAGGCAGTTCCAGAAAGGCTTACCGCATCGCGGCAAGCCAGCATTCTCTTGCGCGTGAGCGCCACTTGCGCGCATCGTTGAGGGCTGTGAACTAAAACCTTTGGAGGCTTCCTATGAGTGTTGAAGAGAACAAAAAGATCGCAGCGGCTTTCTTTGAAAATCTGAGCAGTGGCAATGGCGCCGCGGTGATGAACGCGTTGGCCGACACGGCGACGTGGTGGGTTGCAGGTAATTTCGCCTTGTCTGGCACCAAGACCAAGCAGCAGTTCGCCGAATTGGTCGGCAGCCTCGGCCCAAAAATCGACGGCCCCCTAACTATCAGGCCCACCGGGGTCACCGCCGAGGGAGAACGCGTCGCGGTCGAAGCTGAATCTCACGCCAAAATGAAAAACGGCAAAATCTACCACAACCAGTACCACTTCTTGCTTGAAATTCGAGACGGGAAGATTCAGTCGGTCAAAGAATATCTCGACACTACGCACGCCGCTGACGTCCTTTGCGGTTAAGACGCAAGCCGCACAAGATCGCCTGATTAAGCTGCCGGAGCGTAACGCGCCGGCAGTCGCATCTGAGGCTTAAGACCGGCGTCCAGCGTAGCGAGATCGAGTTCGGCACTTGGGATTTGCTCTTTCCGGCTCACACGATGGGGAGTTTTCGACAATGAAGGCTTACGTAACGCCTAGCGTTTGCTGTTGCCGCGACCGTTGGGGTGTCTGCGGATAACCAGTGCAAGCCTACCCCGACGGGGTTGCGGCAAAGCAGCCAGGGACGTTGCCGCTAGTACGCGCCCGCGTGGATTTAGTGGGGGCCTACGCAGGATCGAGCCTGGCGCAGTAGCAAGCTTCTGGCGTGCGGCGGCCTCTTTTTTTTCAGACAGCTGATCGGCCTTGAGCATTCCGAAAAATGCTGCGTCGGCGAGCACGACCTTTAGCAATGCAAAGACTACGACACACAGGGTCATCGGCACAGCTTCCGCCCATGAATCCGAGCCGGCGACCACCACTGCCACAGACATAGCGACCGCGGTGAGTGTGAAAGTTCCGACCAGTACGACTAGCGAACGGCGGGATTCCTCGGCTTCGCGCGCCGATTTTGCCTTCGGCTTTGATGCCACCGCGCGGCGGCGAGCTAATTGTACGACCGAGCCCATCGGATCCTCGTCCAGCCTTGCTTGGCGTTAATTTAGCCGCCGGATCACTCTGTTTTTGCTGATACCACCCGGCGGCCCGTTGCCGTCACAGAGGTGGTAAGCGCTATCTTCGCCGCATCGATGCAGTCTTGTAAAGCCCGCGCTAACATAACCGACTGGCCGCGGTGAGCGACAGCGTTCGCTCGCAAACCCGCCTGCTACGAATCCCGAGCGAAGCGGTTATAATACTCTGGGTGCTGCGCGTTTGACCTACAGCGACCCGCCACCCCCGGCCTTGTGGAACCCTCGTACGCCCATCCCACCGTCGCAATTGATTACGCTGCCGGTCGCCGTCGAAGAATTGCTCTCCGAGGCCAGTAACACATAATGGCCGGTGTAGTCGCGCGGCTGCGGCATCCGCCCAAGCGGGATGAATTTCTGCACAAACTCGTCCTGTGGAATTGACGAAATTGAGCGCTGCTCCATCCCCAACGCGCGCGGGCCTCGAATATCGGACGGTATGGCACCCGGCGCCACCCCATTCACGCGGATTTTTGGCGCCAATTCGAAAGCAAGTTGCCGGATCAGTCCGACCACCGCATGCTTCGACGCGGTATAGAGCGGCCCACCGCCCGCCACATAAAAGCCAGCGTTCGATACAGTGAAAATCATATTTCCACGCGTCTTGAGCAATTCCTGCACGACCGCTTTCGCTCCGAGCATGTACCCCTTGACGTTGATTCCGAACAGTTCGTCGAACGCATCGCCAAGCTTCTCGGCAGGGATTTTTACTAGAGGAACTGAGTAATCCCAAATTCCCGCATTGCCGACGAAGCAATCGAGGCGCCCGAAGCGCGCGACTGTATCCGCTACCGCTCGGTGATTGTCTGCATAGCTCGTTACATCTCCGGTAATGGCTATAATCCGGTCGCCGAATTGATCAGTCAGCTCATTATTCCGATCAGGCGATCGCTCGAGTACTCCGACGGTCGCGCCTTCTTCGATAAAGCGTGCGACGATCGCACGTCCGAGGCCCGAACCACCACCGGTCACCAACGCGACTTTACCTTCGAGCCATCCCATCTTCACTTCCTTTATCGCTGATGCGGGCCTCGATGGCGTGCTTGCACGAGGCTTAGACGCATCGCGTCTCTCTCAAGGCTCTCGCTAAAAGAAAAAACTCATGTTGCGGGCTATGACTACGGTTTGATCCAGGACGATCATGCGTCGTGCGATCAGCCATCGCGTCGGCGCATCGATGCGCCGCAGCAAGTCATGACGCATACCTGCGAAAGTCTCAATTTCGCGCTCGAGCCTCCCGCGATATAACAAATAGTAGCACTGGGCTTCGTATTCATCCGGATTCACCGTGGCTTGCGCCACGATATTACTCACGAAATGGCGAGTGCGAGACGATGGATCCTCGGCCCATGCCGTCGTCGATTTGAGCCGCTTGATCCGCTGTCCGAGGCTATGTTTGGTCTCGTCGAAATGGAATGCCCCGCCCGGCCCTGCAAACTCCTGCGCCGCTTCACGCCGCAAACGATTGTACCGCGTAGGCATCACATACTGGATATCGTCAGCCAGTAGCGCATACCACTCATCCCATCGCCGGTCGTCGAGCAGCCGCGCTTCATAGTAGAGAAACTGCGCAATCTCATGATGCAGTTCCAGCGACGCCGTTCCCGTTTGATAAGGCACTGCCGCGCTTCCGGGAAACCTTACATCCTTGGCCATCACTCAGTTCCGATAGGGTTCTAGTATATTGACTAAAGCCATGCCGGCGGTCGCTTAGACAGAAGAACGGCGAAAGGGCGTGGTCCCTTTCCAGGTCCACGGCCCCCCATGCCATTTGATACTTCCTATGATGTCACAGCACAGGCGCGGGTTGCGGTCCGCGAATCAGCTTGCCCGGTAGAGCGCCTGTCGGCTTGCCATCCTCGTAGATCACCTCACCGCTTACAACCGTATATTTGTAGCCATCGACTTTCTGGATCAGCCGCCGCCCACCTGCCGGCAGATCGAAGACCATCTCGGGCGCGTGCAGCTTTAGCCCGTCTAAATCAATCACGTTCACGTCTGCTTTCATCCCAGGCTTTAGCACCCCGCGATCATTTAGCCCGTACAGGCGTGCCGTGTCGCTGGTCTGGCGCTTCACCGCGTATTCCAGCTCGAGCCGCTGGCCGCGCTTACGATCGCGCACCCAGTAGCTAAGCAGATAGGTCGGCATGCTCGCGTCGCAGATCAATCCGCAATGCGCTCCGCCGTCGCTGAGGCCAAGCGTGGTCGCCGGGTCGGTCAGCATCTCATGGATCGCGTCGAGGTTGTACTCCGTATAATTCGCGAACGGAACATAAAGCAGGGCCTTGCCATCCCGTTCCAGCAATGCGTCGTAGGTAAGTTCTTGCGGCGTCCGCCCTTCGCGTGCCGCCCGCGCCGCCAAATTTTGATCCTCAGCCGGCTCATAGTCTGGCGGGTCGCCCAGCGGAAAGAACTTGCTGAAGTTCGTCACGAAATGCCGCGTCGCTTTCTCCCGTACGGTCGGCTCTTCGCTCAGAATTTGCGCTCGAAACTCAGGTTCGCGCATCTTTGCGACCCGCTCATCAAGCGGCAAATGTGCAATAGCCTTGTATCTTCGATGGGTAATAAACGGATGCAAAGAGCTCTGGAGTCCCATCAACATCCCCACCGGGCGCCCGGCCACCTGCGGCGCCAGATTCGCCCCTTGAGCGTTTAATTCGCGCACCTTGCCAAGCAAATCGCGGAATTTTTGCGGCTGATTATCGATCTGCGCGATTGCAAAGGTGATCGGCAGCCCGGTCTCCGCAGTCAGCTTGTGCATCCATTCCATCGTCGCATCAGGCCCGACCATGTCCGACGCCATCTCGAACACTCCGTGACCAGCCTCGCCAATCGCCCGCCCGATTCCCAGCAACTCGTCCTCGCTTGCGAACGTTCCCGGCACCAGCTCCTTGTTCTTCGCTCGATGAAGCATCGTACGCGATGTGGTAAAGCCGAGCGCTCCAGCCTGCAACGCCTCGCGGACGATGGCCGCCATCTTCGCGATGTCGTCCGGCGTCGCTTCCTCGTTATGCGCTCCGCGCTCGCCCATCACATACGCCCGAATCGAGCCGTGCGGCACCTGCGCACCGACGTCTATCGCGCGCTTCATGCC
>Ga0335074_10011220_pt1 | contig 12523 bp, 13 predicted proteins | sample Lox_Sample_23_FD_206715 | JGI IMG/M metagenome (GOLD analysis project Ga0335074, IMG submission 206715) | Soil microbial communities from Loxahatchee National Wildlife Refuge, Florida, United States - Lox_Sample_2.3 | ecosystem: Environmental > Terrestrial > Soil > Wetlands | place: USA...
GCGTCCGCAAGCCGTACACCGCATTCGGAGCAGAGCCCCGGGCAGTCCTCGGCGCACAACGGCGCGAGCGGCAGCTCGAGCACCAGCGCGTCGCGCAGGGCCGGCTCGAGGTCGAGCAGGTCCCCGTCCAGAAGATACCCGTCAGCATCCTCGTCGCTCGCGTCATGGGAGAACAACTCGGTGAACCGGACCTCTGTCGCAGAAGTGAACAGATCCAGACACCGCGCGCACTCCCCCACCAGCGGCGCCCGCACCGTCGCGGTCACCACCACGCCATCGGTGACCCTCTCGAGCCGGACTTCCATCTCGAGTTCGGCGCCCTCGGGGACGCTGACCATCTCGACGCCAAGATTCGCGGGCGCCGGTGCGGTCCGGTTCACGGTGCGCACGTCGGCAAAGCCGAGGCTCCGAGTGTCGAACACGAACGGCAACCGCGGGTCCAGCCGCTTGGGATGATTTGGGTTAGCTTTTGGCATGGCAGGCAAAGGTACGGACGGGCATTCGGGCGGTCAGCATACCTGGCAGCCTGCACGAAACCCAAGTCGGCGCCGGGCGCGGCGCGTGTCAGGCCGATGCGCTGCGGTGCGGCACCGGCCGTCACGCTGTGCCGGCAAGCCGCCCGCCTCGCCTCGCCGGCCCGGCCTCAGGACGCCTCGGCCGCCCGTACCTTGAGCCGGTCGAGCACGGGGCCGGGCACCAGGCTGGTGACGTCGCCGCCGTACTTGGCGAAATCCTTCACCAGGCTCGACGACAGGAACGCGTAGAGCGGGTTCGTGGAGATAAACAGCGTCTCCACTCCTGCCTGGTTGTAGTTCATCTGCGCCATCTGCAGCTCATAGTCGAAATCGCTGACCGCACGCAGTCCCTTGACGATCGCCGAGATGTCGTTGTTCTTGCAGAAGTCCACGATCAGGCCTTCGAACCCGGCCACCTGGACGTTGTCCAGTCCCCTGGTGACGTCGCGCAGCATCTCCACCCGCTCGTCGACGCTGAACAACGGGCTCTTGTTCGGGTTGCGCAAGACGGCGACGACGACCTCGTCGTAGAGCTTCGCCGCGCGGGTGACGATGTCGAGATGTCCGTTGGTGACCGGGTCGAATGATCCTGGGCAGACCACACGGCGCACGCTGACTCCCCCTCCTGGCGGTGACACTGCCGCAGGCCCCGCGCCTGCGGCCAGACCGTACCAGAACGTGGCCTCACCGTAACCGCGGGACCGGTCGGGCGTATACCCGGCTGGCCAGGTAAATGGGCCGGCCCTGCTGGCCCGCTCCACCACGACCAGGGCGCCGGGCGCGAGCCAGCCGCGCTCACGCAGCACCGCCAGCGCCTGGTACACCTCCGCGTCCGGGACGGCGTAAGGAGGGTCCGCGAAGACGAGGTCGCGGGGCGGCAGGCCCGCGGGACCGCGGGCGAGCACCCGCCCGACCGTGCCCGCCAGCAGCTGCGCGCCCGGCAGCCGCAGCGCCTCGATGTTCGCGCGGATCACCCGGGCAGCCCGGGCGTCCGCCTCGACGAGGACCAGGTCGGAGGCGCCGCGCGACAGCGCCTCGAGCCCCACGGCGCCTGAGCCCGCGTACAGGTCGAGCACCGCGGCCCCGTCGAGCGGCCCCCTGATCGACAGGATCGTCGCGAACAGGCCTTCGCGGGCCCGGTCGGACGTCGGCCTGGTCCCCCGGCCGGCCGGCACGGCCAGCCGCCTGCCGCGGGCGGCGCCTGCGATGATGCGGGTCACGGCCGCGGCTCAGGCCTTCTCGAGGTAGTCCGCCTGCTCGCGTTCGAGCAGCACGCGGACGGCGGTGGCCAGGGCAGGCAGCCCGGCGAGCGCCGGATCCGTCTCGACGACGTGCTGCGCTTCCTTGCGGGCCTCGCCGATCAGCTCCTCGTCCTGCAGCAGCGTCAGCAGCTTCAGGCTCGATCTGCGCCCGGCCTGGGCCGCGCCGAGCACGTCGCCCTCGCGGCGCTGCTCGAGGTCGAGCCGGGACAACTTGAAGCCGTCGAGGGTGGCGGCGACCGCGTCGAGCCGCTGCCGCGACTTGCCGTCCGCCTCGGCCTCCGTGACCAGCAGGCACAGGCCCTCGTGGCGGCCCCGCCCCACCCGGCCGCGCAGCTGGTGCAGCTGGGAGACGCCGAAGCGGTCGGCGTCCATGATCACCATGACGGTGGCGTTCGGCACATCCACGCCAACCTCGACGACCGTGGTCGTGACCAGCACGTCGACCGATCCGGCTGCGAACGCGAGCATCACGGCGTCCTTCTCATCGGGCGGAAGCCTGCCGTGGAGCACTGCCACACGCAAACCCGCCAGCGCGCCCCGTTCCAGGTCGTCTGCCAGGTCCAGGACCGCGATCGGGGGGCGCCCGCCGCCGGCCTGATCGGCGTCAGCGGACACGCCGTCCCCGGCCCCGTAGAGGCGGTCGGTGTCCGCGCCGTCCTGGTCGGACCCGGACCCGCCACCCGGCCCGCCGCCGATCCGCGGGCAGACCACGTAGCACTGGCGGCCGCGTCCCGCCTCCTCCCGCACCCGCTCCCAGGTCCGCTCGAGGTAGTGCGGCTTCTCGGCCGCCGGGACCACGTGCGTGGCGATCGGCGAGCGCCCGGCGGGCAGCTCGGTCAGCGTGGACATCTCCAGGTCGCCGAAGACCGTCATCGCCACGGTCCTGGGTATCGGGGTCGCGGTCATGACGAGGAGATGCGGACGGCCGTCACCCGCCTTGGCCCGCAGCGCGTCACGCTGCTCCACGCCGAACCGGTGCTGCTCGTCGATCACCACGAGGCCGAGGTCGGCGAACTGTACCTGCTCCTCGAGCAGCGCGTGGGTGCCGATCACGATGCCGGCCGTGCCCGACGCCGCCTCGAGCAGGGCCCGCCGGCGCGCCGCGGCGCCAAGGGAGCCGGTCAGCAGTGCGACCCGGGTGGCCGTCTCGGCGCCGCCGAGCTCCCCGGCCTGGCCCAGCGGCCCGAGCTGCTCGGTGATCGACCGGTAGTGCTGCTGCGCCAGTACCTCGGTCGGGGCGAGCAGCGCCGCCTGCCCGCCGCCGTCCACGACCTGCAGCATCGCCCGCACCGCGATCACTGTCTTGCCGGAACCGACCTCGCCCTGCAGGAGCCGGTGCATCGCGTGGTCGAGAGCGAGCTCGTCGGCGATCTGGGCGCCCGCCAGCTGCTGCCCGACGGTCAGCTCGAACGGCAGCCGGGCGTCGTACGCGTCGAGCAGGCCGCCAGCCACGCGCGGGCGCGGTGCCGCCGAGTAGGCCGCTGCCGCAAGCCGCCGCTGCGCGAGCACCACCTGCAGCTGAAACGCCTCATCCCACTTGAGCCGGTGCCTGCAGCGCTGGACGTCGGCCCAGTCCACCGGGCGGTGGATCCCGCGCAGCGCGTCGCCCAGCCCGCACAGGCCGTGGCGGTCACGGATCGCACGCGGCATCGGGTCCTCGACGTCCAGGACATCGAGGACGATCCGCATCGAGCGGGCGATCTGCGGGGAGGTGATTTCTTTCGCCGCCGGGTAGACCGGGATCATCTCAGCGGCGTACTCGGCGGCCGCGTGGGCGGCGTCATCGCCCGCCTCGAGCAGCTCGTAGTCGGGATGGGCGAGCTGGCGCTTGCCCCGGAAGGTCGAGACCTGCCCGGAGAACAGGCCAAGCACGCCGGGGGTGAGCTGCCGTTCGCGCCAGTCCTGCCGGCCCTTGGCGAAAAACGTGAGAACGACCAGCCCGTGCCCGTCGGTCACTGTGGCCTCGAGGATGCTGCCCCGCCTGTTGCGCATTGGACGGCTGGTCACCTTCGCGACCTCGGCCTGCACGGTGACGTACTCACCGTCGGCCAGCGAGGCGAGATCGGTCAGCTCGCCCCTGGTCTCGTACCGTCGCGGGTAGTGCCGCAGCAGGTCACCCACGGTCTGCAGCTCCAGCGCCTTCTCCAGGTGCTTGGCTGCCTTGTCGCCGACCACCAGGCGAAGCGGGTCTTCTCCGGTCGCCACGCCCGCTACTCCGCAAGCTCCGCCGCCATACCCCGCAGACTAGAGGCTGGCGCCGACGAACGCGCCCGTAGGCCCGCCCGGGATTCCGCCCGGTTCGCGTGACCGCCCAGTTGTCGGATACTCTTCATCGACCGTCCTGGCCTCTGCCGGGACGAGGACCCAGCTGGCTATCACCCAATGGAGCGTCCCGTGGCTTCCGTCTGCGACGTCTGCGGCAAGCGGCCCGGCTTTGGCAACAACGTGTCGCACTCGCATCGCCGCACCCCGCGCCGCTGGAACCCGAACATCCAGCGCGTCCGCGCGAAGGTCGACGGGTCGCCCAAGCGGCTGTACGTGTGCACCTCATGCATCAAGGCGGGCAAGGTCGAGCGCTGACCTGCCCGCGCCTTACCCGAAGCTGCACTCGGCTCCGTTGAGCCTGCAGCTCGTTGGGGCTGTCGGCGCGCCGCTCCCCATCACCACGAGCTGACCGGCAGTGGGCCAGCCGAGGGGATCCCCGGCCCACTGCCCGAGCGCGGTGCCGCCGTCGCCGTCGGCCAGCGGTTGCCATTGCGCCCCCCAGACCTGCTTTACGCGGGCCGAGGGAAAGGCGAATGCCAGCATCCAGGACCCTGGCGTCAGGTCAGTGGGCATGGTGATGAGCACGACGAAGCGATGCCGCCGGTGCATGATCACCTGGTAGCCGACCCGATAGCGGAGCCGGCTGCCGGACTTCGCCGCGGGGGAGGGCGCCGATCTGGCGGCCGCAGCATGCCCGTGGCCGCCCCCGACCTTGAGCGCCACGCCCGGGCTCGCGGTGGCAACGTCGGGGCGGTCGGGTGCCGGGCTCCCGCAGCCGCTCTGCGAGCATCGCAGGACGGGGCTGCTCGGGCTGTAGGTGAGGGCGGCCGGCGAGCCCACCGCCACCGCGGCGGCGATCACGATTCCCGCGCCGGCCGCGAACCACGGGGTCAGCAGCAGTGAGCGCGCCAGCCTGACCCGCTGACGGCAGGAGCCACGGGCAGTATTGCTGCGCTGCCGCCCGTGCGCCCTGCCGGGCCCTCCGGTCTCGCCAGACGCGCTCGTCCCGCCGGCCCTGCCAGACGCGCTCGTCCCGCCGGCCCTGCCAGACGCGCTGGTCGCGCTGGTCCCGCTGAGCCCTCCAGACTCGCTGGCCACATTTGCACCACTTACCCCACTTAGCCCCTTCTTCGCGATGCGGCCAGAAAGAGCGCTGCGCCAGGAGCCACCCTCCCGATGCAGCGCCCGGCGCGTGCGCCCGCGCTCCTGGCGATGTCTTGGCATCAAGGGGTTTATACCAAGCAATGCGGCCTGCGGCTAGTCACAGCGAGGTTATGTGTCGTTACTTACCGTGATTTCGGCCGTCAGGGGAAGTGCTCCCACCCGCCCCGGCCCTCGGCGGACCGGGAATCCACCGTCACGCCGAACCCTTCACGGACGTTGCCGATCACGGACCAGTGACCCGGCAGCCCCGTTCCAGCGGGGAAGGTCGCGGCCAGAGCGTGATCCTCACCACCGGTCAGCACCCAGCGCAGCCAGTCCGTTCCGAGCTCACCGGCTGCAGCCCGGAGCGCCGGGTCCGTCGGCAGCCGGGCGGTCTCGACGTCGATCAGCACACGGCTCGCACCAGCCACGTGGTTGAGGTCGGCGAGCAGGCCGTCGCTGATGTCGATCATCGACGTGGCGCCGAGGTCCGCCGCCTCGGGCCCGCACGGGTACGGGGGCCGCGGCCGCCGGTGGTCGGCCAGGAGGCCAGCCAGCCAGCCGGGCGCACCCGGATCCCCGGCCGGGGCGGCCCCGGCCCCAGGATGCCCGGACTCCTCATGCCCCAGCTCGGCGCACCCGTCACGACCGTCACGCACGTCGCGCCCGTTATGCCCGGCCTCGAGCAGCGCCAGGCCAGCGGCAGAGCGGCCCAGCCGGCCGGCGACGGCCAGCAGATTCCCCGGCCGTGCCCCGCCCCTGGTGACCGGTTCCCGGCCGCCGAGGTCGCCGAGCGCCGTTATCGCGATCATGATCGAGTCGGCGCTGCTTATGTCCCCGCCGGCCACGTGCGCGCCGGCCCGCCCGCATTCCTCGGCGATCCCGCGGGCCAGGTCCTGCGCCCAGGTCACGGGCAGGTCGCCGGGGGTCGCGAACCCGACGAGCAGCGCGGTGGGCGACGCGCCCATCGCCGCGACGTCGGCGAGGTTCTGCGCCGCGGCCTTGCAGCCGACGTCGAATGCGCTCGACCAGTCGCGGCGGAAATGCCGCCCCTCCACGAGCAGGTCCGTGGTCGCCACCACGCGCCCATCGGGCGCCGCCAGGACGGCCGCGTCGTCCCCGTTGCCGACGACGTCGTTGTCGGCAGGCAGCAGCGCCCTTATCGCGGCGATAAGACCAAACTCACCCAGGTCTGCGACGGTGATGGAAATCCTCCCGTAATCGCCGGTCCGCGGCCCGCATGCCTGACACGTTCAGTCCGGCACAATCATGAGGCCAACCGCCGGGTACCTAAGGTAGCGTTGCCACCACAGATGGCGCCTGGGAGGACGGCATGGTTCACGCTTATATCCTCGTCCAGACCGAGGTCGGCAAGGCTGCTGACGTTGCCGTGCACATCGGCCAGATCCCCGGTGTAACCCAGGCGGAAGACGTAACCGGTCCCTACGACGTGATCGTCCGCGCCGAGGCGGACAACGTCGACGACCTCGGCAAGCTCGTCGTCGCGCAGATCCAGGGCGTCTCTGGGATCACCAGGACGCTCACCTGCCCGATCGTCCACATCTAACGTCCCGTTCGGTCGGCTACTCCAGCGCTCCGGCCACAGCCGAGGTATGCGGCCCGAGACCGATGCGCGCCGCGTCATGCAGATCATCGATCGTGTCGACGTCGCGGCGTAGCCCGTCGAGCCCCGGCAGCAGCAGTTCCACCGCCCCGGCGGACCGGTGCGCCTCCCGCGACCCCGGCCCGAACCGTGGCGAGAACGCGACGCCCGGCGTCGCCATGTACAGCGTTGTGCCGGTCCCGGCCGCGTCCGCCACAAACGCCTCCTTGGCCTGGGCCGCCTCGGCGAGCGCCCGCCCCAGCTCAGCGGCGCCGAGCGCGGGCAGGTCCGCCGCCATCCCGGCCCTGCCCCGGCCAGGCCACCGCTCGTCCGCGTACGCGGCGCCGAAGGCCAACGCGGGATTGAGGCCGTCGCCTGGCTCGTCGGGCAGGACGAGCGCCCCGAGCCCGGACAGCTCAGCGGCGGCGGCGGCGTCGTCGGTCACCACGATCACCGTGTCCACCGCGGGGCACGCGGAAGCTGCCGAAACCGCGTCGGCCGCCATGGCCAGGGCCAGCTCGGCGCGGCGGGCGCCAGGCAGTCCGGTGAGCCGGGACTTCGCCAGGGCAAGTACCTTGACGGGGATCACCAGCGACCAACGGAGCGAGGTCTCGAGCATATGCACCTGATCCTGCCTCGACACGGTGTTGCGCGAACCGCGACACTGGCTCCAGTGACGAGCGGTACGAGCGGGAGGCTGCCTCTATGAGCAAACGCGCGGATGGCAGCTACTCATCCGCGTGGCGCGGGCTGACCAAGATCGTCGTACCGGCGCTGCTCGCCGCCACCACCAAACACGAGTGGCACGGCCAGGATTACATCAGGGCCGTCCCGCCCAGCAGCGGGGTGATCCTCGCCGCCAATCACCTGTCCTACGCCGACCCGCTGCCGCTCTGCCTGTTCACCCACCGGGCGGGCCGCTACCCGGTCTTCCTCGCGAAGTCATCGCTGTTCGAGATCAAGGGGCTCGGCGCGGTGATGCGCGGAACCGGCCAGCTTCCCGTATACCGCGGCCAGTCCGACGCGGCCCTGGTGCTCAGGGACGTCGAGCAGGGCCTGCGTGACGGCGCCTGCGTGATCTTCTACCCGGAGGGCACCGCGACCAGGGATCCCGACCTGTGGCCGATGGTGCCGCGGACCGGCGTCGCCAGGGCGGCACTCGCCACCGGCGTGCCGGTGATCCCGGTCGCGCAGTGGGGCGCGCAGCGGATCCTGCCCTACGGCAGCATGCACCCGCACCTGCTGCCGCGCACGACGATCCAGATCACCGCGGGCCCTGCCGTCGACCTGTCCGAGTTCGAGGGGAAACCGCTGACCACCCAGGTACTCCGGGACGCCGCCCAGCTGATCATGAAGGACATCACCGGCCTGCTGGCCGGCATCCGCGGCGAGACTCCACCGGCTGAGCCGTACCATCCGGCGGTCGCGCGACGCAAGGCCCGGCAGGCAGCGCGCGAGTCCGAAGGGGCCGGAACGGAAGCCGCCGCCGACTCTGGCCCCGAGGCCAGCGCGACGTGAAAGCCGCGGTCATGGGCGCTGGGTCGTGGGGAACCACGTTCGCCCAGGTGCTCTGCGACGCGGGTACCCCGGCGGTGCTCTTTGCCCGCAACCCGGAACTGGCGAAGGTGATCAGCGCAACCCGGGAGAACCCGGCCTACCTGCCGGGGATCACGCTCACCGACGCCCTCTGCGCGACCCCCGATCCCGCCGAGGCACTGGACGGGGCCGACCTCGTGGTGCTGGCCATTCCGGCGCAGTCGCTGCGCGAGAACCTGGTGTGCTGGGCACCCATGCTGCCACCGAACGCGCTGCTCGTAAGCCTGATGAAGGGGATCGAGCTGGGCACCTGCAACCGGATGAGCGAGGTGATCGCGCAGGTTGCCGACGCCCCACCGGACCGGATCGCCGTGATCTCCGGCCCGAATCTGTGCCGCGAGATCGCGCGGCGCGAGCACGCGGCGACGGTCGTTGCGTGCACCGACAACGCCGCCGCCGAGCGGCTGCAGCGAGCGTGCCACACCGGGTACTTCCGCCCGTACACGAACCCGGATGTGATCGGCTGCGAGCTGGGCGGCGCGGTGAAAAATGTGATCGCCATCGGGGTCGGGATGGCGATCGGCATGGGGCTCGGCGACAACGCGCGGGCATCGCTCATCACCCGCGGCCTCGCCGAGACGGCCAGGCTCGGCACGGCGCTCGGCGCCGACCCGCACACGTTCGCCGGTCTCGCCGGCATGGGCGACCTGGTCGCGACCTGCAGTTCGCCGCTGTCCCGTAACCGCACGTTCGGTGAGAACCTCGGCCGGGGCATGGCCGTCGAAGACGTGATCGCTATCACCAGGCAGACGGCCGAGGGGGTGAAGTCGTCGCAGTCCGTGCTGGAACTGGCCAAGCGGCACGGCGTGGAGATGCCGATCACGGAGGTGATGGTCGCGGTCATGCACCATGGCCTGGAAGTCAGCAAAGTGGCAGCCCTGCTGACGAGCCGTTCGGCGAAGCCCGAGCGTTACGGCGTCTAAAGGAGCAGTGTGGACAAGCAGCGCAAGATCCGGGTCGCGGTCGTCTTCGGTGGCAGGGGGCCCGAGCACGCGGTGTCCTGCATGGGTGGCGGCAACATGCTCGGGTCTATCGACCGCGGCAAGTACGAGGTGGTCCCCGTCGGCATCACCCGCGAGGGGAACTGGGTGCTGGCGGCCGACGACCCGGCCAGGCTCGCGGTCACCGGGGGCCAGCTGCCGTCGGTCGAGGCCGTCGCGGAGCCCGGCACGCAGGTCGTGCCGTGGGCCGACCGCGGCCGGCCCATCACCACCAGAGCGCCCGGCCAGATTCCCGACCTGCTCGGCGAGGTCGACGTGGTGCTCCCGGTGCTGCACGGCCCATTCGGCGAGGACGGGACCATCCAGGGTCTGCTGGAGATGGCCGGTGTCCCCTACGTGGGGGCCGGCGTGCTGGCCAGCGCGGTCAGCATGGACAAGGAGTACATGAAGATCATCTTCCAGGCCAAGGGACTGCCGGTCGGGCCGCACGTGGTGGTCCGCGAGCGGGACTGGTCCGTCGAGGATGCGGAGGGCGCCACCTGGTTGCCCTCTGACCCAGAGCGCAAGCGCGTGGTCGACGCGATCGCCGAGCTTGGCTGGCCGCTGTTCGTCAAGCCGGCCCGCGGCGGATCGAGCATCGGCACGTCCAAGGCCTCGGACATGGCGCAGCTGCACGCCGCGATCGCCGTCGCGCGATCCTACGACCCGAAGGTGATCGTCGAGGCCGCCGTCGAGGGCAGGGAGATCGAGTGCTCGGTGCTCGAGGGACGAGACGGCGGCCCGCCCGACACCAGCCTTCCCGGACAGCTGCTGATCGATGGCGGCGAGGAGTTCTGGGACTTCGAGGCGAAGTACCTGGACGCCGCCAGCGGGATGGCGATCCCGGCGCCCATCCCTGCCGAGCATCTGCAGGAGATCCGCCGGATGTCTGCGCAGGCGTTCGACGCGGTCTCGTGCGAGGGCCTGGCGCGGGTTGACTTCTTCTACACTCCGCGCGGCGAAATCCTGATCAATGAGATCAACACAATCCCCGGGCTGTCCCCGGCGTCGTACTTCCAGAAGATGTGGGAGGCGAGCGGCCTGGCCTTCCCGGACCTGATCGACCGGCTGCTGGAGACCGCGCTGGCCAAGGGCACCGGCCTGCGCTGAGGCCACGGGTCAGCTGGCCCGCTGCTGGCGGAATGCGCGCCGGTATGCCTGCGGGCTGGTGCGCAGCGCGCGGGCGAAGTGCTTGCGGAAGTTGTCCGCCGAGCCGAATCCGCTTCTGTCGGCGATAACCTCGACCGGCAGGTCAGACGTTTCGAGCAGCCGCTGCGCCAGCCGGATGCGCTCCCGTACGAGCCACTGGTAGGGCGTCGTCCCGACGGCCGCGAGGAAGCGCCGGGCGAACGTCCGCGGGCTCATCGATGCGCGTTCTGCCAGGTCCTTGACGGTTACCTGCTGGTCCAGGTGCTCCTGCAGCCACGCCACGGTTTCGGCGAACAGGTTCGCGCTGTCGAGCGCGGGCACCGGCGCCTCGATGTACTGGGCCTGGCCGCCGTCGCGCTGCAGTGGGACCACGAGGTCCCTGGCCAGCCGGGTAGCGATCTCGGTCCCATAGTCGCGCTGCACTACATGCAGGCAGAGGTCGATGCTGGCGGCGCTGCCCGCCGACGTCAGCACGTCCCCGTCATCGACGTAGAGCACTCCGGGGTCGACGCACACCCGCGGATAGCGCCGCGCCAGCGCGGCGCATTCGAACCAGTGCGTGGTAGCCGGACGGCCATCAAGGATCCCCGCGGCGGCCAGGACGAACGCACCAGTGCACAGCGAGACCATGCGGCACCCACGCTCGCTGGCCTCGCGGAGCGCCTCGAGCACCTCGGGCGGGACCTGCTCGGGAAGATCGGTCGGCGGCAGGACCACGGTGCCGGCCGTCTGGAGCGCCTCCAGCCCGTGCGGCACCTGCATCTGGATGCCGACGTCCATCCTCACCGACGATGTGTGGCCGCAGATGGTCAGGCGGTACCAGGGAACGCCGAACTTGGCCGAGTAGTCGCCGCCGAAGACGTCGCACGCCACGCCCAGCTCGAACGGGGCGATGCCGTCATAGACGAGTACGGCGACAGCGTGGGCCTCGCCGGCCTCCGGGGCCGGCCGCGAGGCGCCGTCCAGGCCCGCGAGAAACTTGGCAGCTTTATCGCGCACCCTGTCAATAATGCCACTTTCGGTGCGTGGTCGTCAGCCTCACGATGGATGTATGCGAAGTTCATGCGGGATTTCCGCGGCCAGCGAGGCCCGGCAGGCCCAGCGCGCGGCAGCCTGGCGCCTGCGGCACAACACACTGGTGTTCGTCGACGGGAACGGATCGGGCCAGCTCGGCTGGCGCCCGCGTCGGATCACGGACCGGGCGCTGGCGCACGCGCTCAGCTTCCGGCTCGACCGTCGCCTGGCGGCCGGGCGATCGCCCGAATCGGACAGGCTGCTGGCCGCTCGAGCTCAGCACCTCGTCTCGCCAGCAGCCCGTCGGGCGCTGGCCGATGACTGGGAGTACCTCCTGCGCGTGGTGAAGCACGCGCCAGCGCCGACCCTGGGCCGCATGGCACTGCGCCGCGACCAGATCGCCGGCGCCGAGCCCGAGGTGCGGAAGATCGCGGCCTGCCTGAGGACGCCGCTGCCGGTGGCGGCGGGCGGCGTTGCCGCAGCGAATGTGCTGCTGACCGATGGCGCCGGGCCACTGCACAACCCCCGCGCCGAGATTCCCTTGCGAGACGCCCTCAACCTGGCGATCGCGCAGCTAGATCCCTCGGTGTCGCTGTTCGCCTCGCCGTGAGCTCACGGCGAGGCTAGCGCGTCTGGCAGGCGGCACGGGCCCGCGCCGCCCGCCAGCGCACTACGTCGGCTACTTCTTTGCCGCGACCTTCTTCTCGCCGTTGACGATCGCCTTGAAGTCGGCTCCGGCGCGGAACTTGGGCACCGACGACTTCGGCACCTTGATGGACGCACCGGTGGCGGGGTTGCGGGCCGTACGGGCCGGCCGGACAGCCTTCTCGAATACCCCGAATCCCGTTATAGCGACCTTGTCGCCTTTTGCGACGGCGGCCTGGATGGTGTCGAGCACCGCGTTGAGCGCTTCGGTTGCGGTCTTCTTGTCGCCCATCCGAGTCGAAATCGCGTCGATCAGGTCACGCTTGTTCATTCATCACTCCTGCGGTTCCC
>Ga0335074_10011221_pt1 | contig 12522 bp, 11 predicted proteins | sample Lox_Sample_23_FD_206715 | JGI IMG/M metagenome (GOLD analysis project Ga0335074, IMG submission 206715) | Soil microbial communities from Loxahatchee National Wildlife Refuge, Florida, United States - Lox_Sample_2.3 | ecosystem: Environmental > Terrestrial > Soil > Wetlands | place: USA...
GCAGACGGGGGACGAACTCCTCGCCGGCCGGCACGCCAAATGTGACCGCGCCCTCCGACACCGTCGCCTCGATCTCAAACCGTTCCCGGAGCGCCTCGATCGCCGCGCCGTCATCGTCGGTGTGGATCGTGATGCGGTCCTTGCCGACCTGCGCCTTGAGCGCCTCTGGCGTGTCGAGCGCGACGATCTGACCGTGATCCATGATCGCGATCCGGTCGCACCACTCGGCCTCGTCCATGTAGTGGGTGGTCATGAAGATCGTGATCTCTTCGCGCTCCTTGAGCTCCCGGATGTAGTTCCAGATCGAGCGGCGTGTCTGCGGGTCGAGCCCGATCGTCGGCTCGTCCAGGAACAGGACGCGTGGCGAATGCATCAGACCGCGCGCGATCTCGAGCCGGCGGCGCATCCCGCCCGAGAAGGTCGCGACCGCGTTGTCCTTGCGCTCCCACAGGCCGACCATCCTCAGCACCTGCTCCGACCGCGGCGCGACGAGCTTCGACTCGACGCCGTAGAGCTCGGCATGCAGCTTCAGATTCTGCGCGGCGGTCAGGTAGCCGTCGAGCGTCGGATCCTGGAACACCAGGCCGATGTTCCGGCGGACGTCATCGCGCTCTGAGACGACATCGTGGCCGGCAACGGTCGCCCTGCCGGAGGTCGGCTTGGCGAGCGTGCAGAGCATGTTGATCGTGGTCGTCTTGCCGGCGCCGTTCGGCCCCAGGAAACCGAAGACCTCGCCGGTCTGCACGTCGAAGTCCACGCCGCGAACGGCGTGGACTTCTCCGAAGCGCTTATCAAGCGCGTCGACGGTGATCGCTGCGGGCATGCCCGATCAGCTTACGCGTCGAGGTTGTCGTCCTCGGCAAGGATCCGGTACAGCGCCTTGCGAGCGTTGTCGAGGATCTCGACCGCCTTCGCGATCTGTGCCTCGTCGCCGGCCTGGGCGACCTGCATGACAGCGACGCCGATGGTGCCGATCTTGCCGCGCAGGTCCCGGGGCGAAACGCCTTCGCTATCGCCCTCGTCCCACGGCGCCGGCGTGTCGCCGCGCTCAGCCAGCTGCTGCCGGCCGGCATCGGTGATCTCGAACGCCTTGCCGCCATCGACCTCGGTCGTGCGGATCAGGCCCTCGTCCTCGAGCTGGGACAGCGTCGGGTAGACAGAGCCCGGGCTCGGGCGCCAGCGGCCGCCGCTCCGCTCGTCGATCTCCTGCATCAGCTGGTAGCCGTTGCGGGCCTGCTCGGCGAGCAGCAACAGGATCGCGGTGCGGACATCTCCGCGCCGGCGCCTGCCGCGACCGCCGCGGAACCCGGGACCGCCGAAGCCGCCGCCGCGCATCGCGCCGCGGAGCGCCATCAGCCGCTCGAGTTCTTCGGGACTGGGACGGTGTCGACGCCCGCGGCCCTTGCCGCCGCCTCGACCTCGGCTTTCGCCACCTTCGGCGAATCGCCACATTGGGAAATCGTAGGTTTCTCCTCGCATTTCCATATCTCCTTTGTAGTTGTATCGCGATAGTACACGATATATCGCTAACTGTCAAGAGGGGATATGGCGCAACCCGCAGTTCCAACCGCATAGCGGTCGAAAGTGCAGGATCCGATTGATGTGGCGGCGCCGCGCGGGCCCCCGCACGCGCTGCGTGGATGCGGTCAGTCGCCGCCGTTGCCCGACTCGCCCGAGCCGCCGCGGCCACGGATCCATTCGGCGACCTGCTCGGCGACGCCACCGACCTGATTGCCGAGCTTCGTGACGTTTTCGCCGAGCTCCTGGAAGATCGTGCGGAAGCGCGCCGCGTAGAACTCGAACGCGTCGCCCGCCTCCTGGCGGACCGGCGGCTCTTCGCCGCGCTTGACGTACTCGCCGCGCTGGATGCGGTCGTATTCGCCGCTCTGCACCCACTTCATCACCTCGGACACGCGGCGTACCGCGTAGGGGTGGGTGGCGTTGATCTCGTAGAAGAAGCGGCGCACGCGATCGCTCGGGTCATCCCAATCCTCGTACTCGCGCGCCTGCGCGAGGAACGCATCGAGGTCGAGCGCGTCGGCCTTCATGCCGCCCGCAAGCACCATCAGCGTCCGGCAGACGATCCGCGGATCGCGGACGACGAGCGCTTCGGCGCGGTCACAGCTGAGCTCGGAAGCGCGGTACCACTCGAGCAGCACCGTGCGGACGGCCATGATCGGAAGCCCGAGCGGGAACGGCATGCTCCCAAGGCCGGCGTTGAGGATGATCTGCAGCGCGGTCCGATAGGTCATGTGATCCGAGAGGATGTGGGCGACCTCGTGGGCGAGCACGGAGCGCTGCTCTCCGGGACCGAGCCGTCCGAGCAACGGCGACCCGAACACGACGATCGGGTCAGTGGAGCCGATCGCGGCCGCGTTCGCGCCCATCCCGACGGCGCCGCTGACGTACAGGTCGTAGGTCTTCGGCATGTCGAGGATCTTGCAGACGGCCTGCTGATGGCCCCACAGGTCGGACAGCTGCCGCTCGCTGACACGTACCGAGTTGCTCAGGTACATCTGGCGGAGCGCCCGTTCGTACTGCCACTCGATCAGCTTGCGCACGACCGTGTTGAGAACCGGAATCGACTTCAGCGCCGCGGTTGCTGCGCGGTCGGCGGGGTGCTCGTACGCCTTGGGCGAGATGTTCGGATACGGCTCGATCGCTTCGGGCAGGTTGTCCGCCACAGTCAGCCAAGCCTACTCGTCCAGTGGACCTTCAAGAAACGGTGGAGCTGGAAGGCCCACCAGCGGTGGTCAGTCCAGTCCGCCGAGCCAGCGAAGCAGAGTTTCGTTGACCGCCTCTGGCGCCTGCTGCTGAACCCAATGGCCGGCGCCCGGGATCACCTCGGTCACGCGCAGGTCGGTGAGCCAGCCTGTCATCGCCTCGGCGGGCATGAACGTGCGCACCGGGTCGAGCTCGCCGGTCAAAAACAGCGCCGGCTGGGTGATCCGCCGCTCGGCGACCGCCGCCGTGCGCTCCCAGTTGCGGTCGATATTGCGGTAGTAGTTGAGCCCGCCGCGGAAGCCGGTGCGGGTGAACGTGCGCACGTACACGTCGAGCTCCGCCTCGGTCATGAACGAGGGCGTCGGCGGATCGTCGTCACGCAGCTCCGCCCATTCCGCGTCCCAGACGCGCGTGGTCGCGATCGTCCGCCGTACGTCGCGCGCGAGCGCGGCCTCGGCGACGCCCGGCTCCTGGAACCAGACGATGTAGAAGCCGGGACCGAGGTGCTTGCGCATGATCGGCAGCGGCGGCGCGGGGGCGCGGGGGATGAAAGGCGCCGACAGGCCCGCGACGGCGCGGACCCGGTCAGGGTGAAGCCACGCGGTCTTCCATGCGATATCGGAGCCCCAGTCGTGGCCGATCACGACGCCCTGGTCGACGCCGGCATGGTCTAGCAGTCCGAGCACGTCGCGGGCGAGCACGTCAACCGCGTACTCCTCGACCGCCTCGGGGGCGTCTGAGTCGCCGAAGCCGCGCATGTCGGGGACGAGCACCCGGTAGCCGGCGTCCGCCAGCGGAGCGATCTGGTGGCGCCAGGAGTAGCCGAGCTCCGGGAAACCGTGAAGCAGCACCACGACCGGTCCGTCCGCTGGGCCGTGCTCGGCCACGGCCAATTCGATTCCGTTGATCCTCATCGCGGGCCCGTCAGCTCGTCGGCCCGGGGAGCTCGCCAGCCTTGAGCTTGGCCACCATCTGGTCGGTTTCCTCGCGGACCACGGTGCCGTCCGCGAGCTCGAGGACGGGCGGAAGCAGTTTGACTTTGGGCATGGCGCACACACTAACCGACCCTGCCTCCCATACCCTGCCCGCCATGGGAAGCGTGGAGGCATCTGTGACGGTAGACGCGACCGTCCATGACACGGAGCGGCTCTGGTACGACACAACCGCGTGGGATGGCTGGGTGGACGGGCTCGAGCACGTGCTCGCGGTGGAACCGAGCTGGCCGGCGGTCGGGTCGAGCGTGAGCTGGGAGTCGGGGCCGGCCGGTCGTGGTCACGTCACCGAGCGGGTCGTCGCGTACGCGCCGCTGGAAGGTCAGAGCTTGGACGTCACGGACGACACGATAGAAGGGCGCCAGGGTGTGGCGTTCACGCCGGTGGACGGCGGGACGGAGGTGGCGCTGTCGCTCGAGTACCGCATTCGCAAGCGTTCGATCTTCACGCCGCTGATCGACGCGCTGTTCGTTCGCAACGCGTGGAACACGTCGCTGCGCTCGACGCTCGCGCGGTTTGCGGCGGAGCTCGATCACAAGGCGGTCAAGTAGCGTTACCGACCATGTTCGTCTTCGAGGCTGGTGTCGTCGGCGCGGGCACGATGGGTGGCGAGATCGCGTACACGATCGCGAACTCCGACATCCCGGTCGTGCTCAAGGACGTCGAGCAGCGGTTCGTCGACGTTGGCCTTCAGAAGGCGCGGTCGTTGTGGCAGGGCCAGGTCGATGCCGGGAAGCTCTCCGAGGAGGAGCGCGACCGCCGGCTCGCTCTGATCACAGGGGCCACCGACTACGCGGGCTTCGGCGATGTCGACTTCGTGATCGAGGCGGTGCCCGAGCGGATGGAGCTCAAGCAGGTCGTGTTCTCCGAGCTTGACGAAGTGACGCCCGGCCACGCGATCCTCGCCTCGAACACATCGTCGCTGTCGATCACCGAGATGGGTGAGGCGACGCTCCGGCCGGACAAGGTGGTCGGATTCCATTTCTTCTACCCGGCATCGGTGATGCGGTTGATCGAGGTGATCGAGGGCGAGGACACGTCGGGCGAGACCCTCGCGGCGGCGACGAGCTTCGCCCAATCGATTCGCAAGCTTCCGATCCGCTGCGCGGAGGCGCCCGGGTTCGTCGTCAACCGGATCCTCAACTCGAGCGTCTCCGAGCTGTGGCGTGTACAGGAGGAGACCGGGGTCGACATCAGGGAGATCGACCGGATCGTGAGCGACTCGAAGACGGCGCCGATGGGACCGTTCTTCCTCGTCGATCTGCTCGGACTGGACACGGTGCTGCACGTCGCCGAGTACCTGCACGAGTCCTACGGCGATCGCTTCTTCGTGCACAAGCAGATGCAGGAGCTGGTCGCCGCCGGCGACCTCGGCGTGAAGACCGGAAAGGGCTTCTATGAGCACGGGAGCTGAGCTGGACCCGACCGCGCTCGTTGAGCGGTTCACGCTCAAGGCGCTCGTCGAGAGCTGCCTCGTGTTGGAGGAGGGGATCTCCTCGCTCAGGGAGATCGAGCTCGGGATGATGACGGGCGCCGGCATCGTTCCCGGACCGTTCGCGCGGGCCGACCAGCTTGGACTGGACGAGGTGCTCTCGCGGCTCGAGCACGCCGCGAGCGAGTGGGGCGAGAACTTCGCGCCGCCGACGATCCTCCGCCGGCTGGTCGCGCAGGGCCGGCTCGGAGTCAAGTCCGGTCAGGGCTTCTTCCCGTACGTGCGGCCGGACGCCGGCTGGGATGACAGTCCGGTGAAGCTCGAGACCCGCGGCGAGATCGCGATCGCATGGCTCGACCGCCCACCGGCGAATTCGATCTCTCCCGAGGTAGTCACCGCATTGACACGCGCGTGGGAGACGGCACAGGATGCGCGCGCGCTCGTGTTCGCCTCGGCCAACCCGCAGCTCTTCTGCGCCGGCGCGGACATCAAGGCCTTCACGCAGATGGACGAGAGCACCGGGCGTGAGCTGGTCGACTCGATGCACGCTCTGCTCCGCGGCATGGAGCGCAGCCGGATCGTCACGATCGCGGCCGTCAACGCGGCTGCGTTCGGCGGCGGCTGCGAGCTGGCGATGGGCTGCGATCTGCGGATCGCCGCCGAGTCGGCGACGTTCGGTCAGCCCGAGATCAACCTCGGGATCATCCCCGGCTTCGGCGGCACGCAGCGCCTGCCACGCCTGATCGGCAGCTCGCGCGCGCTCGAGGCGAACCTGACCGGAGATCCGATCTCCGCCTATGACGCGTACGAGCTGGGGCTGGCGAACCGCGTCGTCCCGGACCACGAGCTGCTCGACACCGCGCTCGCGTGGGCTCGGAAGCTCGCCGTCCAGGCGCCGCTCGCGATCGAGCGGATCAAGCGCGTCTCCGACGCTGGGGATCTCGATGCGGGGATCGAGGCCGAGAAGCATGCGTTTGCGGAGGCGTTCGCGTCCGAGGACGCGCGCGAGGGGATCTCGGCCTTCCTCGGCAAGCGCGCGCCCAAGTTCACCGGTCGGTGACGACGGTCTCCGCCGGGGCGACCGAGCTCGCCGGGCTGATCCGCGGCGCACGCTCGGTGGTTGCGCTGACCGGCGCCGGGATCTCGGTGCCGTCGGGCATACCGGATTTCCGCTCGCCGGGCACTGGCCTGTGGGAGAAGGTCGACCCGATGGAGGTCGCGCACATAGACGTCTTTCGCCGAGACCCGGAGCGCTTCTGGCACTTCTACGGCGACCGCTTCCAGACGCTGGATTCCAAACGGCCGAACCGCGCGCACGAGGCGCTCGCGACGCTCGAGCGCGCCGGGTTGCTCGATGCGGTGATCACACAGAACATCGATCGGCTGCACGCACGCGCCGGGACGGAGGAGCTGATCGAGGTACACGGGACGATCGCGCACTCCTCGTGCCTGGCCTGTGGGGCACGGTACGAGCTTCAGGAGGTGCGAGCGCGTCAGGCGGCGGCGCTCGACCGCGTGCCGCGATGCGACTGCGAGCGGCCGTTGAAGCCGGATGTCGTCCTGTTTGGCGAGTACCTGCCGGAGGACGCGCTGGCGCGCGCGGAGCGATTCGCGGCGGGGGCGGAGCTGATGCTGTGCATCGGCTCCTCGCTGGAGGTCTACCCGGTCGCTCGGCTGCCGGCTGTCACGCTCGCTGCTGGCGGTGCGATCGCGATCCTCACCCAGGGTCCCACCCCGCTTGATTCCCGGGCGGTGCTGAAGCTCGACGGCGACATCGTGGACGAGCTGCATGCGGTCATCGCCGCCCTCGGTCTCTGACAACTACGCGTTCGCGACAGCGCGCGCACGGAAGACCGCCTCCAGCCGCTTCAGCGTGAACTCGACCGACTCCAGCTGTCCGCCATCAAGCGGGCCGGCGAGTGCCGCCTGGGCCGCTGCTGTGGTCGCCTCGCGTCGTCCGCGCAGCTCGTCGAGGCGCTCGGCGAGCGCGGCCGCGACGGGATCGACCGCGAGCTCCGCGAGCGCGGCGTCGAGCGCGACGAGCAGCTGGAGCGCGGCCTCGCGCATGCGGCCCTGATCAAGGTCGAGGCGCGCCCGGAGCGTCAGCTCCTGACTCGCCAGCGTGCGTTCGCGGCCATTCAGCGCCGCCGCGAGCCTTGCCTGTGGTTGGAGCACCGCGCTCCGCTTCCGCCGGCCAACTTTCATCAGCAGCTCGCTCGCTGCCGTCCAGAGTCCGTCCGCAACCTGCTCGCCGGCACCGAACCCGACCCGACCGACGAGCAGCTGGTGGCGCCCGACCGGGGTGATGTACGGATCGGCCGTCACGATCCTGAACGAGTGCAGAGCTCGATTGAGCACGGCCAGGCCCGCCTCCAGCTCCGGCTCGCCGGCACGCGAGAGCCACGCGCGCGCCGCGGCGTCATCGGAGAACGGCTCGCCGACGTCGATCACGGTGGCACGTCCCGTGACTACAGGTTCAGGCTGAGGTTGAGGATTAGCTTCGCGCTTCGGGCGCTGTAAGCGCCGTCGCTCAGCCGCGCCGAGCGTCGCGACCACGAGCACGTGAGCCGGCGATGCTTCGGGGAGAGCGCCCTCGGCGCGCAGGAGGTACCTGCCGTCCGGTGGGCCGAGCGCCCAGGGCAGCTCCACCTGGGTGAAGCGGAAGAGCCGGCGCGGTTCGCTCAGCTGGGTCGCTACCGGCGGATCGCGTACTGGCTGGGGCTGGTGGGCACCGAGGGCTCGGGGATCTGGCTGATCCGCGAAATCAGCTTGATCCACTGCTTGGGCTTGAGGATCGAAGTGATCTGGGCGGACAGGCGCTTGTTCGCGCCGAAGATCGGCGTATAGGTGAGCTGGATCCTGTTCGCGTGGTCTGGAAGCGCGAGCGTCGTCGGCTGCGACTTGTAGGACATCAGCGAGACGATCTCGTTCGGCGCCATCGCGCCCTGGAGCGTGAGCAGGCGGCGGATCGTGACGTCGGTGATCGAGCCGGACCCTTGGTGCCCGAGGATCGGGATCCCGTTGATCTTGGAGATGTCGACGCTCTCACCGGTCTTGCCGGCGGCGTCGGTGCCGTTCTGGCCGGCGCCGCACACGAGCCCGGAGACCGATGGGTCGAGGCCCGAGGCCGAGAGGAACTCGAGCGAGGCGAGGATCCGGCGATCGACGAGCCCGGCCTGGATGTCCCGCCGCCCGCAGGCGTAGATCTGGACGTGAGGGTCAGATAGCACACGCTCGGTCAGCTGCTGCTTTGACATCAGTAGCACCTGCCCGATCGACGGGTTCTTCGCCCCCGGGCCGTAGAACGGATCGACATTGGCCGCGCGGTAAACCGCGGTCGCTTCGAGCAGCTTCCAGCCGTCGAGGATCGGCTTGGGGTCGATCAGCGGAGCGTCCTTGCCGGCCGGCTGGATCATGAACACCATATGGCTGGCCTCGGTGCTGGTCGCGGAGGCGATCCGGCCGAGGATCGTGCCGGCGACCACGATCGACCCCGCCTTGAGAGGCTCGAGCGTGTACTGGCTGCGGCCCAGGTGCAGCACGTCTGAGAAGTAGTTCTGGAAGCTCGAGATCTGCGAGGACTCGGAGCGCAGCTGGAGGTTGCCGCCAGCCGCATACGAAGCTGAGCGCGAGGGGTATGCGAACAGGCGCTCTTTCGGGATTCCGCCAGGCGCCGTGGTCTGTGTCGGCGTGGCCGGCTTCTTGACCCTGGTCGTGACCGCTGTCTTCTTCGTTGCGTCGCTCACTGGCCTCAGCGTCTTCGAGACGACGGCGGTGCCCGTCTGCGAGCCGGCTGAGGCGGGCGAGGTCGGCGCCGCCGGGGGCTTCGAGAGCTGCTTCGTGATCTGCGCCGCGGTCACGCGGACGGGCTTCGGCACCGGGTACTTTGCGGGAATCGAGCCCAGGTGCGCGTACGTGTACACGTTGCCGGTCGAGTCTTGGAGCTCGATGTAGCGACCGAGGCGCTCGTTGTGGCCGATCTTGAGGATCTTGCCGTCGTTGACCGCGATCACCGACGAACCCCGCTTGGCGAAGATCGAGGTCGAGTCGGCCGCAGTCGACTGGACCGGGATCGCGGCGTTCGAGCCGTGGACGCGGGTCTTGGCGAGCCGCACGACCGAATCGTCCTCGTATGTCGCACGCGCGGCGACCGGGAAGCGACCCTCCACCAGGTCGGTGAGCGCACCGACCAGCTGGTTCGGCATCCCGCCGATCAGCTTCGCGCGGAGCAGCACCGACTCCACGTACCAGCTCGCGTGGTTGTAGGCGAAAATCGCGCGGGAGAGGTTCTTGGACGCGCCGGCTGCTTGGAGGTACCGGGCCGCCGTGAAGATTGCGTCGACCGGGTTGTACGGATCCGCGTAGCCCGACCCGGTTGCGTCGACTCCCCACTCCTTCCACGTGGACGGAAGGAACTGCATCCAGCCGACCGCGCCGGCTGAGCTGACGCTCAGGTTGCGGCCGTAGTCGGTCTCGATCTGGTTTATCGACGCCAGCACCTGCCACGGCACGTCGTACTCGATCCCGGCCGCCTGATAGATCGGCAGCAGGAACGGCGGGATCTGGAAGCTGTCGATGAAGAAGTTCGGCACGCCCAGCGGCGCGGCGCCGGGAAGCGCGAGCGTGTAGGTCGGGTTCGAGGGCGACGGCTCGCCCTTGGTGCTCGTCCCCGTCGTCTTCTTGCCGGTGGTCGTGGTCGTGGTCGTGCTCGACGACTTGGAGTGCTTCTTCTTCCTCGGTGAGGACTTCTTTGTCGTGGTGGTCGTGGTGGTCGACTTCTTCTCCGAGCCGCCGGGTGTACCGCGCGGCGGGGACTGAGAGGAGGTGGTGGTCGTCGACGACGTCGAGCTCGTGCTGGAGGAAGTCGTCGTTGAGCCGCTCGTCGTCGTGGTGCCCGTCGAGCACACCTCCGTGACCGAGAGGACCTGCAGATTCGCGGGAACGAGCGAGGAGATCGGGGTGCCAACGGGCACGTTGAACTCAAGCCCGCCGACGGTCTTGACCTGCATCTCACAGCTCGACGCCGAGACGGCAGGCGTCCACGCGCCGAGGCCGGCAACAACGCCTGCCGCAAGGCCAACCAGAAGCTTGGGACTCCTCAACACCGTGGCCCGTCTCCTCCCGCCATTTGACTGCTCTCAGTCGTCCAGCCGCGACCGAAGAGCCGCATATCCGGGACGCTACTTGCTGAGAGTGGGGTTTGCAACGCGGAACCGTCGTGGTGGGGGTTTCCGGACTGGATGATGTCCACAGAAGCCGGAATGCACACATTCATACGCGCACGAATCCAAGACCCCTTCCGCATCGGCCGTTCTGGACAAGAACTGTAGCGCCGAGACCGGGCGGCCCGGGGCGGCGCTTGGAGGGGTGCGAGGCCCGTCAGCGTTGGGACGGCGCCTGTCGGTCCGCGGACCGCAAGTCTAAGCCTAGAGTCGAGTCTTAGAGAGCACATAAACCGCTGGCCCGGGTAACCCGACCCCGAGGGACGGGTACTGTCATCACGATGAGCGACGACCAGGGATTGCGCGAACGCGTCACAAAGCAGGGCGAGGAAGCGATTGGCAAGCTCGCCCAAGATCTGATCGACAACCCCGTGGTCAGCGGCGCCCTGTCAGCGGCGTTCGAGACACGCGAGCGCGCGGTGCGAGCCCAGGAGCTCGCTATGGGCGCTCTAAACCTTCCTTCCGCAAGCGACCTCGAGCGCCTGACGCGGCGGCTCCGAGGCGTTTCGCAGCGACTCGAGGGGATCGAGGACGGACTCGACCGAGTCGAGCAGCGGATCGAGGGCCTGGGAAGCTCAAGCGCGGTCGAGCAGCGACTGTCCGCGATCGAGCAGGCGATTGAACGGCTCGAGACGCAGCTGTCCGGCACCTCCGGCGGCCGGCCCGCCGCCTAGCGCACCCAGTTCGTAAACGGCCGCCGGTAGCAGGGAGATCGCTGGGGCGACGGCGACGCAGGCGCGGCCCTTATCTGCACCAAAGGTCCACTAACGCACCGCTAACCACCGGGTTCAGGTGCGCTTTACGAATTGGCGCAGACTTTGCGTAGATAGCCCGGCGGAGTCCGCCACCGCGCTCCGTCCGGCTGCAGGCGCACATCACATAACTCCCGAGTCGGGGGGCACGAGACTGGCTATGAACCCTGTCACGCTGGGCACGGCGCGGGCACACGCGTCGCTGCGCGATTACAGAGGCACGGACGCACCGCCCGCATCGCGCACGCTGTGCGATGGGCGGATTCTGATCGCGGCCGACGACCGCGGGGTCCGCTGGCGCACCGGCGAGCGGCTCGAGCATCTGTTCGAGCAGCGTGTGGATGCACTCGCCGCCGAGGGCCGTGCCGACGCGATCGCCGTCGATGGGCCGAAGGGCCCGATCACCTACGCGGAGCTTGACGCGCGCGCGAACCAGCTGGCTCGTCATCTCGGACTGCGCGTCGGAGTCCGCGCCGGCGATCGCGTGGCACTGCTGCTCGAGCGCCCAACCGACGAATACGTGGCGATGCTGGCCGTGCTGAAGCTCCATGCCGCCTACGTGCCGCTGGACGTGTCGTTCCCGGCGGATCGGGTCGCCTACATCGTCGAGGATGCCGGCGCGCGGCTGGTGATCACCGACGCCACCTGCGGCAAGCGCCTCGGCCAGCTCGGGAGCTCGAGATTTCTGCACCTCGATGAGCAGGAGGTCACGATCGCGGGAGAGAGCGCAGCGAGGCTGGCGATCGGCGAGGTCCCCGGCCCGGTGGATGAGCTCTGCTATGCGATCTACACCTCGGGAACGACCGGTCGCCCGAAGGGCGTCGCGATCGAGCACGCGAGCATCTGCAACTTCGTTCGCGTCGCGGCGGCGAGCTATGGCGTGCAGCCCGGCGACCGCATGTACCAGGGACTTACGCTGGCGTTCGACTTCGCCGTCGAGGAGATCTGGGTCGCATGGATGGTCGGCGCGACGCTCGTGCCGAAGCCGAACGCGACCGCGCTGCTCGGCCACGAGCTGCACGACTTCCTGACCGCTCAGCGCGTAACTGCGATGTGCTGCGTGCCGACCCTGCTTGCGACGCTTGAGGAGGACCTCCCGGAGATCGGCTTCCTGCTGGTCTCCGGCGAGGCCTGCCCCCAGGATCTCGTCGACCGCTGGCACCGCCCGGGCCGGCGGATGCTGAACACGTACGGGCCGACCGAGGCGACCGTCAGCGCAACCTGGACGGTGCTTGACCGCGCGCGGGCGGTGACGATCGGGGTGCCGCTCCCGACGTACTCGGCGCTCGTGCTCGACCCGGACGAGGACCGGGTGCTCTCGCCAGGCGAGTTCGGCGAGCTCGCGCTCGGCGGCATCGGGGTCGCGCGCGGGTACCTCAACCGCCCGGACTTGACCGGCC
>Ga0335074_10011222_pt1 | contig 12522 bp, 9 predicted proteins | sample Lox_Sample_23_FD_206715 | JGI IMG/M metagenome (GOLD analysis project Ga0335074, IMG submission 206715) | Soil microbial communities from Loxahatchee National Wildlife Refuge, Florida, United States - Lox_Sample_2.3 | ecosystem: Environmental > Terrestrial > Soil > Wetlands | place: USA: Florida...
CCCGGATGGCTACCCAGCCGAGGTCATCGATCTTCTCACCGGAGACATCAACAGGTCAGTCGTGGCCTACTGGCGCCAGCACTACGATCTCACAGCCATCCTCAAGCGCGACTGGCCGACGCTCGGCCCCAAACTCGAAGGCAAGCTCCACTTCGCAGTCGGCGACGGAGACACGTACTTCCTCAACAACGCGGTCCACCTGCTCCAGAAGCAACTTGAGGCAACCCGCAACCCCCACTCCGATGCCACCTTCCAGTACGGTCCCGGCATGCCCCATTGCTATACCGGCGGCCCGTCCGAGTACACCATGCAACAGAACAACGCCGACTGGGCGCAGCGCGTCATCCCGCAGATGGTGAAGCACATGCTGGCCACCGCGCCAGCCGGAGCCGACGTCTCTTCCTGGCGCTACTAATCGTCCGCATTCCGCATCGAACTGGTACTGAGTTCCCGCTCGGCTTGCACATTCCATCTGCGGGCCGCGACGCAGTCTTAACCGGGCATGCGATCATCCGTGTGCCTCACTACCCACGAAAGGGATCTTTCTTATGCCTCTGCCGCAGGATGAACGCATCGTTGCCCTCGCCAATGATCTCCTCCAGCAGTTCGACCGGATCTTCGGGCTGCATCCCGGATTCCGTGCAGCTCACGCCAAGGGCAAGATGCTCACTGGAGCCTTCACGCCCACTCCCGAAGCAAAATCCATCACCAATGCCCCTCACGTTATCCGCCCATCCACCCCTGTCACCGTGCGCTTTTCCAACTCAACCGGCCTCCCGGCCATTCCGGACAACATCTCCGACGCCAACCCGCGCGGCCTCGCCATTCGCTTCAATCTCGCCGAGCACGTCCATACCGACATTGTCAGCCACTCCACTGACGGCTTCCCTACCCGCGATGGCAAGCAGTTCCTGGAGTTTCTGGAAGCCGCGGCCGCCAGCGGTCCCGACGTTCCCTCGCCCAAACCTGTTGAAAAATTTCTCGGCTCACATCCCGCGGCCCTCGCCTTCGTGCAGGCTCCAAAACCATTCCCTGTCAGTCTGGCCACTCTGACCTATTACGCAGTCACAGCATTCGAGTTCACCAACGCCTCCGGAGAAAAAACCTTCGGCCGCTACCGCATCGTCCCCGAGCTGGGTAATCAATTTCTACCGGACAGTGCCGTAGCCGGTCTCGCTCCCGATTATCACTTCACCGAAATCGCCGAACGAGTCGGCAAAGGCCCTGTGCGCTTCAAGATTCTTGTTCAGGTCGCTGCACCCGGAGACGTCACCGACGACGCCACCATGCACTGGCCGGAAGACCGCAAGCTGGTCGAGTTTGGAACCATTGAGATCACCAAGCCGGTCGCTGACAATCTAGCCGAGCAGAAGTGGATCATCTTTGACCCCATCCCGCGCGTCGAAGGCATCGAGGCGTCCGCCGATCCACTGCTTGAACTTCGCGCAGCGATTTATCTGATCAGCGGACGAAGGCGGCGTGCGGCGAGCTGAATGGGCCATCTCATCAGGCACGAATCGCCAGGCAATCTCCCACATTCCACCGATCCACACTCCCCCGCGATATCCTTAATACGTGAGCCACGCAGCCATCCACAAAGGGTTCCCCATCCTGTTCAGCACTGAACAGATCTCCCAGCGCACTGCCGAAATCGGCCGTCAGATCGACGCCGACTTCGCCGGTCAAAGCGTTGTCCTTGTCGGAGTACTCAAAGGCGCGGCCATCTTTCTCTCTGACCTCTCCCGCAGCGTCAGCATCGACTGCACCTTCGACTTCGTCGCCGTCTCCAGCTATGGCAAGGGACAGCGGACCAGCGGAGCCGTCAAGCTCATCAAGGACCTCGATCAGCCCATCGAGGGAAAGAACATTATCATCGTCGAGGACATCCTGGACACTGGCCTCACGCTCGCCTTCCTCCGCAAGCTTCTCCTCCAGCACAAACCGAAGACCCTCAAAATCGCAGCGCTGCTCGATAAGCCCTCGCGACGCCTGGAAAAGATCGACGCTGACTACACCGGCTTCGTGATTCCCAACCACTTCGTCATTGGCTACGGCATGGACTACGCCGAGCGCTTTCGCAATGTGCCCGACATTCGCCTAATGCCTCCCGATTATCCTGAATGATCACCCGCCCAGCGAACGCACGGGTGAAAGGAGCTGCATGCCATGGCTACACCAACTGTAGATGCAACCGCACCTGAGACCCAGAGCGCAACCTACGACGCTGTCGCGTTTGCCTCCGCTGCTCTCTCCAACCACCGGTCGCTCGCCGCCGTCATCGACCATACCCTTCTCAAGCCTGATGCCTCCCGCGCGCAGGTGCTCAAGCTCTGCGCCGAAACGGCCCAGTACGGCTTTGCCTGCGCCATGGTCAATCCGGCCTGGGTGGCAACCGCTTACTCCGCTCTCGCCGGAACCGGGATTCCCGTTGGCGTTGTCATCGGATTCCCGCTGGGGGCCAGCCTTACCACCACCAAGCGCGATGAAGCCGAGTCCATGCTTCGCCTCGGGGCACGCGAACTCGACATGGTTCTGAACATCGGCCTGCTCAAGTCCAGCGAGAACGCCCTCGTCGAATCCGACATCCGCGGCGTGGTTGAAGTCGCACGCGACTCAGGAGCCATCGTCAAGGTCATCCTTGAAACCTGCCTGCTCACCCTGGAGGAAAAAATTCTCGCCTCCGAACTCGCCTGCTCGGCGGGGGCCGACTTCATCAAAACCAGCACCGGCTTCTCCACCGGCGGAGCCACTGCCGCGGATGTCTCCCTCATGCGCGGTGTTGTCGGCACGCGCTGCGGCGTCAAGGCATCAGGAGGCATCCGCACCCTCGCGGACGCCCGTGCCATGCTCGAAGCCGGGGCCAGCCGCATCGGAGCCAGCGCCAGTGTCGCCATTGTTGAAGCACTCGATTCCGCCGGCAAATAGCTCCCTGCGATTCCCGTCGCAGCGGGAATTTTTAGGAAGTAAGATTAGAATCACCAATTTCGATACGCTTTCCAGCGCACAGTGAAGGTGTCTGGACGGCGCGCTCCTTGAGATCCCGTGAACAAAGAACCAAACCCCACCTCCGGAACCCACGAAGGATTTGAGGGCGACTACCGTCCCTCCGCGCCTGCTGGCGGACCCTCGCCGGCTGCCGCGCCGCAAATTCGCATCGATCCTGTCCAGATCCAGTTCCTCATCCGCCTTGCCGACACCCTCAACACCACGCTTGATCTGCAGACCCTCCTCAAGCGCGCCGCCGACCTCGTCCGCGCCGTCATTGACTACCGCATCTTCGCCATCCTTCTAATCAACGACCGCACCAACGACCTTCGCATGCGCTTCCAGATCGGCCATACTTCTGAGGTCGAGCGCATGCGCATCAAGATGGGCCAGGGAGTCGTCGGCCAGGTCGCGCAAGACCGACGCGCCATTCTGGTTAACGACGTCACCAAGGCCGAGAATTACATCAACGCCAACCCACAGGTGCGGTCTGAGCTGGCCGTCCCGCTCATCGTCAAGAACCGCCTCATCGGCGTCATCGACATCCAGTCAGAGCAGCCCGACTACTTCAAGCCCGAGCACCAGCGGCTGCTTGAGCTCACCGCCTCTCGCATCGGCCAGGCCATTGAAAACGCCCGCCTCTACACCCGCGTGGCCCGCCAGGCGCAGACCCTCGAAGTGCTGAACGAAATCAGCCGCGAGCTGACCTCTATCCTCGACCCGGACGAGTTGCTCGAGCGCATCAGCCAATTGCTCCGCCGCATCATCGACTTCCAGATGTTCTCCATCTGGCTCGTCGATGAGCACGAGCGTGTGCTTGAGAACCGCTTCGCTCTTCGCTTCGGCGAGCGGTTCCACCCGTCTGAGACCATTCCGCTTGACCGAGGCCTTGTCGGAGCGGCCATCGCCTCACATCGCCCCGTACGCGTAGCCGATGTCCGCAAGGACACCCGCTACATCATGATCAATCCGGAGGCGCGGTCGGAGATGGCCGTCCCGCTCATCTATAAGGGCAAGGTCATCGGCGTGCTGGACGTCGAGCACACCCGTGCCCACTACTTCAACGAGGACCACGAACGCGCCCTCACCACCCTCGCCGCGCAAATCGCCATCTCCCTTGAAAACGCGCGCCTCTACCAGCGCGTCGCCCAGCAGGAGCAGCGCCTGGAGCACGACCTTGCCATGGCCCGTGAAGTTCAGCTCCGTCTGCTGCCGTCCCTTAAACCAAAACACCTGCAGGCCGAATTTTCGGCCCGTTTCATCCCGGCGCGCACCATCGGCGGCGACCTCTACGACCTCATCCAGTACGACCACAACCGTTCCGCCATCGCTCTCGGCGATGTCAGCGGCAAGGCCGCGCCTGCCGCGCTCTACGGCGCCCTGGTCAGCGGTATCATGCGCTCTGCCGCCGCCCAGTCACTCTCACCTTCTGCCATGCTCAAAGTTCTCAACGACTCGCTGCAGGAGCGTAAGGTCGACTCCCAGTACGTCGTTATGCTCTACTCCGTCTGGCACGACGACAATCGTACTCTCCAGATTGCCAACGCCGGAGCCAGCCAGCCCATCATCTGCCGCAGCGGCGAAATTGAAACCGTCAAGGCTGAAGGCTTCCCTCTCGGGATGTTCCCCAATGTCGAGTACGAGGAGTTCTCTATCGCGACCCAGTCCGGCGACTCCATCATCTTCTTCAGTGACGGAATCACTGACGCTATAAACGACGCCGAAGAGATGTTCGGCGATGACCGCCTCAAGGCCGTTTTCAAAAAGAACTTCCAGAAATCCGCCTCAAAGATTGCCGACGCCATCCTCGCCGAAGTCGGAAAATTCCAGGCTGGCCATGAGCGCTTCGACGACGAAACCGTCGTCGTCCTCAAAGTGCTTTAGGATAAAGGAGACTGTCTCGCAACAATTTCCCGGAGAGCCATTCACTTTGTCCGTAACTGAATCGACCATCGAACGCATCATCGCGCCTGCGCGCAACATCCTCGGCAGCCTGCGCCTGCCAGGCGACAAAAGCATCTCGCACCGCTATGCCCTGCTCGGCGGACTCGCGCAGGGCACCACACGCCTCACCAACTTCTCCACTGGAGCCGACTGCGCCAGTAGCCTCACTTGCGTGGAAGCGCTCGGCGCAAAGGTCACCCGCACGGCGGACGCCGTCACCGGAAAGATCAACAACATCGAGATTGAAGGTGTCGCCGGCACATTCCGCCCCACAAACAAGCCCCTCGACTGCGGCAACTCCGGCTCTACTATGCGCATGCTCTCCGGACTGCTCGCCCCGCAGCGGGGCACCTTCACCCTCATCGGCGACAAATCGCTCAGTCGCCGCCCCATGGAACGCGTCCGTAAGCCACTCGCGCAGATGGGCGCGCAAATCGACCTCATCGAGGACCATGCGCCAGTCACCATCCACGGCGCGCAGTTGCAGGCCATCGACTACACCACGCCCGTGCCCAGCGCACAGGTTAAGAGCGCCGTCCTCTTCGCCGGACTCCAGACTTCGGGCACAACCACCATCCGCGAAGCTGTCCGCACCCGCGACCACAGTGAGCTTGCCCTTCGCGGCTTCGGCGCGGAAGTCACTCGTACCCTCGAATCCGTATCCATCTGCGGCCCCCAGCAGATTCATGCCATTCAGGCCGCCGTCCCCGGAGACATCTCTTCCGCAGCCTTCTTCCTGTGCGCAGCCGCGCTCTTCCCTGAGTCGAACCTCATCTTTGACTCGCTTGGCCTGAACCCCACGCGCGCCACGCTGCTTGACGCCCTCACGGCGCTCGGCGCCCACATTGGTGTGCTCAATCTCGAAGAGAAGAACGGAGAGTTGGTCGGTACCGTACAGGTCAACGCGCCTCGTGACGGCCTTACCGGAACCACCATCTCCGGCACGCTTGCCGCACAGTTGATCGACGAGCTGCCCGTGCTCGCCGCCATCGGCCCCTACACCAAAAACGGCATCCGCATCCGCGACGCAAAAGAACTCCGCGTCAAGGAATCCGATCGCATCGCGCTCGTCGCCGAAAACCTTCGCGCAATGGGTGCAGAAGTGATCGAGTTTGAGGACGGGCTCGACGTCCCGGGCGGCCAACAACTCCACGCTGCTGAAATCAACTCAGGCGGAGACCACCGCATCGCCATGGCATTCTCCGTTGCCGCTTTGCGCGCCTCCGGACAAACCCTCATTCGCGGCGCGGAATCTGCCGCCATCTCCTTCCCTGAATTCTTCGACCTGCTCGACCAGGTAACCGAGCGCTGACTCGTTGAGAACAGATCCTCAGGGAAGCAATCAGGTCGGTACAGTTGTGCACAGAGATGATGGGACACTGAAGCGAGTGTCCCATCTCTCATCACGATCCCGCTTTGATTTTGCTTAGGTGTGCGTGACGGTGTTGCAGGTCACGTGTGGGAATGAATATTCCTTTCCTTTAATCGTCATCACCATCAATATCGTTTGTGTATATGCCAGATACTTGTGTTTTTTGCGCCCGTCCTTCCCATCCTTCTTGTAGAGGAGCCAGTAATCTGCCCAGTAAGCTGTAACATCTGCAACGCGCTGTTCAAACGGTATGTTCGTGACGACACCTTCAGCCCCAGGGATCATGCTGCCCATCCCCTTTTCTAAGGGTTCGGTTGTGACGCGCCAGTGCATAAACGAATCTGGCTGAATGATCGCCACCGCCTCCTGCAATGGCCGGTTCGGGCATTGTGTAAGGAGAGGATGGGGGTTCTGGAAGTTTGCCATAGTATTCGCCAGCGTCGTATAGCGTGCGTCAACATTGAGGTCGGATATCAGCGCTGGCGGCGGAGTGACTGGATTGGCCGGAACGGGGTATGGAAAGGGGGCGTCCGGTATGACCGGGCTTCCATTCATAACCGGGTCTTTCATGCAGACCCCGCTTCCGCCTTTTTTTGAAACCGTATCAAAACTTCCCAGCGCAAGAACAGAATTGCCGTGGGGTATTGATATTTGCTTTGCAATCGCTGCATCTGCCGGCTGTTGCAGAGCATTTGAAACTGATTGCGCATTTACATTGGCCGGATACGGACCATCCTGTTGTACAAACCGCGGCAGCCACAGCCATGCGCCATTCTCTACATGCACCACCGTATCTTTTGCTGGCCCTTCGGCAAACTTTACCTGCTGCTCGTAAAATAGCGCCCGGGCATTCTGAGAAACCAAACCTCCGCGGTTTGGCGCGACAGCCGCGATGGCAATCGAATCGTTGAAATTCAGCGTCTCGTAGAATTTGAAGTTTTTCAGGATGTATCCGTCGGGATCATCTGTCTGCGGTAAAGGCATGACGTTGTACGACAAGGGGTTCTCCGGCCCGCCGACCGGATTCTTGTTTTCATCCTTTCCAAAGTCCTGGTTCGTCCACGAACCAACCAATTCCTGCTGGAAGGCCGCGAGGTCGGAGTTTTTTGCAGCATATGGCATAGTCTTGCTCCAGTGTTTATGGGCTAAGCCGGCGGTCCTGGGAAGGAACGGACTTCTGTCACAAGATGTACAGCGGAGGGTATATCGAGGAGCTAAGATCAGCGGGGCTTCGCGCGCTACCCACAGGAATCACGAAGCTCGGGGGGATGCCAGCTTGCGAGCATACAGATTCAGCCTTTTCTTTTCAGTTGTCAAGAGTCGAACGCAGCAGGACATGCTTATTCCAATGTCAGTGCAGCATGCGCTCATTGAACATCGGGTAAGTTATTGGAAGCTATGCCAACTCACTTGCTTTATTAGATACCTGTGAGAATCTGCGCTGCCAAAATTGACAATCGCTTCGCTCAATTCCCTGACGTGCTAACCGGCACGGGCGCATTCTTCGGCGTCGCAATATACCCGCTCACCGTGTTGTGGCCAATGCTGTTCACCACCAGCTCATACAGATAGTTGTCTTTGCCTGTGTAGAACTGCACCGGTTCATTCAATTCCCGGTTCTTCTTCTCGATCTTTTTGTCATCGGCGAATACATACAGCGTGTAGCGGCTGTGTTTCGGGTCGGCCTTCCTCAGCTCTAAGCTCACCGTCGACACCGGCTGCCTGTGACCCTTGCGCAGTGTGAACTGGTAGTAGTTGCGGTCGCCCCTGTGTTTCAGATAGTCGAGCTCTTTCTGGTTCGTCGCAATCAGCCCGCTGGCCACTCCCAGATCACCCTTCATGCTCTGCATCTGGGCTTCATCCGACTTTAACTCGGTCTGGGTATTGCTCAGGTCCGTTTTCACTCCGCCCACATCGGTCTTTACGCCCGTAACATCGCTCGAAACCGAGCTGATCTTCTGCTGCGTCGCTTCGTGCTCGCTCTCAAAGTGGCGCGCTGCCGCCTGCTGCTGATTTAGCAGGGCTTGCGCCTTCTGCTCCAGTTCTTTTTGCGTAATCCCTAACGAATGCCCCAGCGTCTCACTGGTCACCTTCAGCCGCGCGTTTGTCTCGTCCAGCGCCGCTGCCAGTTTCTGGTTTTGCTCCTGCGCCTGCGCGAGCTGCGTCTCCTCGTGGGTCAGCCGTCCGGAAAGATAGTAGGTCCAGCCCAGTCCGGCTATTGCGGCCGCCACTGCCAGAGCCAGCAATCCCAGAAACAATCCCGAATAATTGCGCTGTCCGCTCGTTTCTTCTGCATCGTCACTCATTTTCCTGCTGTCCTCTCTTGCTTCCGGGTACTTGCCCGAGCTTATTTCATTCTTACCAAATGTGTCAGCATAAAAATTGCTGCGCGGCCGAGGTCTGCGCTCACTGGCACATTACCGCCGGACAGTACCAACATACAATAGGGTCATGCTAATGAAAGAGATCTCAATTGCAGGCGCAGGAGTCATCGGACTCAGCGCCGCACTGGAGCTCGCCCTCGCCGGCGCGCGTGTCACTGTTTTTGAGCGCGGACTCGCCATGCGCGAGTCGTCCTGGGCCGCTGCGGGAATGCTCGCCGCAGCTGACCCGGCCAATCCCGCAGAACTGCACGCGCTCTCCATATTCAGTCTGCACCTGTATCCTGAATTCCTTGCCTCCATCGAACGGCTCTCCGGTAAAAGAGTCCCCATCCTTACTACACAAACGCTGCAAGGTGCGCATTCGCTTCCGCCAAACGCCCATCAGCTCAGCGCGGAAACAGTGCAGGTGCTCGCACCTGGCCTGCAGACCAACGGCATCAAGTTCTTTCTACTCAACGAAAAATGCTTGGATCCGCGAATACTGGGTGAGGCGTTGATAACGGCGGTAAAGAAAGCCGGAATCACTCTTCTCGAACAGACGTCCGTAACCTCGGTCGAGTTGCGCGCCGACAAGGTTCAGGTCCACACATCAGCAGGTGATTTCACAGCCGACGAATTTGTCAATGCCTGCGGTGCTTGGGCCTCGGATCTCTCCGGCATACATATCACGCCGCGCAAAGGGCAGCTTTTTCTGGCACAGCATCCGCATCTTTACGCGGACCAACACCTTACGGCCGCGGTTCGCACGCCGCACATCTACCTCATTCCTCGCCCCGAAAAACGCGTGCTAGTCGGTGCAACGGTTGAGAATTCTGGATTCGACAAGAGCATCGACCCTGACGTCATTGAATCCCTGCGCAACTCGGCCGCAGACTTGTGGCCGCCCGTCCGTGATGCGTATGTCGTCGACACCTGGTCCGGACTTCGCCCGGCATCTCCCGACTCTCTGCCTGTTATCGGCGCAAAAGCGCCCCATCACTGGCTTGCGCTCGGCCATTTCCGTAACGGAATCCTGTTGGCTCCGGGAACCGCGCGTCTCCTGCGCCAGATGATCTTCGATGAACCGCTCAGCATCGATCCGCATCATTTCGCGCCTGCGCGATTCAGCGCCATGCGCGCCTGACTTTCTGGCTCAGACTCTTTCTCGGCCTCATACGTCTACTTAACAGAGCAGGCCGACTCTGCGCATGACAACGGCCATTGCACTACGTTATAAACAAGTGTTGACCTTTTCCCCCGCATGAGCTGCATGCAGACTCAAAACAAGCATTACGAGGGTGGGTTGCGGACTCAGCCGCATCAACAGCAAAGCATTGAACAGTTGGAGGAACGAAAACGAGTATGGCAACCGCGGTAGCTTCAAAAGGACTCGAAGGCATTGTTGCAACAAACTCCAGTATCTGTTGGATCGACGGCGATGCCGGAGTGCTTGCCTATCGCGGCATTGATATTCACGACCTCGCCTCCCGGTCGAGCTTTGAGGAGACCACTTACCTCCTCTGGCATGGCAAACTCCCCAACAAGCCTGAACTCGCTGACTTCTCCGCCAAACTCACCGCCGCCCGCAGGCTCCCTCCGCAAATCATCGACCTCCTCAAATCATTCCCCAAACAGGCCACACCCATGGAGGTCCTCCGCACAGCTGTTTCCGCGCTCAGTTTCTACGACCCCAATGAGAAGGCTGTCGATCACGACTCCAACGTTCGCAAATCCTTCGATCTGACAGCGCAGGTCCCCATGCTGGTCGCAGCCTTCGATCGCATCCGCAAAGGTAAGTCTATCGTCGAGCCTGATCTCTCGCTCTCCCATGCCGGCAATTTTCTCTGGATGCTCAACGGTGAAAAGCCGTCCGAGACCGCGACCCGCGCCTTCGATGTAGCGCTCATCCTCCACGCCGACCACGAGCTCAATGCTTCGACCTTTGCCGCCCGCGTCATCGCGGCAACCCTCTCTGACATCCATTCAGCCATCACTGGAGCCATCGGCGCTCTTAAGGGCCCGCTTCACGGCGGTGCAAATGAGGCCGTGATGCGGATGCTCTATTCGATCGACAAAGCAGGCGCGGACCCCGTCGAATATGTCCGGCAGATGCTCGCGCAAAAGAAGAAAGTCTCCGGCTTCGGTCACCGCGTTTACCACACGGAAGACCCGCGCGCGACGCATCTACGTAAGATGTCCGAGGACTTGAGCCGCGCTTCCGGAACTACGAAGTGGTACGACATGTCGCGCAAAGTTGAGCTCTTCATCAACGCGGAAAAGAAGCTCAATGCCAACGTCGATTTCTACTCTGCATCGACCTACACTACTCTTGGCATCGACCTTGATCTCTTCACACCGATCTTCGCTGTCAGCCGCATTGCCGGCTGGTCTGCCCATGTCATCGAACAGCTCGACGACAACCGCCTCATCAGGCCCCGTGCGGAATACGTCGGTCCGGTATACCCTACAAATTACGTACCCATCGAGAGCCGGTAGAGCACTTCAGCCCAAAGCAAAAGAGGATGGGCAGTGCCCATCCTCTTTTTGCTGGAAGTTCCAGAGGATTACACCGGAGTCAGGAAGTACGCCTCTACCGCGTGGGCAATTGTCTCCGCATCGATAACCGGAGACCTGCCCTCGTACTTCGCCGCCCAGCATATCTGGCTCAAAATATCCCGCGGATAGCAGGGCCGCAGGGGCTCCTTCAGTGTCTCGCGGATATAAACGGCCAGATTCTTGATGATCTGCGGGTCGTAGTCCAGGCCCAGATCATCTGCGTTGCGCTGGAATATCTCATAAAACTGATCGTCGGAAACTGCATCAATTTTGATCTTCGTTTGAATCCTGCGGAGATATGCCTCTTCGAGGACGTCCGCAGGATTCAGATTGGTTGAAAACACTACCATGACCTCGAATGGAATCTCGATCGTCTTGCCTCCGGTCAGCGTCAGAAAATCGAGCCTGCGATCCAGCGGCACCACCCATCGGTTCAGCAATGCTTCCGGATGGATGCGCTGCCGTCCGAAGTCGTCGATGATCAGCAGCCCGTTGTTGGCCTTCATCTGAAGCGGCCCGGCATAGTACTTCGCCACTGGATTGAACTGCATGTCCAGCATTTCGATGGTCAGCTCGCCGCCCACCATCACAGCCGGACGCTTGCAAAGCACCCATCTTGCGTCGCAAAGCGGCTGCCGCTCCACTCGCTTATGAACCAGCGGGTCATAAACTGTAATGATCTGTCCTTCCACCTCAACTGCGTGGGGAATCCAGACATGATCCTCGGACACCACTCGCGACAGCGTCTCGGCGATGGTCGTTTTCCCGGTTCCAGTGGGTCCATATAAAAAGACTGATGTTCCAGAGTTGAGCGCGGTTCCCAGCTTCCACAGCGTCCGGTCGTCGATCACCATGTGCGAAAATGCGAGGCGCACGCTCTCTGGTCGCACTTCCACATTGCGCACACTTTGCTGCCTTACCTTCTCCATGTAGCTTGGCATGGAAACCGGAGCCGCTCCCGAGTATTGGTTCATTGTCAGCAACTCGAGCGCGCGCGTGCGGCCTTGGGTGGTAATGGCAATCGTTGGAACGTTGCCCACAAGCCCCGTAACCTGGCAAAACAGCTCTGCGCGAAGACGCTCGAAGAGTTCTTGAACCACATCGATGCTCAACCGCATCTGCTTCGACAACTCGAACAGAGAGAAGGGCCCCGTCATGTAAAGAATCTTGAGTGCAAGCGCTTCAAGATTCGCCTTACGGATTCCAGTCTCCTCAACTGAACGTGGTTCACGCGGTATGCCTGCGCCGCCAATATGTCGGAGCGGCGTATTCTGATTCGGAACGGCGGCGGGTACCTCAGTC
>Ga0335074_10011223_pt1 | contig 12522 bp, 14 predicted proteins | sample Lox_Sample_23_FD_206715 | JGI IMG/M metagenome (GOLD analysis project Ga0335074, IMG submission 206715) | Soil microbial communities from Loxahatchee National Wildlife Refuge, Florida, United States - Lox_Sample_2.3 | ecosystem: Environmental > Terrestrial > Soil > Wetlands | place: USA...
CGCTAACGATTCACCTCCGCATACGTCGGCTCGGTCGTCACCGGCACGCCCTACATCCCGGCCGGGCAGTACGGGTTCTGGGTCACGCTGCCCGCCGCCGATCTGCCGGCGCTGCAAGCGATGACCACGGCGGCCGCTCACGCCCAGGGCTTCCTCGACATCTCCGTTGCCGGCCAGACCTGGCTTCTCCCCCAGGTGCGACGGCCATTCACCGGCCCACTCGAAATGGTTCTCTCCAGCAAGAATCAGGTTCTCTTGCTTCACCGCCTGCTGTTCCCGGCTCCCGTGGCTCAGGTTCATCAGGTCGTAGCCAGTCCGGGAACCTGACCTGCGTGCCTCACGGCGGCTCGCTCACCGGGTCGGCAGGCCGGCCGGGCAAACGTGGCGCTAGGCGTCCAGGCACACGCCGAGCGGACCCACGTCCAGGCAGGCGGCGCCGGTGACGCTGGCGGTCACGGCCGGCGATGGCGCTGGTGCGGAGGAACCGGAGCCTGACGTCGGCAGCGATGCCGACGCGGACACCGCGACCGACGCGGACACCGATACCGGATCGGAAGTGTAGGCAGACGCCGGGACGGACGCGGATACCGACGGCAGACCTGACCCCGACACCGAGACCGACGGTGCCACCGACGCGGAAACGGGGTCCGGCGCCGAGGTCGGGGCGGAGCCGGAATCCGACGTTGACGGGGCCGGATTGGAGGGAGAGACGGATACGGTAACCGGCGGCGAACCAGGTGTTGTCGCGGAGTCGGTCGGATCCGGCGCGGAGCCCGCGCCTCCGCCCGCCGTAGTCCCGCCACCAGTGCCGGTGCCGGTGCTGCCGGTCCCGGTGCCCGGGTCGGCGCTGGAGCCGTTCCCGGGTAGGTCGGGCGAGGTAGGCACGGGCAACGGGTCCGACCCGGACTGGGCCGCCGTCAGCACCCAGCCCTGGGAACCGGCGGGATCGGCCGCTTGATGTTGCGCAGATCCGGGCATGCGTACCGCGACCGCCGACGCGGCCGGAGCCGGGCCGGAAGCCGAGGGCCCGTGCGGCCCTGACGGCTCGCGCAGGATCCGAATGGAGACCGCGGATAGCATCAGGAAGGCGATCGCCCCGGCCGATATCAGCATGACCGGCCCGGAGGCCCCCGCCGGATGCGCACGGAAGACGGAGCCGGCCTGTGCGATGGTGGCCCTGATCCGGTTGGCAAACAGCGCGAACGCCAGCTGCGCGACGGGAAGCCGCGGCCCGTAACCCATTCGTCCGGACAGCCGGAGCCGACGCACCGCGGCGTCGCGCTCCGCCGCGGTCAGGCCGGGAAGCAGGTAGACGGTGACGGTACGGCCGTGACGCTCGGCCGCCGCGCGTAATCCCGGAGAAAGCTCGTTCGCGTCGCGGTAACGGATCTTAACCGTGACCGTGCAGCGCCGTTCCACACGATGCCGACCAGCACCATTAATACGTGTCATGTGCACTACCTAAACTCGTCGCCGATTGGGAAGTGCACGCCCCCACATGAGGCGCCATAAGGGACTATAGCCCGGTGGATAGGAATGTTCACGCAAAATCAACATTACTTGCCCGGCCCTGGCACTATTCAATTGCTAAGCCCGATCATATCGGGCAAAATGTCATCGTTCTCGGATTAAAGCGATCATATTCCGCCGTTCAGCGGAGACAAACCCGGCTAATTAAGGGCAAGAGGGATTTACGAAGATGGCCCCGGCAGCGGGGCGAAGGGCTTCAGGTCGATAGCGGGCGCCAGGCCCAGCGCCGCCTGCGCGGCCAGCGAGCCGGTCAGCGGGCCCATGGTCAGCCCCGAGGCCCCCAAGCCGGTGGCGACGACCAGGCCGTTCAGCCCGGGCACCGGTCCGAGCAGCGGCCGGATGCCCGGGCCCATCGGACGGAAGCCGATCCGGGTTTCCAGGTAGGTGCCGTCGGCCAGGCCGGGGGCGACGGCCAGGGCCTGCTCGAGGATCTCGGCCAGGCCGGCCGGGGTGATCCGGTAATCCAGGCCGGAGCCGGTCTCGCGGGTCGCGCCGGCCACGATCCGGCCGTTGTCGAAGGCCAGCAGGTAGTGGCCGCTGGCGCCGGGCAGGACCACCGGCCAGCGGCTGGTGTCGGCCGCACCGAGCGAGATGTGCATGATCTGGCCGCGCTGGGCCTCTACCGGGACCGCCAGGCCGGCCGCCTGCAGGAACGAGCTGGTCCACGCGCCGGTAGCGGCGACGACCGCGTCGGCCTCGATGAGCTCGCCGCCGAGGCTCACCCCGACGACCCGGCCGCCATCGCGGGCCAGCTGCGCTTCGCCGTCCCTGACCACGGCACCCTGCCGGACCGCGGCCCGGGCCAGCGCGCCCGCCAGCTTCCGGCCGTCGACGCGGGCCGCGCCGCCGATGTACACCGCGGCGGCATCCGCCCGCAGCGGCGGAAACAACCGCTGCGCGTCCGCGCCGGACAGTTCGGTCACCTCGCCGATCTCCGGTGCCGCGGCCCGGCGCGCCACCAGCGCCTGGCGGATCCGCTCCCGGTCTTCCTCGCGCTCAGCCAGGGCGAGCGCTCCGACCCGCCGATAGCCCACGTCGGTTTCGCCGAGACCGGCCAGGCCGTCGATCAGCGCCGGGTACTCCCGCGCGGCGGCGTAGGCCAGTGCGCGCCACGCCGGGTCGGCCACCTGCGCGGACCACGGGCAGATGATGCCCGCACCGGCCGCGGTGGCCCGGCCCGGCTTCGCGGCATCGACCAGTACCACCTCGGCACCCAGCAAGCTGGCCGCGTACGCGCACGAAGCCCCGGCGATGCCCGAGCCCACCACGATCAGCCGCAACAGTCCGCCCCGGCGCTAAAGCTCGACCTGGCCGGACACACAGGTGACGGTGCCGCCGGCCACCCAGATCGTGCCGTCGGGATCGCGCGAGATGTGGACCCGGCCGCGGCGGCGGAGCGCTGTGCCCTGGCTCGCCACGTAGGGCGCGGTCGCCCGCCCCGTCCGCAGCAGCCAGGCCGCGAGCGAGGCGTTCAGGCTTCCGGTGACCGGGTCCTCGACCGTGACTCCGTCCTTGGGGAAGAACGCCCGCACTTCGAACGCTGTCGGCGACCCGCCCGGGTAGGGCCCCGCGACGCCCAGGTCAAGGTCGGTCGGACCGGGCCTGACGGCCAGCACCGCGTCGGCGCTGTCCAGCAGCACGGCGACCCAGCCCGGCCCGTTGTCGGCCCAGGAGGCATCCACGATCGCGGACTGGTCGATGCGCAGCACCGACGCGATGTGCGCCAGCAGTTCGCCGTCCACCGGCCCGTCCCGCAGCACCGGCGGCGCCGCGAAGGCGAGCCCGTCCGGGGTCCGGCGGAGCGTCACCAGTCCGGCCGCGCACTCCTGCACGATCAGGTCAGGCTGGCGGGGTGTGCCGCCCGCAGCCAGCCAAGCGTGGCAGGTCCCGAGGGTAGGGTGCCCGGCGAAGGGCAGTTCGGCCATGGGCGTGAAGATCCGCACCCGGTAATCCGCGCCGGGCTCGGTGGGCGGAAGGACGAACGTGGTCTCGGACAGGTTCGTCCAGTGCGCGAACTGCTGCATATGTTCGGCAGGCACGCCGTCACCGTCGAGGACCACCGCTACCGGGTTCCCCCGGTACGGGGTGGAGGTGAAAACGTCTACCTGACTGAACGGCCGGGCCACCGGGCCAGCATGCCACAGGTCCGCACGGCCAGCGGGTGGCGGCCCGGGGGCGGGCTTGCTACCGGCCGAGCTGGCAGCTTCGCGACCATGCTCCATCCTGCTGGCGGCCTTCACCCCGCAGCGGACCCGGTTTCTTGACAGGCCATCTAGGTGTGTAGCTATAGTGCTAGTTACCTAGATAAATGGAGGCCTGGTGATCGAGTTCCATCTGGACGGACGATCCGGGGTCGCGCCCTACCTGCAGCTGATCCACCAGGTGCGGCACGCGCTGCGGCTGGGCCTGCTGCACGAGGGCGACCAGCTGCCGAAGGTCAAGGACGTGGCGGCCGGGCTGGCGATCAACCCGAACACGGTGCTCAAGGCCTACCGCGAGCTGGAATACGAGGGCCTGGTGGCGGCCCGCCCGGGCATCGGCACATTCGTCACCGGGACGCTTGACGGCGGCTCGCTGGCCGCGCACGGACCGCTGCGCCGTGACCTGCAGCGGTGGCTGGCCAAGGCGCGCCGCGCCGGGCTGGACGACGAGTCCATCGAGGCCCTGTTCGCCAGCGCTTTTCGGTCCGCGGCCGAGCAGGACATAGCGTGAACGCCGCCATAGCGACCGAAGGGCTGGGCAAACGGTACCGGCGGCTGTGGGCGCTGGCCGACTGCACGCTGGCCATCCCGGCCGGGCACGTGGTCGGCCTGGTCGGGCCGAACGGGGCCGGCAAGACGACCCTGCTGCGCATCGCGGCGGGGATGCTGACGCCGACCACCGGCGCAATCCAGGTGCTCGGCGGACGGCCTGTGGCCGGCCCGGAGCAGCTGGCCCGGGTCGGGTTCCTGGCCCAGGACGCGCCGGTCTACGCCCGGCTGACGGTCGCCGACCACCTCAAGCTGGGCGCACACCTCAATCCGGCCTGGGACGCCGGGCTGGCCCGCCGGCGGATCGGGCGGCTGGACCTGGACCTGGACCAGAAGGCCGGGACGCTGTCCGGCGGGCAGCGCTCCCAGCTGGCGCTGACCCTGGCCGTCGCCAAGCGGCCGGAGCTGCTGATCCTGGACGAGCCGGTGGCCAGCCTGGATCCGCTCGCCCGGCGGGAGTTCCTGCAGGACCTGATGGAAACCGTGGCCGAGCAGCAGGTCAGCGTCGTAATGTCCTCGCACCTGGTCGGCGACCTGGAACGAGTCTGCGACTACCTGGTCGTGCTGGTTGCCTCGCGGGTCCAGATCGCCGGGCCGGTGGAGGACCTGCTGGCCACCCACCACCTGGTGTCCGGCCCGCGGCGCGACCCCCGCAGCCTCCCGGGCGGCATAACAGTCATCTCCGCCAGCCACACCGACGTGCAGAGCACGCTGCTGGTGCGTACCAGCGGCCCGGTGTTCGACCCGGCCTGGACGGTGTCCGAGGTGGGCGTGGAGGACATCGTGCTGGCCTACATGAGCCAGGCCGCCGGCCGCCGCCGGCGCGACCACCAGCTGGAAGAGGTGCCGAAATGATCTGGCTGACCGGGCGGCAGTTCCGTGTCCAGGCGCTCACCGCGGCCGGGGTGCTGGCCGCCTTCGCCATCCTGCTCGCGCTCACCGGGCCGCACATGGCCAGCCTGTACGCCGCCAGCGGGCTCATTGGCTGCCACGGCGGCAGCTGCCAGAACCTGGCCGGTTCCTTCGAAGCGGAGCTGCAAAGCACCGCCATCTACCCGGCGCTGTACCTGATCGGCGTCGTGAGCATCCTGCTCGCGCCGGCCGTCATCGGCCTGTTCTGGGGCGCGCCGCTGATCGCCCGCGAGCTAGAGACCGGGACCGACGCCCTGGCCTGGAACCAGTCGGTCACCCGGACCCGGTGGCTGGCGGTCAAGCTCGCCGTCGGCGGCCTGACCGCCATGGCCGTCACCGAGGGGCTGAGCCTGATGCAGGCCTGGTGGGCGGCGCCGCTCGGCCGGGCCGTCACCCACGGCGCCCCCGCCGGCGCCCTCTACCAGGGCCGGTTCACCCAGCTGATCTTCGCCAGCCACGGCATCACCCCGCTCGGCTACGCGGCGTTCGCCTTCGCGCTCGGCGTCACCGCCGGGGCGCTGATCCGGCGCACCCTCCCGGCCATGGCCGTCACCCTGGCCATCTTCGCCGCCCTCCAGATTGCCATGCCGCTGTGGATCCGTCCCCACTTCGCCCCGGCCGACCGCGCGGTCATCGCAGTGGACCTGGGGAACTTTGCCGGCGGACCAACCGGCGCCGGCGGTGGGAGCCTGACGCTCGTCGCCACGAGCCTTCCCGGCCAGTTTGGCGCGTGGATCCTGTCCAGCGGACCCGTCAACGCCGCCGGGCAACCAGTCAGCACCACCCCGGCCGCCTGCACCGCGCCATCGATTGAAAACAGCCCTGACTTCGATGGCTGCCTGACCAGCCAGGGCATCCGGGAAGCCATCAGCTACCAGCCCGCCAGCCGGTACTGGCCCTTCCAGTGGACCGAGACCGCGATCTACCTGGCGCTGGCACTGGCCCTGGCCGGCTACTGCTTCCGGCGGCTCAACCGCCGACTGTCCTGACCGGGCCCCCGTCACTGTCACGGTAAACGCTCTGGACTGTGGTGTATACCACAGTACACCGTGACGGCAGCCCGGGGCATGACGACTGACGTGATCGTGATCGGGGCCGGATTCCGGGAGCGCTGAGAACCCAGTCGATCCCGGAGGCCATCGTGATGGACGCTACCGCCCATTCCGTCGACCCTGGTGCGAGTACTTCCAGCCGTCCTGGGATCGCCGGCTGCTCCCGCCCGGGTGAACGACGGCGATCCGCCCGCCGCCCCGGACGACCTGATCTCGCTGATCATCGAAAACCAGGCACACTACGGGCAATGGGGCCCCGGCCTGGCCGCCCGGGAGGCGACCCTGTTCCAGAACGCATCCGTCGGCTCGTCGGCCGGCGCAATCTGCCACGCCGTCGATGACCTCGAGCGCTGGTTCCGGGGGCGGCCGCAGGACCGGGCGTACACCGCGGATCCGGAGTTCGTGCGCCGCGCCCTGGCCGACTCGCTGCGGCTGCACGCGAACAACGTGCTCATCCGTACCGCACTGGCGGCCACCGTGCTGCCCAGCGGGACTCAGGTCGCGGCCGGGGAGGTCGTGATACTCGACCGCCGGGCCGCCAACGCCGAGATGGAACGGGCCTGCGGGGCGCGGGACGGGTTCGACCCGCACGGCCGGTGGGACGACCAGTACCCGCGCCACGGGCTGGCCTTCGGCGGCGGCGGGTGTCCGTCTCGATCCCGGCGCGCCGCCCGAACGGTACGCCGACATGACCAGGGATACGTTCCGCGTGTTCCCGGTCCGCTTCGCCGCGCTGCCGGCGGACCGCGCCGGGGCGGCCGACTCGTGAAGATCACGATCGACGCGCGGGCCTGCGCCGCCACCGGGTTCTGCCCGCGGATCGCGCCGGGCGTCTTCTCGCTCCCCGGGCCGGACGGCCCGGCCGTCGCGGCCCCGGACGCCGGGCAGGCCGAGGCCGTCCTCGAGGCCGAGGCCGCCTGCCCCACCGGCGCGATCTCGGTCGAAGCCGAGGCGTGACCCCGCTAGCCGACCGTGAGAGCGGTCAGCAGGCTCGGGCTCTCGGGCGAGGCCTCGTCCGGCGGACCGAGCGTGCGCTGGAGCAAGCCGTTAACGACCTCGTAGTAGCCGATGGAGCGCAACGGCGGTGAGTAGACATGGACGGTGACCGACCCGGCGTCGTGGTCCATCCGGTGAATTCCCGAGCCGGGGAAGGAAAACGAATCGCCGGGACCGTAGCGATGGACGCGCCGCGGGCCGCCGATCGGCAGGCCTTCGTTGGTCACGCTCCCCTCGATCACGTAGACGCCGACCGCGGAACCGTTATGGTCGTGATAGCCGGTATCCCGGCGTTCCGGCATGGCGTTCAGCCACGAGACCGAGTGCTCGTCCTCCCAGAGCACGACGGAGCCGCCGCCCCTCGCCCGGGCCAGCGCACCGGCACCGAGAAGGCAGGCGGCGCGCTCGGCCATCCGGGCGCATTCGTCCGGCCGCAACGGCCTGTCGCTCGCGGCCAGTTCGGTGAACGAGATCGCGAATGTCATTGGGTCCTCCTCACGACCACTGGGTGACGCGAGCTCGCGGCAGCCGCGCCGCCGCCTGTGGATCCGAGCATGACAGGGAAACCAGACCTAGTCAAGTTTTCCTATTCGAATAATAGGAATTCATGCTCATCGTGCTGTTCTTCGGCGGTGAGCGAGGCCAGGTGGCCGTCCAGGATGTCCAGCGCCCAGCTGGCCGAGGTCTGGCGCGGGGTGGTGAGGAGCTGGAGGCGCAGCCCGTCCAGGAGCAACCGGAGGCGCGCCGCCTCCTGCCCGGCGTCAAGGCGGGGCGGCAACTCGCCCGCCTGCACCAGGTAGGCGATCCGCGCGGCGAGCGGCTCCTGGAGGCGCTGCGCGGCACCCTCGGCCGCCTCGGCCAGTGCGGGCTCGACCGCCGCCTGGGCCAGGAAGGCCAGGTGAACCAGGGCCTCCTGGCGCCGGTCAGCGTCCAGAGGGAGCAGTTCGGCGGCGGCGATGCGCAGGTCGTTCATGGTCATCCCGCCGGCGGTACGCTGCCGGATCCGGTCATCGACGCGCTCCCCTACCCGCCACAACGCCGAGGCGACCAGTTCGTCCTTGTTCGAAAAGTAGTAGCGGATGGATCCGATGGACCAGCCCGATTCCTCGGCGACCTCGGCCAGCGTGGTCCCCGCCAGGCCGTTCCGCGCGATCACGGAGCAGGCGGCATCGGCGAGTTCGCGGCGGCGGGCGGGGTGATCTACCTCTTTCGGCACGCGTTCAATTTAGCATTGTGGTACTAGCACATTCATATTAATATGATGATGCTAGAAAGATCCCGCGTCCGACAGGAGTCACCATGTCTCTCGACCAAGCCGTACCGATCCGCTACAGCACCGCTACCCGCACCAGGTCCCGCTTCAGCGTGCCGCGCGGGCTGATCACCGGGACCCTCGCCGCCACCGCCCTGGTATGGGGCCTGTACGCGATCACCCCCCGGGCCAGTCTCCTGTCCGCGCAGGTGCAGACCGGTCTCTACCTGGGCCTGCTCGTCCTGACCAGCTGCAGCCGCCGCGCCAAGGTGCTGCTCGTCAAGACGTTCCAGCGGTACACCCTCAACCCGCTGATGCGGCTGCTGCTCGCGGTCGGCGTCAACCCGCTCGGGGTCGCGATCCTGGAAACCCGGGGCCATGCCTCCGGCAAGACGCGCAGGGTCCCGGTAGGCAACGGCCGCAAGGGCGATTCGTTCTGGATCATCGCCGAACACGGCACCCGCGCCGGCTATGTGCGGAACATCCAGCACGACCCCCGCGTCCGGGTGCGGCTGCGCGTCGGGCTGCGCTACCGCTGGGTGCCCGGCATCGCCACCGTGCGTCCCGGCGATGACCCGCTCGCCCGCCAGCGGCAGATCATCGCCTGGCACCCGCTACGCGCGCTGAACGCAGTCAACGTCCGCGTGCTCGGCGCCGACCTGCTCACCGTGCACGTCCAGCTCGACAAATGAGATGGTCAGAACTCGCCGGGGAACGCGCCGGGCGGGGACTGACTGTAGGTGTTGCTGCTGCTGACGGGGACGCCGGGAGTGCGGGCACCGGGGTACAGCACGGTCATCTGGGTGTAACCCCGCTCGCCGGGGTGTCCCTTGACCGGCAGGCTGCGCCAGAAGATCAGGTCCACGGTCCGGTGCGAGAACTTGCCGGCGGCGCAGTTCGGCTCGCAGTTGTTGATGTACTGCACACCGGTCGCGGCGGCCATCGAGGCGTTCCAGGTGCTCCAGCGCAGTTTGGTGAAGTAGCCACTGCCGTCGCAGAACTGGTAGTACGTGCCCGGCCGGACCTGCGGCCGGTTCGAGCAGTCGTACACGGCGACAGACGGCGCCGCGGCGGCGAGCGTTTCGTGAGCGGCGTGGTGCTCGGTGGCCGCGTGCGCGGCGAACGGCGCGCTGACCGCGACCAGCGCGGAAGCCGATAGGGCAATAACGGCGAAACGGGTCAATCTCATGGCTGTTCCCTTCTCTAGTGATGCGCCAGTTAACTACAACGACGCGCGAGACCGGCGACCGGCTGGCCCGGATGGCTATGACAGCAGCCAGTCCGCGGCTAGGGCCAGTACCTCCTCGTGGCTGCGCCCGCCGGTGTCGGCGGCCACGAAGTGGTGGCCGATCGCGAGCGAGAACGCCAGCATGCTGCGGGCCTCGGCTTCCTCCGCATCGCGAGAGATCTCGCCGAACATCTCGCGCAGGTACGCCATGCGCCGGTTGTCGACGCGGCGCAGGCGTTCGGCGACGGCCGCGTCACGCCGGGACCACTCGCGGACCGCGAGGTCGATGGGCAGCAGCTCGGCGGAGAAGGTGAGCATGCCCGCGCGCCGGATCCTGGTCCTGACGTCCCCGCCCTTGCGCTGGACAGTCTCGAGCGTCTCGTCGACCGCCATCCGCTCCCAGGCGTCGAGCATCTCCCGCAGGAGCGCGTTCCGGTCGGCGAAGTAGCCGTAGAAGCCGCCCTTGGTGACGCCGAGCGCCTGCGCCAGGACTTCGACTCGGACAGCATCGGGGCCGCCCGCCGCCAGGGCCTGCAGGCCCGCCTCGATCCACTTGCCGCGAGGCGTACGTATGGTCGCAACCATGGCCTGTTTATACCCGAGGAAGCGACCATGTTAGGGTTCATATATACGGAAACGTATAGATGGACCCGTGAGGAGAACACGGATGAAGATCAGGAACCTCCACGAACGGACGGTCGCTGCGCCGGCCGGGCGGATCGCTGCGCTCATCGCGGACTTCGGCCGTATCTGGCCGACGCAGATCGCTCCCGCTCCCCGGCCGCAAGGCCACGGCAAATACGAAGCCGGGGTGATGATCTGGGAAGAGGTCGACCGCCCGGGTGCTACCCGCGCGTTCCGCGTGGTCGAGCCCGGCGAGATCCAGCTAGAGCACTGGTTCGAGCTCGAGCCCGCGGCGGGCGCGACGCTTGTCCGGCACACGGTCGCGGGCCGCGTGCTGGGAAAGTACGAGGCGATCTGGCGCGACCGGATCCAGCCCGGTCATGACGTGGTGCTCGAGGCCCTCTTCGACAACGTCGAAGCCGCGGCCTCGTCGGGCGGCTGGATGAAGGCCGGGGTCTTACCGGGCGTCCGGGAGCGGCAGGCGCTTCCTGGCCTCGTCGTAGAGGTCGGCGGGCAGCGGTCCCCGCTCGGCGATGGCGACGTTGCTGGCCAGGTGGGCCGGGTTCGACGTGCCGACGATGGTGGTCGACAGGCCGGGGTGGCTGAGCGTGAAGCGCAGGACGAATTCCATGTTGCTCAGGCCCGCCTCGCTCAGCAGGCCGGCGATGCCGGAGGTCTCCCAGTTCCGCTGGCCGACGCCCGGGTCCTGGCTGAGCGGCCCGATCCGCCAGTTCTTGTCCTCCGCCGCGGCGCCCCGCGCCGCGCCGCCCCGGATGAACGTGCCCGCGCCCGCGTCGGCGGCGTCGGTGATGAGGTCCTCGTGATCGCGCTGGACCGCCGAGTACGGGATCTGGAAGACGTCGAAGACGCCCATGGCGATGTGATCAGGCAGGTTCGGCAGGATGCCGGACATGCCGATGAACCGGACCTTGCCTTCGGCCTGGAGGTCCCTGAGCGTCTGGACCGTCTGGTTCTCCTCGAGCGTCGCCTTACTCGGTGACATGTGCACCTGAACCAGGTCAAGGTGGCCGGTGCGCAGCCGCCGCAGCGACTGCTCGACGTCCGCGCGGACGTTCCCGGGGCTGTAGTCATGGGGGTAGGGCGGACGCGCGCCGGCCGGGATGTCGAGCGGGCACCCGCACTTGGAGGCCAGGAAGAACTCGTCCCTGCGGTGGCCGATGAAGCTGCCGATCAGCTCCTCGCTGCGGCCGTAGTCGGGCGAGGTGTCGATCAGGTTGATGCCGCCGTCGAGGACCGCGTTCAGCAGGCGGCCCGCATCGGTGTCCGCGATCTGCGGACCGCGCGGCCGGCCTCTCAGCTCCATGGCGCCGTAGCTGAGAATCGTCACGTCCGCGCCGGTGCCGCCGAGGGCTCGCGTCATGATCGCCATGCCCCTTACGCTACTCGGGCGGCGTGGTCCGGCCTCGCTGGTAGTGGCGGCGGGCTTTCATCCGGTTGCCGCACAGGGCCATGGAGCACCAGCGGGCGGCATTGGCCTTGCTGCGGTCGATGAGGAACAGGCGGCATTCGTCGTTCGCGCACGGGCGCAGCCGCCCCGGGCTGTACCTGGCCAGCGCGTCCCAGGCCAGGATGGCCCGGACGGCCAGCTGGCGGTCCGGGGGGACGTGCAGGGTCCAGGTGATCTGGCCGTCGGTCACGGCCGGGACGCTCGTCACCCCTCGCAGCGCCGGGGACAGCACGCCCGGCGGCTGCTCGCCGCGCACGACCGCCTGCAGCGCCGACCGGGCCCTGAGGACCTGCTGGAGCTCTGCCTCGGTGCCCAGGCCGCCAGCGCTGGCCAGCCAGGCCCGGGCCTGCGCGGGGTCGGCCAGATTGTCGGCCGGCGCCCCGTTGATGACCGGGGTGCTATTGAGCAGCGCCAGCAGGAAGCCCTCGTCCGGCGCCGCGTCCGCCATCCCGGCCTCCTAACCATATTGGATAACTTGACAGGTTACTGTCTGGTGTGATGAGCTGTCATCCTAACCATTTGAAGATATCAATAAGGTTAGATCTACTTGATGCCGGGCGGCAAGGACAAGATCACCGATGCTTTCCCTCAGGGCGCTGGAGTGCCTGGTTGTGATCGTGGAGCAGGGGTCGCTGACGGCGGCGGCGGGGGTGTTGCGGCTGTCGCAGCCGGCGTTGTCGCATCAGATCGCGGCGGTGGAGCGGGAGCTG
>Ga0335074_10011224_pt1 | contig 12521 bp, 10 predicted proteins | sample Lox_Sample_23_FD_206715 | JGI IMG/M metagenome (GOLD analysis project Ga0335074, IMG submission 206715) | Soil microbial communities from Loxahatchee National Wildlife Refuge, Florida, United States - Lox_Sample_2.3 | ecosystem: Environmental > Terrestrial > Soil > Wetlands | place: USA...
GCTTGGCTGCCTCCAGGCGCTCGTCGGCCTCGCGCCGGGACGATTCGGTCACCGTCGCGGCGGTCTCGTGCGCCCGCTGGAGGATCCCGGAGACCTCGTCCCCGACCTGCTCCAGGGCGCGCCGCACCGCGCCCTGGGGCGAGTGGGCCTGCTCGAGCTCCTCGATCCGCCGATGCAGGCGCTCGATGTAGTCGTCGACTTCCAGGCGGTCGTAACCGCCGAGCATCGTCTGCTTGAAGGTCCCGTTACGGGTGATGGTGATCTGTTCAGCCATGGTCCTACGCTAATTCGTAGGCGTCGGGCGAAATCCTTTCCGTGCGCCGCCGGTAGGCGCTCCACGTCCACGGCCACTGGTTCGGGTCGTTGCCGTTCTCGTCCACGTACCAGCTCGTGCATCCCGTGTGCCAGACGCTCGTGCTGAGCGCTTGCCGCAGCTCCCGGTCGAAGCGCGCGGCCACCTCGCGCCGGACCTCGATCGTCCGCGCCTGCCGGCGCTCGAGCTCGCGCGCGGCATCGATCACATGCCGGACACCGGCCTCGATCGTGTAGATGACCGAACCGGTGCCGCCGTTGGTGTTCGGGCCATAGAGCAGGAACAGGTTGGGGAAGCCGGGCACGCTCATTCCCAGGTAGGCACGCGGTACTTCGGCCCACTCCTGCGACAAGGTCCGTCCCCCGGGCCCGATCACTTCCATGGGAGCCACGAACCCGTGCGTCTTGAAGCCGGTGGCGAGAACGAGGACGTCGGCTGGGCGCTGCGTGCCGTCGCCCGTCACGATCCCGCCCGGGGTGACGCGGTCGATCCGCTCGGCGATGAGCGAGACGTTCGGACGGGTCAAGGTCGGATACCACTCGTCGGTGAGCATCATCCGCTTGCACCCGACTTCGTCGCGGGGCGTCACCTTGGCGCGGAGCTGGGGGTCCTCGATTGTCTGGTTGATCTGACGGCGGGCCACCGCGCGGAACAGCGGCAGCAGCCACGGCTGGCTGGTCAGGGCGAGCGCGCCCAGCTCCATGAACCCGAAGACGGCCCAGCGGTCGAGCCGCTGCAGAACCGGAAGGCGCTCGAACAGCCGTTGGGTCCGCTCCCGGTAAGCGAAGTCCATCTTCGGCAGGGTCCATCCGGGCGAGCGCTGGTAGACGTCGACATGGCCGGCGATCGGCTGGATCGCGGGCACGATCTGGATGGCGGAGCACCCCGTCCCGACCACCGCCACTCGCTTGCCGTGCAGCGGCACATCGTGGCGCCAGCGCGCCGAGTGAAACGCCGGTCCGGCGAACTCCTCGAGGCCCGGGATCGGGGGCGTGCTCGGCACCGAGAGCTGTCCGCAGGCGGTCACGAGCAGGTCGACCTCGTGGCCCCCCGCGCTCGTCTCGAGGATCCATTTGCTCCGCGCTTCATCGAATGTGGCCCGCTGGACCTCGACGCCCGTGCGGATCCGGTCGAGCACGCCGCTGCGGCGCGCCAGGTCCTCGAGGTAGTCCTGGATCTCGGCTTGCGGCGCGTAGCGTCGCGACCACCGCGGGTTGGGCGCGAAGGAGAACTCGTACAGGTGTGAGGGGACATCGCAGGCCGCGCCCGGATACGTGTTGTGATGCCACACACCGCCGACGCGCTCGCCGCGCTCGAACACGGTGACGTCCTCGTAGCCGGCCTGGCGCAGCATGACGACGGCTCCGACGCCGCCGAAACCGCCTCCAACCACTGCAATTGAGGGCACGGCGGGTAGCCTATCTGCACCATGTCCGACACACCCTCACCGCGTTTGCCCCAGCGCGACCGGCCGTGGATGATGCGCACGTACGCGGGGCACTCCGACGCCAAGCGCTCAAACGAGCTTTACCGCCGCAACCTGGCCAAGGGACAGACCGGCCTCTCGATCGCCTTCGACCTCCCCACCCAGACTGGCTACGACCCCGACCACGAGCTTGCTCGGGGCGAGGTGGGCAAGGTCGGGGTCTCGATCGCGCACCGCGGCGACATGACCACTCTGCTGCACGACATCCCGCTCGACCAGATGAACACGTCGATGACGATCAACGCCACCGCCGCCTGGCTGCTGTCGCTCTACATCGTCGCCGCGCAGGACGAAGGCATCGCCGAGTCAGAGCTCCAGGGCACGACCCAGAACGACATCCTCAAGGAGTACCTGAGCCGCGGCACCTACGCCTTCCCGCCCGGCCCCAGCATGCGGCTGATCGCCGACACGATCGCCTACACGGTGACCCACGTCCCCAAGTGGAACCCGATCAACATCTGCTCCTACCACCTCCAGGAGGCCGGCGCGACCCCGGTCCAGGAGATCGCCTTCTCGATGAGCAACGCGATCGCCGTGCTCGACTCGGTCCGCGAGCGCGTCGATCCGTCGCTGATGGGCGAGGTGTTCGGACGGATCTCGTTCTTCGTCAACGCGGGAGTCCGGTTCGTCGAAGAGCACGCCAAGCTGCGGGCGATGGGCGAGCTGTGGGAGGAGCTCGGCCGCGAGCGCTACGGGGTCGAAGATCCCAAGCACCTGCGCTTCCGCTACGGCGTCCAGGTCAATTCCCTGGGCCTGACCGAGGCCCAGCCTGAGAACAACGTCTACCGGATCACGCTCGAGGCGCTGGCCGTCACCCTTGGGCGCAATGCCCGCGCCCGGGCGGTCCAGCTGCCCGCCTGGAATGAGGCCCTCGGTCTCCCCCGCCCGTGGGACCAGCAGTGGTCCCTGCGCCTGCAGCAGATCCTGGCCTACGAGACCGACCTGCTCGAGTACGGGGACATCTTCGAGGGCTCCAAGGTGATGGACGGCCTGGTGAGCGAACTGGTCGCCGGCGCGCGGGAGGAGATGGAGCGCGTCCGCGAGCTGGGCGGCGCCGTCGAGGCGGTCGATTACATGAAGTCGGGGCTGGTCGAGTCCCACCGCGAGCGCTGGCGGCGGATCGAGTCCGGCGAAATGGTGGTAGTCGGGATGAACCGGTTCGACTCGACCGAGCCCTCACCCCTGACCGCCGATGCCGACGGCGGCATCCTCGTCGTCGATCCGGAAGTGGAGCGGGAGCGCCGCGCCGCCCTCGATGAGTGGCGCGCCACCCGCGACCAGGCGGCCGTCGATGCCGCTCTGGCCGAGCTTGCCCGCGTCGCGCGCGACCCCGACGAGAACATCATGCCCGCCTCGATCGCGGCAGCCCGCGCCGGCGTCACCACCGGCGAGTGGTCCCAGACCCTGCGCGACGCGTTCGGCGAATACCGCGCCCCGACGGGGGTCGGCGAGGCCGCGGCGGTGTCCGGCGAGGACCTGATCGAGCTCCACGAGGAGGTCGAGCGGGTCAGCGAGGCCCTCGGCCGGCGGATCAAGTTCCTGGTCGGCAAGCCCGGCCTCGACGGCCACTCCAACGGCGCCGAGCAGATCGCCGTCCGCGCCCGCGACGCCGGCATGGACGTCGTCTACGAGGGGATCCGGCTCACCCCGTCGCAGATCGCCACCAGCGCCGCCCAGGAGGGCGTCCACGTGATCGGACTGTCGATCCTGTCCGGCTCGCACGCCGAGCTGATTCCGGCCGTGCTCGAGGCGCTCCGCGAGGCCGGCGTCGGGGACATCCCCGTCGTGGTCGGCGGGATCATTCCCGAGTCCGACGCGATCGCCCTGCGCGAGGCCGGCGTTGCCGCGGTGTACACGCCCAAGGACTGGGATCTGAACCGGATGATGCGGGACATCATCAGCCTCGTCGCCGTTCGGCACTCTGTCCCAGCCTGATGATCTCGCCGCGCGCCTAGTGGCGCGCGACCTGAGCGCCGCCCCCGCCGTCCTGAACCTCGTCGAGAGCCGTACCGCCCACGCGCGTGAGCAGGCGGCCGAGCTGCTGGCCGCCGTCTCCCCATCGGCACTCGGGCGGGAGGCGGGGGCGCACATCGTGGGCCTGACCGGGCCGCCGGGCGTCGGTAAGTCCTCCCTCCTCTCCCGGTTGGCCGCCGGCTGGCGCGCCCGCGAGCAGTCCGTCGCCGTGCTGGCCGTCGACCCCAGCTCCCGCCGCTCCGGTGGTGCGCTGCTCGGCGACCGGGCGCGGATCGAGCACGACCCCCGCGACCGCTCGGTGTTCATCCGCTCGATGGCCGCCGGTGACCGCCTCGGCGGGCTGGCCCCGGCCACGCGGGCCGCCGCCGGCGTTCTCGCCGTCGCCTTCGACGTGGTCGTGATCGAGACCGTCGGCGTCGGTCAATCGGAGACCGAGGTCGCCGATGTGGCCGACACGGTCGCCGTCGTCGTACAGCCCGGCGCCGGCGACGTCCTGCAATTCCTCAAGGCCGGGATCATGGAGGTGCCCGACGTCCTCGTCGTGACCAAGGCCGACCTGGGCCGCGTGGCGCAGCGCACGGCGGCCGATCTGCACGCCGCCCTGCGCTCGCTGGGTAGCGACAGCACCGTGGTCGTGGTGTCCTCGCTACCGCCTGGGAGCGGGATCGACGAGCTCTTGGCCGCGCTTGAGGCCCACCGCGAGGGGCTCGATCTGGGCAGACGGCGGCTTGGGGCACGCCGGGCGCACGCGCTCGCGGACTTCGTCACGGAGTACGGCGAGCATGGACTGCGCGCCCTTGGAGGCCGGCGTGAAGCACAGCGCTGGCTGGGCGCGCAGGACGCCGGTAGCGATGTGCCGGCGCTCGTGCGAGCCCTCGAGCAGCGCGCGGACCGGGCCGGCGGAGCCCCAGCGAGCCGGCCCGGGAGCTGACTCTGGGCGAGAAACTGCTCGTGGGGAGCAGAAAGGCTCCCCGAGTGCGGCCCGGCGGCGCCCGGGGCTAGCCGACGGGGGAGCCTAGGCCGCTGATCCGCCAGCCGCTTGAGGTGTTGACGAGGCGCAGCGACGTGAGCACCGACTTCTGCCCGCGGGCCTGGCTGATGGTGAGAACCGAGGCGCGGTCGCCGGAGACGGTCACGTTGCCGATCGCCAGGTTGGGCGAGTGCACGCCCGCCAGGGCGATCCGCATCGCCTGCTCGCAGCCGATGCCGCCACGCACCATGTCCGCCAGCAGGGCCGGCGCCAGCACGTCCTGGCAGATCGTGCGGTAGTCGTGGGCGGCGGTGGCCGCGGCGAACTGCTGCACCTTGGCCCGGACCTGCTGCACCGTGTTCGTACCGCACCCGGCCAGGGCGGCGGCGACGGTCACGGCCGCGACAGGTTTGGCGAACCGCATCGGCGGAAGGGTAGCCTTGGACGATGGCGCTCGAGCCCCTCGTCGACGGCCACGGCCGCACCATCGGCGATATCCGCGTGTCGGTCACCGACCGCTGCAACTTCCGTTGCCAGTACTGCATGCCGGCCGAGGGCCTGCCCTGGCTGGAGCGAGCCGACATCCTGCGCTTTGAGGAGATCACGCGGCTCGTCGCCCTGCTCGGCGCCATGGGCGTGCACGACGTGCGGCTGACCGGCGGCGAGCCGCTCGTGCGCCGTGACTTCCCGCGGCTGGCGGCAATGCTCGCCGAGCTGCCCGACGTCCATGATCTCGCAGTTACGACCAACGGCTTCCTGCTGGAACGGGACGCGGAGATGCTGGTGGCCGCAGGCATCAACCGCTTCAACGTCTCGGTCGACTCGCTGCAGCGAGACCGCTTCTACGCCATGACCCGGCGCGACGCCCTGCCCCAGGTGCTGCGCGGCCTGGAACGCCTGGCTTCGTTCCCGACCGCCCACCCGATCAAGATCAACGCGGTGGCGATGCGCGGCTTCACCGAGGATGAGGTGCCGGCCTTCGTCGAGCTGGCTCGCTCGAGCCCCTACGAGGTGCGCTTCATCGAGTTCATGCCACTCGACGGCGACCACAGCTGGACCGATGATCAAGTCCTGAGCGGGGCCGAGCTGCGCGAGATGATCTCGGCCGTCCATCCCCTGGAGGCCGAACCACGTGAGCCGAACGCCACCGCCTGCGTATACCGGTTCGCTGACGGGCGCGGCCGGATTGGCTTCATCGACCCCGTCTCCCAGCCGTTCTGCGCCGACTGCAACCGCATCCGGCTGACGGCCGACGGTCGGCTGCGCACGTGCCTGTTCTCCCTGAATGAGACGGATCTTCGCGGGCCGCTGCGCGCCGGCGCAAACGACGCTGAGCTAGAGGAGATCATCCGCGCCGCGGTGTGGCGGAAGGAGCTCAAGCACCACATCGGCGAGCGCGGTTTCATCCAGCCGGCGCGCACTATGTCCGCCATCGGCGGTTAACGGTCTCGCAACAACCAGGTAGCAAGATAGGGAGCTGATGCTCCTGCTCATGCTGTTCGCGTTCGTGGCAGGCGCCGGGACCGCCATCACGCCGTGCGTGCTGCCCGTGTTGCCCGCCCTGTTGTCGGCGAGTGCTCTGGGCGGTCGGCGTCGGCCGCTCGGGATCGTCCTCGGCTTGGCCGCTACCTTCACGATCGCGATCGTCGCCCTCGCCCAGCTGGTCAAGGGCGTCGGCCTGGCCAGTGGCGGCGCGCGGGACCTTGCGATTGTCGTGCTGATCGCCTTCGGGTTGATCCTGCTCATCCCGGACGTGGCCGCGCGCGTCGAGGCGCCCCTGTCGCGCCTGTCCCGCTTCGGGCCAAAGACCCGGGGCGATGGCTTCTGGAGCGGCCTCGGAGTGGGCGGTGCCCTGGGCTTCGTGTGCGCACCGTGCGCCGGCCCGATCCTGGCCGCGGTCACGTCGGTCAGCGCTTCGACCGGTCCGACGGTTCGCGTCGTGGTGGTGGCACTGTGCTACTCGGCCGGGCTGGCCACGATGATGCTCCTCTACGGGTTCGGCGGGCGCGCCGTGCTGGCGCGCGTACGCCGCGCGGCCCGGGGCTACATGGTGGAGCGCGCGCTGGGCGTGATCCTTCTCGCCACCGGGGTGGCGATGGCCTTCAACCTCGACGTGCGCTTCGAGGAGGCGCTGGCCCGCGACACGAGCCTGCCTGGCTTCCTGCTTGACCCGACGAAGTCTCTGGAGACCTCCGGCGCCGCCCAGAAGCGGCTGGCCTCGCTGCGCCCGACCTCCCGGTTCGTCGCCCGCCAGGAGCACGACGGCGGCGGCCTGCCCGATCTGGGGCGCGCCCCCAACTTCACCGACACGCAGGACTGGTTCAACACGCCCGGCGATCAGCCGCTGTCGATCACGCAATTGCGCGGCCACGTCGTCCTCGTCGACTTCTGGACCTACACCTGCATCAACTGCATCCGCACGATTCCGTTCGTCGAGGGCCTCTACCAGCATTACCACCGCTACGGGCTCGACGTCGTAGGGGTGGAGACGCCCGAGTTCACCTTCGAGCAGGAGGCCTCCAACGTCCGCCAGGCGATCCGTTCCGACGGGATCACCTACCCGGTCGTGCAGGACAACCGCTACGGCACCTGGGAGGCCTACGAAAACGCGTACTGGCCGGCGGAGTACCTGATCGATGCCAATGGGGAGATTCGCCACACTCAGTTCGGGGAGGGCAACTACGGGAAGGACGAGGCCGATGTGCGGCAGTTGCTGCTGCAGGCGGGGGCGCAAAAGCTGCCGCCGCCGATGACCGCTCACGCGATCATCCCGTCAGCCGACGTCGGGACCCCTGAGACCTACCTGAACCCCCAGCGGGAACAGGGGTTCGACAAGTTCACGCCCGGCACCCACACGTACCCGACGCCACCTAGCAGCCTGGCTCTCGATGAGTGGGCCCTCGGCGGCGAGTGGCACGTGGGTGCCGAGTCGATCACCCCGGTGGGAGGCGAAGCTGAGATCGAAGGCGGTGTGCAGGCGCGCGACGTCTATCTGGTCATGACCTCGACCGGGAACGTCCCCCGGCGCGGGCGCGTGCTGCTCGGGGGGCAGCCGATCCCGGCCAAGTACGCCGGCACTGACGTCGGCCCCGGGGGGTACTTCACCGTCCAGGCACAGCGGCTCTACAACCTGGTCAAGCTTTCGACCGACGCGGACATGCTGATCACCGTGCAGCTGCCGCCCGGCATCAACGCCTACGACTTCACCTTCGGCTGATCCAGCATCGCGGCGGCCAGCAACAGGTCGTCGGGGGAATTGACGTTGAACAGCTCGATCGGATCCTCCACCTCGAGCAGCCGCGGCCCGATCGCCGCCACTGCCTCCTGCACGCGAGCCTCGCCGCTCCGAGCCGCGTCGGCCAGGAGCGCGGCCGCGACGGGCTGGTAGCAGCCGAGCAGCGGCTGCGCCTGGCTGGCGTGGGCGGCCAGCACCGCGGGTGCGCCCGCCGGCGGCTCCTGCGCCAGGCGCCGGATCAGCGACGAGGTCACGAATGGCAGGTCGGCCGGGCAGGTCAGGACCGGCCGACCGCCGGCCAGGCCGAGAGCCTCGACGATCCCGACCAGCGGGTGTCGCGGATCCACCGGCTCGATCCACACCATCACGCCGGGCAGGGAGGGGAGCTCGACGTCGGGCTTGGCGATGACCGCCACGTCGTCCAGGGCGCCCCGCAGCGCAGCCAGCGGATAGGAGATGAGCGGCCGACCGCGCAGCGCCACGGTCAGCTTGGAGCCGCCCATCCGCCGGCCGCGCCCGCCCGCCAGCACCACGCCCACGGGAGCCAGGCATCCCCCGCCGGGATCCTCAGCGGGTGGTCGGTCACGGTGGGATCGTAAAATCATGACTATGGAGGGCTCAACCGAGGTTCGCAGCTGGTTGCGCTGCTATCGCTGCTGGTCGCAGAACCTCGAGGTTCAGGTGCACTATGAGGGCATCCACCGGATCGATCCGGAGAGCGGCGAACGTGCCGAGGTCGTGGACGAGATGCAGGAAGCCGTTGTGCAGTGCCTGGAATGCATGCACGACCAGCCCCACCTGGGGTTCCACAACGGCCGGGTCGAGCCGGTCGAGGATCGCTGGGAGCGGATGATCGCCGGCACGCCATGGGTCGCCTCGTGCACGGTCACCGTCGACGCCGACGACGTCGAGACCTGCTCGGGTCCGGAGGCGGGTGACGCCCTCTCCTATGCCGCCTTCGGCGACCACGGGACCAGAGAGTTCTTCACCCACGTCCGCTTCCACAAGCACGACGACGAGCGGATCGTCGTCCACCTGCTGGTCGAGCTGTACGCCCGTTCGGCCGAGGAGGCGACCGAGGTTCTGGAGGACGCCGCCCGCGGCACGCTCGCCATCACCTCGCTGGCCGAGGAGTCGCGGCCGCCCGCATCCACCGGCCGCGGGTCGCACTAGACGTTCACCCGCTCCCGCGCCGCCTCGGCCACGCGCTCGACGGCGATCACCTGAGCGGCGGACCGCCAGTCGAGCTCACGGCGCTCCGCGGTCCCGATCACCTGGGCGAACGACCCCCGCAACTGGCTGCGCAGGCGGTCCGCGACATCCTGTGGATCCCAGATGAACTTCTGCTGGTCCTGCATCCAGTCGAAGTAGCTCACTGCCACCCCGCCGGAGTCGGCCAGCACGTCGGGCACGACCCGGATTCCGCGCTCGGCCAGAATCGCGTCGGCCTCGATCGACGTCGGGCCGTTGGCCGCTTCCAGGACGATCGCGCACTCGAGGTCGGGCGCGTTGTGCTCGGTGATCTGCTGCTCCAGCGCCGCCGGGATCAGCACGTCGCACGGCGTGGTGAGGATCTCGCTGCGCGACACCGCGTCTGCGTCCGGATAGCCGCGCAGAAACCGATTCTCGGCGACGTGCGCGGCGACGTCCGCCACATCGAGGCCCGCCGGATTGATGATCCCTCCGGTCACATCGGATACGCCGACGATCTGTGCCCCGCGCAGGGCCAGCTCCTGCGCCGCGACCGATCCGACCGCCCCGAACCCCTGGACGACGACCCGTTTGCCTTCGATCGGCTCACGCAGGTACTCGAGCACCGCTTCCAGCGTGTACACCGCCCCGAGGCCGCCGGCTCGGGTTAGCGCCGTCCCGCCGCTGAAGGCGATCGGCTCTCCGGCCATGATCTCCATCACCCAGGCCAGCTCGCGCGCCCCGATTGCCATGTCGGGCGCCGGGACGTCTCGGTCGGTCCCGATGATCGGGCTCATCTCGGCCGCATAGCGCCGAGTCACGCGCTCCAGTTCGTCCTCGGAGAACCGGTGCGGGTCACAGCGAACGCCACCGGCCGCACCGCCGACCGGCAGCCCGAGCAGCGCGCACTTGAACGTCATCCACATGGCGAGCGCGGCGCACTCCCCCAGCGACACGCCGGGCGCAAAGCGGATGCCGCCCTTGGTGGGGCCCATGACCAGCGTGTGCTGGACGCGGTAGCCGGTGAACGAGCGGATCGCTCCGTCGTCCAGGCGGACTGGGAAGTTGACCACGAGCGAGCGGCGCGGCTCGAGCAGCCGGGCCCGCAGCTCGTCCTCCAGCCCGATCAGGTCGGCGGCGCGCTCGAACTGTGCGACGGCCACGCGCCACAGCTCCGAGCACCACTCCGCCCCCGGTCGCGACTCATGTCGCTCTCTGGCGAGCAGCTCGTCCCAGCCGCCGGTACCTCTCCTCTCCACGCCCACGACGCAACCCTACCTCTACGACCAGCAGCGCGAGGGCCACGGGGACCGTGGCCGGCAGCTCGTCGACGACGAGGAACAGCAGATCGAACACGGCCGCGATCGCCAGCGTGAGTGCCGCGGCCGTCAGCTGAACCCGGGGACGCCCCGCGTACACGGCGCCCAGCAGCCCGGCCACGAACAGATCGCCGTAGCCCAGGTTGACCGAGCCGAAGGTCTCCGATTGCAGCTGGGGCAGGCCGGCCCCGGGGGCGGCGGCGACCAGCTGGCCATTCGGTGTCTGGAGCAGGTCGGAGGCCACGAGCCACACGTCGGCGCAGGACATGGCCACGATCCCTGCCTTCAGCCAGCTGCTCGGCGTCACGGCAGCCAGCAGTACGCCCAGGGTCACGCAGCTGAGGGCCGCGAGCAGAGTGGCAGCCGCCTGGCCCGGAAGCGTGCCGGGCGCGCGCCAGGCCAGGACGAACAACCCCGCGGCCAGCACCGCCAGGTATGGCCGCGCGCCTCGAGCGGCCCACCCGAGCGCGAGCGCCGCCAGGATGGGCACGGCCACGAGCGCGAGGTAGGTCAGCCAGCTGGCGCTGCTGGGCGTGTAGCGGATCAGGAAGATCACGCCGACGATCGAAGCCACCGGCACGATCGCCCAGCCGCGCCCCCGGAACCGCCTGATCAGGCGCGCCACCGGCGTGTTGGGGTCGGTCGCCCGCGGCGCAGCCACGACGCCGGCCTGCACAATCAACACGGCGGCGTCAGACGGTAGGAACGGGAGCGTCAGCGGGGCGCCCTCAGCCTCAGCGCCCTCACGGTCGCCAGGCTCAGAGGCCTAGCCTTTGCTCGAGTGTCTTGAGCTGCGAACGCAGCTCGCCGGGCAGCTTGTCGCCGAACTTGGCGTAGTGCTCCTGCATCTGGGGCAGCTGTGCCTTCCAGCCATCGACTTCGACCTCCAGCAGCTCGGCCATCGCGTCGGCGCTGACATCCAGGCCGTCGGTGTCGATCCCGCCCTCACCGATCGGTGGCACCAAGCCGATCTCAGTCTCGACGGCATCGGCCTTGCCCTCGCAACGGCGGAACACCCAGGCCAGGACGCGGGAGTTCTCCCCATAGCCGGGCCAGAGGAATTTGCCGTCCTCGCCCTTGCGGAACCAGTTGACGTAGAAGATCCTCGGCAGCTGGGCACCTTGTCGCTCGCCGATCTTCAACCAGTGGGCAAAGTAATCGGCCACGTGGTACCCGCAGAACGGCAGCATGGCCATCGGGTCGAAGCGCAGCTTGCCGACCGCTCCGGCCTGGGCCGCCGTCGTCTCGCTGGACATGATCGAGCCGAGGAACACGCCGTGGTTCCAGTCCCGTGCCTCGTGCACGAGCGGCACCACCTTCGCGCGGCGGCCGCCGAACAGCATCGCGTCGATCGGGACGCCGGCTGGGTCCTCCCACTCCGGCGCAATGCTTGGGCACTGCGCTGCCGGGGTCGTGAAGCGGGCGTTCGGGTGGGCCGCCGGCGTGTCGGAGTCCGGCGTCCACTCGTTGCCGTGCCAGTCGATCGCGTGGGCCGGCGCCTCGCCGGTCAACCCCTCCCACCAGACGTCGCCGTCGTCGGTACGGGCGCAGTTGGTGAAGATCGAGTTGCTGGTGATCGTGTCGATCGCGTTCGGGTTGGTGCGCGCACCGGTTCCGGGCGCCACGCCGAAGAACCCGTACTCGGGGTTGACGGCGTAGAGCTTGCCGTCGGCGCCGAACTTCATCCACGCGATGTCGTCGCCGATCGTCTCGACCTTCCAGTCCGGCAGCGTGGGAATCAGCATGGCGAGGTTGGTCTTGCCACAGGCGCTCGGGAAGGCCCCCGCGATGTACTTGACCGCGCCTTCAGGCGAGGTCAGCTTGAGGATCAGCATGTGCTCGGCGAGCCATCCCTCGTCGCGGGCCATGACCGAGGCGATGCGCAAGGCGAAGCACTTCTTGCCCAGCAGCGCATTTCCGCCGTAGCCGGACCCGTAGGACCAGATCTCGCGAGTCTCGGGGTAGTGCACGATGTACTTGTTGTCCGCGTTACAGGGCCACGGGACGTCCGGGGGGGCTGGGTCACCGACCAG
>Ga0335074_10011225_pt1 | contig 12521 bp, 10 predicted proteins | sample Lox_Sample_23_FD_206715 | JGI IMG/M metagenome (GOLD analysis project Ga0335074, IMG submission 206715) | Soil microbial communities from Loxahatchee National Wildlife Refuge, Florida, United States - Lox_Sample_2.3 | ecosystem: Environmental > Terrestrial > Soil > Wetlands | place: USA...
CGGCCTGCACCCCACCACGGCCGGCGACGAGTGGATCGCGCGCACGGTGGCCGGGGTCCTGCGTAGCCACGGCATCGCCGCCGCGTCCCGTTCCGGCTCCGGAACGCCGCCCGTTTGCGATTGGGGGATTTCTTCGCGGCGGCTGCGCCCGGCCGCTCTCATCGCCGCCCCCACCCGGCCGCGGCAGGAATCCCGGCGCTAACGGGCAGGCAGCCACAGCCGCAGCAGGGTGCCTCCGCCCGGCGGGACCTCCGCGGTGACGGTGCCGCCGTGCGCCGCGGCGACCTGGCGGACGATGGCCAGCCCCAGCCCGGAGCCTGGCGTGCCACGCGCCGACGGCGCCCGGTAGAACCGCTCGAAGACCTGGGCCTGGTCGGCCGGCGCGATGCCCGGGCCGTGGTCGCGGACGGTGAGCTCGCCGGCCGCGAGCCGCACGTCCACGTGCCCGTCCGGCGGGCCGAACTTCGCCGCGTTGTCCAGCAGGTTCCTGACCGCGCGGCGAAGCTGCTCGGCGCTGCCGGGCACGAGGCACGGGTCCAGCTCGGGCCGGAACCTGGTGCGCGGCCAGTCCCGGCGGGCCGCGTCCAGCTCGGCCGCGACGACCTCGTGCAGCTTGACCTCCTCGAGCGCGCTGGTGCGCTCCTGGTCGCCGGCCAGCTCGGTGAGGTCGGTGACGAGCTGGCCGAGCTCGGCGGCCTGGGCCACGATCCGGCCGAGGATCTGTTTGCGGCCGGCTTCGGGCAGGCCGTCATCGGCGGCCAGCAGCTCGGCATTGATGCGCAGGCTGGTCAGCGGGGTACGCAGCTCGTGGCTGGCGTCGCTGACCAGTTGCCGCTGCGCGGCGTGCGACCGGCGCAGCGCCTCCAGCATCCGGTTGAACGAGGCGGCCAGCCGGCCCAGCTCGTCCGGCCGCCCCGCCGCCACCCGCCCGCGCGGGTACCCGGTCACGGTCACTTCCTCGGCGACCGCGGCCAGCCTGCCCACCGGGGCGAGCCCGGCCCGCGCCACGCCCCAGCCGACCAGCGCCGCCACCACCACCCCGATGGCGCTCAGCAGCGCCAGCGCCGCCCCGATCGTGCCCAGCTCGGCCTCCACGGTGGCGAGCGGCGCGGCGAGCTGCAGCGCCAGGCCGTTGGCCAGCGGCACGGTGAGCACCATGGCCCGCACCCCGCCCACGGTTGCGTCGCTGTAGTACGCGGCGTGGCGCCCGGCGGCGACCGCGACGGCGGTCGCGCCCGCGGGCAGCAGCGCCTGGTCACCGGGGGGCGTCCACGTGCTGCCGCCGGCGGTGACCACCTGCAGGTACGTGCTGGCCGTGCCGAACTGGTCCGACTGCCGCGGCACCCACCCGGCCGGGAGGTGCCCGTGGTAGCGCCGCCAGGCCTGGTGCTCCACGGTGACCGCGCGCCGCTCCAGGGACGTGCTCACCTGGTTCCGCAGGTCGTTGCGGACCACGATGAACGCGACCGCGGCGACCGCCAGCGTGGCCGCGGCGACCGCGCCCGCCGCGACGAGGGTGAACCGGGTCCGCAGCAGGAGCGGCCGGTGCGGCAGCCGCCGCAGCAGCCAGGCGCGCCAGCCCCCGCGCGGGCGTGGCCAGCGCGTCACGGGCCCGCCCGCAGCACGTAGCCGACGCCGCGCACGTTGTGCACCAGCCGCGGCCGGCCGCCCTCCTCCAGCTTGCGGCGCAGGAACCCCACGAAGACCTGCAGCGTGTTGGAGGCGGGCGCTTCGGCGTACCCCCACACCTGGTCCACGATGGCGCCGTAGCTGAGGACCCGCCCGGCGTTGCGCAGCAGCATCTCGAGCAGGTCGAACTCGATCCTGGTCAGCGTGATCACCTGACCGCCGCGGACCGCCCGCCGGGCGGTGACGTCGAGGCTCAGGTCGGCGTAGCCGAGCACGTCGCGGGCGGGCTGGCTGCGCCGCAGCAGCGCCCGGACGCGGGCGAGCAGCTCGGCCAGCGCGAACGGCTTGACCAGGTAGTCGTCCGCGCCCGCGGCCAGCCCGGTCACCCGGTCGTCGACCGTGCCCCGGGCGGTGAGCACCAGGATCGGGGTGGCGTCACCCCGCACGCGCAGCCGACGGCAGGCCTCGAGCCCGTCCAGCATCGGCATGAGCACATCGAGGACGATCAGGTCGGCGGGCGACCGCGACAGCGACGCGAGGGCCTCGGCGCCGTCCGCGGCCGCGGTCACGCCGTATCCCGCGTAGCGCAGCGCGCGCACCAGCGAGTCCCGCACGTCAGGGTCATCGTCCACCACCAGCACCCGGCCGCCCGCGACCTGCGGGGAAGGGGGGGCCTCAGCCACGCCAACGGAGCTCATGACCTTCAGGAAACCCCGCCTCCGGCCGTCAGGACTGCAGCCTCGCTGAGAGGTTCCTGGAAGTTCCCGCAGGTCGGGCCGAATTTAAGCCGTCTTTCACAATGCCGCAGCACGCTCTGCGGCATGACAGCAACCGGCCCTCTCGGGCCCGGCCGAGGGCATGAGCTGGAACCCGGTGGCCAGCGGCGCCATCGTGCGGCTCGTCGTGCCCGCCGGGCCAGCTCACGAACCTGCAAGGAGGTAACACAGATGAACCCGACAGCACTGCACCTGCCGCGCCGGGCGCGCAAGCCCCGCGGCACCGGGATCACCATGGTCATCGACGGCGGCATGCCGCTGGCCCAGTTCGCCGACACGGCCGAGTTCGCGGCGGAGTACATCGACTTCGTCAAGTTCGGCTGGGGCACCGCGATCGTGACCGGCACCCTGCGCGAGAAGATCGGCATCCTGAACGACGCCGGGATCGGCTACTACTTCGGCGGGACGCTCTTCGAGAAATACGTGCTGCAGGGCCTGTTCGACGACTACCGGCAGTTCTGCGAGGAGCATGGCTGCCGCCACGTGGAGGTGTCGAACGGCACGATCCCGATGTCCAACACGGAAAAGGCGAGCTACATCCGGAAGCTCACCGGCGACTTCACCGTCGTATCCGAGGTGGGATTCAAGGACCCCGTCCGCTCCGAGCAGCTGCCGCCCAGCATGTGGGTCGAGTACGTCCGCGAGGACCTCGAAGCCGGGGCGTCGATGGTCACCCTGGAGGCCAGGGAGAGCGGGAGGTCCGGCATCTGCCGGCCGGACGGGGCGCTCCGGTTCGGCCTGATCGAGGACGTGCTGGCCTCGGGGATCGGCCCGGAAAGCCTGCTCTTCGAGGCACCCACCACGTCTCTGCAGACGTACTTCATCACCAGGATCGGGCCGGACGTGAACCTCGGCAACGTCCCGGCGCAGGGCGTCATCGGGCTCGAGACGCTCCGCCTCGGGCTGCGGGCCGACACGCTGACCGCGTTCGAGTGAGGGAACCGATGCGGACCAGCCACGACGTTTTCCACCTGGCCATTCCCGTTCACGACCTGGATGCGGCCCAGCACTTCTACGTGACCCTGCTCGGCTGCAAGCTCGCCCGCCGTTACCCGGACCGGATAACGCTGGACTTCTTCGGTGACCAGCTGGTCTGCCACCTCACCGAGGACCGGCCATCGGACCTCAGACCGCCGAGTCTCTACCCGCGGCACTTCGGCGTCACGTTCAGGGAAATGGCGGATTTCCAGGCCCTGCGTGAATGCGCGGTGCTCCGCAAGATCCCGTTCTACGCCGACGTCTCGACCCGGTTCGAGGGCACGGCGGAGGAGCACCGCACGTTCGTGCTGCTCGACCCGTCCGGCAACCTGCTGGAGTTCAAGCACTACCGCGATCCGCGGATGATGTACTGATGGCGCGCCGCCGGCTCGACCAGGTTGACGCCATGCGCCCGATCAAGCAGGCGGGCGTCGTCAGCACACACGCGATCCTGTATTTCGCGCCCGCGGCGGCGGTGGGCAGCGTGGGCCCGGGCGCGGCGCTGTTGCTGCTGCACGTATCACGCGAAGGCTTCTTCTTCATCTCGGCGTGCATGCTGACCTACGCCTATGCCGGCATGCGCGTGGGGGGGCTGCGCCGCTTCTACCGGCGCCGGTTCGTCTCGGTCGGGATTCCCTACCTGTGCTGGACGGTCATCTACTTCCTCTTCCTGCTGCCGACATCGCACTACGCCAGCGTGGCCGTGGCGCTCGAGCGTCTCGGCGAGACGGCGGAAACCGGGTACTACCAGCTGTACTTCCTGGTCGTGATCATGGAGTTCTACCTCGTATTCCCGCTGGTGCTGATGTTGCTGCGGCGGACCAGGGGACATCACGGCCTGGTCATCGCCGCCGCCGTGGCGGCCCAGGTGACGATCAGCATCCTGATCCACTGGCACCTCCTCCCGGCACTGATGCGCGACTATCAGCAGGAGGACGCCCTCAGCTACCTGCTCTACCTGATCGGCGGCGGTGTCGTCGCCTTCCACCTGGAGGAGGTGCACGCGTGGGTGTGCGGGCACGCCCGGCTGATCGTCGCGCTGACGGTGGCCGCTGCGCTCGCCGCGGAGGGCATCTACTTCCTGGCGCAGGACGGAGTGACCACCGTGCTGGGATCGGGAAGTGACCCGTACCAGCCCAGCGTCATCGCGTTCAACGTCGGCGCGATCACCTGCGGGTACCTGGCCGGCGTCGCCCTGGTGCGGCCCGGGCGGTCACCGCGGACGAAGGCCATGGTGCACACGGGCTCGGACGACGCCTACGGCATCTACCTGTCCCAGATGCTGTTCATCACCGCGCTGAGCTGGCTCGGCTGGAAGCAGCTCAACTCGGTAATGCCCTGGCCGGTGCTCTGCCTGCTGACGGTGGCGATCGTCTTCGCCTGCTGCATCGCGCTGACCGGCCTGCTCGCCCGGACGCCGCTGGCGGTGCCGCTCACCGGGCGCACGCAGCAGCCATGGTCCACCCTGCTGCCGGAGCGGTGGCGGCCGCGGCGCGAGGCCGCCGGGCAGGCCTCCCCGGCGCTGGCGCTTCCCGCACCAGAGCCTGGCAGCCCGGATCTCCCTGACACGGAACCCGCCGAGCCGACGCGTGCGGCCGACCCGGAGTCCGCCACGCTGGTGGGCTCGACAAGCGACCAGAACGGGCCGTGACCCGCCACGCTGACGGGCACGACGACCAGAACGGACCGTGACCTTGATCAAAGAACGGATCGACGAAGCTGCGGCCAGCCGGGGCGGCGCCGCGTACCTCGAGGATGCCGCCGGAACCCGGACGCTGACCTACGCCGGGCTGCAGCGCTCCACCCGAGCCTGGGCGGACCGGCTGGACAGCGCCGGGGTGCCGCCCGGGTCGGCCGTGGCCGTCCGCACGCCGGATCCGCTCGGGTATGCCGCCGCGCTGGTCAGCGTCCTCGGAGCAGGCCGGGTGGCGGTACCGCTGGATCCCGGTGCTCCCGCCGCCGAGCTGGCCCGGGTGCTCGCGGTCGCCCGGCCGGCGGCGGCCGTCTGCGACTCCGGCCGTGACCTTCCGCCGGGCCTGGCCATACTCGGGCCGCCCGACGACGCAGGCGAGGACGCCGCCATCGGGCGGGCGGCGGTCCCGCCCGCCGCACCACCCACCGGGGGGATCTTCCTCTGCACCAGCGGGACCACCGGCGCGCCCAAGGGCATCCTGCTCCGCGAGGAACAGCTGTGCCACGTCTCCGCCCGCGTGGCCGGTCACCATCGGCTGATCCCCGCCGACCGCGGCTACTGCTGCCTGCCGCTGTTCCACGTCAACGCCGAGGTGGTCGGGCTGCTGGCGACGCTCGCCGCAGGCGCATGCCTGGTGCTGGACCGCAAGTTCAGCCGCCGGGGATTCTGGGCCCTGATCGGGGAACAGCGGATCACCTGGATCAACGCGGTGCCGGCGATCATCACCGTGCTGGCCATGGACCCTCCGGCGGCGCGGCCACCCGGGCGCGTCCGCTTCGTCCGTTCGGCCTCAGCCCCGCTGCCGCCGCCGGTGCTGCGGCGATTCGAGGACGCGTTCGGCGTCCCCATCCTCGAGACCTACGGCATGACCGAGGCGGCCAGCATGATCACCGCCAACCCGCTGGACGGGCCGCGCAAGCCCGGCTCGGTCGGCCTGCCGGTCGGCACCGAGGTCCGGATCGCTCCGCTGGCCACCGCCCCGCCGCCCACGCCCGGCCAGGCATCCGCGGTGGGCCGCGTGCAGATCCGCGGACGCGGCGTCATCACCGAGTACGCGGACGGGCGCCGGGCCGGCACCATCGACCCCGAGGGCTGGCTCGACACCGGGGACCTGGGCCGCCTGGACAAGGACGGATACCTGTTCCTGGCGGGACGGTCCGACGACGTGATCAACCGGGGCGGCGAAAAGATCTACCCAAGGGAAATCGAGGACTTCCTGCTCACCCAGCCCGGCGTCCGGTCTGCCGCGGTGGTCGCGGCCCACGACGACGTGCTCGGGCAGCGCCCGGTCGCCTACGTTGTTCCTGCCCGGCCGTGGCGACCGCGCGCGATGGAGGAGTCGTTGCGCGAGGCATGCGAAGCGGCATTGCCCCGCCCCAAGCGGCCAGCCGCGTTCCGCCTGGTCCATGAGCTGCCGCTGGGACCCACCGGCAAGGTCGTGCGACGCCGCCTCCGGGAGCTGGCCGCGGCGCCCGGGTGACGGCCGGAGAACAGCGTGCCGATGACGCCGCAGCCAGCCGCGCGGCCTGCGCCGATCAGGCCGGCATGTACCTCTCGAACCAGGTCACAAGGCGTGTCAGGTAGTCGGTGAGGGCCGGGAACTGGCGGACCCCGTGTCCCTCGCCCGGGTAGATCACCAGTTCTGAGTCGACGCCGTGGCCGATCAGTGCCTGGTAGAACTCCCGGGCCTGGCCCGCCGGCGTGCACCGGTCCTTCGCGCCGGCCGTGAGCAGGGTCGGCGTCGTGGTCTTGCTGGCGTGCAGGACCGGGCTGCGCGTGTGCACCTGGTTGCCGGCTTGCTGGGGATCGGCGTCGTCCAGGAACCACAGCCCCCAGCGCGGGATGTTGGTCGTGAAAGTGAAGCTGTACCACTCCGTCACCGGCGAGCCGGCCACGGCCGCCTTGAACCTCTGGTCCTGGGTCACCAGCCAGGCCGACATGAACCCGCCGTAGCTGACGCCCATCGTGCCGATCCGCTCCGGGTCGGCGATCCCGCGCTCGATCATCGCGTCGATTCCGGACAGGTAGTCGTGCGTGTCCGCGCCGCCCATGTCGCCAACGACCGCCGCGGCGAACTCCTGGCCTCTCCCGGAGCTGCCGCGCGGGTTCGGGAGCAGGACGGCGTATCCGCGCGAGACCAGGAGGGGTACTTCGTGGTGACCCATCATCCAGCTCCGTTGATAGGCCCCGATCGGCCCGCCATGGACGTTCAGCACCATCGGGAACGGCCCGGCCCCGGCGGGCGTGCACAGGATTCCTTCGATCGGCGTCCCGTCCGGTGCGCTCCAGGTGACGTTCGCCGCCGAGCCCGCGACCGAGCGGATGTACTCGGTCCCGGCGTTGGCCAGCGAGGCCAGCACCTGGTCGGTGCCCACCTGATCGACAGCGCTGCCAACGGCCGCGATCTGCTGCGGAACGTCGTAGTCGTCCCGGATCACAACGACCCCGCCGTCGGAAGTGAAGACGCCGGCCGGGTAGAACCAGCTCGCCCACGACTGCCCGGACGAGACCAGATCCTTGCCGGTGATCGCCTCCGGCAGGGGCCCCGGCCCGGCGTCCGCGATCCCCGCGACGCTGTCCAGATGGCGCTGGCCGAAGTAGCCGATCCGCGTGCCGTCGATCCACTGCACCGCGGTGACATCCGTCCCGGCGGTGTCCACGGCGCACCTCGTGCCGGCGACCAGGTCCAGCAGGATCAGGTCACCCGCCACGATCCACCGGTCGCTGCACGCGGCCTCCACCACGGCGGCCCTGCTGCCATCGGGCGTCCCGGCCGGCAGCCCCAGCTGGACGTCGCTGCGCAGCAGCTCGGTCACATCTCCCGTCGCCATGTCGAGCCGGCTCAGCGCCGCGGAATACCAGTCATCCTCGCCGGGCTGCCCGCTCGTGATGGCCAGGACATGACCGGGGCCCGACCACGCCGCCTCCCAGACGTTCAGCCCCTCGCGAGAGACCTTGGCGAGCTCGCCGGAGGCGGGAGTGTAGAGCCACAGGCTGCGCCAGGCATCCTCCGGCGTCCCCGACTCGACCTCCGGGTACCAGGACGGCAGCACGGACTCGCTCGAGCCAGCCGTTCCCGATCCCTGCGCGTCGGCCATCTCGGCTCCGAGCCCGGCGACCCCCAGCAGGATCCGGGTGCCGTCCGGTGACCACGCGAGAAATTCGATCGTGCCGGGAACGGCCGGCGCCGGCCGGGCCTCGCCAAGCTGGCCGTCGTCCAGCAGGTAGAGCTGGAACACGTCGGGCTTGGCCCGGTCGGACAGGAAGGCCAGGCACGACCCGTCCGGAGCGAGCCGGCCTGCCTTGGCCGACCCGCCGCCGGAGGTCAGCGCGCACAGTTCCCCGTCCCTCACCTCGTACAGGGCCGTGCGCGGCAGCCCTTCAAGTTCGTCATAGACCGACCCGGTCACCACGACGCGGCGGGCGTCAGCCGTCATGACGAGGTCGGTGACACGATGCGGCTTACCGAACGCCGGCTCGTGCAGCCGCCGCAGATACTCGGCGACCGCGGCATATTCAGCCGATTCCCGCAGGTCTTTGCGCATAGTCCGGGATGATCTCATGTCTCACGCAGACGGCGCTATCGCGGTCACATCCGCCCACGGTGGTCACTGCCGGCTACTCCCCGCGTGGTACACGGGAAGCCGGCGGCATCCCGGCTGACCAGGCAGAAGTCACGTCCTGGGCACGACGACGGCGAGCCGCCCGCGCAGCAGCATCGCAGGTATGGAAACAGCATCCTCCGCAATCATCCAGGCACCTCCCGACCGCCGCCGGTGGCTGATCCTGGGCACCGTCGGCCTCGCCCAGCTCATGGTCGTGCTGGACACCGCGATCGTGAACATCGCGCTGCCGTCCGCGCAGCGGTCGCTGGGCTTCACCACCGTGGACCGGCAGTGGGTGGTCACCGCCTACGCGCTGGCGTTCGGCAGCCTGCTGCTGCTCGGCGGGCGGCTCGGCGACCTGATCGGGCGCAAGACCACGTTCGTGGCGGGCGCGCTCGGCTTCGCCGCCGCGTCGGCCGTCGGCGGCGCGGCCACGAACTTCGGCATGCTGGTCGCCGCGCGTGCCACCCAGGGCGCGTTCGGCGCGCTTCTCGCTCCGGCGGCGCTGTCGATTCTGTCCACGACGTTCAGCGATCCGAAGGAACGCGGGAAGGCGTTCGGGGTCTACGGCGCGATCGTGGGCGCGGGCGGCGCGATCGGCCTGCTGCTCGGCGGCATCCTGACCGAGTACCTGTCCTGGCGCTGGTGCCTGTACGTGAACCTGTTCTTCGCCGGGTTCGCGGCGGCGGGAGGGGTGCTGCTGCTCAGGCACCAGCGCGCCGGCACCAGGCCGCGGCTGGACCTGCCCGGCGCCGCGCTCGTCTCGGCGGCGATGTTCTGCCTGGTCTACGGGTTCTCCAACGCCGCGAACCACAGCTGGGGCACGCCGTCGACGTACGGCTTCCTGGCCGCCGGCGCGGCGCTGCTGGCCGGGTTCGCGTTCTGGCAGGCCCGCGCGGCCAGCCCGCTGCTGCCACCCCGGGTGGTGCTCGACCGCAACCGCGGCGGCGCATACCTGGCGGTGCTCATCGCGGGCGTCGGCATGTTCGGCACCTCCCTGCTCAACACGATCTTCGCCAGCGCGGTGGCGCGCTACCTGGCCAGCCACCTGAGCCCGGGCACCCTGATCCATGGGCGCCCGGCGCCGGCGCTGACCGAGCTGTCGCTGATCCACGGCTACACGACCGGATTCTGGGTCGCGGCGGCGATCTTCGGCGCCGGCGCGGTGATCTGCGGCACGCTGCTGCGTTCCGGCCCGCTCCACGGTTCCGTGCCTGCGGCCATTCCCGCTACGCGACGCGTTCAGGCTGGTCAGCGCGCTGTCGGCCGGTCCAGGTAAAGACGATCGCGGTGACCACCGCGATGGCCGCCCCGGCCAGGTAGAGCTGCTGGTAGCTGAAGAAGCGGATGGCCAGGGCGCCCAGCGCCTGGAGCGGAGCCTGCGGGCCGAAGAAGACGAGGGTGACCGCGGCGGACACCCGGCCCTGCCGTTCCGGCGGCGTGCAGCGCTGCGCGAGGCTCAGCAAGGCAAGGAACAGCCAGGGCAGCGCGAACCCGAGCACGACCGAGCCGGCCACCGCGAGCGGGAGCCAGCCGACGGCGCGCATGGCGTTGCCGAGGGCGAAGTTCACCATTCCGAGGACGGCCAGCCACCGTTCACCCGCGGACCGCAGCAGCCGCCCGCTGACCATGCTGGCGGCGATCGAGCCCGCACCGAGCGCGGCGCTGAATACCCCGAGGAAACTGGGAGGCTCATGGAGGCCCTGGACGAGGCTGTACTGGGCGGCGACCAGCACAGCGGAGAAGCTCATGGGCACCGACGCCGCTACGAGCAGCCGGCGCAGGTCCGGTGTGCGGTGGATGTGCCCGAATCCGGCCAGCAGGTCCGCGCGCCAGCGCCGCGGCTGGGGCACCGGCCTGGGTTCCCGCAGGCGGAGCCGGGCGAGCATCAGCGCCGCGACCAGGAACGTGATCGCGTCGAAGACGCTCACAATGCCCCCGCCGACCAGGGCGAACAGGCCCGCGCCGAAAAGCGGCGACACGAGCCGGCCGGCCTCCTGGAACCCCAGGCTCCACCCGTTGAGTTCCTGCCGCCTTTCCCGGGACAGCATCACGGCGAACAGCGCGCTTTCGGCCGGGCCCGAGAGCGTCAGGTAGATGCCGTACCAGGTCATCACCGCGAAGATGATCCAGGCCGATCCCAGTCCGCTGACCGCCAGCAGCGGCAGGACCAGCGCGGCGGCGACCACGTTGAGCGACACAAGAAACCGGCGGCGGCGCACCCGGTCGGCCACAACACCGGCCAGCGGCCCTGCCAGCGAGGGGGCGTAGACGCACACGGACACCAGGGCGGCCTCGCTGCTGCTCCCGGTGAGCGACTTCACCCAGATGCCCGCGGCCAGGGAGAGGGCGTTGCTGCCGATCACCGACACGGCCAGGCCCGTCAGGTACAGCCGGCCATTACGGCGCTCCGCACCGGCGAGGTCCTCGCCGCCGGGAGAGCTTATCGCGCCGTCCGGGTACCCGGATTTAAATTTACTGCGGTAATTAATTAACCGGATTTCTCGGCTCGCCATGGCACGAGTTTGTCAGTTAATAATTCCTGTCGCAAATTTGAATTTACCGCAGTAAATGGATTACTGCCCGCGCCAGAATTCGGTGAGCGGCTCGGCAATGATTCTGCCTTGGCCGTAACCGGCCCGGGCGGCCGGCGGGCGCGTTGACGGATCCATCAGATTGACGCCGAATGCATTGCGGGAGTCGCGATCCGGGAAGATGGTTTCGACCCTGCTGCCGTGTTCGCGCAGTTCGCCAGCCTGCGCTGCGAGATCCATGCCCCACTCCGCCGGCGTCCGTGATCTGCCGCCGAGTGGTGACAGCACCAGCACCCGCCCGTATCCGGCTGCCAGATCGGCATTCTCGTTGCGTCGGTAGCCGCCGTCGATGTACCGGCTGCCGCCGATGCCGTGGGGAGGGACGCCGAAGCCATTGGCGCAGCTGGCGGCGACGGCGTCCGCCAGGTCAACTCCGCTGTGGCGGTCGAATACGACCGGTTCACCGGTACGGGCATCGACGGCCACGATCAGCACCGTTCGTTCCGGCCAGCGCTGACTGGGCAGCCGGGCGGCGACGATGGCGCGCCATCGCGTTTGCGCCGAGCCGTCGGACGCCGCATCCATTTCGAGCGCCGCCGCACCCATTCTGCGGCGCATGTCGGCCGCATCCTCAGCGGCGGCGATGATTCCGCTCGTTCTCTCCATGTGGTCCGCCGCCGGCCCAATGGGAATGCGCCCGCCGCCGGACCCGGCCGGACCGGTCCGTGACCGGGACTCAGCGGAGAGGATGCCGGCAAGCAGTTCGGCGGGGTTCGCGCTCGTGATCTGGGCCGCGGCCGTCGATCCGGCCGACGTCCCGACGATCAGATCGGCCTCGGTCACGTCGAGCCCGGCATCGGACAGGCCGGCGATCACGCCGATCAGCCACGCGTTGCCCGCCGATCCTCCGCCACCGAGGACCAACGCTCGCCCGCCCGGGGTGACGTGCGGAACGGAGGAAGGTGTTGTGTTCATGGGAGTCGCCTTTCGCGAAGTGCCTGTCGGGCGCTCCCGGTGGCGACTACCTCAGCCGCGCGATCGTGGACTGCAGGGGAGCACCCACTGCGGATACTGCGTTCATGGGGTCTCACCTCCTGCCGTTGGATCACGATCGCCGGAACGCTAACACGCCGGCGACGCCCGCCGCTACGTCAGGGCTGGGTGCCGAGCGTGACCGTTGCCGGCCGGGCTGCCGGCCGCGGCCCCGGCGACGAACAATCCCCGCGGAACGCCAGCCTGCGAGGCGGACTCCGCCGAGATCGGCGCGGTCTGCGGGCCGAAACAGGCGTGGGTCGCCCGGCCGGTC
>Ga0335074_10011226_pt1 | contig 12519 bp, 11 predicted proteins | sample Lox_Sample_23_FD_206715 | JGI IMG/M metagenome (GOLD analysis project Ga0335074, IMG submission 206715) | Soil microbial communities from Loxahatchee National Wildlife Refuge, Florida, United States - Lox_Sample_2.3 | ecosystem: Environmental > Terrestrial > Soil > Wetlands | place: USA...
GTACGGGTCAGCGCAGTCAACCGTGATGGTCCGGATATCAAAAATGAGGCACCGCCTTAGGTAGCCCGCTGACCGAGCAGAGTGACGCCGACCGACTTATCTTCCCGCACCAGCAGTGAGTTCTGCAGGTTGGCGAACCTTGCTACGCTAGATCGCCTGGTGTGATCCTCGGGAGGCGTGATGCGGCTCGGTCGCTTCGTCCTCCGTTTTCCGCGGGCTTCCCGCCGCCGTGCCCGCCGGGTCAGGCGAGACGACGCTCGGGATGGCGTCGACCGGGCCGAGGGTCAGCAGCACCACGACTGGTACACGGACCTGACGCGCCAGCCCAGGCCTGGCCAAGGTAAGCCCTGGTAGCTGTCTGTCTGCTGATCACGGACAGCTCGTCGCTGTTGGAGTGTCCGGATCGCGCAAGCGGTACATCCTTCGCCTTGGTCGTCAGCACCCGGCCGGCGGAGCTGAGCCTGATCATCAGCATGCGGCCGGCCTCCGATTGCCCAGCAGCCGGTCCGTGACGGGTAGCTGATCGTCACAATCAGGCCATCCGACAGGATGCGCCGGTGTCCCGGCCTGCCGTTCACGATCTCCCCCTGGCACGGCGAGCAGGCCGATCAGGCGATGTCGCATAGGTCCGCCGCTAGGACCGGGGCGACCTGGCATGATGCCAGCACGACCAGAGAAGGGGAACAGCTGTTGAGCGACCTGTTCAGCGTGACCGGGAAGACTGCCATCGTGACCGGCGGATCGCGCGGGATCGGGGCCATGATCGCCGCCGGGCTGGTCAAGGCCGGGTGCCGCGTCTACATCACCGCGCGGAAGAAGGAAGCCTGCGATGCGGCCGCCGCTGAGCTGTCGGCGTTCGGCGAGTGCGTGTCCGTGCCGCTAGACCTGGCCGCGCCGGGCTCGACGGACGCGCTCGTCGCCTTCGTCGGCGAGCGCGAGGACCGGCTGGACATCCTGGTCAACAACGCCGGCGCGACCTGGGGCGCGCCGCTGGCCGAGTATCCGCTGAGCGCCTTCGACAAGCTGTGGAACGTTAACGTCAAGGCGCTGTTCGACCTCACCGTCAAGAGTCTTCCGCTGCTGCGCGCCGCAGCCAGTCCTGAGGACCCGGCACGGGTGATCAACATAGGCTCGATCGACGGCCTGGGCATTCCCGCGATGGAGACCTACGCCTACAGCACGACCAAAGCGGGCGTGCACATGCTGACGCGGCACCTGGCGAGCACGCTGGCGCCCGAGTCGATCACCGTGAATGCGATCGCGCCGGGCCCGTTCGATAGCAAGATGATGGCGTTCGCGCTGGATGACCCGCAGAGCCGGGCGGCGATCGCGGCCAGCGTGCCGCTCAGCCGGATTGGCGAGCCGGACGACATGGCCGGTGCGGTCATCTTCCTCTCATCGAGGGCCGGCCGGTATCTAACCGGAGCAGTGATCCCGGTGGACGGCGGCCTGTCGACGATCCGCCGTTGACTCAGGCAAGCCCAAGCCGCTGACGATCGCCCTCGCGACCGGCGACGGGTCAGACGCATCGAGCCGGAAGCCGTCCGCCGCGTGCACCATGGGCTGCGCCAGCATTCGCGGCCCGGCACCGCGGTGCGGCCAGGTGGCGGTGTGCACGATGAACGGGTGGCACAGGAACACGTCACCCGCCCGCCCGGTGGCGTGCGCGACCGGGCGGCAGAGCACCGAAGGCCGCCAGAACTCGCCGTCTGAGTTCGTACCGGCCTCTCCGTACGGGGCCAGGAACTCCGGCACGTAGCGGTGTCAGCCGCAGATAAGCCGGGTCGGCGCGGCCGGGAACCGCACCATCAGCGCTCGCCCGACATCGACCCGCCGCCAGCGACCGGGGCCGATGAGCGCGTCGTACGCCTCGCGGAGCGCGGGCGCCAGGCCAGCCTTGGCGAACGGCTCTCCGTCCAGCCCGTCAATCTCTGCCAGCACCGGCCAGCTATGGGGATCGTCCGGCAGTACTCCGCGCAACGCCAGCTCTCGCCAGATGAGTGACCGGCACTCCGCCACCGTGGCTTCATCAACCGCACCGCGCACAACGAGGTACCCGTCTGCACTGAACTTGTCGATATCCACGAGCTCAGTCAAGCAACCTTCGCCGGGAGGTCCTCGTATTTCCTGATGACAGAACGGAGGGCACTGATGCGAGACGAGGACCAGCGCGCTCTGGAGCAGTTTGTGGCCGAGCGCGGTGATCGGCTGCTGCGCACCGCTGCCCTGCTGGCCGGGAGCCGTGATGCGGGCGAGGATCTGCTGCAATCCGCGCTCGAGCGGCTGCTGCGGAACCGGCGCCGGATCGACGGTGACCCGGAGGCCTACGTCCGCCGCACCCTCTACAACCTCGCCGTCGACGGCTGGCGCCGTCAGCGGCTGTGGCAGCGCAAGGCTGTTCTCACTGATCCCGGCCCGCCTGCGGACCTCACATCCGCCGTGGACCTGCGCGACGCGGTCATCCGGATGCTGGCTCAGGTTCCGCCGCGCCAGCGGGCAATCCTGGTCCTGCGCTACTTCGAGGAGCTCAGCGAAGCCGAGACTGCTCAGGCCCTCGGATGCTCGGTAGGCGCGGTGAAGTCGGCTACCTCCCGCGGTCTGGCCCGGCTACGCGAATCGACTGCTTCTGGCAACAAGCTCGAAGCCCACGCACTCAAGGAGTAACCCATGCTGTCAGACATCGAAGAACTGGTGCGCGAGGGAATGCGCGAGTTCGCCGCGACCGTGCGCGTCTCGCCGGACCTGGCCGCCAGGACCTACCAGCAGCACAAGCGGCGGCGGCTTGCGGCTTACGCCGCCGCTGCCGGAGCCGTCGGTGCTGCAGGAGCGACAGCTGTTGCCGTGGGCGTGGCGATGTCCGCCAGCCCGGTCAGCGTGGCCGTGCCTCCTAGCCACCCGACCGCTAGTCACTCGGCCAGGAGTCCCCGCGTCCAGCTCGCGGCATGGACCGTCACCCGGCAGGCCAACGGCACTATCAAGATCACCTTCCGTGAAGCGGCGGACGCGGGCGGACTGCAGCGCACGCTGCGCGCCGACGGCGTCCCGGCCAGCGTCTCCCGCGGCCGGCCGAACCGCGCGTGCCGGCCCTACCAGCCCGCTCGCAGCAGCCAGGCCTTCTGGCCCTTCGGCTCGCGCCCGGGCCCACTCGGCGGACAAGGCTCTGCGCGCAACCCGAAGGGGTCCTATAACTCTCCGTACGCCCTAGTCATCGACCCGTCCGCGGTGCCGCCCGAGGCCGGGATGCAGATCCTGCTCTCCGGACGGCCGGGAGCAGGAGACAGGTTCTCTCTGGCCATCCGCCTGGTGCAGGCCAGCCCGCAGTGCACCGGTAGCTAGCCCTAGCCCGCAGCCAGCACAGCACCGATCCGGCGAAGCTGTGCCGTTGCGCCACCCAGCGCAAACTCGTTGAATTTCGCCGCCGCGTAGTACTGGTGGACGTCGCCCTCCATATCGATCCCCACACCGCCGTGCACGTGGACGGCGGTGTGAGCGATCCGGTGCCCTCCCTCGGCGGCCCAGAACTTCGCGGTCGCGACCTCGGTCTCGGCCGGCAGGCCCTCGGCCAGCCGCCACGCGGCCTGCCAGAGGGTCAGCCGGATGGCCTCGACGTCGATGTAGCTGTCGGCGAGACGCTGCGACACCGCCTGGAAGCTGCCGATCGGCTTGCCGAACTGCTCGCGGGTGCGGGCGTAAGCGGCGGTCAGCTCCAGCGCTCGCTCGGTGACGCCGAGTTGCAGGGCGCAGAATCCGATCGTCGCGCGGGCCAGCAGCCAGTCGGCGGTCTCTGGTCCGGCCGCGATGCTGCCGATGAGCCGGTCGGCCGGCACGACTACGCCGGCCAGATCGACAACTGCGGTGTCGCCGCCGCCGGTGACCTGCTGCGGCCGCACGGTGACGTTCCCCGGCTCGACCAGGAACAACGCGGTGCCACCCGGCGCCACGGCGGACACCAGGAGCATGTCGGCGACGGCGCCGGCAGGCACCGCGGTCTTGGTGCCGGCAAGCTGCCAGCCGTCGGACACCTCGCGGGCGGTGGCGGGGTCGGCGATCTCCTCGTCCGCCAGCGCGGCGGCGATGACGATGTCGCCCCGGCCGGCCTGCTCGGCCAGCTGCCGCTGGCCGGGGCTGCCGTACCGCGCCAGCGCGGACGCGCCGAGCACGATTGACGGCAGGTACGGCACCTGCGACACGGCACGGCCGATCTCGATCAGGACGCTGCACTGCTCGAGCAGCCCGAGGCCGTCCCCGCCGGCGGACTCCGGCAGCGCAGCGGCGAGTACGCCGGCCTTGGCGAGCTCAGCCCACGCGTCGCGGCCCGCTGAGACGTGATCGGTGAGGATCTCGCGCGTCAGAGCCCCGAGTTCGGCCTGCCCTGCCGTCGGAGTGAAGTCCATGGTTCCCGGTGCCTATCTGCTTATCTGCGGCTGAGTGGCAGGCCAAGGGCGACGGCGCCGATGATGTCCCGCTGGACCTCATTGGTGCCGCCGCCGAAGGTGAGGATGAGCGCCGATCGCTGCATCCGCTCGATCCGGCCCGCGAGCACCGCGCCGGGCGAGCCGGTCCTTACCTGCGCGCCGGCGCCGAGCACCTCGAGCAGCAGGCGGCAGGCTTCGATCGTCAGCTCGGTGCCGTACACCTTCGTCGCGGAGGCGGCCGCCGGGCCGGGCGAGCCCGCTGTGCTCGCAACCCGCCAGTTGATCAGCTTGAGAACCTCCGCCTTGGCGTGCACGCGGGCGAGGCTGAGCTGGACCCATTCTGAGTCGATCAAGCGCCGCCCGTCGGCGAGCTTCACCGACCTGGCCCATTCCGTTACCTCGGCGAGGGCCGACAGGACCGGAGCCGCGGAGGTCAGCGCAACCCGCTCGTGGTTGAGCTGGTTGGTGATCAGCGGCCAGCCCTTGTTTTCCTCCCCGACCAGGTTCGCTGCCGGCACCCGGACATCGGAGTAATACGTGGCGCTCGTCGTCACGCCGGCCAGCGTCCGGACCGGCGTCCAGGAGAACCCATCCGCGTCGGTCGGCACAATGATGATCGACAGCCCCTTATGCCGCAGAGCCTCGGGGTCGGTCCGGCAGGCGAGCCAGACGTAGTCGGCGTACTGGATCAGGCTGGTCCACATCTTCTGGCCGCTGATCACGTAGCTATCGCCGTCCCGCACCGCACGCGTGCGCAGCGAGGCCAGGTCGGTGCCCGCGCCTGGTTCGGAGTATCCGATTGAGAAGTGCAGTTCGCCTGCGGCGATCCTGGGCAGGAACCGCTGCTTCTGCTCGGGCGTCCCGAAGCGCATGATCGTCGGTCCGACCGTATTGATGGTCAGGAACGGGATCGGCACGCCGGCGATCGAGGCCTCATCGGTGAAGATCAGCTGGTCCAGGACCGAGCCGTCCTGGCCGCCGTACTCAGCGGGCCAGCCAAGCACGAGCCATCCATCCTGGCCTAGCTGGCGCACCACCTGCTTGTACGCCGAGCCGTCACCGTACTCCCCGTCTGAGCCAGCCAGTGCTGCACGAAGCTCGGGCGTCATCAGCGCGGCGAAGTAGTCGCGCAGGCGCTGGCGAAGCCGCTCCTGCTCAGGCGTGTAGCTGATGTCCATCCGGCCTCGCTGTCGTGCTGCGCTCGAGTAGAACGTGTTCTACCTGAGTCTAGACTCTGGCTAACGCCGGAACGTGCGCGCCGAGGCGATGTCGTTCAGCGCGTCCCCGATGTACCGGAACGCGATCACCGTGACGACCAGAACGATCAACGCCGGGTAGACCTCCCACGGGTAGCTGTCGAACAGGTCGTTCACCCCGTTCGTGAGCATCGTGCCCCAGTCCGCGAACGGCGGCGGCGGGCCGAGACCGAGGAAGCTCAGCGCAGATAGCGCGTAGATGGAGTCAGCCACCGCGAACGTGGTGGTGACGATGAAGATATTGAAGGTGTTCGGCACCATGTGCCGGATCAGGATGCGCCAGCGGGTCGAGCCCATCGCCGTTGACGCGTGCACGAACTCGCGCTCTTTCAGCGCCAGCACCTGGGCGCGGACCAGCCGGCATACATACGGCCAGGACAGCAGCGCCAGGATCGCGATGATCGACACCAGGTTGAGCGTGAACATGCTGGCGCAGATCAGCAGCAAGATGAACGTCGGCACCGCGAGAAGCGTGTCGACGATGCGCATCAGGAACGCATCGACAAGGCCGCCGATCATGCCGGAGATGGCCCCGTACAAGGCGCCGATCACCGTGCTGCTGATCGCCACGGCGAAGCCAAGTTCGAGTGACGACTGGCCGCCGACCATCAGGCGGCCGAGGATGTCAATCCCGTACTCGTCCGTTCCGAGCGGATGCCCGTTGCCCGGCGGCAGGTTTGCCAGGTTCAGGTTCACCGCGGTCTGATTCGTGTGGTAGATAAGCGGGCCGACGAAGCAGAAGAGGATCAGCAGCAGCACGATCCCGGTGCCGGTCATCGCGCGCTTGTTGTGCAGGACGTCCCGGAGGAACAGGCTCCCGGACCCGGTCGAGGTGACTACGCCGCCTTCCGGCAGCGCCATGTGGCCTTCGCCGATGAGCAGGGCGTCCGGGAACTGTGCCTCGGCGGCCAGTCGGCGCTCCTCGACGAAAACCGTCTCGGGGTCAGGGAACTGCCCGCTCCTGGGATCAGGCGACGGCATGACGGATCCGCGGGTCGAGAACGCCATAGGCGATGTCGGCGAGCAGGTTCCCCAGCACGGTGGCGACTCCGATGACCAGGGTCGCACCAAGCAGGACCGGGTAGTCGTGTTGCAGGGCGGACTGCCAGAACAGCAGGCCCATGCCGGGGAAGCTGAAGATCGCCTCGGCGATCACGGCGCCAGCGACGACGTCCGGCAGCGAGAGGCCGAGGATCGTGATGATCGGGAGCAGGGCGTTTCGCAGCAGGTGCCTGGTCAGGATCATGCGCTGCTTCATGCCTTTGGCGCGGGCCGTCCTGATGTAGTCCTGCGCGAGTTCCTCGATCGCCGACGATCTCATGTACTGGCTGAAGCTGGCTACGTTGTTGATCGCGAGCACGACGACGGGCAGGACCAGCGCGCGCGGATCCTCGAAGATTCCCCCGACCGTGGTAATGCCGCCGGGGAAGGCTGGCTGAAATATGTGGAAGTGCACGCAGAAGATCGCGATGAGGAGGAGCGCCTCCATGAAGTCCGGTGCCGAGTAGAGCGTGAACCACGTCCCGGCGACGACGTCGTCCCGGACCGTGCCGTGGTGAAGGGCCTGGTAAAGCCCCATCGGCAGACCGATGATCAGCGACAGCACCAGGGACATGCCGAGCAGCACCACGTCCCGCGGCAGGCGCTGGGCAATCAGCGTCGACACTGGCTGCTGGGCCACGTATGAGATGCCCAGATCGCCGTGCAGCACGTGGACGCAGTACAGCCAGAACTGCACGGGCAGCGGCCGGTTGAGCCCGTAGGTGTCATCAAAGATCGCCACCCTGGCCGGGGTCGCCTTGAACCCGAGCACAGCTCGCGCTGTGTTGCCTGGCTCGAGATGCACCAGGATGAACGTCAGGATCATGACGCCGATAATGACGGCTATCGACTGTCCGACCCGCTTGAGCAGGTGCCAGATCATGAGGCTGGCTTGGTGTAGTACCAGACCTCTGGGTTGAGAGTGCCGGAGAACGGGTTCAGTGGCGTGACGCCAGCGAGGTTCTTCTTGTAGACGATGATGTTGGACGGGTTCGGCAGGTACAGCAGCGGCAGCTGCTCGGCGGCGTAGTCCTCGTAGGCGAAGAACGCGCTCGAGCTGGATCCGTACTCGGTCTCGTTGATGAGCTTGTTCATCTCAGGACTCGAGTAACCGCCATAGTTGCCGTTGGCGTCGGTGTTGAACATGTTCGTGCCGTTCGGGTCCATCAGGTACTCGTCGTAGCCGTACTGCTCGAGCTGCCAGTCGTTGCAGATAGCAGCCGGATGCGACTGAGCGTTGCAGGTGCCGGTCGTGGACACGAGGGTGTTGAATGGCTCGGCCTTCAGCGTGATGTGGATGCCGCCGAGCGCCTCAGTGGTCTGGAACGCCGCGTTCTGCTCGTCGAACGACTCTGTGCCAGAGGCAAACAGGAGCTGGAACTTGAGCGGCTCACCCGCGGTGATCCCGGCCCCGCAGTCGGCCGGCCCCGTTCCGGGGCGCACGCAGGTGTCAGTGCCGTTCGGCACGACCTTCCAGCCGTGCGCCTTCAAGATCGAGATTGCCTTGGCCGGATCGTAGGGATACGGGCCCTGGGCGGTCTTCTCCAGCGGAGAGTCCCACTGCTTGCCATAGAGAACCGGTACCGGCCCGTTGCCAGGGTCGGCAAAGCCCGCGAATACCTTCTTGACGAGCTGCAGCCGGTTGATCAGGTCCTCCATCGCCTGCCTGATGTACAGCTGGCGCAGCAGCAGCCCCGCGACCGGGGTGTAGAAGTTCGGCAGGATCTCGGCGACGCCCGGGCTCGGCACCTGCGCGACCGAGTAGCCCTCCGCCTCGAGGGCCGGCAGCTGCCGGACGTCGTTCAGCGGCACGCTGCCCACGTCGAGAGCAGTACTGCTGGAGCGCAGCTCGTCCATCTCGGCGGTGTCGTCCGTGAACGGCGTCCAGATGACCTTACTCAGGATCGGCTTGTCCGGCCCTGAGTAGTTCTTGTTCGGCACCCAGCTGTAGTAGCCAGAGCTCAGGAACTGCGACAGCTGCCACGGACCGTCGACCACCTTCCACAGCGGGTTGGTGGCGAAGGTGGCCATGTCGTCGCCTTCCTTCTGCAGGAAGTTCCAGACAGCCTTGGCCCCGGCCTGGGTCTCGTCGTAGTTGCCGACCTTGCCGGTCATTGAGGTCTTGTCCCAGGCGTGCTGCGGCATCAGCGGCACTTGGCCGAGGATGTTGTCAGTGAAGAACGTGGGGTTGTACGACCTGCTGAGGTCCATCACGACAGTGTGCGAGTTCGGGGTGAGTACCTGTTTCACGTCCACCGGGAACAGCCCTGACGTGTAACCGAACCAGTCGTTGTAATTCCACTTCAGCAAGTTGTAGACGAAGGTGAAGTCGCGGCTGGTGATCGGCACGCCGTCCGACCACTTCCACGGCTTGAGCACGATCGTGACGACCGTGTCGTTGTCGCTGTAAGTGAGGGAGCTGTACAGGCTCTCCTGCGGGTTCGGGATCGACTGGCCGCCGTCGCCGGAGTACATAAGCGGCGGCCAGAGGCCAAGGGTCAGGTCTGCGTTGTAGCCGTTGGAGTTCGTCGACGGCACCAGCGGGAAGATGAAGTTGGGCGACGCGGCGACCTCAGCGACGGTGACTGTTCCGCCCTTGATTTCCTTGCCCTTCACGGCGGAGCCGCCGATGCCGACAGTGGGGTTGTGTCCTGCCCCGCAGGCTGCGATCAGGGTCGTGAGGCAGACTGCGGCAAGCCCCGCAGTCAAGCGATGAATCGGGCGCATGCCACAACTCCTCTGTCCCGGAAGCTGTCAGCGCGGCAATTTTCCGTAACTACCCGCCGCGTGTTGACTCGGTACTATACGGACGTTCAGTTCGAATTTGGAGAGGCCGCAGCCAGTCTTTGCGAGACTGTGATGCCCGATACCGGAATGTTCCCCAAGGTCAGCCCCGGTCGCGCGGACCGGGGGCCGGGGGTCGCTTTGCTAGCGCAGGCGAGCGGCAGCGTCACGCAGCGCATCGTCGAGCGGCGTCGGGTGCAGGCCGAACTGCTCAGTCGTCGCGCTCGAGTCGACCACGAACGGCGCGCTGAACTGGTAGTACGTGGTGCGCAGCTCCTTCAGCATCGGCATGACCAGCCCCGCCGTCCACAGCACCGGATAGGGCAGCGCTGTCAGCTTCGCCCGCGGCGCGCCGTTGACCCGAGTGAATCGCTCAGCGAGCTGCCGGACTGTCAGCGGCGGGTTGGTCGGGACCAGCCACACCTGGCCGTACGCGCGCTCGTCGGCCGCGACTGTCACCAGGGCCCTGGCGCAGTCGGTGATCGACGTCCAGCTGTGCGGCACGTCCAGCGGCCAGGGTGAGTATCCCCGCCGCCCGGCCAGCAAGGGCTTGCCGATTGCCGTGGTGAGCAGTGAGTTCTGCTCGATGTAGTCGCTGGCCCGGACTTCGGTGGTGCGGACCCGGCCGACCCGCTGTGCCGCGAGCGCGTCCTGCCAGAACTTCTCCCGGAGCCGGAGCTTGGGGTGCGTGGCCGCGAGTGGCGTCTGCGTCGTGATCGGTCCGGTGACCGGCCCGTAGCCGTACAGGTTGCTCATCGACGCCAGCACGGCGTCGCTGCGCTCGGCCGCAGTCAGGAGCGCCGAGGCCAGCGGCGGCCAGTCGGTGAACCACTGGTGGTACTGCGGGTTCGCGCAGTTGTACAGAGCCGCCGCACCGGCCGCCAGCTTGCTCAGCTGGTCTGCGTCGGTCGCATCGGCGGCCACTCGCTCGATCGCCGGGTGCTCAGGCCCGCTGCCATGCCTGCTGACGATGCGGACCTTCTCGCCGCGCTCGGCCAGCAGCAGCGCTGCTGCCGACCCGACCGCCCCGGCACCGACGATGACGTGCTCGGACATCCCGTTCTCCCTGTCTCCGGCGCGGGTGCACCGCGACCCGTTATCGATTTCGAGAGCACTGCTCTCTGTTGTGACTGCCAGTCTGCCACTCGCGGTGCACCAATGCAAGAGCAGTGATCTCGATTGTGTGCAATAATCTCGTCATGGCCGAGGACACGAGCGTCGGGCGGGGCCGGGCGGGATCCATCAGGGCCAGGGTCAGGGCCGAGATGATCGACGAGATCAAGACGGTGGCCAGGCGGCACCTGGCCACCGACGGAGCGAACCTGTCGCTGCGCGCGGTCGCCCGAGACATGGGCATGGTCTCGTCCGCCTTGTACCGCTATTTCCCTAGCCGCGACGACTTGCTCACCGCGCTGATCCTGGACGCCTACAACGCGCTCGGGGATGCGGTGCTCGCGGCGGACGCGACCGTGGCGGACCGGACCCGCCTCCGGACGCGCTGGCTGGCGGCGGGCCATGCCGTGCGGGACTGGGCACTGACCAATCCGGCCGAGTATGCGCTGATCTACGGCAGTCCGGTGCCTGGCTACGCGGCGCCGCGTGACACGGTTGTCGCGGCCAGCCGCACGCCCGAAGTGCTGCTCCGCATCCTCGCCGACGGCCGCGCCGCGGGGGCGCTGCCCGCCGAGCCGGAAGTCAGGCTCGCGGCAAGGGCTGCCGCCCGGCCGTCGGCTCAGCTCAGGGCTGAGCTGGCAGCGGCCCGCGATGCTATTGCGCCCGACCTGCCCGACTACCTCTTCCTGGTTGCTGTGACAAGCTGGGTCCAGCTGTTCGGCGTCGTGAGCTTCGAGCTATTCGGCCAGTTCAACAATGTGATCGACGCCAGAGCCGACTTCTTCACCGAACAGCTGGAGCTAATGGCGGACCTGATGGGCCTGTAGGGAGATCGCTGTCTACGAGGGAGAACACAGTGGATCTGCAGCTTGGCCGGTTCGGGATCTGGCGTGCGGTGCAGCAGGCCACGCCGGTGCTTGCGGAGAGTCTCGAAGACCTTGGCTACGGCACCCTCTGGCTGGGCAGCTCGCCCGGCGGAGACCTGACGATCGTCGAGGACCTGCTCGGCGCGACGACCACGCTGATCGTCGGCACCAGCATCGTGAACATCTGGAAGGACGACGCCGCGACCATCGCCGCTGACTTCGCCCGGATCGAGGCCGCCTATCCCGGCCGCTTCATCGTCGGCGTCGGGGCGGGCCACCCGGAGGGCACGCGCGAGTATGCGAGCCCCTATGAGGCTCTCGCGACGTACGTTGACCAGCTGCTGGCACGGGGCGTTCCGGCCGGAAGGATTGTTCTTGCGGCACTGGGCCCGAAGGTGCTCGGCCTGGCGCGTGACCGGACGGCGGGCGCCATTCCGTACCTGGTGACGCCCGGGCACACGCGGATGGCGCGCAAGATCCTCGGCCCTGGCCCGCTGCTCGCGCCCGAGCAGAAGGTGGTCCTTGATGCCGATCCGGTGGCCGCGCGCAAGCTCGCGCGCGAGCGCGCAGGCTTCTATCTCGGCCTTGCCAACTACACCGCGAACCTGCGCCGGATCGGCTTCACGGACACCGATCTGGCCGGCAGCGGCAGCGACAAGCTGATCGATGCGCTCGTCGCGCACGGCAGCCTGGAGGATGTCGTCGCGCAGGTCGGCGGCCACATCGAGGCAGGTGCCGATCACGTGTGCCTGCAGCTGCTGTCCGATGCCGAGCCCGGCTATGCCGAGCTGGCGCGCGGCCTCGGTCTGTGATGCCGCTGTGGTAGCTCACGACTGGAAGAGCTGGCACGACGCCTACGACGACCCTTCGTCACCGCTGGCCATCCGGCTCGCGCTCGTGCAGGCGCAGCTGTCGATCGCACTCGCTCTCGCGCCGCCCGGTCCGATCCGGCTCGTCAGCCTCTGTGCCGGTCAGGGCCGCGATGTGGTCGGCGTGCTGCCGGGTCATCCGCGCCGCGACGACGTGACCGCCGTGCTGGTCGAG
>Ga0335074_10011228_pt1 | contig 12519 bp, 14 predicted proteins | sample Lox_Sample_23_FD_206715 | JGI IMG/M metagenome (GOLD analysis project Ga0335074, IMG submission 206715) | Soil microbial communities from Loxahatchee National Wildlife Refuge, Florida, United States - Lox_Sample_2.3 | ecosystem: Environmental > Terrestrial > Soil > Wetlands | place: USA...
CCCTCCACAGCGCGATGGCGCTTGAAACGGCTGGCTCCGGCTAGCGCTGCGGCCTGGTGTCATCTTCGAGAAATGTACAAAATATGCTCCAAAACTGAAATGCCACTCAACCGTGAGTGGCATCCAGCAACATACATGACGGCCCGAAGTAGCGCGTACTCTCCTTACGACTTCGACTTCTTTTTCCGCTCTGCCCAGCGTTGCTTCATCATCTCCGAAATGCGCTTGCGAGCCGCCGCGCTCATATGACGGCGCGGACGCGACTTGGAGCTCGCGCTGCCGGCCGGCCGACCACGCCGCCGAGGTGCGCCGCCTTCCAGAGCTGCGATGGCTTTATCAAGACGTTCGCGCTCTCGTCTGAGGTCGTTGAGTATATTCTGAATATCCATGCTTCTCCTTTCAATCTTGATTTAAAGCTTTAGTGTAGTGTAACAGTCGGATTAATTTAGTGCCGATAATTTCCATAGAAAGAGCTATTCTCTAGGGAAAGCTCTGATTTAAGTCAGGCTTTGAAAGGGAGGCCTTCAGGCCGTCCGTAAGAATGCGCTTCTTCAAGAGCGGCCTTAGCCGCTGAGGTACTTAATCAGAGTTTCCCTAGAGATTGGGTGCTAGCCAAAGCTGGCACCTAGGTCATACCAACTCAGTAGCCCAAATTTGTGGTTGGTAATTCGAACACTCGGACGTCAGTTTTGCCTGATGAAGTTACCTTCCGAGCCTTCCAAGAGAATTCGCTGGAAAAGAGGCGTGCCAGTGCAGGACAAAAGCTACCACATGACACCACAGCAATTTCGCGATCATGGACACGCCATGATCGACTGGATAGCTGACTATTACGAATCGATTGAGACCCACCCTGTGCTGTCACGGGTAAAGCCGGGCGATATTCGCCAGCAACTGCCTGCTCACGCTCCCTCCCAGCCGGAAGACTTTTCTGCGATTTTGGCGGAAATCGACCAGGTAATTCTTCCTGGAATCACCCATTGGCAATCGCCTAATTTCTTCGCATATTTTCCGGCGAATGCATCTGGACCGGCAATCCTCGGTGACTTGCTGTCCTCGGCTCTGGGCGTTCAAGGCATGCTGTGGGCGACCAGTCCTGCTTGCACTGAGCTGGAGACTCATGTCCTCGACTGGCTGGTGCCGATGCTGGGGCTGCCTGAAAAGTTCTTATCGAGCGCGACAGGGGGTGGAGTCATTCAGGATACGGCCTCCAGCTCGTCTCTATGCGCCATGTTAGCCGCTCGCGAGCGGATTACCAGTTACCGCAGCAATCGCCGTGGGTGCGATGGAAGGATGACAGCTTATACCTCCAATCAGGCCCATTCATCGATCGAGAAGGCGGCAATGGTTGCCGGCATAGGTATCGATCACTTGCGTCTGGTCGACGTGGATGATCATTTTGCCATAAGCCCTGATGCTCTGGTAAAGCAGATTTCGCAGGATCGTGAGGCTGGTTTAGTACCCTTCTTTGTCTCGGCCACCGTGGGAACTACTTCCTCGAATGCCCTTGACCCGCTTCCCGCCATCGGGGCTATTTGCCGGGAAAACCGTCTTTGGTTCCATGTGGACGCTGCCATGTCGGGCACAGCGGCTCTATGCCCGGAATTCCGCTACATACAAGCCGGTCTGGAACTCGCCGACAGCTACACCTTTAATCCGCATAAGTGGATGTTCACCAACTTTGACTGCAACTGCTTCTATGTCGCCGATCGTAAGGCCCTGATCGATACCCTCAGCATCCTGCCGGAATATTTGCGAAATCAAGCTACCGAATCAGGAGAAGTATTCGACTACCGCGATTGGCATATTCCGCTAGGCCGCCGTTTTCGTTCGCTGAAGCTATGGTTTGTGATTCGGCACTATGGCATCGAAGGACTGCAATTTCATATTCGGCGGCACATCGCAATAGCCCAGCAATTTCTGCAGTGGGTGAAGCAGGATGAAAGATTTGAAATTGCAGCTCCTGCTCCACTGAACCTGGTCTGCTTTCGCCATCGCGGCGGTGACCAGAGCAATGAGCGTTTAATGAATCGCCTGAACCAGAGTGGCGATCTGTACCTCACGCATACCCGGCTGCACGGGCGGTTCACACTGAGATTTTGCGTTGGCCAGACCAACACGACGGAGCGCCATGTGGAGCGGGCGTGGAACAGGATCCAGGAGGAGGCGGAAAGGTTGTGATCCGGGCCTTATCTGGTTTCACATACCGGCCGATTTTCTCCGACAGGCCCAGCGTTGTTCCACCCGATCTACACAGGGGCAGTCACGTCTCCGGGAAATCGTGCGCGTAATTTCGTGCTCTTCCGAAGCTACTGCTGTGGTGCCCCTGAACTGCCTGGCTTGATCGGTGGCGGAGTCATGCCCAGGAATGAGGTTCCCATGAATCGGCCGCTGGAACTGAAGTTCCAGGTGAAGAGAGCAAAGCCTGCGTGGGCACATGTCTGGCAGCCATTTCGCAATGGATAACCGATGATGAATTGCAGCCCTCCTTTGTCGCCTGTTTGCGAATTAGGCCACGTGGTGCCGTCCCGATCGCCGGGCCACAGATTCACCCTGGGGAACTGATTCTGCAGGCTCTGGAACTGAAAACTCTCCTGCATGCCTTTCTGATCCAGGAGCTTCAGGTTCTCCGCATTAATGATTCGCGGCTGTCCATTCACCAGGAACAATCCGCTGCTGTCGCGCAGAGGATATGTCACCCAGGCAACGTCGACTGGCCCAACCGGGTGGAAGCCAGTCATGATCCCAACCTCGCCGCCCGTCTGGTTGTAGAGCTCGCGGGTGAAACTCACCGCATCGGCTGGAGCTTTCGCCTTAGACATTTGGGTGATCACGCATTCGCTGAACTTCAGAGACGGGGTGACCTTGTCGCAAGCCGCGTGCGCATTGGTGAGGAAGTCGCTGGGAGGGTGCCACACGGCCGACGAGCCGATGTTGGCAGATTGTCCGACGCTGCCGATGGCCAGGGCGAGAATCGCGAGCGGTAAGCAAAATTTCGGCATGAAAACCTCAGCGCAAGTGGGTTGAATCGTGATTGGAGTTTAGCAGACGGGCTGGAATGTGCCGCGAAGTTTGCCTTCCAAGTAGAGCTTACTGCAAGGGGCGATGCGGTTCTGGCCTCCCCCGGCGGCTTCAGGCTCGGAAGAACTTGGTCTGGCCGCTGGTATCGGCTGGATTGCCGCCATGGAAAGTACTTGACCGCAGCCGTCGTTTATATGAATATGAATACAGGTTCATATTATGCATCGTCGCTTGCTGCTCACCGGCCTCGTCCTTTGGATCGTGGCCACCCTCGTCTTGCGTCTGGCGGGACAATTCATCTTGCGGTCACATTCCTGGCCGACAACGCTGGGATTGTTCGCGCTCAGCTTCGTAGCCATGGCTTGGCTGGCCCGACGCCTATGTAACCGCCTTCACGTCCCACCGGAACAGTGGCCGGCTGGCGCCATCTCGCTTGCCGCGCCAACTTTGCTACTCGATCCCTTTTCCAGCGCATTCTTCCCTGCCCTGTTTCCGAACCTCGCTCCGGAGTTGGCTGGTGTTTTCGCTGGCTGGATGCTCTGCTGTTGTGCCGGCGCGTTGCTGGGAGGAACGGTGCGACCAGGCGGGCGCCTCTGATGCGCAGTCGTCCGAACCTGGTGAAGTCTGAGAAACTGCCGCCGGAACCGCGGCAGCGGCGCAGCCGGGAAAAACGCGCGCGCCTGAAGCATGCTGCGTTGGCCCTATTCTACGCGCGTGGTTACGAACGCACTTCCATCGAAGATATCGCGAAGCGCGCGAACCTAGCGACCGGCACCTTCTACCAGCACTACCGCTCCAAGCGGCAACTGCTCGTAGTGCTGATGGAAGATCTGCTGACCGCGATGAGCCAGCTGAGTCTTCAACCCGATGCTGGCGGCGATCCGCGCGAACTTTTGCGCGGGCTGCTGACCCGCGCGTTCACTACCGACCGGCGTTACCTGGGAGCCTATCGAGCATGGCGGGAAGCTATGCTCTCCGATCCGCATTTGGCGCAGGATTGGCGTGACATCCGCCAGTGGACGACGCAGCGGGTCGCCGCTCTACTCATGGTGTTACAGCAACGTCCTGGCGCGCGACAGGATATCGCGATCGCTCCACTTGCTGAACTGGTCGATACTTTGGGCTGGAGCTTGTTAGACAAACCTGCGTTTCTGTCGCTCGGACAAGTAAACGCGAGAATCGATGCCGCGACACACCTGATCTACCACGCCTTGTTTCTGGATAAGGGCCCGGATACGGCAGAGCAATAGGTTCCCGGAACAACCCGCCTTACTGCTGGGGCGGTTGTGCCGGCGGCGGCTGCCGTTGGGGGCGCGTGAGTCTGGGTGGAGGCGGCGTTGCGATGTAAGTGGTGCCTACCAACTTCCCGCTGGCGTCAAACTTCCAGCCAAAGCGCGCTATGCCAACATTCCGGCATGCGTGACATCCGTTGAGGAGCGGATAGGACACGATGAACTCGATGCCGCCGCCAGGCCGCGGTTGCAGCCGCGGCCATGGATCATTACCGCTGCGGTCTCCGGGCCAAATATCCGTCTGGGGATATTTGCTTTTTACCGCCTGGTACATCGAATTCTGGTCCATCGCTTGGCGATCCAGCTTTTGCAGATCGTCCACATCAAGAATCTTGGGATCCCCATTCACCAGCAGCAGAGCGTAGTTATCATTGGCTCGCAGCGGATACAGCACCTGCGCGGCATCAACCGGGCCGTACTTCTTGAAGGCCGTCATGATCCCTACCATGCCGTCGGTTTGCTTATACAGCAGGCGGGTGAAGCTCACCGCGTCGGCGGGAGCTCCTGCTGAGGACATTTGGCTGATGAAGCATTCCGCGAAGCTGGCCGGGTTTGCAGACTTGTCACAAGCGGCATGAGCCTTGGTGATGAAATCCTGCGGCGGCGGCCATACGGCTGAGGGCCCAATTCTGCCGCCAGAAGCCATCCCGGTTGCCGGTTGAGAACCTGATGTCCCACTTTGTGGGACAGCAAAAGCCAGTGACCAGCCTGTAAGCATCGCTATAAACAAGAGTGCCGGACGTTTCACGTTCTGGTGTTCCTCCGTCAAACTGGGTATCCGAGTGCAGCGCACCAGTATCCCTGTTCCCCCCAGCGAAGGTCAAACCCCAGCCTGCAAGGTCGAGGACTTCTGCAAGACGCCTGGCGCGGAGAACCGTTGGCCAGCCAGAGGTCAAGTCTGAACAAGACGGCCAAGGAAGCCAACCGACTTGCGCCATGGTGATCCGTCTGATGACAGCACGGTGACGCACATCACAGCTCACTGGTTTGGCTGTCCCAAACAATAGAGCTTGATGATTCCAGGACGGCAAGCTCGCAAAGCGGCGGCGCACTTTTCGCAGTGGACTTCTCCGCTCATACAAACGGAATTCTGAGGGAATATGAAATCGAAGGTTCTCGTAATACTAAGCACTCTCGTAATGGCTCTGGCGCTGATGGCACAGAGCGCCACCCAATCGTCGTCCACGCCTGACGTCGACAATGCCAAGGCGTGTGTCTGCTGCGATCACACTCCGGCGGACGGCAAAATGGCATGCTGCGGCAAAGGATCTACTGGCTGCAGCAAAGCCAGCGCCTGCTGCCAGGGCAAGGACGGCAAGGAGTGTCCGAGGATGTCGAAGGATCAGAACGGCAAAGCAACCTGCTGCGCGGGCGGCAAGTGCTCCATGACATCGAAGAATGGCAAGGGCTGCTGCGGTGGCAAGATGTGCGAACGTCCGCAAGCCGCATCGTAAATTCCTGCCAGTTCTCCCGGCTGCCGGCAATAGCCCCGGTTAAGCCAGGGGGCTTTATCGAACCGGCAAACTACCTCCCGTCGGATGTCTCAGCCCCGCGAGAAAATGTTTACAACTTTATTGCTGCGCTCGTTGCGAACAGGTGTAGAATCCTGCCACCACGTAAGACCGTGGGGGTGATGGCCCTGGTTTCCGTCGCCGACGGTCTGCCCTTTTCCACCACCTGCAGGCGTGCTTCACCTCTCTCATGGGCACCTCCGTCGGCACTCACAGGATCGTAGTCCTCTGAACTGCGATCGTCTGGAGACTGACATGCGGTGTGGACGTTGGCTCGCTCCCCTATTTGCTTCCCTCCTGATCTGTACTGCGCAAGCTCAGCTCCACATTGGCGGAGGAAATTCACCTAACAGTACGGGTAATCTCCACGTACGAGTGATCCTAGACAACGGCCGTAGCGCTGGTCCCTACCTGCAGGTCCGGCTGCTCGGAGGGGGAACAGCGACGATGGGCACTACTTACACCAATGATGTCGGGGAAGCTTCATTTTCAGGCCTTCCGGTGGGAAGTTACTCCATCGAGGTAAGTGGAGACGGAATTCAGACAACATCAACCGACTCGTTTATGGTCGATGAGCGCAAGATTTCGCAGTCGCAGTGGATCACAGTTCATCGCGTCGATGATTCCGGGCCGAAGCCCGTTTCGGCTCACGCCAGCTTGGTCTCGGCAACCGATATGAATGTGCCCAACAAAGCGCGCAAGGAACTCGATAAGGCCAATCAAGATATGGCCATGCAGAACTGGAAGAAGTCACTGCAGCATCTGAACCAGGCCATCAGTCTCGCACCGGGGTGGGCCACGGCCTATAACAACCTCGGCGTGCTCTATGCCAAAATGAACGACATCCCCCACGAGGAAGAAGCGCTGAAAAAGGCAGTCAGCCTGGATGATCACTTCTCTCCCGCCTTGATCAACTATGGCAAGCTTTGTATACGCCAGAAGAACTTCCCTCAGGCTGAGGAACTACTGCAGAAGGCAGTAACCGCGGAGCCCAACAATCCCGAGAGCTTGATGTTGCTGGCCGACGCGGCTTATATGGACCGCCATTTTGATGCTGCTATCGCTGCCGCGGACCGGGCGCACGCGTCGTCCCCGGATCATCCTTCTTTTGTGCACTACATTGCGGCTCGTGCCTACCAGCAGGAAAACAAACAGGCTCAAGCGCTCGCCGAATTCAAGATTTTCTTGCAGGAAGAGCCCAAGGGACCACGTGCCGACCATGTACGCGGTGATATCGCGAAGATCGAGAGCGCCTCGCAAGTTAGCGCCCAGTAGTTCAGGATGGCCTCGCGCGATCAGCCTTCTTTCATCTTGAGCCGGCTTTTGTTTTCTTCCATGAACTCACGAATCGGTTCTGCCTGATCGAGCAGCCGAATCCATTGTTCGTAGTAGAGAGTCACCGGAAAGCGTCCTAATCCGTATACGCTGACGCCTCCCTTTTCACTCACCTTGAAATCCAGAGTACCTCTCTTGCGACCCTGTGCCTGTTTCTCCAACTCCGCAACCCTGGCTTTTAGTTCCTCGTAGCTAGGTTCCGACATTCTCTTTCTCCTCGATGAAGCCTAAGGCTATGACTGCGCGCCCTAACCAGAAGCACCGCAGTAGCAATCTTACCGGAAGTCGACGTCGAACCGTGAGTTGTACAGGATGAGCGCCATTGCTCCCCGCCACTAGCGGGTGATCGCCATTTTGCAATGTTGTAGCCATAGATTGCCAGGCAGAAAAGATTGGCGGGAACGAAGCCCAGCTGAGCCGTTCGCAAGGCAATCACACAGATGACGGCGCTGTTAGCCGACGCGACAATCCAGCCCTGCCACATCCGGCGGCCCACCAGCACAGTAGAGAAGATGGTCAAGAAACAAGAAATATAGTCCAGACGTAGACCCATTGCGCCAAGTGTGACTCTGCGGACGCTCAACTGCCTTACGCGTGCGCCTATCCTCACGAACACTATGACCCACGATTCATGCCGGCGTCAGCAATAGCGTCACAATCGCACGTGAGCTACGTCACAAGCCGTAATGCGGCGCCGCTCGGCGCTTATTGTTTACCGCTTCCGGTAGCGAAGTGGGTGTTTTCTTCGGAAACATGCGCCGCGGCATCGCGCGCCGGAGGCTGATTAGGGGGATGGAGTGTGTCGAGGAAAGATACCAGGGCTGCCACTTCCGCCGGATTCAGGTTCTTACCATAGGCGGGCATATTGCCGCCGCCTTGCACCACCTGGCGCACCAGTTGAGCATGCGTCTTGCGAACCGCAACACTATCCAGACTCGGTCCACGCATTCCGCCCGAACCGCCGATGGAGTGGCAATTGCGACACTGCTTTTCCTGGAAGATTGCCGCTCCCTGCCGCTCCAGCGGAGTGCGTCCATTCAGATACTTCACGGGCACGGGATCGCTGCTCCACGCATCCATGATCGGGCTCCATGGCGTATAGCTGGCCAGATGCGTCAGTGTGCCCAGCGAAACTGCAGCGATCAAAATCGTAACTACGGCGATCGGTCGCCGCTTCCAGCTCTTCTCACCTTCGCCGGCAAAGAACGGCAGCAGGATGAGCCACGCAAGAATCACGACGGGGCCGATCAACAACGCGGGCGTCTCCATCTGCGGCGGCAGGTACGCCAGCACCGCATACAGCCACTGGAAGAAGAAATCGGGCTTAGGAACCGTTTGCACGATGGTCGGATCGGGTATCCCGCTGGGACCGTAAGGGCCATACACCGCAGCGCAGACGAGCACACAGCCGATGATGACCGAGGCGAAGATCATGTCCTTCCATACCGCGACCGGCACGAAGGGCACGCCGTCCTTGCGCGTCATCTCTTCGTACTCTTGCACGTAAGTCGAGCGGCGAATCAGGCGCCCCGGCATCGGCCATTCGTTGATACCCAGCTTCAGCACCATAAGCAAGTGCACGGAGACGAAGGCGATCAGCAGTCCCGGAATCACGAAGACATGAAAGGCAAAGAATCGCGACAGCGTATCCCCAGCGATGATGGGACCGCCCAGCAACAAGTGCACGACCCATTTCCCAATGAACGGAACACGACCGCAAATAGCCGCGCCAATACCCAAGCCCCAATATGCGTCCTGGTCGAAGCGCATCACCTGACCGGTGAATGCCATCCCCAGAGTCATCAACAGCAGGAAGACGCCGACGATCCACGTCAACTCGCGCGGAAACTTATAGGCTCCGAACAGCGCTACCTGCACCATGTGGATGAGCACGAGGGCAACCATAAAGTTCGATCCCCACCCGTGCACTGCACGCAAATACCATCCCAGCGTCACACCGTGATTGAGATATTGCAGGCTGTCCCAGGCCTGTCCGGCGGATGGCACGTAGATCAGTGCCAGCATGATGCCGGTGAAGATCTGCACGAGCAAAACGGTGAACGCCGCGCTGCCGAAGACATAAAACCAGCTGGCCGACTTAGTCGGGACCCGGTGCGCCATCGTCTCCTCGACAACGGGGCCGATCTTCAGCCGCTGCTCGAACCAGTCACCGATCTTGCTGAGTTTCAACATCTCGTTTTCCTTGGCGCTTGGCGCTGGCGCACGCTTATGTCGACCTGCACTCGCGGATTGGCGCTCTCGCTCGACTTGTCTAGCTTTCGCATCCCTCGCTCCGCTTCTGAAGGCTTGCGCTGGGACTGGCCAGCGTGGGCAGCTCTCCGCCCTGAATCATCAGGTGACCGCCTTCTACCTTGTAGGGATATTGGAACAAACCACGAGGCGGAGGCCCGGAAGCGCGCGATCCGTCGCGGTAATATACCCCGCCGTGGCACGGACACATGAACAGTCCCGACTGCGGGAACCAGCGAACCGGGCAACCCAGATGCGCGCAGTTGACGGCGAAGACTTGAAACGTCTCGCCCTGAACGCGCCGTACCCAGCACGGAAGGTCGTCGGTGGCGCCGTCCCACGCATTCGAGATCGGGTTCTTGTACTTTGCCAGCCGAGTCTGGCCCTCGGGGAATTCGTCGAGTTCCCCAAGATCGATCCATTTGCGATATTGCCCACCCTCGGCTCGAAGAATCGGCGCTAACAGATAACCGACCACCGGCACGGCCAGAACTACCGCGGCTAGACCATTGAGCACCACACCAAGCTTGACGAAAAACTGCCGTCGGGAAACGTTTTCGCTCACTGGTGCCCTCCGCGCGTAGTGTTGGCAGGTGTGGAAACAGCTTTTGTGATCGGCGTCGCTGTGGCTGCCGTCTCCGGCCTCTGGGCCGAGAGCCAGGCCACTACGTCCGTGATCTCCTGATCGGTCATCGGATGGCCCGGCAGGTTGTTTCGGAAGTCAGGGGCATTGAAGTCCGGCCGTCCTATGATCACGATGGTGCGCAGCCCCTGATCGGAAATCAAACTGAGGTAGTTCGGGTTGACGATGGAGCCGACCTGCACCGTACCTGTGCCTTCAGGACCGTGACAAGAGGCACAAAACATCGTGAACACCGCCATTCCATGCTGTGCATTGCCGGGAGACTTAGCGGCGTATGGAGGCGCTGTCCCACTCTGTAAGACTTGCCCTTGTCCCCATCGCTGGCGGATTCCCTGCACGATGGCGTCAACCTGCTTGCCGGTCAGCATGCCGCCTTCGCTCTGCGCGAATGCCGACATCGCCGTTCCGGTCCTTCCCTTCGAGATCGTATTCCGCAGCGTATCGTCGTCCACAATGGAAAGGTAAAGTGGATCGCCGATCGGTGGCGCCGGTCCCAGCTTGCCGTCGGCCCCGTGACATCCAGCACAATTCTGCTGGTATAACACCACCGGATCGAGGACGTCGGTCGGACGTTTCACGATGCTGGCCGCAGTGGGCTTGCCCGGGAGATTGTCACAACCGCCAAGCGCCAGCATCGCAGCGAGCGCCAAAGTGCAAAGCGCGAAACGAGTCTTCATCGCTTCTTGTCCTCGTCATCGCGCTCTTCCATCAGGCCGGGAGCTTCAATGCCCGCCCGTAAAGCGAGAGGCATGTTCTCGGTTGTCCAAACCCGATGGTGCCGCTCGACCACAAGACCCGCCACAATTCCGAATGCGACCTGCGAGACCGCGAACCACAGCCAGTTAATCCGACCATCCAGCAGCGGATTCACATAACCGATGATGTGGTACAACAAACCCGTCCATAGCAGCGGCCCGATAACCCCTCCCAGAACGATGGGACGGCGCGGAAGCAGCGGTAACATGGCGCCGTAAAGCAGTCCCACAAGCAGGCACATGGTCAGGTGCATGGCGGTCGCGAACAGCAACCATCCGATGTTGAAATGCCGCATCTGCTCGATGGTGGGGGTTGCGGACGGCGCATACAAACTTCCCGCCAGCAGGTTGATGGGATACCAGACGCTGTGCTGCGCGAAGATTCCGTACAGTACCGCGCAAATAGCCATCGCAACCCCACCAGCCAAGCCTCCCTTCACGCCCGCCGTCACCGGGTAGACCTGGAGCGGCAACCAAGCCCGGTGCACCTCTTTTGCCGCAGGCAGACCCATGACTTCGCGCTTTGGATATACCGGTGCGGGCACAGCCTGTGCGGGAAGCGCCTCATGTTGCTCGTGCGGCAGTACCTGCCGGAACCATCCGACTGCGCCGCTGAGGCTGAGGATCGCGCCCAGAATGCTGACCGACACATCGGTCAGAAGTCCCGTGAACACCAAGGCCGTGCCCATTGCCATGGCAAATGGCCACGCCGTGGGCGCCGGCATCAGTACGCTCGGGTTTTGGGAACTGCCCTTTGCTTGTGTCTCTGCACTCATTGGATCTCAGAAACTCTTGCGGGTGGAATAACCCGTTTTCACCGCGTAATGAAATACACCACCGACAGCACCACCACCCAGATCGCGTCGACAAAATGCCAGTACATCCCGAACACGCTGATGCGTTCCGCATGCTCCTGCTTTACCGCACCAAACAAAGTGAGTAGCAGGATGATCGTCAATCCAATCGCGCCCACCGTGACGTGGAAGGCATGCAGCCCTACCAGCGAGTAGTACGTCGTGCCGAACAGGTTGGTGCTGATCGTCAGTCCCTCGTGATAGATCAGGCGGTACCACTCCGTTCCTGTTTTGAACAGGAAGATCGCGCCCAACGCAAGCGTGACGAACCAGAACAAGCCAAACTGTTTGACATTGCCGCGATGCAATGCCCTCTCGGCGAGCCAGATGGTCAGGCTGCTGGAGAACAGGCAGATCGACGCGAAGTACGGAACATCCAGGACCTGCGCCGGCGTCGGACCACTGATGCTCTTGCCGGCGTAGTACAAGTAAGCGACAACGAAGATGCAGAAGATCGAAGACTCGGCAACGATCAGGCACCACATGCCGACCTTGCCGCGAAGGTTCGCGGACAACGGCATATCGCTTTGCGGCACGGTCATGGTTGCGGATGCCAAGTCTTGTTCTCCTTCTTACATAATCCGGGGTCCCCGATCTGCGCCGGGTTTGCGCGGATTGGGTGATTATTCGTACTTCCAATCCGGATCTTCCGGATGTTTCAAGTCCCACAAGGGACGCCGACTGGTGGTTACGGGAAGCTCCGCGTAGTTGTAATCCGGCGGCGGCGACGTCGTGGACCACTCCAAGGTCCATGCATCCCAGGGATCGTTACCGGCAATCTTGCCTTTGTAGTACGACCCAATGACGTTGAATACCCAAACAAGTACGCCCAGCGCCTGGAAGATCACGCCGATGGAA
>Ga0335074_10011230_pt1 | contig 12517 bp, 9 predicted proteins | sample Lox_Sample_23_FD_206715 | JGI IMG/M metagenome (GOLD analysis project Ga0335074, IMG submission 206715) | Soil microbial communities from Loxahatchee National Wildlife Refuge, Florida, United States - Lox_Sample_2.3 | ecosystem: Environmental > Terrestrial > Soil > Wetlands | place: USA: Florida...
CCGCGAGGTAATCGCGAGTGGGGTCGTGCAGCGGCATCATGAAAAGCCCGAGACGCATGGTCGCTCCCTCCGAGGTTTGGCGGCTGTCCGGCAAGCGGCCACATCGCGCGGCATCCTAATGCGGGACGCCGGCGAGTGAGCGGATCGTTTGCGGCCGGGGCCATGGTATTCTTTCCGCTGCGTCAAGGCGACCGTGTTGCCGCGCCCCGACCGGCCCGACGCATGCCCTCAACTCTCCTCCGCCTGGCCGCCCGTGACGCGGCTCAGCACCAGTGCCACCAGGATGATCCCGCCATATACGGCGTCGATCCAGAAGGCCGGGATTTCGGCGAGCGTCAGCACGTTCTGCAGAATGCCGAGAAGCAGCACGCCGGTGAGGGCGCCGAGCAGCCGCCCCTTGCCGCCGTTGAGGCTAATGCCGCCGATCACGGCCGCCGCGAACACGTAAAAGATCATGTTCTGGCCTTGGCTCGGCACGACCGAGGCGATCCGGCCGGTGAGCATGAGCCCGGCAAGCGCGGCCAGCATGCCGGCGACGATGAACGTGCCCCACAGCACCCGTTCGACGCGGATGCCGCCGACGCGCGCCGCCTCGGCATTGCCGCCGATCGCATACAAGGCGCGGCCAAGCCGGTGAAAGCGCAGGAACAGCCCGAACGCCAAATAGAGGATGGCGGCGACCCAGATCGACACCGGAACGCTCGCCCACTTGCCGGACCCGAGATACAGATAGCCGTCCGGAAGGTCGAACAGCGTCTTGCCGCTGGTCGTGCCGAGTTGTGCGCCGCGCAGCAGGATCAGCATGGCCAGCGTGACGATGAAGGCGTTCAGTCGCAGCCGGACGATCAGGAAGCCGTTGACCGCGCCGACGACGGCGCCGGTGAGCAGCACCACCGCGATCGCCAGCCGCCAGTCAAGCCCGATCCCGGAACCGCCGACCTCGACATTCCTGATGATCAGCCACGCGCCGAGCATCGGCGCCAGCCCCACCACGGATTCGAGCGACAGATCGAAGCGCCCGGCCAGCAGCACCAGCGTCTCGGCGATGACGACGACCGAGAGCTCGGACGACTGCTGCAGGATGTTCAGGAGATTGTCGACGGTCAGGAATGCGTTCGAGACCAACGCGCCGATCACGACCGCCAGCACGATCGCGGGGACGAGCGTCAGTTCGCGCAGGCCAAGCAGCGGCAGGCGCGACAGCAGCGGCGCCGGCCGGCCGCTCAGAGCCTCAGCCGGTTCGCTCGTCATGTCCGATCCCCTCGATCGCCGCGACCAGCGCCTCGCTGTCCCAGCCGGCGGTGAATTCGCGCGTGAGCCGCCCCTTGAAGATCACCAGCACCCGGTCGCAGACCGCCAGCTCGTCCAGCTCGTCAGAGATGATCAGCACGGCCGTGCCGCCGGCCCGCGCCCGCTCGACGATCCCGAACAGCGCCTCCTTCGAGGCGATGTCGACACCCTGCGTGGGATAGTGCAGCACCAGCACCTGCGGTTCGGAGGCGAGCGCCCGCGCCATCACCGCCTTCTGCTGGTTGCCGCCGCTGAGTTCCTTGATCGGCTGCGCGACGGAGGTGGCGACGATCTGCAGCGAACGGACCATGCGCATCGCCGCGTTCTGCTGCCGCGCCGGGACGATCACGCCGGCGGGACCGAGCCGGTCGGCGATCGTCATGGTCATGTTTTCGGCGATCGGCAGCAGCGGCACGATGCCGCGGGCGTGGCGATCGCGCGGCACGGTGCCGACGCCCTTGCGCTGCGCATCGCGCACATCGCTCCGACGGAGTTCGGTCCCCGCGACCGCGATGCCGCCGGCGTCGGGTGCGATCAGCCCGGTGATCGCGTCGCCGATCTCACCCTTGCCGGAGCCCGCAAGCCCGGCGAGCCCGACGCATTCGCCCGCGCCGACCCGCAGGCTGATATCGGCGGCGACCCCCGCGATCGTGACGCCGCGCAGCTCGAGCGCCGGCTTCGCCGCAATGGATGCAGACGCCACGCGTCCGGGTGCCAGCGATGCGCGGCCGGCCTCGCCCACCATCGCGGCGACGACGCGCTCCTTCGGCATCGCGGCCAGCGGTCCTTCCGCCACCACGCGGCCGTCGCGCAGCACCGTCACGCTGCGGCAGACTTCGTAGATCTCTTCGAGATAATGGGAGATGTAGAGGAACGTGACACCGGTGCGCTGCAGGTGTGCGATGCGGTCGAACAGCCGCCGCACCTCGCGCCCTTCGAGCTCGGCGGTCGGCTCGTCCAGGATGATGAAGCGGGCGCCCTGGATCAGCGCGCGCGCGATCTCGACAATCTGCCGCTGCTCGACAGTGAGGCGGGCGCATTCCTGCTCGACGTCCAGCTCCATGCCCCACCCGGCGAGCACGCGCTCGGCCTCGCGCCGCACCGCACCCCATCGGATGAGGCCGAGCGGTCCGGTGGGCTGGCTGTTCAGCAGCAGGTTCTCGGCGACGGTCAGCGTCGGCACCAGCGTGGATTTCTGATAGACGCAGGCCACCCGATCGCGCCATTTCTGCCGCTCGGCAAGGCCGGGTGCGTCCGCGCCGCCGAAACGGACGCGGCCGGAGTCCGGCGCGAGCATTCCGGTCAATACCGCGACCAGCGTCGATTTGCCGGCGCCGTTGCGGCCGACGAGTGCCCGTGAATCGCCCGTCGGGACGGCCACGGAGACGTTCGTCAGCGCCTGGCTTCGGCCGAAGCGCTTCGAGACGGCAATGACCTCGGCGATGGCGGCCCCGGCCGCGTCGGCAGTATCCGGGGCCGCCGCCTCACCACGCATCCTGACCGCGCCGTCGACTGGCGTGAGGCGTCAGTGCTTCACGCTGTTCGCCCACAGGCTCGGATCATCGACATTGGCCTTGGTCACGATGGGCGCGGGCAGCATGTCCATCGGGTTGCCGTTGAACATCACGATGCGGCTGTCGTGATCGGTCGGGCCGGGCGCGAACGTCTTTCCGGCCTCGGCGCCTTCGAGGTAATAGAGGCCCCATTTCACGTAGAGATTGAGCGGCTGGGAGATCGCGGCGTCGAGATAGCCGTCGCGGATCTTCTCGTGCGCGAACGGCGTGCCGTCGATGCTGACCAGGAAGATATGCCCCGGTTCGCCGACCTTCTTGAGCTTGCCGGCGGTCTTCAGCACGTTCAGCACGCCGGGAAGCATCACCGCGTCGCTTTGCATGTAGATCGCACCGAGATCCGGCGTCGAGGTCACGATCGTCTGCGCGATCGCAGCGGCCTTCTCGGCCTGCCAGTAGGTTGGCTGCTGGATCACCTTGATGTTCGGAAAATCCTTCTTCATGCAGTCGGCGAACCCGCTGGTGCGATCGCGCCCGTTCAGTGTGGCCTGATCGCCCATCAGCGACAGCACCACGCCCTTGCCGCCAAGCGCCTTGCCGGTCAGAGCGCAGGCGTCGGCGCCCATGCGGATGTTGTCCGCCCGCACCACCATCACCGCCTTGCCGCTGGCCGGGCCCATGTCGATCGCGACCACCGGCACATGCTTGCTGGCCGCGAAGTGGAGGGCCGGCACGATCGCGTCGCTGTCGCGGGCGACCATGATGATGCCCTGCGCGCCTTCCGAGATCAGGTTGTGAAAATCGACGATCTGCTTGCCCGGATCGTTCGCCGCGTTGGCGACCGGCAGCGTCTTCAGCCCCGCGGCCTTCGCCTCGGAGATCACCTTGTCGGCCTGGATCACCTGGAAGGGATCCTGCAGGAACCCGGTTGAGTAGCCGAGCGTGAATTTCTCCTGCGCGCGGGCGGGCGTGAACGCCAGACCGAGCGTGACGCCGGCGACGGTCGCGGCCGCCGCGGCTCGCACGGCGAAACGGCGGACACCGATGCTCATGGTTGCCTCCCTGTTTTGGATTTATGGTTCGTCGCTGGATCGACCGGGAAGGCTGTGCCCGGGCTCCGGCCGGAGTCAAGCCACCGGCGTCAGGATGGTGTCCCGCACGGCAGCGGCGCGCGCGGCCGGCTTTCCGGGACAGCAGCATCGCCTCGCAAAGCCCGGCGGGACCATCGGGAAAAGGCGATCTCCTCATCGATCTGCGTCGGCATGACGCCGCGGACGCCACCGATCTCGCGGAACTCGGCAAGCGTGATCCGGATCGGATCGCGGAAGGCAATGTCCGCAGCTGTGGTGGAAATTCCCTGACCAGATCGGTCTGGGCGGCGATGGTAGTCGGATCGGCTGGCCGGGGTCGGGTTGCGGCGCTTCACCCGAGAGCGACGAAGAGCACCGGCAAAGCGGACGAGAAACAGCGCGCGATCGTGCGCTGCGGAAGGGTCTGCACCGCACGCGCGGCTCAGCCGCCTGACCTCAGCCGTGGTCAACGCCGCCGAGCGAGCGCCGGCATCCCGTCCTTCCGAGCGATCCCGCGAAAAGTCGTGAGGGCGTCTCCAGGCCCGTGGCGCGGGGATCCTGCACGAAGAGGTTCAGCAGATCGTCGGTACTGCGACCAGCGGCGAGGTGCGCAGAATGCGGCGCTGGCCGAGCTGCAGGCCGAGCGGGGCCTCGGCCAGGGTGGCCGTCGTTGCCGTCCCGGTGGACCCGGTGGTCGTCGCGGCCCGCGCCGCGGCCGTGGCGCCGGATGGGGAGGCCGCGCCCGCGGCAAAGGTTGGCCCGTGAACCGGTCCGGGCAGCACCTCGACCGCCAGCACGCTCAGCGGTGCAGTGCGCGACAGGCCGATTGTGGACAGCAGCAATTCGACCTGCGTTTCCTCGAACGTCGCAGAGCCCTGCGGCAGGGCGCTGGAGCCGGGGACGAGAGTCCCCTGCCCTGTGGGAAGCAGCGTGCCGGATTGCTGCGTCAGCAGCACGTTTCGTCGCGACGCGCCATCGGTTTGCGTGACTTGCGTGTAGAGCATGAACCAGAGCGCGGTCTGGGGATCGCCGTATGCCGCGCTGAGCTGCGGCAGGTTGTCGAGCAAGGTCACCGCATAGGGTGCGGTGACGGTGATTCCGGTGCTGTTGCGGACCACCGCGCAGGTCAGGCGCGGTGACGGGTGTTGGATGCCTGCCAGACGCAGCGGCCGGCCGAACCGGCCTTGCGCCGTGGACCATTTCGGCTGGGTCGCATTGTCGGGAGTCGCATGCCCGACGCGGAACTCGTAGGTCCAGAAGCCGAACATCTGCAACGCGTCCTGCGTCAGGCCCGGCGGCAGTGGCAGCAGGAAATGCACGCCGTCCGGACCCGAGATGGCGGGGCTGGCGGGCGTCAACTCCGTCATCGCGTCCAGCCCGCTTTCGTCGGAATCCTGACCGGCGAAGATGGCGCGCACCGGCTCCGGGTCGATCGCCAGGGGCGGCTCGGCGACCAGCGGCAGCTCCGTCGGCGGCAGCAGTGTGCCGGCCAGCAGCGGGTCGGGGCCGTAGGCGAGAATGCGGCCGAAATAGGCGTCGTCGTTGGTATCGGCGACCGGCGCGTCGAACTCGACCCAGAGATACCGGTCGCGCAACTGCGTGCTGGAATAGTCGGAGGCGGGGACGTACGGGCTTTCGGCGATGCCGGTGGCAACGACTTTCGGCGTCTGCGCCGGCGGCGTGGTGATCGGCAGCCGCAAGCTGCTCCAGCTCTGCGTCAGCGCCGGGGCGGAGGGGAAGTCGGCGGTGATCGAATACTGCGGGTTCAGCACGTCCGGAAATGCACCCGGCGCGGGCTGGGCGCTGATCGCATCGAGGAAGATGAGCCGTGTGTTCGTGCGGTCGGCCCGATTGGCCGAAGCGCCGAGCGCCGATGGTGCCACCACGCCGGGAAACGGCATCGTGCCGATCGCAGGTCCGCCGCGATCGCGGAACACCGACAGCGCCGGACTGGCGAAGCCGTCCCACGTCCAGTCGCGCGACAGTTCCAGCGTGAGCGCCACGATCCAGTGGCCGAGCAGCTCGTTGGCGTTGGCGAATGTCAGCGTGCTACGGTCGGGCGCAAGCGTGCAGCGAAGCGCGCCGGAACTGCCGAACACCGCGCGCACGCCGGGAGGCGCCGCCAGGGTCAGGCCGTTCGACGTCAGGCCGAAAGACTGCGCCACCAGTGCCGGCAGATCGCCGCCATATGGCTGGAGGTAGCAGGCGCGCAACTGCTGGGCCGCTATGCCGCGGAATAGATTCGCCTCGGTCGCGTTCTCCATCCGGGTGGTGAAATCGGAGTACGGGCCGACCGGCGGCGTCGGTGTACCGAAGTAGTTGGGGTTGTCGATTTCGCTCGGCCTGAGCCCGCAGATAGGTTGCAAACGAATGCGGATGTCGCGCGCTGTCGGGATCGGCAGCTTGGTCGCGTTGTTTGCCGGCAGCGCCATGCTGCCGATGTCGGGCACGTCGATGTACGACAGGGCGAGCGTGACCGCCGGACTGGCGCCAGTCGGGAAGTTCTCGGTCACGGAATAGACGATGCGCCACTTCGTCCCGTCCAGGTCGCCCGGCAAGCTGCCCTGCGCGCCGGTGTCGTGGTCCGGGATCGCGGCCTCGACGATGACCTTGAACTGGGTGACATCGGGATCGGGCACGCCGGCCGACCATCCGCCGGCGAAAGCCGCGTTGACGAGCGCGGTGAGCGAGGCGCCCTGGAACGTGGCGGGGCTGACGCCAGCGAAGATCGCCTCCGGATAGCCGAGAAGCGGCGGCCGCACCACGAGCTTGGCGATCGCGCGCGCAGAGGGGGGAGTTCGCGCGTGCGTGGGCGCGCGCGTGGCGGTGACTTGCAGCGCTTTCGGCGGGATGTAGCGGCGGAACGCCACGGTGGCGATCGGTGCGAGACCGGGATGGACCGGCTGCTCGTTGACCGCAGGGCCGCCGCCGCTCAGATCGACCAGCCGGACACGGAAGTCGTAGCTCTGGCCGTACTGCGGCGGCGTTGGCAGGTTCGCCGGCCGCAGCGAGGTGCTCGGCAAGGGCGTGTTTTCACTGTTGCCGCTCGGCTGCGCCTTATCCGGCGGATTGAGCTGGCTGATCGTCGGATCGTCCGCGACCAGGCTGGTGCCGCGCCATGCGGTGAAATACAGCGGGAGCCAGGGCGTGGCGATATTCGTTGTCGATCCGCCATCGGCCGGGCGGACCGGAGCTGGCGTGATGAACAGCTCCGCGTTCGCCGGCAAGGGCGTGGTGCCCGTGCCGGGGTTGGTTTGCGAGAATGGCAGGCTGCCGGAGACGGCGCACAGCGACTGCCAGGCGTTGGCACCGGACGGCGACACGTCCACCCGATAGCCAACCACGCCAAGCGGCGATTCCGGCTGGGTGGTCTTCCGGTACGCGCGGTCGTGCAGCAGACCCAGCTGCCGATTGAGCCAGATGGTGACCTGTTCGTCGTCCCAGCCGAGCTGGATGCCGGCTTCCGCGGCCGGGGCCATGCCCTCGGTGCTGCCGGTCGCGGTATCGACGGTCGGCGGCTGATGCGCATGCACGACCTGCGCGAAGCCGTCGTCGTAAATCTGCGCCTCCCCATCCGGACTCGGATCGTCGGGGCTGTTGGGACTGGAGAGAGACGGCTGGGGCGACGGTACGACCGGGAACAACGTCGCCGCAAACACCCGTCGGCTCGAATTCAGCGCCGGGAGGCGGGCGGCGTAGCTACGCACCTTGTCGGGGTGCGCGGGGTCGGTTGCATCGGCGGCAAACGGGTTGGTCGCGACACTCGTGTCGATCACGAAGTGGATCCACGACGTATCCTGCAGCAGCGACGGGTCGATGGCGACAGTGGTGCTGTACAGAAATCCGCAGGCCTGCGCGAGCAGCGGCTGGCGCAGGATGTAGGAGACGATCTGCCCCCAGGCGATCGTCTTCGGCAGCGGCGGCGGCTTGGTCTGGTTGGCCGGCGCCTGCGCCCGGAGCGCGCAGCCGTAACCACTAGAGACGCCAAGACTGGCCGCGGCCGCGAGGTCGGCGCAGTCCTCGATTTGTCCGAGCCAAATCAGCCGGAGGAGAAGATCACGACATTCTGCATTTTCGTGGTGCATCTCCCAAATTGTCCGAATGGCCGGCGATGGGCACCAGTCTGCCCCCTGTCGTTACCCGGACAAAATGGCGGAGAATTCAGCGAGGCCCCGGTTTTCGTCGTCCACGGCACTTCAATCCGCAGCATGTGGCAGGTGCATCGGATTGGGATCGAAGCGCCCGGCATCGGCGGGATCCGTGCGATAGTTCAGCCGGTCGAGGAAGCAGGGTGGCTCGCCGGCGACGAGGCGACGCCGCGCCAGGCGGTGGGTGCGCCCCTGCCAGCGTACTCGGGGCGGGAGGTGGTGGACGACCGCTCGGTCGGGCGGAGCCGGAGGCCTACCGGTTGTCGACCCGCTTGAGGAACGGGTTGATGTCGACCCGGTCCCAGACTCCTGCCGCCGCGAACGGATCGGCGGCGTTGAAGGCGACAACGGCCTCCTTGCTGTCGGCCTCAACGACGAAGCAGCTCCCGATCATCGTCTCGCCGTCGTCGGCGACCAGCGGTCCCGAAATGACGGTCTTCAGCGGCGCCTGCGCGAGGTAGGCCTTGTGCTTGTCGTAGTTGTCGAGGCGCGTCTGGAGCGCGCCTTTCTTGTCGAGGCAGTGGATGACGAAGTGCATGTTGGTCTCCGCTTCCGGCGGGATGCCGCGGTTCAGATGATGCCGCGGATGCTGCCGCCGTCCACGCCCCACACGGACGAGGTCACGAAGGCCGCCAGATCCGAGGCGAGGAACACGATGACGTTCGCGACTTCTTCGGGCTTGCCGAGCCTGGCCATCGGCAGCTGCCGCAGGGACATCTCGTGCTCGACGGCCTTCTGCGGCTCCATCTTGTGGAACGCACCCATGGTCTCGGCGAAGCCGCCCGGCTTGGTCCAGAATGGTGTCCAGATCGGCCCGGGCGCCACGGCGTTGACGCGCACCTTGTTGCCTTCGGAGCGCGCCAGTCCTTTGGTCAGCGCCAGCACCGCCGCCTTCGAGGCCGAGTAGTCGATCGGCACGGGTTCGGGCTGCCGGGCCAGGTCGGACGCATTGTTGACGATCACTGATCCGGGCCTCTCGCGCAGTATCGGCAGGAGCTTCCGGCAGGAGCGGACGTAGCTCATGAAGTTGAGCTGGAGCGTCGAATCCCACTCGGCATCGGTCAGCTGGTCGAAGGTCCGGATGAACCCGGTGCCAACGTTGTTGACGAGGATGTCCGCGACGCCGCCGTGTGCAGAGAGGACGGAATCGATGCCGGCGTTGACGCCCGTCTCGGTCGATAGGTCCGCCTTCGCCGTCGCGACCGTCACACCGTGCCGGTCCGCCTCCGCCTTGACTTCGGCAAGTCCGGGCTCGTCGATGTCGAGCAGGCCGAGATGCGTGCCCTCCTTGGCGAAGGCGACGGCCGTCGCCCGGCCGATGCCTTGCGCCGCGCCGGTTATGATCGCGATCTTGCCCTTCAGTCCGGTTTCCATACGATCTTCCTTCGTCGTCACTGCCTTCAGACCGATGCGCCCTCGGCGCCCGTCCGGAAATCGAAGCTGGCTGTCAGGCCACCGTCGGCAATCACGTCCGCTCCGTTCAGCGCGCTCGCGCCGTCCGACAGCAGGAAGAGGGCGGCCCGGGCCACCTCTGCCGCGTCCAGGATGCGCCCGTTGGGCTGGCGCGCGGAGCGAGTCGCCAGGAAGCGGTCGCAGTCGGCGGCGGATTCGAGGTGGCGTTTGAACAGCCCGGCCATCATCGGCCCCGGGCTCAGGACGTTGACGCGAATGCCCTGGCGCGCGTGGTCCATGGCCACCGTGCGCGCGAGCTGGCGCACCGCGGCTTTGCTGGCGTTGTAGATCGCCAGCTGCTGCTCGGCGAGGCTGGCGTTGACGCTCGCGACCGCGACGATCGGGCCGCCGCCGGCGGCGATCATGAGCGGCAGGACGGCCTTCATCGCGAAGGCCGTGCCGGCGACGTTCACGTTGAAGGCGCGCGACAGTTGCGCCGCCGTCGCATCGACCACCGTCCCCACGTCGAGTATTGCGGCGGAGGTGACCAGACCGAGGGAACGCCCGCGCACCTCGCTGACGGCCTCATGCCAGGTCGCCTCCTGGCCGACGTCGCCCGCCACATGACGATACAGGCGCTCGCCGGCGAAATCGGGCTGCGCGGGCGCAATGTCGACGCCCACCGTGTCGACGCCGGCGGCCACGAGCAGTCGGCAGAGCTCGTGGCCCAGGCCAGACGATGCGCCGGAGACGAGCACCGTCTCGGGCAGCGCGAAGGAGATCGAGGCAGTGCTCGGCATGGTCCGGATCCTGTTCCCTCAGTGCCCGATCGCAGTGTTGCTGGTAGAGCAAGCAGTACTCGCATTCCTCGCTGACCCTCAGGAGGATGACCTGCGCGCCCTTGGCCCCTGCACGGCCGCGGCTGCCGGCGCAGCGCCGTTCAGCAGCGCTCCAGCCAGAATCGCAGCCGCGCCGGCCGCCCGTGGCAATCCCATCGTCGTCTCCCTCTCCTGGTGTGAGGATTCGGAAATTCGCGATATTCCATATCGTGAATTTCCGAATCTGAATCACACCAGACTCGATGGTTTGGTGGCCCGATTCACCTGCAATTCGCCGCAGCGAATTGCACGATCGGGACATTAATGTCCGCCTTCGGGCGGTGTGGCCACGCAGGCATTCGTCGTCGCCCCTCAGGCATGGGAGCCGGCGTTACGCGCGAGCGTGAAGTCCCAGTCGACCTTCCAGAAGGGCCTGTCGAAGCCCATGGCTCTCGCCGCGGCCGGATCCGGCTCGAGTGCGAATTCGGCGACCAGCGAGTCCTTGACCCCGAACACCGCGTCCTCGGCGAGGTAGGGGCAGTTGGGCTCAAAGATGTGGGTGATCACGGGGTCGAAGCCCGGCGCCGACACGATGAAATGCACGTGGGCGGCCCGGTTGGGGTGCCGTCCCAAGGCCGCCAGCAGCTTGCCCACGGGCCCGTCGTCCGGGATCGGGTAGTAGCGCGGCTTGGCCGACCTGAACCAATAGCGGCCCTCGGCGTCGGTTTGGAACACGCCCCGGAGGTTCCAATCCGGCTGAACGTCCTTCTGCTGGACGTCATAGAAGCCGTCCTCGTTGGTCTGCCAGACGTCGAGCAGCGCGCCTGCGATGGGGTTGCCGTCGGTGTCCAGCACCCGGCCGGCCACCACCATGGGCTCGCCCTTGCCGTCGAGGCAGATATTGGCGCCGTGCTCGTAGCGCGGCGCCTGCGGGACGTAGAAGGGGCCGAGGATCGTGTTCTCGGTCGCGCCGTTCGGCCGGCGGTGGTTGATGGCATCGACAAGCATCGACACGCCGAGCACATCGGACAGCAGGATGAACTCCTGCCGCCATTCGGTGCACATGTGCCCGGTGTCCGTCAGGAACTTGATGGCCGCCATCCACTCGTCGGCGGTCGGTTCGATCTCCTTGACCGCCGCGTGCAGGTGCTCGACGAGGGCTGCCATGACCTCGCGCAGCCGGGGATCGATGCTGCCGCCCATCCGCGCGTTGACGACTTCGACGGATCTGGCCTCCTCGAAGTAGGGAAAGCGACTCTCCGGCAGCTTCTGTTGGTTCGGCATGGTTTCCTCGTGGCTCGCTTGGGACGGGCGTTCAGGCCGCCTCCAGGGCGAGGGATATTCCCTGGCCGACCCCGATACACATGGTGGCGATCGCCCTCTTGCCGCCGCGTCGGCGCAGTTCCAGCGCCGCCGTGCCGCACAGCCTCGCGCCGGACGCGCCGAGCGGGTGCCCGAGGGCGATGGCGCCGCCGTTCGGATTGACGAAGCCGGCGTCGTCCGGAATGCCGCGCTCCCGGAGCACCGCCAAGGCCTGGCTGGCGAACGCCTCGTTCAGCTCGACGACGTCGACGTCGTCGACGGTCAGGCCGAGGCGGTCCAGCAGCTTGCGCGTCGCTGGCGCCGGGCCGATCCCCATCACGCGGGGTGCCACGCCCGCGGTGGCCGCCCCGGTCACGCGCGCGACCGGGGTGAGGCCGTGCTGCGACGCGGCGCCGCCCGCGATCACGAGGTCCGCCTCGCCCGTCCTGACCTGCCTCGCCGCGATGGCGACTGCGTCGAGCCCCGAACCGCAGAGCCGGTTGACCGTCGTGCCCGGCACGCCTTCGGGCAGGCCCGCCAGAAGAACGGCCATGCGGGCAACGTTGCGGTTGTCTTCGCCGGCCTGGTTGGCGCACCCCATGACGACCTCGTCCAGGGCCGCCGGGTCGAGGCCCGGGTGGCGCTCCATCAGGGACGCGATGACGTGGGCGGCGAGGTCGTCCGGCCGCACGGCGGCAAGCGAGCCGCCGACCCGGCCGAACGGCGACCTGACGTAATCGACGACGAAGGCGTCCTGGAGATTGGATCCCGTGCTCATCGCGGGACACTCCCGGAGGCCACGGGCGGCTCGCCCGCGTAGGCGCGCGCCAGGAGGTCGCCGATCGCCGCGCGCTCGAGCGGTCGCGGGTTCCAGTAGGGGTTCGCAAGCGCGGCATCCACGGCCTTCCCGATGCCGTCTTCCGGCATGCCAAGATCCCGCAGGGCCAGCTTGGCGCCGATGCGCTTGGCCAACGCGTAGAGCTCGG
>Ga0335074_10011231_pt1 | contig 12515 bp, 10 predicted proteins | sample Lox_Sample_23_FD_206715 | JGI IMG/M metagenome (GOLD analysis project Ga0335074, IMG submission 206715) | Soil microbial communities from Loxahatchee National Wildlife Refuge, Florida, United States - Lox_Sample_2.3 | ecosystem: Environmental > Terrestrial > Soil > Wetlands | place: USA...
ACGGCACCATCACCCTGATCGGCGCCACCACCGAAAATCCGTCCTTCGAACTGAACGGCGCCCTGCTGTCGCGCTGCCAGGTGCTCGTGCTGCGCCGCCTGGACGATGCGGCGCTGGAACTGCTGCTGACGCGCGCCGGGACGGAACTCGGCCACCCCCTGCCGCTGAACGCGGAAGCGCGCACCGCGCTGCGCGCCATGGCGGATGGCGACGGCCGCTACATCCTGAACATGGCAGAGCAGATTGCCGCGCTGCCACCGGATACACCGCCGCTGGACCCGGCTGCACTGTCGGCTGTGCTGGCGCGGCGCGCGGCGCTGTACGACAAGGATCGGGAAGAGCACTACAACCTGATCTCCGCGCTGCATAAGTCGCTGCGCGGCTCGGACCCCGATGCGGCGCTCTACTGGTTCGCGCGCATGCTGGCCGGCGGAGAAGACCCTCGCTACATCGCCCGCCGCCTGACCCGCTTCGCCGCCGAGGACATCGGCATGGCCGATCCCAACGCGCTGACGCAGGCGCTGGCGGGCTGGGAAACGTACGAACGGCTGGGTTCGCCGGAGGGCGAATTGGCGCTGGCCCAGGTGGTGGTCTATCTCGGCACGGCACCGAAATCGAACGCGGTCTATACGGCGTTCGGCGCCGCGCGCGCTGCCGCGAAAGCGACCGGATCGCTGACGCCGCCGGCGCATATTCTGAATGCACCGACGCGGCTGATGCAGGAACTGGGCTACGGCAAGGGCTACGAGTACGATCACGAGACGGAAGATGCGTTCTCCGGGCAGAATTACTTTCCCGACGGGATGGCGCATGAATCATTCTACCACCCGCGCGATCGTGGTTTTGAGCGCGAGATTGCGAAGCGGCTGGAATATTGGGAGAGGCTGCGGCGGGAGCGTCAGGGGGAGTGACTTCTGGATTCCGGGTAGAGATAATTCCTTGTCCCCGCCTATTTTTGTACGATAGGCTCGGCTATCCAGCAAAGGTCGAACCCAATGCCAACGACCGTATTTTTTGCCAGCAACCGCGTGCTCACTGGTGATCCGGGTTCCGTCACAAGTTATGGTCCCAACATTCAACCGCCATCGATATCGACGGAACTGACTTATGGCGTCGCCTTCGTTGACGGAGTAGATCCAAAGGCAGATCAGCCGGGCTCAATCACCTCCATTCAGGACACCAGCAAAGGCACGTTCGCCCCGGCTGTCGCGGGCGACCTGTCCAATGCGGGCCGAAACCTCCTGGTTTTTATCCACGGCTTCGACAATACGTTCGAAGATGCGATTACGCGTGCTGCGTTTGACCGGGAGTTCCTCGCAGCCTCGGGAAATCCAGCCACAGACACGACCGTCCTGGCATTCAGTTGGCCATCGCTGGGCAAGATCGTCAGCTTCCCTGTACTCGATGGCGACTATCGTCACGATCAAAAGATGGCCACCCTGTCTGGCGTCCACCTGATGAGCTTTTTGGCCCAGATCGAGCCTTTGCTTCGCAGGGCGTGTGCCAACGGATGCAAGACCTATTTGCTTGCCCATAGCATGGGCAATCTGGCGCTCGAGAACGCAGTAGAGAACTGGTTCCTGCACAACAACGGGAACGCAAACCTGTTTGATGTCAGCATTCTTGCCGCTGCCGATTGCGGATTCGACTCCTTCGGGCAACCGCATCTTACCGGTCTCAATGGTCTGCCGCTGCTCACGTCGCTGACTTCAATCTACTACAGTGGCGAGGATAAAGTGCTGGAGCTAAGCCGGGCTATAAATGGCCTGCAGCGCCTTGGCCAGGACGGCCCCAAAGACCGCACCAACCAGACCAAATTTCCGCCGGCGAGCTACCGGCTGTTCGATGCAACCAATGTGAATGACTTTGATCGAAATTTCCTCACGTCACACCAGTATTATCGCCTCTCTCCCACTGTGCGTGCTGCGATTGCATCGGATATGGCGTCGGCATGAATTGTTTGATGTCCCTATCCGGTTAGCGCAGGCATCGCGATCGAGCGCGCGGTGCAGCGCCAGCCCAGCAGTTCGCCTGCGCTGACCGGATAGGGACATTGTTTGAATATGACCCGCCGCGAGAATTTTGAACGCTCGCGCCATCTCGATCCGGAGCTCCGGGAAACAAGCGCATCCTTGGTGCGACGCGCTTCCGTACGATAGTCGTACCCCGCAAGTTTCATTTTGGGGACTGGTCCGCCGCCCGGCGTCTGGTCCGTTTACCTTGACGCCGCCCCACCCGCCCCCCACAGCCCGCACCACCCCATGACCCCGTCCGCCGTCACCGTCTCCCCCGACGAAGCCGACATCCGCCTGGATCGCTGGTTCCGCCGGCATTTTCCCGGCCTGCCGCAGAGCGCCGTTCAGAAGCTCTGCCGCACCGGCCAGGTGCGCGTCGACGGCCACCGCGCCGACGCCGCAACCCGCCTCGCCGCCGGCCAGTCCGTTCGTATTCCGCCGCTCCCCGCCATCCAGCCGCGCGCGGAACAAAAGTCGCGCGAGATCGACCCGCTGGTGCAGAAGGACCTCCAGCGCCTCGTCCTCTACCGCGACGACCATCTCATCGCGATCAACAAGCCCCACGGCCTGCCGGTGCAAGGCGGCCCGGGCATCACCCACCACCTCGACGCGCTTCTCGACGCGCTGCGCTTCGGCGCGCCCGACCGTCCGCGCCTGGTCCACCGCCTGGATCGCGACACCTCGGGCGTTCTCTTGCTCGCCCGCACCCCCGGCACCGCCGCGAAACTCGCCGCCCTGTTCCGTGGCCGTAACATCGACAAGACCTACTGGGCCGTGACCGCCCGCCGCCCGCTCCCGCCCGAGGGCCGCATCGACCTTCCGCTCAAGCGCCTCGCCGGCGGCCGTGGCGAACGCACCGCCGTCGCCGAACCGGCCGACAAGGAAGCCGCCCGCGCCATCACCGACTACCGCACGCTCGATCACGCCGGGCAGAAACTCGCCTGGCTGGAGCTGTATCCCCGCACCGGCCGCACGCATCAGCTTCGCGTCCACTGCGTCGCCATCGGCGCGCCGATCCTGGGCGATACCAAATATGCCCGCCCCGACCAGAACAATGCCTTCGCCGCCACCGTCGAGGGTCTCTCCGATGACCTACATTTGCACGCCCGCGCCCTAAGCCTGCCACATCCTGCTGGCGGAACACTGGTGGTGGAGGCGGACCTGCCGCCCCACATGGCAGCAACATTCCGCACGCTCGGGTTTCACGCGCCGCCGGCGCGCCCCGCGCGCCGGATCGCCTGACGGCGCGACGCCGCAGACCTTTGCGGGGGACCAGGACAGCGATGACAGTCCGGCGTGTGGTGCGGTACGGCTTGCTTGGGGTGGCGGCAGTGCTGGTCCTGATCGTGGCAGCCGGCGCCGTGTTCCTCGCCCGCTTCAACCCGAACAATTTGAAGCCGCGCATCGAAGCTGCGGTGGAGAAGGCGACGGGGCGAAAGCTGGCACTGAATGGGCCAATCCACCTGACCTGGTCGCTCCGGCCCACGGTCGCGTTGAGCGACGTCGCGCTGGCCAATCCGCCCGGCTTCTCGCAGCCGCAAATGGCCACGCTGCAGCGTCTCGACGTGCAGCTCGCGGTGCTGCCGCTGCTGCATGACCGGGTCGATATCACCTGGCTGGCGCTGCAACATCCGGACATCGTCCTGGAAACCGACGCGCAGGGCCGGCCCAACTGGACGTTCACGCCGCAACCCGCGAAGGCCGCTGACGCTGCGTCCACCACCGCATCGCAACCCAAGGCCGGGGCCAAGCGAGGCGATCGCATCAGCATCACCGGCCTGCGGATTGACGGCGGCACATTAACCATACGCAACGACCGCACCGGTCATACCGTGACGCTCACCGTGCCGCGCATGACGGCGAAGGCGGCGTCCGCCGATGCACCGCTGCATCTGGCAATGAACGCCACCTACAACGGCACGCCGTTCACGCTCGCCGGCGACGTCGGTTCGCTATTGCGCCTGCAAAATCCGAGTGCGACGACGCCGTGGCCGGTCAAGCTGACGATTGCCGCCGCCGGGGCCACGGCATCCGCGGACGGCAGCTTCACCAAACCGTTGCAGGCACGCGGGTACACGCTGGCGGTTACGGCTTCCGTGCCAGACCTCACCGCGCTCGCACCGTTGCTGCCGGGCGCGCGTCTGCCGCCGCTGCACGATGCGCACCTCACCGCGCAGCTTGCCGACCATGGCGGCCCGATGCCGTATGTCGAAGCGGCGACGCTCAAGCTCGGGCCGGCCGATCTGGGGGCGTATGTCGGCGGACTGCGGCTCGTCTCGGTGGATATCGACGCGCCGGCGCAGAACCAGCCGGTGCAAATCGATGCCCAGGCGACGATGGACACCACGCCGATGTCGCTGGTCGCAACGCTCGGCGCGCCAGGCACGCTGATCGCGCCGCAGCCGAACGCGCCGGTGCCGGTGGACGTGATCGTGCGCGCCGACGATGCCAGCCTGAACGTCAAGGGCACGGTGGCGCACCCGGAAACCCTGTCCGGAGCGAATCTGGCCCTGAACGCCAGCATCCCCAATTTGGCCGCCCTGTCGCCAATTGCCCATCGCAAGCTGCCTGGCCTGACCCAGGTCGCGTTCCAGGGCACCCTCACCGATGCGTCCGGCGGTTTCGAGCATGGCGCGGCGCTGCATGGCATGAAACTGACCGCGGCGCAGGGTGACCTGTCCGGGGACATCACGGTCACGAACGGTCCGCCGCCGTCGCTCACCGCCAACCTGCACGCCGACCGCATCGATGCCGACGCGATCATGGCGGCTGCGGGAAAGCCGGTCACCCAACCGCCGCCGCCCGCGCCGCCCCCGTCCAGGCCGCCCGCGCCGCCCAAGCCGCAAGCCGCCGCTCCGCCTGCCCCCCCGCCCGCCGCGGCAAGCCGGCTGTTCTCGGACACGCCGTTGCCGTTCGGTGTGCTGCGCGCGGCAAATGCCGACATCGCCGTCGCGATCGGAGACTTGCGGACCGGGGGCCTCGATTATCGCGGCATCACCGTGCACGCCGTGCTGCAGAACGGCAGCCTGCACGTGGATCCGATCGCCGCCGACCTGCCCGAGGGCAAGCTCAGCGGCACTCTGGCAGTGGACGCCGCGGCCCCTGCCCCGCCGATAGCCCTCACGCTGCACGCGCCCGGCCTGGCGGTGGCACCTTTGCTCGCCGCCGCCGGGCTGCCCGGTTATGCCAGCGGCAAGCTGGAGGTCTATGCCGACCTGCATTCCGCCGGCGCGTCGCCCCACGCCATTGCCGCGGGGCTGGACGGCAGCCTGGGTCTCGCGATGCAAGGCGGCACCGTCGATACGGCGCTGATGAACAACCTGCTTGGCCCGATTCTGGACAAGGCCAACCTGCTGGGAATGCTGTCGCGTGGCGGGTCGAGCGAACTGCGCTGCTTCGCCCTGCGCGCGGATGCCCGTCACGGTGTGGCCGACCTTCGCACGCTGCTGCTGAACTCGTCGCTGCTCACCATGGATGGCGGCGGCAGCATCAACCTGGGCGATGAGACGCTGTCCCTGGCGCTGCGCCCGCAGGGCCGGGTGGCCGGTACGGGCCTGGTGGTGCCGATGCAGGTGAGCGGGCCGATCCGTGACCCGGCGGTGAAGGTGAACGCGGTCGGCACCTTCGAGGCGAATGCCGGGACGGTGGCGGGCGGGGTCATTGGCACCGCCACGCCGTTGGGTTTGCTGGGCGGCGTACTGGGCGCCAACAAGCTGCTGGGAGGGCCGACGGTGCCGTCATGCGATGCCGCGCTCGCCGTCGCGCGCGGCCAGGCGGCTTCCGCCGCGTCCGCGGCGTCGGCGGCGGCGCCGGCGAAAAAGAAGAACGGGCTTGGCGGCGTGCTTCAGCAGTTGTTCCGGTGAAACGTGACCTCGGACGCGCGACGGCATTTGGCCGCGAAGCGGATCAACGCGGCGGGCGCTGGTTGCGGGATGCCGGCGATCACGTCGGTAGAAAGCACGCTTCCGGCCGACCCGACCGCCCTCACCCGCGATGTTTCGCATCCCGGCCTCTCCCGCGCGCAGCGCCGGAGAGGTTAGAATCATCCCGATGAAGCGCTTCTGGAACACTGCCATCGCCAGCCAAACGCCGGATGGTGTTGCCATCCTGCTGGATGGGCGCCCGATGCATCTGCCGGGCGGCGCCGTCCTGCATGTTCGATCGTCGCGCCTGGCCGAGGCCATCGCCGCCGAATGGCAGGCGGCGGGCGGCGCCCCAGGTGGCGAGATGTCGTTTGCCGACACGCCGCTGACCCGCCTGGCGGGTACCGCGCAGCAGCGCATTGCCCCTGACCCGGCGCCCACCATCGACGCCATCGCCCGTTACGGCGAGAACGATCTGCTGTGCTATCGCGCCGCGGACCCCGCTGCCCTGGCACAGCGCCAGGCGCGCGAATGGCAGCCGTGGCTCGACTGGGCGGCACTGACCTATGATGCGCCGCTGCGCGTGGCCAGCGGCATTGCGCCGATCCGGCAGCATTGCGGCGCCGTTGCCGCATTGCGCCGCGCGGTGGCAGCGCAGGAACCGGAGGTACTGGCGGCGCTCGGCCTCGCCGTCCCTGCGCTGGGCAGCCTGGTGTTGGGTCTCGCCCTGGCGGAAGGCCGGCTGGACGCGGCGGCAGCCCACGCGCTGGGAGCGTTGGACGAGTTGTTCCAGGCAGAGCAATGGGGCGAGGATGCGGAAGCCGTAGCCCGGCGTGCGGCCATCGCTGCCGACATCGCGCTCGCCGCCCGTTTCATCGTGCTGAGCAGGAGAGAGCCGGCATGACTGCAAAACGTCTGGTGATCGCGGGGCGGGTGCAAGGCGTGGGGTTCCGTGCCTGGATGCAGGAGCATGCACGGGCGTTGGGCCTGTCGGGGTGGGTGCGCAACCGGGTGGACGGCACCGTGGAGGCGCTCGTGGCCGGCGAAGTGGCGGCGGTGGAGGAACTGCTGCGCCTGTGCCGGCGTGGTCCGCGCATGGCGGAAGTGGTCAGCATCGACGAGGAGATGGCGGACCCGCCGGATTATCCGGGCTTCCACCAAGGGAGATGACGCCAACGCCGGCCTGCGCCGCGCCGTGCCGCAGGGCGGCTCGCTCGCTTCGTCAGGACGGGTCCTACGTTTCCCACGCAGTGACGGGTCCTACCATTCCCGCGCAGTGACGGGTCCTACCCTTCCACCGCGCAGTGACGGGTCCTACGTTTCCCGCGCGCAGCTTGGGAGAGCAGGCTCCGCGCCAAACACCTCGTCCCACGCCTGCCGCAGCGCGTTATCGGCCTCCGCCATGCTGGCGCGTATCCCCAGCGCGGCGAGGCTGGTGACACCGTACGCGCGGATGCCGCACGGCACGATGCCGGCGAAATGCGACAGATCCGGCGCGACGTTCAGTGCCACGCCGTGCCAGCTCACCCAGCGGCTGACGCGCACGCCGATGGCGCCGATCTTCGCCTCGGCGCCGGTGCGCGGATCGACCACCCAGATGCCGATGCGTCCCTGCCGGCGCTCCCCCGTCACGCCGAACCGGTCCAGCGCGCGGATCAGCCAGAATTCCAGCCCGTGCACATAGCAGCCGATGTCGCGCGGCGGCACGCTGCCGTGGCGCCGCGCCAGGTCCAGCATGACATAGGCGGTGCGCTGGCCCGGCCCGTGATAGGTCCACTGCCCGCCGCGGCCGGCGGCGTAGGTGGGGAAGCGGTTGGGGTCGGTCAGTTCCTCGGGCTTCGCCGAGGTGCCGGCGGTGTAGAGCGGCGCATGCTCCACCAGCCAGACCAGTTCCGGCGCGGTGCCAGCGCGGATCGCGGCGACGCGCGCCTGCATGGCGGCGAGGGCCTCGGGGTACGGGGTCAGGCCCGGGGCGCGCTGCCATTCCGGCGCCGGGGTAGTGTCGGGGCCGGCGGCGGGGCTTGCGGCGCGGGCAGGCGCGGCGATTGAAGCGGTGTCATGCATCGGCTATATCCCGCCGCCTGCTTAGCCCACGTGCGGTCGTGGCGGAATGGTAGACGCGCAAGCTTGAGGTGCTTGTGGGGGTAACCCCGTGGAAGTTCGAGTCTTCTCGACCGCACCAGTGTAGTTTCCAAGAATCTTCACCGTTTCGCCCGGACGCTGGTTCAGCCTCGGCTGCCCTGGGCACCCCCCCGAACCGCGTCACCCCCGATGCATCCGTGTGCATCCGTGGTTTCATTCTTTTGCTTCCTGCGAGCAGCGATGCAGACTCGAGGCACATAAGAAAATGAAACCACGGATGCACACAGATGCACACGGATAGACCGTGCAGTGTGAAGGCCAGTGGGTCATCCGCTGAAGTTCGAGGCGCAAGCTGCCAAAATTGAGCCACCGGCGATGCGAAGGCCCGACGCCTCCAGATAGCTGAAGGATTGTACGGCATGCACGCGATCGAACGCCCCCACCGCTTTTAATATCTAATACCAGCCCGCCTGATGATTGACTCGCCGGCCGCGCCCGATCGTCATGGCGGGCGCAGGCCCGCCATCCACGCCTATGCAGCACGCAGCAAGAAAATCGTGATGCCGGCCTTCGCCGGCATGACGCGGAGGGCGGCGGTCGTGCGTCAATCATTGTGTTGCCTGATATAACGCCGATCGAGCCCTCCACGGCAAAACCGGCCGCATGCTCCCAGACGGCCACGTCGTTATTGACTATGACGACGCGCGCCACCCGAACCAGCGAGACTACCTCGTCGCCCCGCCCCTGACAGAAAAGTACACCCGTCATGGCCGGGCCTGACCCCCCCATCTACCCCAGCAGATCGGGCGCGACGCAGCGACGCGACCCGATCCATGCTGCGTGGCTGGCCGGGTCAAGCCGGCCATGACGGGAATGATCAAAAGCGTGCCGGATAAACTTTCATCCAGTCGCAGATCGGCCGCCTGGCCGATGATCAACGCGCGCCAGTGGTCAACGCGCGCCGATGATCAACGCGCGCCAAGCGTCAACGCGCAACGACATACTCCGCGTGACTCGCCCTTCGGCCGCCAGCCAGCACCACCTCACACCAACACCGCCCTCACCGCATCAGGCTCGACAGCCTCCGCGCCGTGCGCGGCGGCTGATTGTCCGCATGCCGCACGGCGATAAACGAAGCGGTATAGCCGGCCGGCGCATCCGGCCCATGCGCCTTCACCCGCACCACCGTCCCGACCAATGACGGCACCTGCCCAACGGCATCACGCCACATATGACCCACGACGCCACGATAATCATAACGCCAGCCAGCCGTTGCAGTCCCATCCAATCCTTCCCCGTTCAGCACGAACCCCAGACCGCTCTCCGCTGTTCCGAACGAGCCGGTAATGCGCAGCGCATATCCGCTCTCCATGCCAAGCCCGCCTTCAACCCGGCCGTCATCCGACTGATGCAGTTCGAACACGCCCTCGCCGAAGATCAACGCGAACGCCGCCTGCTGATCTCCGCCGACAAGCTTTGCGACGTTGTGGTAGCCGCGATACGTCCAGCGTCCGCTCAGCATGATCCACCTCGTACTCGTCCTGGACAACCATCCTGCACGAGGTCGCCGCCCCACGCTACGCGTCGACCCAAGTCGCACCGGCCCCGACGCAGATATGACGCGGAAATAACGCCTGCGCGGCGATGGATGAACCCGTGGCGATCCTGCCAGCGTCCGCCACGAGATTGTCCTTTGCAGTGACTCGCCGAAGGATTACGGTCCGCCCCGTATCAACGATTGCCGGAGCAAATGTCCGGCGAAAAGCGGGGGTTTCGTCATCATGGCAACTGGTCTTCGCGTTCGCCGTTCGATCCTCGATATCCAGGCAGATTACGACGCCGGCAACAAGAAAGAACTCGAGGACCTGATGCGCGCCTGGAAGGGCATCAAGGAACTCGGACCGAACGAATTCAAATCCTTCTTCATGATCGGCGGCTTTCATGGCGAACCGTTTCGCGGACCCGGCGCGCAGATCCCCGCCTGGTGGGGCGGCTATTGCCAGCACGGCACCGTATTGTTCCCGGCCTGGCATCGCGCCTATTGCTACCGCGTGGAAGAAGCGTTGCGCAGCATCCCGGGTTGCAGTTCGGTGACGCTGCCCTTCTGGGACGAGACCAGCGATCCAAGCCGTGAAAAAGGCGTTCCAACCGCTCTGACCGATGAGACCTTCATGCTGGACGGCAAGCAGATTCCAAATCCGCTCCGCTCCTTCGTGTTGCCGGCCACGATCGTCGATGCGGTGGAGGGCGACAACCGCCTCTACTCCAAGCCGGAAGGCTACGAGACGGTCCGCTACCCGCTCTCGGGACTGGTCGGCACCCCCGAAGACCGTGCCAAAACCGCGGCTCACAACGCGCAGTTCCCGACCCCGGAGATCCGCACGGCGCTGCTCAATGGCAATATCACGAACTGGCTCAACACCAGCTTCACCGTCGGCGGCAGGAAGCGCGGCCTCGTCTACCAAAGTTTCATCGACTGCCTGAATACGCCCAACTACACCCTGTTCTCTAACACCACCAGCTCCACAAATTGGAACAATAACAACCCGAAGGCGCTCGTCGTGGCGCTCGAAAGCCCGCATAACAGCATGCATCTGGCAGTCGGCGGGTTCGACGTGCCCGGCCTCGGCGATTCCTCGCCCTGTCCGGGCGCTAACGGGGACATGGGCGAGAACGACACCGCAGCCCTCGACCCGATCTTCTTCTTTCACCACTGCTTCATCGACTATGTGTTCTGGATCTGGCAGCGCCGCCATGGCTTCACCAACAGCTTCACCATCGACGCGAACGATCCGGGCGCGAAATACGACGCACAGGTCAACCCGCCGCCATTCGGCGCCGATTCGAATGCAACCATGTCGCTGACAACGCCGCTCGAGCCCTTCTTCAAAGAATATGGCGTCCCGTACACCACCGCCGACCTGATCAATATCGAATCGCAGTTGGGCTACAACTACGGGCCCGGCTCGCTCGACAGCTATGCCGGGGCGCCGCCGCAGGCGATGGCGGCCGCTGCCGAGCCGGAGCAAAAGACGGTGCATGTCGGCGGCATCGACCGCTCGAAAATCCGCGGATCCTTCCTGATCGCCACCTGGGCCGAACTGGACGGCAAGAAACAGTTGATCGGGCTCGAGCCCGTGCTCAGCCGCTGGCAGGTGCTCGGCTGCGCCAACTGCCAGACCAAACTCAAGGTCTCAGCCGACTTGCGGCTGCCGCCGACCGCCGATCCCGGTTCAGTCGCGGTCGAGGTCCACACCCACGACGGCTTGCTCGGACACGGCCCCTCGCCTGCAAGCGCGGGACTGATGGCCATGGCATTCGCCCCCGCAGCGCCCGCGCAGCCGTTCACTGTCGAAATCCGATGAGCACACACGCGGCGGCACCGGGAACGCCGATGCGGATCGTGATCCCGGTCTACGATCAGGTCGACATGCTCGACGTGTGCGGCCCGTCCGAAATGTTTGGCTGGCCGACATTGCCGGGGCCGGACCCCCAGCGCCGGATGTTCCAGGTCGATCTGGTCGCGGAGAAGCCCGGCCTGGTGACCTTCAATTCCGGCTTCGTCTTCCAGGTTTCGGCCGGCCTGGATCCGCCCAGACCGGCCGACGCCCTCTGGGTGCCCGGCGGCGACCCGGACTCGCTCAAGCGCATCATCGCCGAGGGCGATAAGTCACCCTATCTCGACTTTCTCAAGCGTCAGGCCAGGCAGTCAAAGTGGATTTGCTCGGTCTGCGAGGGCGCGCTGTTGCTCGCTGCGGCAGGCTTGCTCGACGGCTTTCTCGCGACCACCCATTGGGCCTTCATCCCCTATCTGATGGCCTATCACCCCGCGGTCCGGATCGCCGACGGCCATCCCCGTTTCGTCGTCGATCGCGACCGGCTGACCGGCGGCGGCATTTCCTCCGGGCTCGACGAATCGCTGAAGCTGATCGAATTGCTCGCCGGTCAGGACACGGCGATCTCGGTCCAGCAGACGACGCAGTACTATCCCGAACCGCCGGTCGCGAGCGCAATTCCGAATGTCATCACAACGCCGATGCTGCACCCGCCGCCGCACAGTCCGGGCGCGCCGCGGTAAGTCGAGCGCAAGCTCCGCCGACGCCGCGAACCAGGTGACCGCCGCATCACCGAAGTCTCGAACGAGGCGACCGGGGCCAGGCAGCTCGCAACCGAAGTGCGCGACAATGTCGTCGCGCTGAACAAGGCCGTGGAGGAGCTGCGGCACTCGGTGATCCGGGCGGTGCGCAGCTCGACGAGCGACGTGGATCGGCGGCAGACGCAGCGCTATCCGGTGGATCTGGCCGCGCGGCTTATACCAACCCGCTGAATGACCGACATACGCGGCTGTGCTCCCCATGTCATTGCGAGGAGCGAAGCGACGAAGCAACCTCGGTCGAGCAGCGCTCAGACGAGCGTGCGCCGCGCAACCGAGGTTGCTTCGTCGCTTCGCTCCTAACCCGGCGGAGCCGGAACCAAGAAGCATAGTGTAGGGTAGCTGCCCGGGTAAGCTGCTGGGGGCAAAGAATGTCGCAATCCCTGACGGAGCGCTACGACG
>Ga0335074_10011232_pt1 | contig 12515 bp, 11 predicted proteins | sample Lox_Sample_23_FD_206715 | JGI IMG/M metagenome (GOLD analysis project Ga0335074, IMG submission 206715) | Soil microbial communities from Loxahatchee National Wildlife Refuge, Florida, United States - Lox_Sample_2.3 | ecosystem: Environmental > Terrestrial > Soil > Wetlands | place: USA...
CATTACGCTAGAGACTCCAGTCGAAAAGCGCGAGCAGACTCCGGTCCAGGAGCAGCCAGAGGGCAACCACGAGGATCAGCGCAAGCCCTACATTGAGTTCATCGACGTACACAAAGCATTCGGCAGCAATGTCGTTCTCGATGGCGTCAGCTTCGACGTGATGCCGGGCGAAACCGTCTGCATCCTTGGCCGCAGCGGTGTGGGCAAGTCGGTCTCGCTGCATAACATCATGGGCTTCCTCAAGCCCGACAGCGGCCGCATCTGGGTCGCCTACGAAGACATCACCGACTACCCCGAAAAGGAGATGGAGCGCATTCGCAAGAAGGTCACCATGGTCTTCCAGAATGGCGCGCTGTTCGACTCGCTCACCGTCGGCGAGAACGTCGCTTTCCCGCTGCGCGAGCGCGGCGGACTGGAAGAAGAACAGGTCTACCAGATCGTCGACGGCCTACTGGAGATGGTAGGCGTGCGGGAGTTTCGCGACCTGCTCCCCTCAGACCTGTCGACTGGCATGAAGCGTTCGGTGGCCATCGCGCGCGCACTGGCGGCGCAGCCCGATGCCGTTCTTTACGACGAGCCGACCACTATGGTCGATCCGCTGATGGCGCACCTGCTCGGCGATTTGATCAAGAAACTGAAGAAACAGTTGAAGCTGACCAGCATCGTCGTCACCCACGACATGGCGCTGGCCAAGAAACTTGCCGACCGCCTGCTGTTCCTGTACGAGGCCAAGGCGATTTTCTTTGGGACCTTCGAGCAGATGGCCAAGAGCCCCGAGCCCATCGTCCAGGAGTTTCTGGCCCTCGACTCGCTGGACTTCGAAGCCTACTTCGGCGCACAACGCCCACCCCACCAGCCGAGATTTGAAGCGAGTTAGCTGACAACCGAGCGCGGATGGCCGAGAACGGAAGAGCTCCGGCCAACGTTTCTCTGTTGCCATCTCCGCATGAGCAGCGCACAATCTGCTGTTGCCACAGAGCGCCACTGGGGGCTGAATGTATTGGTACTTGGAAGTGATGAGAAACTACGCGGTTTTTGCCGGAAGGGCGAGGCGAACAGAATATTGGATGTTCTGCCTGGTAAACATGCTAATCGGCGTAATCGCAGGAGTTTTCCTGGTGTTCGCGATACCGACAATGTCCCGCGGAAGAAATCCATTCGCAATCCTCATTGGCGTGCTGCTGATCGCTTACGTGCTAGCGACCCTCGTACCAGGATTAGCTGTATCGGTGCGCCGGCTTCACGACACAAACCTTAGCGGCTGGTGGCTGCTGATCGGCTTCATACCTTTGGGTGGTCTCGTGTTGTTTGTCTTCCATCTCCTGGATAGCACGCCTGGACCCAACCGGTATGGCCCGAATCCCAAGGGCGTCGGCATGGCGCCTTATGCCGCCCAGAATGCTGCCTACGGGTCTCACGCGATGTCAGCCGCGGCCGCTGCAGGAGGAGGTCAGACGAATAGCCGATGGCTTCTTGGCTTTTGCAACAGCTGCGGTACGCAGATACAGGCCGGAGCGAGATTCTGCCCCAACTGCGGCAAAGCCGCCCACTAGAATCCCTGCGCGACGAGTCGCTCAACAGTCAGCGACCCGCTCTGTTCGTCGCGCCGGGTCCACTTCTCCAGATATTTGGCGATGATGTCGGTTTCAATGTTGACCGGATCGCCGGGCTTAACCGAGCCTAGATTCGTCATCTTGATGGTGTGAGGAATGATCGCGATGGTCAGCCGCAGGCCATCGAGCTTGGCTACCGTCAGGCTGATTCCTTCGACCGAGATCGAGCCTTTGAAGACGACGTACTTCTCCAGCTCCTCGGGAATGTCGAGGTGCAGCCAGAAGTCGTCAGCGTTGGCGATCGGCTCGAGCGCCACGAAGCGCGCGACGCCATCCACATGCCCTTGCACCATGTGGCCGCCGAGCCGGCCGTCCGCCCTCAGTGGCAGCTCCAGATTCACCTGCGCGCCCTCGGTAATCCGCGACAGGGAAGTGCGCGCCCAGGTTTCGGCCGCAAGATCAGCGCAAAAAAAATCCGGTGTGATATGGAGGGCGGTAAGACAAACTCCGCTCACGGCAACGCTGTTGCCCTCCTTTAACTCTTTGGCCGAATTCGGCGCGTGAATGGTGATGCGATGATTTCCGCCCCGTTCGACGATGCTAGTGACAGTTCCAACTTCCTCAACGAGTCCGGTGAACATGATGTACCTCGAGAAGCTGCGAGCTTCGAGCCAAACCCTATGAAGACGGCTCGGGGCTCTCTTCATACACATCCCGCAAATACCCTTCCACGCCAAAATCCTCGCCGAAGCGATGCAGCGTCAGGTTCTTTACGTGTGCCGCTTCGCTCATCCGGCGATAACCCGCGCCGGTCGCGAACGGAATCGAGCCAGTCCCCGCCAGAATCTTGGGCGCATAGTAAAAGAAGATCTTGTCGACAATACCTGCTGCAAGCGCGGCCCAATTCACCATCGCGCCGCCTTCAATGATAAGACTGGTAATCTCACGCCTGCCAAGTTCAGCCATCACACGTTCGAGGTCGGGACGTCCACCATCCCACTGCGCCAAAAGCGGGCGCATTGGGGGCCCCGGCCCATCCACCGCCGGCGCTCCCGCGGGAAACAGCAGCGTGCCGTCCTCTGTGATCTGACGCATCGGAACCTGTTGAATCAGGATGCCGCGCGACTCCAGTTCGCGCCGCTTGTTCTCCTCGGCGAAGCAGCAGAAGACAATGACGTCCTGATGCGCCGTTTTGACCACCCGTGATTCCAGCGGCAGGCGCAAGCGCGAGTCTAGAATGACGCGCAGCAAAGGACGGCGTCGCGGCAGTCCGGTGCGATCGTTCAGCAAGGGGTCGTCGGCAAGAATCGTGCCCACGCCCACCATGATGGCGTCGCTCATGTGGCGGAGGTGCTGCACGTGCGCCCGCGCGGTTTCGCTGGTGATCCAGCCGCCGCTGGCCGCGCGGACCCCGTTTTCGGGCGGAGCTTCCAGCTCGGGCGGGGGCGGTGCAATCTTGCCGTCCAGCGTCATCGCCGTCTTCAGCGTCACAAACGGGACTTTGTGGCGGATGTACTTGGCGAACGCTTCGTTCAGCTTGCGCGCTTCAGCTTCCAGCAGACCTTCCCATACTTCAATGCCGGCGTCGCGAAGCTTTGCCAATCCCGCGCCACTCACCAGCGGATTCGGATCGCGCATGGCGACCACGACGCGCTGGATTCCCGCAGCAATCACCGCGTCGGCGCACGGCCCGGTGCGGCCGGTATGCGAACAGGGCTCCAGATTCAGGTAGAGCGTCGCGCCGCGCACGCGATCACCGGCTTCTTCCATCGCGAGCACCTCGGCATGCTTGCGACCTTCGTAGGTATGCGTGCCCCGCCCAACAATGTCTCCGTTGCGCCCGACAATCACGGCACCCACACAGGGATTCGGCGAAGCCAGCGCGGTGCCCTCGCGGGCAAGCTCCAGCGCCTGCCGCATGAGCTGCTCATCAGTTGGACGAGTGGTCATCAATCGAACAATGAGTTCACAAAATCTTGCGGATTGAACGGCAGCAAATCGCCGGCTTTCTCGCCGATCCCAACGTAGCGCACCGGCAAGCCAAGCTCCTTCGAAATCGCCACGACGATGCCGCCCTTGGCAGTGCCGTCCAGCTTGCTGAGCACGATGCCGGTCACTCCCGCCGATTCGGTAAACAGCCGCGCCTGCTGCAGCCCGTTCTGCCCGGTGGTCGCGTCCATCACCAGCAAGGTTTCGTGCGGCGCGTTGGGGCTGAAGCGCTGCGCCGTACGGCGCATCTTCGCCAGCTCCTCCATCAGGCTGCTCTTGGTATGCAGCCGGCCGGCGGTGTCGACAATCACGTAATCACTGTGGCGAGCTTTGGCCGCCTGCAGCGCGTCGAACAGGACCGCCGCGGGGTCGCCACCCGGCTTGTTCTTGATCACTTCCGTTCCTGTGCGATCACCCCAGACTTCCAGTTGCTCGATGGCCGCGGCGCGAAACGTGTCCGCCGCCGCCAGCAGCACCGTCTTGCCTTGACCACGCAACACGTGCGCGAGCTTGCCGATCGAGGTGGTCTTTCCTGTGCCATTGACGCCGACCACCAGGATCACTTCCGGCTCGCCATCGACCTTCCGTACCGGACTTTTCTCAGCAGCATTGAGGATGCCGAGCAGCTCTTCCTTCAGCACTCGTTTCAGCTCCTCGACGTTGCCTACCTGCTTGCGATCGACTTTCTCGCGCAAGGCCTGCAGCACTGCCTCGGTGGTCGCCGTGCCGAGGTCCGCGGCGATGAGCGTGGCCTCCAAATCGTCGAGGGTCTCCCGATCAATCTCCTTGCGGAAGGAAACGACATCTTCAATCCGCTCGCCGAGGCTCTCGCGCGTGCGCGTGACCGCCTCTTTCATGCGCTGCAAGAAGCTGGGTTTCTCTTCGGTGCTGCCGAATAGAGTCTGAATCATGGATGAGTCCGAACCAACAGGACGCTAGAGTTGAATCGATGCCTTACAGACTAATTATAGACACGCGTGCGCGAGACATTCTTCGCGTACGGCAGAACCGTGTACGTCCAATTGTCATCATGAGCTCGCCGTGGCGGCCTCGTGATGACAATCTTGTGGTGCGGTCAATAGTGGCGAGTCAGCAAAAGGAGGTCAGCCCGCGCGCAGACTCTCGCGGATGGCAGCCTCAGGTTCGGCGGGAAGCGTGACGTGCCCCGGCAGGACCTCACGCAGCGCCCATTCGATCCGCTCCACCGAGGTGCGGATCAGCTCCACCGATTCGTCGTCCTTCCCGACCGCCGTGGCGTAGGTGATGACCTGCAGGGCGTTGCGGATGTGGTGGTTCATCTCCGCGATGGTGCGTAGCCGCTCACGAATCAGATCGCGGCGTATGCGCTCCTTCAGTGCGAGGTTGTAAAAAAGAAAGCCGGCAAATAGGCCAGTAAGGAAGTTGGAAAAGACCAGAACTTCCGTGCGGGTCACACCATCACGCACCAGCACGCGGTCGAAACCAAAGCCCACGCCCCAAACCAGCACAGCCAGGCCGATGCAGATCATGGCCAGCCGGCCACTGGAATCGTTCCTCAGATCCATAGTTACACCGCCTACGCCCCAGGAAGCCCTGAAGATTCAGACGCCGCAAGCGCCGGTTCGTCTTTATGAAAATGCCGCAAAATCGCTTCCGCTTGAGCGCGATTCACCACCGACTTCAGCGCCGCCAAGTCGGCTTCCTTTACCGCCTGCAGGCTGCCGAAGTGCTGCAGCAGCCGCCTCGTGGTCTGGGCCCCCACGCCGGCAATCTCCAACAGCTCGGTCTTGCGGTCGCGCATTTCGCGCCGCTTGCGATGGAAGGTCACCGCGAAGCGGTGCGCCTCATCGCGAATCAACTGCACCAGGTGCAGCACGGGCGAGTGCCGATCAAGCACGATCGGGTCATCTTCCTGCCCTTGCAGATAGATGATTTCTTCGCGCTTGGCGATTGCTGCCAGTGGCTGATTGACGATCCCGAGCGACTCCAGCGCTTCCGCCGCCGCATGCAGTTGCCCGATGCCGCCGTCGATCAGCACCAGGCTCGGCATCTGCTCCTTTTGCACCATCACCCCACCGGGCGCTGAACCGGCACCTGTCGGGGACGCCGATTCCAGCACCTTCCTGTAGCGGCGCGTCACCACCTCGCGCATTGAGGCGAAATCATCCACCCCGTCGACACTGCGAATGATGAACTTGCGATAATCCGACTTCTTGATCTTGCCGCTCTCCCACACCACCATCGATGCCACCGTCTCCGCGCCTTGAATATGCGAGATATCGAAGCACTCGATGCGCTTGGGCAGCGCCGGCAGCATCAGCACATCCTGCAGCGCCTCCTGGATCGCCTTGGCTGCCGGCTTCATCACCCGGAAGCGCTGATCGAACGCCTGTTTCGCGTTTTGCCCGACCAGATCGACCAGCGAGCGCTTCTCACCGCGCTGCGGCACATGAATCTGCACTCGCCGTTTCTGGCCTTCCGACAGCACTTCCTCTAATGTTGGACGATCTTCGAAATCCACCGGCACATAGATCGTGTGGGGCACGTATTGCTGATCGAGGTACACCTGCTTGAGCAGAGAAGAGAAGAATTCGCCCGGCTCAAAGCCCCCGACCTCGCCAATATCGTCATTTGAATCCGGGGTCCCCAACGCATCTCGCTTTTGGAAGTGTTGGAGTGGTAGATCCTCCCAGAAGAACTCGCGTTTGTCGACGATCTTGCCGCCGCGCATGTGAAATAGGTTCACCGCCAGCATCTCGTTTTCGTAGTGATAGCCGAAGACGTCGGCGTCATCGCCTTCGACCGCCGCAATACGCTGCTTTTGCTCCAGCAAATCCAGAGTCGAGATCAGATCGCGATACTTCGCCGCCAGCTCATACTGCTCCCGCTCCGCCGCCGTTGCCATGCGCTGATGCAGCGATCGCGACAAATCTGCTCCGCGCCCTTCGAGGAACATCTTCACGTCGTGCACAGCCTCGGTGTAGCGCTCCGGCGTGGTCAGCCCCTGCACGCACGGCCCCAGACATCGCCCGATGTAGTACTGCAAACACGGCCGCGGATAGTAGCGGTTCAGGTCCAGCTTGCACGAGGGAATCATGAAGTGCCGGTGGATGAGATCGACGATGCGATAGGCCAGGCTGGTGGGGAAGTATGGGCCGTAATACAACGACCCATCCTTGCGCAGGCGCCGCGTCGGAAACACCCGCGGATAGCGCTCGGTGATGGTCAGCTTGATGTAGGGGTACGTCTTGTCATCGCGCAGAAGAATGTTGTAGCGCGGCTTCTTCTGCTTGATCAGGTTGTTCTCGAGCGCCAGCGCTTCCTTCTCGTTATCGACGACGACGTAATCGACATCGACCGCTTCGCGCAGCAGAGTTCCTGTCTTCAGGTTCGCCGCCGCGCCCTCCAGAAAATACGATCGCACCCGCGAGCGCAGGTTCTTCGCCTTGCCCACGTAGATGATCTGCCCCTCGGCGTTCTTGTAGAGATACACGCCCGGCGAGGTCGGCAGAGTGCGAATTTTCTGGTGCAGATCCATAGGATTTCGAGAGTGGAGTTGGTAAAAATTCTACGCTCACCGTCAGGATTGTCGGTTCACTATGGGGCGAACCAAGCGCGGCTGTTCCACGTGCTCGCAACCCACTGAAAACACACGCAAATACACACCGGGCGCAAGCTCGATTCATGGCATCCCACTTGCTCATCCACAGTTAGGCCAAGTGGCTGAATGCTCGCCTGGGCTGAGGAGTCCGATCCATGAACCGATTTTCCGTATTAGCCGTGCTGGTGGCCGGCAGCGTGCCGTTCACCGTCGGTTGCGCCACCAAGAACTACGTTCGCAATCAGACCACGCCCATCATCAACAACGTTAATGAATTAGATGACGAAACGGCGAAAAATACTCGCGACATCCGCGACGTCGACACGCGCGCCCAGCAGGGCATCGCGCAGGTGAACGCCAAGTCCGCCGCCGCCGACCAGAAGGCGCAGGCCGCCGGTCAGACCGCCGATCAGGCAAACCAGAATGCCACCACGGCTTCCAACCGCGTGACCAGCTTGGCCGGGACCGTCGAAAACCTGGACAACTACAAGCCGGTCAGCGATACCACGGTCCAATTCGGCTTTGACAAGTACCAGCTCACGCGCAAGGACAAGCAAACCCTCGACGACTTCGGCGCGCAGCTCGGCAGCCAGCGGCACTACATCATCCAGGTCGAGGGCTACACTGACTCCACCGGCCCGGCCGACTATAACTACCAGCTCAGCCAGCGCCGCGCCGACGCCGTGATCCAGTATCTGGCGACCAAGTACAACGTGCCGCCGCACAAGATTTTCCTGATCGGGTTGGGCAAGGACAATCCGGTGGCAAGGAACACTACGGCCTCGGGCCGCGCGCAAAATCGCCGCGTCGATGTCCGCCTGATGGCCAATAGCCTGACCGAGTCGGCGCAAGCCAGCCCGGCGTCCAATCAATAGGCCAGGTACGCCGGCCGTAGGTCCGGCTTAACCTCTCCGCTCAGCCCGGAGCCAATGGCCATCACTAAGGGCCCATTGGAAAGAGGCCGCTCATTTCGGTGGGCGGCCTTTTGAATCCACACACCTCGCGCATCTGGCGGCAAATTCCGATCTAAACTTCTGCCCCAGGAACGAAACACATGAAACGCTATATCCTCACCGGCGCTCCCGGCTGCGGCAAGACCGCGATTCTCCGTCAACTCGAGACCGATGGCTTCTCGGTGGTTGAGGAGGCGGCAACCGACGTCATTGCGCTTTGGCGGGCGCAGGGTATCGCCGAGCCGTGGCGGCACCCGGGATTCATCGATGCCATCGTTCGCCTGCAGCGAACCCGAGAAGTCCGCGCCTCCCGCCGTAGTCGCGAGGTACAGTTCCACGATCGCTCCGTCGTTTGCACTGAAGCGCTGGCCCGGTATCTTGAGTCGCCCACATCGGCGCTCCTCGGCGAAGAGCTGGCGCGTATCCGCAAGGAAAGGGTTTTTCAGAAGCAGGTCTTCTTCATTCGCAGCCTGGGGTTCATTACCCCAACGGAAGCGCGGACCATCTCGTTGGAAGAATCCCTGCGCTTTGAGGTGTTGCACGAGCAGGTCTACCGTGAGCTGGGTTTCGAGATCGTCTCGATCGGCGCCGGTGACGTTCCCGATCGGGCAAGAGAAATCGTCGCCGCGATCAAAGCCAGCTCAATTCGCAAATCGCAAAACGCATGAGGCTATGCACTGACCAATGACAACCGACAACTGACCACTGGCCACCGACCACTGACAACTAATCTGACCCCTAGCCCCTAACCGCTGAACGGATTATCCTTCTAGGATGAGACTTCGTGGTTGCGGCACCGCCCTCGTCACTCCTTTTCAGCAAGACGGCAGCATCGATGAATCGGCTCTGCGCGAGCTGGTGCGCTGGCAGGTCAAGTCGGGCATCGACTTTCTCGTTCCTTGCGGCACCACGGGCGAAACGCCCACTCTCACCCATGACGAATGGCTGCGCGTCATCGACATCACCATCGAAACCGCAGCAGGGCGCGTGCCCATCATGGCCGGCGCAACCTCCAACAACACGCGCGAAGCTGTCGCCAAGACGAAAGAAGTCTCAGCGCGCCCGGGCGTCGATTACATCCTGACCGCGACGCCCTACTACAACAAGCCCACGCAGGAAGGCATCTACCAGCACTTCGCAGCTATTGCCGACGCCTCGACCAAGCCGCTGGTGTTGTACAACATCGCTGGACGCACCGGGACCAACATCGAAACCTCAACCCTGCTGCGCCTGGCCGAGATCGAAAACATCATCGGCGTGAAGGAAGCCAGCGGCAACATCGCGCAGATCGCCGAAGTCTGCGCCGCTTTGCCTGAAGATTTCCTGGTCTTCTCCGGCGACGATGCCATCACACTGGCCGTGATCGGCCTGGGCGGCGTGGGAATCGTCTCCGTCGTCTCCAACGAAATTCCGGCCGAGATGACGCGCCTGACCAACGCCGCGCTCAGTGGCAAATGGGACACCGCGCGCCTGCTCTTCCGCAAATACCTGCCGCTGATGCAGGCGAACTTTATCGAATCGAATCCCATCCCGGCGAAGGCTGTCCTCGCGATGATGGGGCGCATGCAGGAGGTCTATCGCCTGCCGCTGGTGCCGATGAAGAAAGAGAACCGCGCCAAACTGGAAAAGGTTGTCGCCGAAGCGGGGCTCTTGCAAGCCCAACCGGCTACGACTCGATAGATGTTCAACACCCTGGAGATGTTGAGAGCAATCCCCTATTGACAGCAGTTGGTTTGTCTTCGGATAGTACGGCAAAACGTGCTATACAGTGTCCGCAGACATGGAGGGTATATGAGACCTTTCAAGATCGCGGTCTGCCCGCTGGTGTTGATGCTACCCGTTACGGCATTGGCACAAATAAAGGTTCCCACGCCAAATCACTCTGGTCCGGTCAAAACATGTACGTCACAGAAAGAGGTTGAGGGCTTTCCGGACTACGATTGCACGTCGGAGGTCCAGGCCAACGCCAGCATCACCTGCACTAGCCTAACCGGGGGAGCGACTTCGTGCCGGGTCACGCTTAGGCCGTCAGGAAGGGAGTGGCATCTGGCTGAAGGTCAATCCGTTACGAATTGGAATGACCGCATCCTCCAGATGACATGTGATGGTAAGCCTGCTGGTTCCGATGGGTTACGATGCGAAATTCAGATTCAGCCGGAATCCAAGTCCGCGCCATGACGGCATTGTAAGTGAATCTGCGATTACTTACGTAAAATCGCCAATGCACAAGTAATGCCGAGCTCCGTCTCAAAGCGAATGGCTCTTTAGCTGAGCCGCGACCTGCGTGATGCTTCGACTTCCGTATTACCAGTTGCTGAACAAGGTAAGAAAGTGACGCGGCCCAAAGGCCGCGTCTTGACCAGAGAGCGAACCGGCAATACGGGGAGCTCAGTTGGTTACTTGCCAGCGTACGTGTGGGGGGAGCCGAGGCCGGTGCACAGGTCCCAACCAATCTTGCATTGCGGAGCACCCTGCGTGATGTCGTTGAAATCAGCATGGTACTCGATGGGATTGGCCAGCTCGCTGTACATCTTGGTGAGCTGCGCCAAGGACGACTGTTCCTGGCTGCCGGCGGCGTTCACGATACCGGCAAAGGTGGGAGACGACCAACTCGTACCTCCGACCGAACCCCAGCCCTGGAGGTAAATGGCCGTACAGCAAAAATCGGAAGCAACATCCGGATATCCGCGAAAGTTTCCTACGATGCCGGCAATGCCATTCTGATAGGCGGGACGCGGCTCGTACGGACTGATGTCTCCCCCTCCACCGCCCGTGTAGTACTGCTCGTAAGTGAAGTCTCCGTCACTGTTGCGGTTGAAATAGGTTCCTCCAACCGCCACCACGTTGGGTGACGCTGCCGGATAGGCGCTCTGGCCAAGTCCGCCATCGCCGGCGGCTGCAAAGTAGACGACTCCCGGGTGAGTCATGTATTGGTCAAGCATCAGTTCCTGAGGAATCTCCGAATCGGCAAAGCTCATGCTCACCACGCCGCCGCCGTTCTGGGCCACCAGAGTTCCGGCCAGCTGCACCGCTGCCCAGGTGGGGTCGGTCGTGCAAGTCGGGTCTGTACACAATGCCGATACGACCAGGAACAGCTTGGCCGCCGGCGCCATGGCGTGCGCCCACTCGATATCTAACGCTTCCTCGACCTCCCAATCCCCGTAAACCGGCGGCCGTATCGCGCCCGGCCAAACCTGGTTCACGGTCGTAGCCGGAATACCGAAGTAGGAGTCGAAAGCGTCGATGTCAGACTGTGCGGTCGGGTAGTAACCGGCGTCGACCAAGGCAATGGCGCCGATACCGCCAGTAGGCACGGTTGTGCTCGTGGCGATCGGGCAGCCGGTTGGTCCAGATACCAACTTGTATACACAGGCTACTGACCCTGGGGTTTCAGCACCCGCTGGGGGTTGAGGCGACATTTGATCTGAGTCGACAAAAAAGTAGTTCGTGTGAGGGCGACCGGGCACGGGAATGCTGGATGCTGGAACGATAATCCTGTGTCCGTTGTAAACGGACTCGTAGCGGGTTTGGGCCGATGCTGGGCAAAGGGCTGTACCTGCAAATAAGACCGCCGCCATCATCGTCAACATTGCAATCTGGGCGTCTCTGCGAAAAGTAGTCATTCATTGGCTCCTGTGTGATATCCGGAAATGATGATGGGAGTTCCCGGGAAATGCAAGCTCTAAAACCCATGGGTAGTGGGCTACTTTCAAAGTAGCCCACTACCAACCCATGCGAGTCGTTCTGTCGGCAACAAGCGTGGCAGCGCAGTTTTTCGCAAAAGCCGCGAATCCCTGCGCTGCGACGCCCCAAATGCCAAGCAAAAATCAGCTTCGCGTTGCTCTCGACTCCAACTGAGAAGTAAGAGTCTCCTAACAGGTATGTTTCGTAAGGCGCAGCCTTCAGAACCGTAGGGCGGACCGGTTTTGGGGACACCTTGCCGCGGCAGAGGGAACTCTTTTTATCCAACCTAATCTTGGTATCTTCACACCTCGGCTATCTTCCGGAAACACATGCTATACTCCCTCGCGCTGGTAGCCGCCGAGGTAACACGCTTGCGAGTTCAACGTCTTGTTTGTGCAACCTTGCTAATGGCCGCAGTCGTATTCTTGCAACCCTCTTTGCTCGCACAGGCCCGTTGGGTTCAGCCGTCTCTGTCTCGGTGACCGAGGCGGGTGGCGCACTGAAATTCGGCGCTCCCAAAACGCTGGTCAGCCAGCGGACGATGCTGACAACCCCTTTCTTCAGTGTCTCTCCCGACGGCAAGAAATTCTTGATGGAGCGCGTTTCGCAACAAGTCAACCAGCCAATCACGGTCATGACCAACTTCACCGCGGGCCTGAAGAGATAGGTTTCACGCTGGAAGTTTTAGCTTCTGGAATGCCCTGATGAGAGCGCAGAGGCGGACTCTATTAACCAGCAGGTCTCTGGGTCAACTGC
>Ga0335074_10011233_pt1 | contig 12515 bp, 11 predicted proteins | sample Lox_Sample_23_FD_206715 | JGI IMG/M metagenome (GOLD analysis project Ga0335074, IMG submission 206715) | Soil microbial communities from Loxahatchee National Wildlife Refuge, Florida, United States - Lox_Sample_2.3 | ecosystem: Environmental > Terrestrial > Soil > Wetlands | place: USA...
CGAACGCAGAAAGCGCGGCTACCCCCGCCGCACCAGCACGCCATGCCGCTGCTCCGAGGGCAGGCACAGCGCCGCCAGCGCGGGCGCGACGTCGGCAGGCTTCGCAAGTTCGGAGAAATCCTCGCCTGGCATCGCCTGGCGCCGCAGCCTGGTCGCGACCACGCCGGGATCGAAGAGATTGACGCGCAGCCGCGACGTGCGGGACTCGGCCGCCCAGGTCAGCACGAGATGCTCCAGGCCGGCCTTGGTCGCGCCATAGGCGCCCCAATACGCCCAGGGCGCGCGGGCGACGGCGCTGGTGACGAACACCGCGCGGCCCGCCTCGCCCGCCTGCAGCAGCGGTCCGCAACTGCGGATCAGCCGCCAGGTGGCGGAAAGGTTCACGCCCACCACGTCGTCCCAGTGCGCCGGCAGGATGTGCGGCACCGGGGTGAGCAGGCCGAGTGCCGCGGCATTGTGCACCATCACGTCCAGTCGTCGGAACCGCTCGAACAGGCTCGGCCCGATCGCATCGACCGCGGCGCCGTCCTTGAGATCGAGCGGCAGCAGCGTGGCGCTGCCGCCCACGGCGCGGATCGCGTCGTCGGTCTCCTCGAGTCCGCCCTGGGTGCGGGCGGTGATCACGACGTGGGCTCCGAGGCGCGCCAGTTCGATCGCGGTCGCGGCACCGATGCCGCGGCTGGCGCCGGTCAGCAGCGCGATGCGGCCGGCGAGCGGCGCCGCGTCCGACATGATCAGCGGCTCTCGGTCAGCAGGCTGAGCTGGCGTTCGGCGTTGCCGGTGATGTCAGGCAGCGGCACCGGATAGTCGCCGGTGAAGCAGGCATCGCAGAATTGCGGCCGCGCCGGATCGCGCCCGGGCTTGCCGAGCGCGCGGTAGAGCCCGTCCATCGAGACGAAGGCCAGGCTGTCGGCGCCGATCAGCGCCGCCATCTCATCGACGCTGTGTCGCGCCGCGAGCAGCTTGTCCCGCTCCGGCGTGTCGATGCCGTAGAAGCAGGAATGCGTCGTCGGCGGCGAGGAGATGCGCATGTGCACCTCGCGCGCGCCGGCGAGCCGCACCATCTCGACGATCTTCTGGCTGGTGGTGCCGCGCACGATCGAATCATCGACCAGCACGACGCGCTTGCCGGCCAGCATGGCGCGGTTGGCGGAATGCTTGAGTTTGACCCCGAGATGGCGGATCTGGTCGGTGGGCTCGATGAAGGTGCGACCGACATAGTGGTTGCGGATGATGCCGAGCTCGAACGGGACGCGGCTCTCTGCCGCGTAGCCCATGGCGGCCGGAACGCCGGAATCCGGCACCGGCACGACCACGTCTGCCGGGACATGGCTCTCGCGCGCGAGCTCGACGCCGATGCGCTTGCGCGCCTCATAGACGGCGGTGCCCTCCATCACCGAATCCGGCCGGGCGAAGTAGATGTATTCGAAGACGCAGAAGCGCTCACGGGCGGCGCCGAACGGGCGGATGCTGTGCACGCCCTGGTCATTGATGACGACGATCTCGCCCGGCTCGACGTCGCGGACGAATTCGGCACCGACGATGTCGAGCGCGCAGGTTTCGCTCGCCAGCACCCAGCCGCCCGGACCGGGGATGCGGCCCAGGATCAGCGGCCGCACGCCGAGCGGGTCGCGCACGCCCATCAGCGCCTCGTCCGACAGTGCCACCAGCGAGTAGGCACCGACCACCTGCTTCAGCGCGTCGATCAGCCGGTCGGCGACCGTCGAATAGAGGCTGATCGCGATCAGGTGGATGAACACTTCGCTGTCGGTGGTGGACTGGAAGATGCAACCGCGGCGCACCAGCGTGCGGCGCAGGGCGTGCGCGTTCGTCAGGTTGCCGTTGTGTGCGACGGCGAAGCCGCCGAATTCGAAATCGGCGTAGAGCGGCTGGACGTTGCGCAGGATCGTCTCGCCGGTCGTGGCGTAGCGGTTGTGCCCGACCGCGCTCGACCCTGGCAGCGAGGCGATCACGCGGGCGTCGCCGAAATTGTCGCCGACCAGGCCGAGGCCGCGATGCGAGTGGAAGCGCCTGCCGTCGAAGCTGACGATGCCCGTGGCCTCCTGGCCGCGGTGCTGCAGCGCGTGCAGTCCAAGCGCGGTCACCGCGGCGGCGTCGGTCACGTTCCAGACGCCGAACACGCCGCATTCCTCGTGCAGCGTGTCGTCCTCGGCGTGCGGGCGGGTGGTCAGCCCCATCTTTTTCGTCTCCGCCGCCTCGGCTCGGCCGGGCGGATAGGTGCCGACGGCGGATGCGTCAGCAATTATGATCCCCCGTCCTGGGTCAGCGGGCCGGATCGAGGCTTCGGCCGGATGGAGTCGCGTGCAGCAGCGCCTCCGCGCTCAGCCGGTCCGGTCCGGGTGGTGCCGACACATGCGGCCGGTATTGCGCCGGCAGTTGCCGGGTGGTCCAGCGTGCCCCCTGGTAGATGGCCGGCAGTGTCCGTGCGTGCAGGACCGGCGGCGGCCAGCTTTCGACCGACAGCACCATGCCGCCCAGGATATAGGCGGCGACCAGCAGCACCGCACCCCTGGCGAAGCCGAATACCAGTCCGAGCGTGCGGTCGAGGCCGCCCAGGGCGGAGCGGCGCACCGCCATGCCGATGGTCCGCGCCACGATGGAGAGGATGATCAGGGTGACGAGGAAGATTGCCCCGAACGCCACCGGGTCGGCGATGTCGGGGTTGGCGATCATCCGGCGGAAGAAGGGCTGTGCCAGGTGGAACCCGAGCACGCCGGCGAGGATGGCGCCGACCCAGGCGCCGATGCCCAGGACTTCCCGCACCAGGCCGCGCATCAGGCCGAGCAGGGCGGAGAAGGCGAGGAGGGCGAGGACGAGGAGGTCGACCCAGTTCATGCACGGCCCCGGCTGTTAGGCTGGGTTTATCCGGGGCCGGCAGGGAAAGGAAAGCGTGTGCGTCGTCTTCCGTCCGGGGGGTCTGGGGCCTCAGGCCCCAGCGGGGTTTGGGGCGGAGCCCCAACCTTCACTTGAACGCCGCCACCAGGTCCGCGACGTGCCCGATCTCCGACAACGTCATCCCTGCCGGGCTCACCACCGGCCGGTTCCCCCGCGCGACGCGCCGCGGCAGCCAGGCGGTCGAAAACCCGAGCTTGCCCGCCTCCTTCAGCCGCGCCTCCGCCTGCGCCACGGGTCGGACCTCACCGGAGAGCCCCACTTCCCCGAAATACACTGCACCAGGACTGGTCGGCTGATCCGCGGCGGCGGAGGCGAGGGCGGCGGCGACGGCGAGATCGGCGGCCGGCTCCGCGACTCTGAGCCCGCCGGCAACGTTCAGGTAGACGTCGGACGCGGCGAGCCGCAGCCCGGCGCGGCTCTCCAGCACCGCGAGCAGCATCGAGAGCCGGCCCCCGTCCCAGCCCACCACCGCCCGCCGTGGCGCGCCGCCGGGATTGGGCGCCAGCAGCGCCTGCACCTCCAGCAGCACGGGACGCGTGCCCTCGAGCCCGGCGAACACGGCGCTGCCGGCGACGTTGCCGCGGCGTTCCGCCAGGAACAGGGCCGAGGGGTTCGCGACCTCGGCGAGGCCGCGATCGGTCATTTCGAACACGCCGATCTCGTCGGTCGCGCCGAAGCGGTTTTTCACCGCGCGCAGGATGCGGAACTGGTGACCGCGATCGCCTTCGAAGTAGAGCACCGCGTCGACCATGTGCTCGAGCACGCGCGGACCGGCGAGCGCGCCTTCCTTGGTGACGTGGCCGACCAGCACGAGCGCGAAGCCGCGCGTCTTGGCGAGGCGGATCAGCTCGAAGCTGCAGGCGCGGACCTGCGCGACGGTGCCGGGGGCGCTGTCGATCGCGTCGAGCCACATGGTCTGGATTGAGTCGATCACCACCAGCGCGGAATCGGCGGCGCTTTCCAGGCTGGCCGCGATGTCGCGCAGGTTGATCGCCGCGGCGAGGTCGAGCGCCGCGCCCGCGACGCCGAGCCGGCGGGCGCGCAGCCGCACCTGGTCGACCGCCTCCTCGCCCGAGACGTAGATCACCCGCCGGCCCTGGCCCGCGAGTGCCGCCGCGCCCTGCAGCAGCAGCGTGGATTTGCCGATCCCCGGATCGCCGCCCACCAGCACGGCCGACCCGGGCACGAACCCGCCGCCGAGCACGCGATCCAGCTCGGCGATGCCGGTTTCCTGCCGCGGTGGCGGCGCCTGCTCGCCGGCCAGGCCGACGAAGGCGAGGCGACGGGCCGCGTCGGACTTGCCGCCGGCGCCGCGGCCGGTCGGACCGGGCCGGCGCTCGACCGTCTCCTCGACGATGCTGTTCCATTCGCCGCAGGTGTCGCAGCGCCCGGCCCATTTGGCGGTCACGGCCCCGCAGGATTGACAGACGAAGCGGGGAAGCGGGCGCGCCATGCGGCGCGCTTCTACACGCCTCGCTCCCGCGCGGGAATCCTGCGCCGGCGCGGCGCATCGCCGGCGGAGGCCTGTCGAGCGCCGCGCTCGGGTGGGGCCCGGTGACGCACCCACAGCGCGTGGTTCCGGGCCGGCCCTTTCGGCGGAGAGCCGGACCGTCGGTTCCGCCGCGGTTGGGCGCGGAGACGGTTTCCCCCGGCCGCGGATCGCGCCTTGACAGGCGTCCCGGCCGAGGGGATCAGGCGCGGCGGAGCCGGATCGGCCGGCCCTTCGGGAGCGCCGGGTGAAAGCGGATGCCATGACCAGCCGCAACCCGGCCGCACCGCCGCCCATCCTCGCCAACAAGCACCCCGGCTCACCCTCGGTCTTCCGTCCGGAGAATCTGCTCCGCGAGGCACGGCGGCAGCGGCGGCTGCCCGAACGTCCGGTGCCGGAGGTCTGCATCCTCGATCCGGACGGCGATATCGTGCGCCGGCTGCGCGCCGACGGCCGCGCCCGTCCGAGCCCCGGCTGGGCTTGCTATCACACGGTGCTGGACGAGTTTGAACTCGAGGACGCACGCTTCGGCATCATCGGCTGCGCGGTCGGCGCCGCCTTCGCAGTACTCGTGGCCGAGGAACTGTTCGCGTCGGGCTGCCGGCTGCTGCTCAGCGTCACCTCGGCGGGCCAGATCGCGGAGATCGGGCCCACCCCGTACTTCATCCTGATCGACCGCGCGCTGCGCGACGAGGGAACCAGCTACCACTACCTCCCCGCCGCTCCGTTCGCTGACGCCGACGCGGCGCTGGCCGACCGCGTCTTTGCGGCGCTGGCCGACAGCAAGGAAGTGGTCCATCGCGGCGCGACCTGGACCACCGATGCGCCATTCCGCGAGACCGAGGAGGCGATCGCCGCCGCGCGCGATGCCGGCGCGCTCGCGGTCGAAATGGAGGCCGCGGCGCTCTACGCCTTCGCCCGCGCCTGCTTGCGCCCCGTGCTCTGCTTCGCGCACGTCACCAACCGCATGGCGCGCGAGGAGGGCGATTTCGAGAAGGGTGAGGCGGACGGCTCCGACGCGGCGTTGGCGCTCATCGCGGCGGCAGCGCGGGGCTGGCGCAGTTCCTGATGGCGGATCGCTACCGTCGCAACTCCATCTGGATCGGCCCCTCGCGCCGGCCGTGGGTGAACTGATCCACCACCGGGTTGCCGCTCTCCATCAGCTCGGACGGCGGCCCGGACCAGACGATCCGACCGTGATGCAGCATGGCAATGCGGTCACCGATCCGCCGGGCACTCGCCATGTCATGCGTGATCGCAATCGCCGTGCTGCCCAGCCGCTTCACGCAATCGACGATCAGCCCGTCGATCACCGCGCCCATGATCGGATCGAGCCCGGTGGTCGGCTCGTCGAAGAACAGGATGTCCGGCCGAGCCGCGATCGCCCGCGCCAGGCCGACCCGCTTCTGCATGCCGCCCGAGAGTTCCGACGGCGACAGATCGCCGACACTGGCCGCAAGGCCGACCTGCGCCAGCACCTCCGCCGCCACTTCGCGCGCCTGCCGCCGCGTCACCTGCCGGCGTGCGAGCAGCCCGAAGGCGACGTTCTCCCAGACCGGCAGGCTGTCGAACAACGCGCCGTTCTGGAACAGCATGCCGATCCGGTCGCGCGCCCGCTCGCGCGCCGTACGGTCGAGGCGAAGCACGTCCTGCCCGTCGAGCTCGATCACCCCTTCGTCCGGCTGCATCAGCCCGATGATGCATTTGAGCAGAACAGACTTGCCGGTGCCCGACCCGCCGATCACCACCATCGACGTACCCGGCATGACGGTGAGATCGACACCGTCCAGCACCTGCTTCTCGCCGAACGCCTTGCGCAAGCCCTGCACACGGATCTTCGGCACCGCGGCGCCGGGCACCTCGCGGTTCATCGCGCGAAGAACAGCTCGGTGAGGCCGTAGTCGAAGGCGAGGATCAGGATCGACGCCATCACCACCGCCGCGGTCGTCGCACCACCCACACCCTCCGCGCCGCCGCGGCTGTTGTAGCCGTGATAGCAGCCCATCAGCGCGATCAGGAACCCGAACACCGCGGCTTTCGCCAGGCCCGAGACCACGTCCATCGTCTTCATGAAGTCGAACGTGTTCATCAGATACGGGATGCCGTGAAAGCCGAGCTTCACCGTCGCGACGATGAAGCCGCCCATCACGCCGAGAATGTCGGCAACGACGACCAGCAGCGGCAGCGCGATCGCCCCCGCCAACAGCCGCGGCGTCACCAGATACTTCATCGGATTGGTGGCGAGCGTGGAGAGCGCGTCGATCTGGTCGGTGACGCGCATCGTGCCGAGTTCCGCCGCCATCGCCGCACCCACCCGCCCGGCGACCATCAGCCCCGCCAGCACCGGGCCCAGTTCCCGCACCACCGACAGCACCACGATCCCGGCGATCGCGCTGCCGGCATTGAATCGGGAGAACCCGGTGTACGATTGCAGTGCGATCACCATGCCGGAAAAGATCGCGGTCAGTGCGACCACCGGCAGGCTGAAATAGGCGAACTCCACGAAGGCCCGCAGGAACGCCCGCCAGTAGAAGGGCGGTCGGAACAGATGCGACAGGCCGTTGAGCCCGAACAGGGTCAGCGCGCCGGTCATGCGGGTGCCGCTGATCGTGGCCCGCCCGACCAGGGCGATCGCATCCAGCGTCGCGTTCAGCATGGGATTACCGGCTGCGATACCGCCTGTGATAGCGCCGGCCGAGCGAAGTCAGGATCTCGTACCCGTTGGTGCCGGCGCGGGCGGCGAGATCGTCCGGCGTCGCGAGCGGGCCGATCAGGTCCAGCCAGTCGCCGGGGCCGGCGGCCGGATGGTCGGTCAGGTCGAAGGTGGCGAGGTCCATGGACACACGCCCTACCAGCGGGACCGGCCGGCCGTCAAAACCCGCCTGCGCGACCCCACTCAAGGCGCGCAGATACCCGTCCGCATAGCCCACCGCGACCGTGCCGATCCGGCTCGGCCGCGCCGCGGTCCATGTCGCATTGTAACCGACACCCTCCCCGGGCGACACATCATGCACTTGCAGGATCCGCGCCCGCAGGCTCACCGGCAGTCGCATCGGATTGGCCGATCCGGGCGTGGGATTGACCCCGTACAGCGCCGCCCCCGGCCGGGCGAGATCGGACCCGAACTCCGGCCCGAGAAAAATCCCCGAGGAGTTGGCGATGCTGCGCGGCGCCGGCGGCAGCGCCGCACAGGCCCGCGCAAAGCGCCGCCGCTGCCGGGCATTCGCGGGATCCGCCGGGCACTCCGCCGCGACCAGATGTGTCATCACATAAAGCACATCGATGCCCGCCAGCACGCCCGGCTCCGCCGCCAGCGCCGGCACATCGCCGTGGGAAAGGCCCAGCCGGTTCATCCCGGTATCGACATGCAGGATCGCCGGCAGCGCCCGTCCGCACCGCGCGGCCTCGTCCCGCCAGGCGGCGATCTCCGCCCGCGAGCCCAACACCGGAACCAGGCCCTGCGCCACGCAATCCGACGCTGCCTCGGGCAGCAGGCCGTTCAGCACCGCCAGCATCGCGCCGGGAACGAGGTCCCGGATCGCCAGGGCCTCCTCCACATGCGCGGTGAAGAAGTGCCGGCAGCCCTCGCGAAACAGGCGCGGAGCCACCGCGGCGGCGCCCAGGCCGTAGGCGTCGGCTTTCACCACGGCGGCGACGGGGCCGGACGGATGGCGCGCACACAACAGGCGCCAGTTGGCGGCGATCGCGTCGAGGTCGATTTCGAGGATGGCCGCGGGCATTCAGGAAGGAAGGCCAGGGCTCCGCCCTGGACCCGCTGGGGCCGTACGGCCCCAGACCCCATGACTTAAGGAACGGATTGCAAAGGCTGCGCCTTTGCTGGCGGGTCCAGGGGGGCAAAGCCCCCCTGGCCTACTCCTGCCCATGCGCCAGATCGAGATCCGCAAACCTCGTGTACTCGCCTTCGAAAAAGAGCTGGATCGAACCCGTAGGCCCGTGACGCTGCTTGGCGATGAACAGCTCCGCCTTGTTGTGCACCTGCTCCATGTCGCGCTGCCACTTGTCGAGCGCATCCTGGAACTTCTGCTCGCTGTCGAACCCCATCTGCTTCGGCGCGCGCTGCGCCAGATAATACTCGTCGCGGTAGATGAACATCACCACGTCCGCGTCCTGCTCGATCGAGCCGGACTCGCGCAGATCCGAGAGCTGCGGCCGCTTGTCCTCGCGATTCTCGACCGCACGCGAGAGCTGCGACAGTGCCAGCACCGGCACCGCCAATTCCTTCGCCAGCGCCTTCAGCCCCTGCGTGATCGCACTGATTTCCAGCACCCTGTTCTCCGGCCGCGTGCCCGCCGCCGGGCGCATGAGCTGCAGGTAGTCGATCACCACCAGAGAGAGGCCCTTCGTCCGCTTCAGCCTCCGGCAGCGCGTGCGCAGCGCGGAAAGCGTGATCGCCGGCGTGTCGTCGATGTGGATCGGCAGGCCGGAAATGTCCCGGCTGACCTGCACGAAACGGTCGAAATCCTTCTGCCCGATATCGCCGCGGCGAATGCGGTCGCCGGAAATACCCGCCTCTTCGGCGAGCAGGCGGGTGGCCAGCTGCTCGGCACTCATTTCCAGCGAGAAGATCGCGACGCTGCCCTGGGCGAGGGCACTGCCGTCGCGCTGCGCCGCCTCGCCCTGCAGCGCCCGCGCCGCGCCGAAGGCGATCTTGGTGCCGAGCGCGGTCTTCCCCATGCCCGGACGGCCGGCCAGGATCAGCAGATCGGACGGATGCAGCCCGCCCATCTTGGCGTCCAGGTCGCGCAGGCCGGTGGAAAGCCCGGACACGTGGCCGGCACGGTGGAACGCCCGCTCCGCGCCGCTGATCGCCTGCACCAGCGCCTGATCGAAGACGATGAAGCCGCCGTCGGCGGCGCCGCGGGTCGCGAGCTCGAACAGCGACTGCTCCGCCGCCTCGAGCTGGCCGGCCGCGTCCAGCTCCGGCTCTACCCCGAAGGCGCGATTGACCACCGTCTCGCCGATATCGATGAGCTGTCGCCGCAGCCAGGCGTCACGAATCGTGCGACCGTATTCGCCGGCATTGATGATGCCGACCATGGCGGTGAGGAGCTGGGCCAGATACGTGGTGCCGCCGACTTCCTCGAGCAGGCCGGAATGCTCGAACTCGGCCTTCAGCGTGACGATGTCGGCGAGCTGCCCGGCCTCGATCCGGCGGGTGATGGCGTGGAACACGCGGCCATGCACCGGGTCGGCGAAATGATCCGGGGTGAGGAATTCGGCCACTCGCTCATAGGCCTTGTTGTTGGCGAGCAGCGCGCCGAGCAGCGCCTGCTCCGCCTGCAGGTTGGCCGGCGGCTGGCGCTGGGAGAGGCCGAGGAGCGGCGAGTCGATCGTGTTCACGGAACCATCATAGTCCAGGGTCCGGCGCCGGGGCAGAGCAGGAGGGCTGTGGATCAGTGTGGAAGACGGGGAGGAATGCGGCGCGCAACGATCCCCACCCATTCCGCCGGCCAAACGCCTGGGCGAAAGAGGTGAAAGCCCTGCCATTCAACCGTGCGTGGAACGGGTCGCGAGGCTCGTTCGCAAAACACACGGGTCCGGCCGGAGCGCGGACCGGCGGAATTCAAGGTGCTGTCGGGTCGTCGAGTCCCGGAATCACGCGCGACGCGGCGATGCGCTCCTGCGTCCGGCTTCGGAGTCCGAGCTTGAACTTGTTCCAGAATGCGACCTCCGCCGACCGCGAGGGGTCCGAAGCCTGCGGGTCCAGGGCGAGCAGCGACGCGATGCAGGGGATTTGAGTCTCGGCGAACATCGACCAGAACGTGGCGATGTAATCGCGCTGGCGCAGCGGCACGTCATACCCGATGCGCCCGAGCAGGCGCGCCGTGGTCGCCAGGCGTGCATCGATCAGCGACATTTCATGCAACGCGCCGGCATCCGAGTCCGTCACGACCTTGCCGTCATGGACGACCCTTCCGCCGAGCGCGGTATAGGAACTCGCGTCCGGCGTTTCCTCACGACCGAGCTGCAGTCGTCCATTCAGCATCGCAAGGTACTTCAAGATCGCGTAGAAGATCGCGGCCGCCGCAGAGGCGAGCGGCACGCGATATCCGACGACACCGAAACAATGCTCGATGGCGGCCGCGGCGAGCCAGTCGCAGACGACCTCCTCACCCAGATCTCGCAGGCCGGTCTTGTGTCTGTAGACGAGATGGCCGAGTTCGTGGAAGAGGGCGTAGATTGCGAACGCGATCGGAAAGTAGGCGACGGCATCCGCGATCCCGTCGTCGAATGGCCCCCCTCCGCCCATGCGCGTGATCGCGATCATGCCTTGGACGAAGCCGCGCTGGTTTTGCATATCGATGCCGCGCAGCATCTCGGCTCCGGTTGCCCCGTCGGGCGGTCCGCGGGTCACGGCGCTCATCCCGCTCGCCAGCAGCGAGCCCAGGATGGGCAGCGCCAATGCCCGCCGTGTCTCGATTGCCGTTGCGGCGTCGCTGCCGCCGACGAAGTTGGAGGGCACGAGGTCGAGGCGATCCGGGCCCGCGAGACGGGACAGGAAATCAAGGCTGAAGCCGACATGCAGCGGAAACGCGTAAGCCGCCTCCGACAAGACGATGTAATGGAATCCGCCGGAGGGGACGAACTCCGCCACGAATCCCGGCACGCGCAGGAAGCGCACGCAGACCTGCTCCGGCGGCAGCGGCTCGAAGGGCCGGAGAAGGGGAGGCGGGTCGCGCAGGAAGCGGTGAACCAGCGACTGCAGGGCCAGCTCGATCAGGCTGGTGTAGGACGACGCTTGCAACGCCCAGCCGTCGCCGGCCTGGTGTCGGAAGAAACAGGCGAACAGCTCCTGCCACTCCGACTCCGGTGCGCGCCAGCTCTCGGCAGCTCCGCGCCCTGCGCCGTAGCGTGCTGCGACCAGCGCGAAGTGACGGATGATGGCGTCCTGGGCCAATCGCCTACCGCCAGACCGGCCGGCACAGCTCGCCGACCCCCGCGCGAAACACGAGCACGGCGAAGGTTGCGAGCGAGATGGAAATGCCGAGCGTCAGAAACAGGCTCGAGACGGAATCGGCGATCGCGGCGACCAGGAAGACCGCGTCGGCTTTCTCCTCATAGAGCAGCCTGACGAGCGGCCGGTCGCAGATCAGCGGCCTGAGCTGGTCGTTGAGGCCGCCCAGCATGTCCTTCGCCCGGCGCGCCGGATCTCCAAGGACGGCGCCGCGTCCGAGGGCCAGGCCCAGCTCGCGAAGCTGGTCCTCCTCGGGTCTTTCGAGCTCTGCACGAATCTCCTTGGCGAGGGCCATGGCGGCGGCTCCGATGACATCGTTGCCCAACACGGTATCAGTCTTGGCGGCGGAGGGCGAACCGGCTCCCTCCTGTCCCGCCTCGTGGCCAATCGAGCGGAACGGCTCGATACCCGTTTGACGGCCGACACGCCCGGCATCGTCTTCAATCGGAGCGGACGTCGCGGCCGAACCCGCTCAAGCGACTGCACCGAGCGACATAAGCGTCGCGACGCAGCAGCTTACGGGCTCTCCTCGAGTCCTGTTACGCTGTCTGCCGCTCCAGGAACCCCAGCGTCTTCTCATTGAACTCCGCCACGCTCTCGTAGATCGGCGCGTGTGCGCAGCTTTCGAACACCGTGAGCTCGCTGCCGCGGATCCCGCCGGTCAGCGCGTCGGCGAAACGCGTCGAGGTCACCATGTCGTGCCGGCCGAACGTGATCTGCGTCGGCGCCGTGATGCGGGAGAGCTGTGCCAGCGCGTCATGCGCGATCACCGCGTTCGACTGGCGGAGGAAGGCGTCGAGCGGCTGCGCCGGCCGGCCGCGTACGAAATCGGCGAGCTGGCCGATATAGTCCGGCTTCGCGGCGTAGAGTTCCGGCGTGAAGCACCAGGGGAAGATGCCCTGGATGATCATGTCGGTGACGCTGCCGAGGCCTTTCGCCATGGTCTGCCAGCCCTCGAGTACGGTCTTGAGGAACGGGTCGGATTTCGGCCAGGCGCTGTGCAGGGAAAGGGACTTGACGCGGTCGGGGTGCTTGGCCGCGAGCCAGAGTCCGGTCGCCGCGCCGAGCGACAGGCCGCTCACATGCGCCCGCGCGACGCCGATCGCCTGCATGAAGGCGGCAACGTCGTCGGCG
>Ga0335074_10011236_pt1 | contig 12514 bp, 12 predicted proteins | sample Lox_Sample_23_FD_206715 | JGI IMG/M metagenome (GOLD analysis project Ga0335074, IMG submission 206715) | Soil microbial communities from Loxahatchee National Wildlife Refuge, Florida, United States - Lox_Sample_2.3 | ecosystem: Environmental > Terrestrial > Soil > Wetlands | place: USA...
AGGTGCCCGACGATGCCCGGCTGCTGGTCGCCGTGCGGCCGAGCGACCTGCTCGACGGCGAACCCGACGAGGACTTCGCGCAGACGCTCAACGCCCAGAATGCGCCGCTCATCGAACGAGTCAGGACGTTCGCGCGAGAGTTGTACGGCAGCAACGATGCCCGCTGCGTCGACGCCGTCGCCAGGGCGGTCGTCGACCTGCCGTACGCCGTCGTCCGGCGCCACGCCAACGACGACCCGATCCCGGCCTGGCTGGAGGACGACGTCGCCGCGGCGTCACGGGCGTTGTTGACGTCCTTCAGCCCGGCCGGCCGCGGGAGATCAAAACGTCGTTAGCCGCCGAACGACGTCAAGCGTGTCCGGGTCGCCTTGCGCGTCGACGCCCAGATCTTCCCAGCTGCCCCGGGAGGTGGCCCACCGCACGAATGCGGCTGAGTCGCTGATGATGTGGGCGGCCACGTCGCCGCTGCCGACCCGTAGGGTCCGGGCAGCGGGTCCGGTGAGGCGTATCTCGACCGCCGTGTCCAAGCCGTCGAGCACCTTGCTGTTCTGCTGGGGTATCGCCGCTTCGATCCAGTCCAGCGTGGGGGCCAGCCGCAGCTCGTCGGAGGCCGGCGGCTCGCCGGTCACCGGCCCGTCCGGCGCGAAGATGTCGTATCGGATGTGGATGTAGTGCTCGAACGCGTAGGCGGCCGGCACGACCGACGCGGGATAGGTGCCGACGTCGCCGAGCGGCACTTCGACGTCCTGGCCCTGCACGGCAGCGAGCAATTCCAGCCCCCTGGCGCTGACCGATTCGTAGTCGGCGACAACCTCTTCGGGTGTCATGGAACGCCGCGACGCGACGTACAGGTCCGCGGCTCGTTCGGCGGGCAGTCCGTCCGAATTGGGCAGGTTCGACATGTCGACGGCCAGATAGAAGCTGCATGCCATGTGCGACACGACATCCTGCATCGTCCAGCCCGCGCATCCGCTTGGCTTTGCCCAGACGGAGTCGTCCAGTTGTTTGCAAAGCGTCAGCAGTGCTTCGCGGTCGGTTTCAATTGCTTTCAGCGCGTCGCTCATGTCAGTTTTCCTTCCGATTGAATAGGGCGGTCGAGATCAGCGAGCTACAGTGACGAACACCTACATACGGTATGTATGCAACATACATACGGTATGTATGAAAGGCAATGGTTAATGGATGCAACCCGTCGTACGCAGGCCGAACGTGCCGCGGAAACCCGTGAGGCGCTGATCGAGGCCGCGCGTCCACTGTTCGCCGCGCAGGGTTTCGCCGACGTGGCGTTGGAGACAATCGTGCGCGCGGCGGGCGTCACCCGCGGCGCCCTGTATCACCACTTCGCCGACAAGACCGAGTTGTTCGCGGCGGTGTTTGAACAGGTCGAGGGAGAAGTGGCGGCCCGGATGGGCGAGGCGATCGCCGCGTCCAACCAGACGGATTCGGTCGAGGTCATGCGGCTGGGCGCCGACTTCTGGCTGGATGCTTGCTCGGATCCGGAAGTGCAGCGCATCGTGCTCGTCGACGCCCCTGCCGTACTGGGTTGGCTGCGGTGGACCGAGATCGGGGACCGCTACAACACCGGTATGGTCCGCGCCCTGCTGACCAACGCCGTTGAGACCGGTCGCATCCCGCCACAGCCGATCGAAGCGACGGTGATGACGATCCTCGGTGCGATGCGTGAAGCGACGCTCTACGTGGCACGGGCAGAAGATCACGACCAGGCACGGCGAGACGCCGGCGAGGTGATGAACCGCTTGATCCAAGCGCTCAGCGCTTCTTAGCCTTGGCCGCCTGGCCGCCAGCCGAGTTGGAACAGCAGACCGAGGTCGTCGCGGACGGCGCGGTGACGGGTGATCTGGTTGCCGGCGACGGCGAAGATGTGGACTTGTTGGTGGGTGATCGACCGTCCGGTCGGTGCGATGCCGTTGAACTCGCCGGTGTGTTGTCCGGTCATGATGGCGGCCGCCATCACGGTCCCGCCCTCGGCGAGGGTCTCCTGGAGTTCGAATCTCAAGTTGGAGAACGCATCTCGCAGCCATCGGCTGGTGGCGAGAAACCCCGCGGGACCGTGTTGTTGACGTTCGACGTCCCCGGGATCGTCCTCGGCTTCCTGGTTCACGTAGCCAGGCGCGATGATCCGCTCGGCCAGCTCGGGGTCGCCGGTTTCGATCAGCCGGAATGACTGGCATGCAATCGTTTTAGCGTCGGTCATGCCCCGAGGCTAGGATGGCTGGCGGTCTCCGGTATTGGACAAAACGGACACGGGAAGCGCCGTCGGGAGCCCGCCGGAGAATGCCAGGCACTCGTTGATCATGTGCGACTGGTCGGCGTATCCGGCGGCGATCGCCACCTGCGACCAGTGTGGCCGGTAGTGGGATGCGTGAAGCAAGTCGAGCAGCCGCTGAAAGCGGAATACCCGGCTAAGCCGCTTGGGGCCGTAGCCGACCGCGGTCTCGAAACGTCGTCGCAGCTGTCGTTCGCTGAGCCCGACCTTCTCGGCCAGCGCCGGCACGGGACGGTTCGGCTGTGATCGCAACATCGAGACCACCTGCGCGACCGCATGATCGAGCACCGGCTCGGCTGATGCGAAGTAGTCGAGCACCAGATCGCCCAACAGTGACACGCGTTGGGTGGGTGTCATTGCCCCGAGCAGGTTTTCCGCGACCCGATGGCGCGCGATACCGAATGCCGAATCGAGCGGAACGCGCATGTTCGCGAATTCGCTTGCCGGGCTGCCGATCACCGCCGCCGCGGCGCCCGGCATCAACCGCAGACCGGCCAACACGTCGTGATTGCCGGCGGGCATGTCGTAGAACGTGTTGGCGGGGCCGGAGATCATCACGTCGCCGTCCGCGGTGACGAACACGTCCACGCAACCGTCGGGCATCACCCGTATCGACGGAGTCAGCCCCGACCGCAGCCAGCCGCATTCCACGAAAGGCTGGAGCCTTTGGTCGGGGCGAAACTCCCGGTACACCACCTCATCCAAACAGTCGCGGCGCGCACCGTCCATACTCGCGGGTATGAGCCCCCCATCGCCGCGAGTGGCTACGCTAGCAGACGCCGTGACCGTCGCGCAGTTGCTGGACGCCTTCAATCGGGAATACCAGGTGCCGACACCCGGCCCGGAAGTGTTGGCAACCCGGCTGCGCCGGCTGCTGGTCGGAACCGAGGTAATCGCACTCCTCGCGGGCGATCCCGCTGTCGCGGTCGCGCTAATGACGTTGCGCCCCAACGTCTGGTACGACGGACCCGTCGGCCTGGTAGACGAGCTCTATGTCGTGCCCGAGGCGCGGGGCCAGGGATTCGGCTCGGCGCTGTTAGCGGCCGTGGAATCGATCACCCACGAGCGCGGCGGCCGGCTTATCGAGATCGCGGTTGACGGCGCCGACACCGACGCCCGCCGCTTCTACGAACACCACGGCTACATCGACACCGAGGCCGGACAAGACCAGCCCAGCCTCTACTACCATCGCGAACTATAAGCGTCAGCGATCCGCCGCGAACGCGCGCAGGGAAGCCAGTTGCCCGGGATCCAGTGACGGCCTTACGGTTTCACGCGCGGCGGTCACATCGGCTGCGGTGATCTCGGCGGCGTCGACCGAGCGCCGCATCGCGGTCAGCGCGGCCTCGCGCAGCAGCGCAACGCAATCGGCGGCGCTGTAGCCGTCCAGGTCGGCCGCCAAGGCTTTGAGGTCGACGTCGCGCAGCGGAATCGACTTGCCCGCCATCCGCAAGATGTCCAGCCGAGCCTCCTTGTCGGGAGGTTCGACGAACACCAGCTTCTCCAGCCGGCCGGGACGCAGCAGTCCCGGGTCGATCAGGTCGGGACGGTTGGTCGCGCCGACCACCACGACATCGCGCAGCGGCTCTATCCCGTCGAGTTCGGTGAGCAGCGCGGCCACCACCCGGTCGGTGACGCCGGAGTCGAAGCTCTGCCCGCGCCGCGGCGTCAGCGCGTCGATCTCGTCGAGGAACACCAGCGACGGCGCGGAATCCCTGGCCCGGCCGAACAATTCGCGCACCGCCTTCTCCGATGAGCCGACCCACTTGTCCATCAGCTCAGACCCTTTGACGGAGTGCACCGACAGACGTCCGGTGCTGGCGAGTGCGCGAACCACGAACGTTTTGCCGCAGCCGGGCGGACCGTACAGCAGCACCCCGCGCGGCGGCTCGACACCCAGCCGGGCAAAGGTGTCGGGGTGCTGCAGCGGCCAGAGCACCGCCTCGGTGAGAGCCTGCTTGGTGGCGACCATGTCGCCGACGTCGTCGAGGGTGATCGACCCGACCGAGACCTCCATCGTTGCCGAGCGCGACAGCGGTCGGATCACGGTCAACGCGCCGAGCAGGTCGTCCTGGGTGAGCTTGGGCGCCTTTCCGTCGGAGCTGGCCCGCGCCGCCGCGCGCAGTGCCGCCTCACGCACCAGCGCGGACAGATCGGCAACCACGAAACCCGGTGTCCGATCGGCGATCTCGCTAAGCTTGAGATCTTCGGTCGGCACCGGTTTGAGTAGGCCCTCCAGCAGCGCTGCCCGGGTCGCCGCATCGGGCAGGCTGAGCACCAGCTCGCGGTCGCACAGGTCTGGGGCGCGCACGCGAGGGTCGAGGTTCTCCGGCACTGCCGACGTGACGATCACCGCGACCCTCGCCGCGGCGACCGCCTTACGCAACTCGGCGAGGATCAGCGTCGCGACCGGCTCGGCAGTGGCGGGCAACAGTGTGTCGATGTCGGCGATCAGCAGCACGCCGCCGCCGTCGCTCACCGTCGTCACGGCCGAGGCCACCCGCTGCAGGCGGTCTTCGGCGGCGAGCGCGCCGACTTCCGGGCCCTCGACTTCGACCAGCCGCCGGCTCGCGCAGACCGCGCGTACCAGCGTGGTCTTGCCCACACCGGCAGGGCCCGACACTACGACGCCCAAATTGGTTGCAGCGCCCAGGGTTTGCAACAGGTGCGGCTCGTCGAGCGCGAGCTTGAGCCACTCGGTCAGCTTCGCAGCCTGCACGCTGACCCCCTTGAGGTCGTCGACGGTCAGTGCTGACGTTTTGCCATCGGGCTGCTCCGACACCGCGATGACGGCATGCGGGTCGCCGGCGCCGCTGCCGGGGATGCCGGTGCCCCAGGTCACCAGCGAGTTCGGCTGCACGCTCACCGGTCCGGTCGGATCCACGCCGGTGACGGTCAACAGCTCCGAAGTCCAACTGATGCCCACGGCGGACGCCAGCGCGCCCGTCGCCGCCGACGTGGAGGTACCCGGTCCCAGGTCGCGGGGTAGCAGCGACACCGCGTCGCCGACCGTTAATACCTTGCCCAGCAACGCCTGCCGCAACGTGTTCGATGGCACCGACTGCGTCGTCATCGCGGAGCCGGTCAGGGTCACCGACCGGGCGCCGTACACGGTGGCTGCGGCGATGATGACGGCGGTGTCCTCGCTGAGCCCGGCGTTGGACAGCGTCACGTCGTCGAGCAAGACGGTGCCGACCGGTGTCTGCGGGCCTGCCATGCCCGCGACCGCGGTCGTGGTACGCGAGCCGGTCAACGACACCGCATCCCACTCCCGAATGCCAAGGGCGGCAATGGCGCTGGCGTGCAGGCGGACAACGCCACGACGCGAGTCGACGGCGGCGGTGTTCAGCCGCGCGGTCAGCGTGAGTTGCGGAGGCATGTCATGTCCGGCCGGTCGGCCTGCGCAGCCCTAGCCGCGCCATCGACCGGCGGTTGGGCTGAGCTCGGCGGATCGCGCGGCGAATGACGCGCCGCTGCTTGGGTTTCTCGCCCCACGCCTCGGGGTGGGCCGCCAGCCAGTGGTAGCTGCGGACGGAGAACGGGATGTAGCACAGGTAAGCGGCGATGACCACCATGATCAGGATGTAGGGGAACAGGAACGCCGCGGCCGCGACGATGGCCAGCGAAGCCAGCAGCAGCGCAGCCAGGTTGGGCGGCACCGAGACCGCGTGCATCTTGCGCATCGGGATCCGGCTAACCACCAGCATCGAGCAGCCTGCGACCCACGCGAGGACGAACCACGGGGTCGTCCACCAGCCCGCACCGAACTGCAGCTTGGCCGCCAGCGGGCCGAGCACGCAGATCGCGCCGGCCGGTGCGGGCACCCCGACGAAAAACTCGCGCGCGAAGGGCAGCTGGGTTTCGTCGTCGAGCAGGGCGTTGAACCTGGCCAGCCGCAACACAATTGACACCGCATAGAGCAGCACGGCGACCCAGCCCGCCGGTGACGAGTGCAGCATCGACACATACACCACCATCGCGGGGGCCACCCCGAAGTTCACCGCGTCGGCGAGCGAATCGATTTCCTCGCCCATCCGCGACTCGGCGTCCAGAGCACGGGCCACCCGGCCGTCGAGACCGTCGAGGATCGCGGCCGCCGCGATCAGCGCCAGCGCCACGTACGGCTGGCCCTCCAACGCGAACCGGATCGAGGTCAGCCCGGCACAGATGGCCAGCACACTCATCGAGCTGGGCAGGATGCGCAAGGGGACGACCCGCCGGCCGCGCGGTTTGGTGGTCACGTCAGCTCGGCCAGCACCGTCTCGCCCGCCACCGCGCGCTGGCCGATGCTGACCAACACCTCGGCGCCGGCGGGCAGATAGGTGTCCAGCCGCGACCCGAACCGGATCAGCCCGTAGGTGTCGCCGATGGACAGCTTGTCGCCGGCGTGCACATCGCAGACGATCCGGCGCGCCACCAGACCCGCGATCTGCACCGCGACGACCTCCGCGCCGTCCTCGGTACGGATCCGCACGCTGTTGCGTTCGTTGCCGTCGCTGGCGGCCGGGAGGTCGGCCGATGCGAACAGACCCGGCCGGTACTGCACGGCGATCACTTGACCGCCGATCGGGGCCCGCTGCACGTGAGCGTCGAACACCGACAGGAAGATGCTGACCCGGGTCAGCTCCGCGTCGCCCATCTCCAGCTCTGCCGGCGGGGCAGCCGATTCGATCAGGCAGACCAGGCCGTCCGCGGGTGCGACGACCACGCCGGGGCGGCTGGGCGGCACTCGCGGCGGGTGCCGGAAGAACCCGGCGCAGGCACCGGCGGCCAGCAGGCCGGCCCGGCGCAGCCACCGGTAGCGGCGTCCGACCAGGGCCAGTCCCAGCCCGGCGGAGATGAACGGGAGCCCGGCCGGATGCACCGGCGGGATGGTCGAACGCACCAACGACACCACGTGCCGCGGGCTGAACCCTGGGCTATCAGCGTTCGAGCGGGGACGTCGTGCCACGCGGATATCTTACGGAGCCGCGGCTCACGTCAGACCGGATACGTGACGCCGGTCAGTTCTTCGGACACCTGCCACAGCCGATGCTGCAACTCCTCGTCGTGCGACTGACCGCTGGAGGACACCAGCTTCGGGTGGCCGCGCTGCTCGCCGAATCCGTCCGGACCGTAGTACTGGCCGCCCTCGGCATTCGGGTCGGTGGCGGCGCGCAACGCGGGCAGCGAGCCCATCGAAGCATTCTGGAACAGCACCGGGCCGGCCACGGCGAACAGGGGTTTCATGAGGATTGGGGCATTGCGGGCCAGCTCGGTGCTGGCCGCTCCGGGGTGGGCGGCCGTCGCGATGGTGTTCTTCTTTTTGGCGGCAAGCCGGCGCTGCAGTTCGTAGGTGAACAGCAGGTTGGCCAGCTTGGACTGCCCGTAGGCGGCGTAGCGGTCGTAGTGGTGTTCGGACTGCAGATCGTCGAAGTGGATGGCGGCGCGGAACCGATGCCCCGTGCTGCTGACGGTCACCACCCGCGAGCCCCGGACTCCCAGCAGGTTGTCAAGCAGCAGCCCGGTCAGTGCGAAGTGGCCGAGATGATTGGTGCCGAACTGCAACTCGAACCCGTCGGAGGTGAGCTGCTTGGGCGTCCACATCACCCCGGCGTTGTTGATCAGCAGATCGATGCGCGGGTAGGCCTTGCGGAGCGCCGTGGTGGCGGCGCGCACCGAATCCAACGAGCTGAGGTCGAGCTCCTGCAACGTGACATCGGCGTGCGGATGGGCGGCGCCGATGCGCGCCAACGCGTGGTTGCCCTTTTCCAGATTGCGCACCGCCAGCACGACGCGCGCGCCGCTTTGGGCGAGCGCCGCGGCGGCGTGATAGCCGATGCCGGTGTTGGAGCCGGTGACGATCGCGATGCGGCCGCTTTGATCGGGTATATCGGCCGTGGTCCATTTTCCGTTGGGACTCATCACCGGAAACGATACCGATGCGCCACCGGCGCCGTGTCGCTGCAGTCCGCCACGAGGGGGGTGGCATCCTCGATGGCGTGGACAACCGCACGCCTGACCCGGTGGTCGTGGGGATGGTCGATCCGGCACATCCGCCCAGCCGGCGCGCGCCGCTTCGGTGGGCGGTCGGCGGCGTGGTGCCGTGGCTGCTGATCGCGGCCGGCCAGGCGGTGTGGATGGGCTTCGACAAGCGAATTCTGTGGCTGCACATTCTGATCGCCGTGCTGACGGTGGTGGGCGCGGCGACCTCGTTGGCCGTCGTGCCGCTGTGGCGGTACCGGGTACATCGTTGGGAGCTCGGGCCGCAGGCGGTCTACACCCGCACCGGCTGGCTGGTCCAGGAGAGGCGCATCGCGCCGATCTCGCGGGTGCAGACGGTCGACACCTACCGGGGCCCGTTGGACCGGTTGTTCGGCCTCGCGAACGTCACCGTCACCACCGCCTCTTCGGCCGGCGCCGTGCACATCGTGGCGCTCGACGTCGACGTCGCCGACCATCTCGTCGCGCAACTGACTGACATCGCGGCGATCGGCGCCGAGGACGCCACGTGACTGGCGCTGAAACCGGTTGGCAGCGGCTAAGTCCCAGGATGCTGCTGGTGCACCCGGTGCATGAACTGCTGCGCGAGCTGCCGCTGCTGATCGGTGGCCTTGTGCTCGGCTCGACGACCGGTAACCAGTCCTGGACGGTCGCCGTCCTGGCGTGGACCGTCTTGGTCGGGGTGGCGCGCTGGTTCACCACTAGCTACCGCATCGACGCCGACCCCGAGGGCCAGGTGCAACTGCGGGCGGGGCTGTTGAGCCGCAAGGTTTTGTCGGTGCCGCGCAACAGGATTCGCTCCGTGCAGACCGATGCGCGACTGCTGCACCGACTGCTGGGCCTGGCCGTGCTGCGGGTCAGCACCGGTCAAGAAGCCAGGGCCGAGCAGGGTTTCGAGCTCAACGCCGTCCAGGTCAGCGAGGTGCCGCGGCTGCGGGCGATCCTGCTGGCCGACACACCGCACCCGGTCGACGCGACGACCGCGGAGCCCGTGCCGACGGACGCGGTGTTGGCGCGCTGGCAGCCGTCGTGGTTGCGGTATTCGCCGCTGAGCCTGTCCGGACTGGTGACGATGGCCGCCGCAGCGGGCGTGATCTACCAAAGTGGATTCGTTGGGCCGCTGCAACATTCGCGGCTGGCGTCCTCGGTGGCGGAGGCCGCGCAGCGGCTGGGATTTGCGACCACGGTTGCGGTGGCCGCGGCGGTGGTGCTGGCCGCGTCGATCGCGCTGGCGGTACTGAGGTCGCTGCTCACCTACGGCAACCTGGTGCTGACGCGGCGGGCGGATGTGCTGCACCTGCGGCACGGCCTGCTGCGGCTGCGTGAGCGCACCTACGACATGAGCAGGCTCCGTGGCGGCACACTGCGGCAGCCGCTGCTGGTCCGTGCCTTCGGCGGCGGCCGGCTGGACGCGGTGATGACCGGTGTGCACGGTGCCGGCGAGTCGTCGGTGCTGTTGCCGCCGTGTCCGATTGCCACCGCCAACTCGGTGCTGACCGGGTTGATCGGCGACTCGGATGTGGTGACGGGTCCGCTGCGCGGGCACGGCCGACGCGCGGCCTATCGTCGGTGGACCCGCGCGCTGACGGTGCCGGCGGTGGCGGGCCTGGTGCTCGTCGTGTTTACGCTGACTTCGGTTGTGCCCCTGTGGTTGTGGCCGGCGTGGGTCGCGGTCACCGCGTGGTGCGCATTGCTGGCCGTTGACCGGATCGGCGCGCTGGGGCATCGGGTGGACGGCCGCTGGCTGGTGACCCGGTCCGGGAGTTGGGAGCGACGACGTGACTGCCTGGCCACCGCGGGCATCATCGGCTGGACCGTGCGGCAGTCGCCGTTTCAGCGTCGGGCCGGGCTGGCCACCCTGGTGGCCGCCACCGCCGCGGGCACCAAGCGCTATCCGCTGATCGATGTGCCGGAAGACCGAGCGTGGGCAGTGGCTGCGCAGGCATCGCCGTGGGTGGCCGAGAGCATCTGGACGATCCGCTAGGCGGTCAGGCCGCGGACCGCCTCGATGCGTGATTGGAGTTGCTCGGTGGTAGCCGCGGCCACCGCCGGTCCGCCGCACAGGCGGCGCAACTCGTTGTGAATCCAGCCGTGCGGCTTGCCCGTTCGATGGTGTGCCACTGTCACCAGCGCGTTGAGTTCGCGGCGCAGGTCTCGCAGCTGCCCGTGCCGGGTTACTGGTTCCGGTGCGCCGCCGCGGTCACGGGTGCGGCGGTCCAGGTGCTGTTCTTGCTGACGCCGCAACAACTCTCGCATCTGCCCGGCGTCCAGAAGGCCGGGGATGCCTAGGTAGTCGGCCTCTTCGTCGCTGCCGGCGGGCGTGGCTGTGCCGAACGACGAGCCGTCGAAGATCACCTGGTCCAGCTCCGCGTCGGCGCCCAACGACTCGAAGCCGCGGTCGGCTTCCGACGGCTCGGTCTGACGTCGCTGCGCCTCCTCCAGCTCGTCGACCTCTTCTCGATGAGGCTGGCCGAGCACGTGATTGCGTTGTGCCTCAAGCTCACTGGCCAACTGCAGCAGCGAAGGCACCGACGGCACGAAGATGCTCGCCGTCTCACCCGGCCGCCGAGACCGCACGAAGCGGCCGATCGCCTGCGCGAAGAACAACGGGGTCGACGCGCTGGTCGCGTACACCCCGACGGCCAGCCGTGGCACGTCGACACCCTCGGACACCATCCGCACGGCGACCAGCCATCGGCTGGTGTCGCTCGAGAACCGTGCGATGCGGGCCGACGAACCGGGGTCGTCGGACAGCACGACGGTCGGCGACTCGCCGGTGGCCTTGGTCAGCAGTTGCGCGTAGGCGCGGGCGGCCTTCTGGTCCGAGGCGATGATCATGCCGCCGGCGTCGGGCACACCGCCGTCCCGCAACTGGCTCAGCCGGGTGTTGGCGGCCTGGATGACCGCCGGCATCCACTGGCCCGCGGGATCCAGCACCGTCCGCCATGCCCGCGCGGTCTGCTCGGCGTTCAGCGGCTCGCCGAGTCGCGCCGCGAACTCGGTGCCGCCGTCGGGCCCCGCACCGACCCGCCATCGCGCCTCACCCGAATAGGCAAGGAACACCACCGGGCGCACGACCCCGTCGGCCAGCGCATCGGCGTAGCCGTAGGTGTGATCGGCCGCCGAACGCAGCACGCCATGCCCGTCGGGTTCGTAGCGGACGAATGGGATCGCGGCGTCGTCGCTGCGAAAAGGCGTGCCGGTCAACGCAAGTCGCCGCGCGGCGTCGCCGAAGGCCTCACGGATGCTGTCGCCCCAGCTCTTGGCGTCCCCGCCGTGATGGATCTCGTCGAAGATCACCAACGTGCGCCGGCCCTCGGTGCGGACCCGGTGCCGGGTGGGGTGGCTGGCGACTTGGGCATAGGTGACGACGATGCCGTGGTACTCCGCCGAGGTGTGCGCCGCGGAGTTGCGGAACTTCGGATCCAGCGCGATCCCGTCGACCGCCGCCGCCTGCGCCCACTGCGTCTTGAGGTGTTCGGTCGGGACCACCACGGTGATCGCGTCGATGCTGCGATCGGCGAGAAGTTCGCTCGCGATCCGCAGAGCAAACGCCGTCTTGCCCGCGCCGGGGGTAGCGACCAGCAAGAAATCACGTGGCTTGGTGGTTAAGTACCGCACCAAGGCTCGCCGCTGCCAGCCCCGCAAAGCCTGGGTGCTGGGCGCATCACCTGCCCGCACCCTAAGACTCCTATCTGATCGAGATGGACTCTAGCGCAAGGACATCGGCGTACGCATCTTCCGTGGAAACGTGTCGGGGCTATCGTCAGATAGTGATTACCGGACTGGCTCATAGCGGGGTTTGCGTGCCCGACTGCGACGCGGCGGTGGCGTTCTACCGCGACGTGCTGGGCATGCGAGTGCTGTCGCCGCCGTATGTCATGAAAGGCGACGCGATCCGTGAGGACATGGGTCAGCTGGTGTCCGATCCGACCATGAAGGCGGCCATCGTCGGATTCGACGACGACGGCGACCGGGTCCTCGAGGTGATCGAATACCTCGGCGTCGACGGCGGTGATCAGCGCAACGCCGCGCCGATCACCGACCACGGCCTGTCTCATGTCGGGCTGATCTGTGAGGACCTCGACGCCACTCGGTCCCAGTTGGAGGCAAAGGGTGTGCGATTTCTGGTCGACGGCATCGCCGACGTGGCACGGGTCCGGACTACGTGGTTCGTCGACCCGTGGGGCGTGGTGTTCATCCTCGTCGAGAAGAGCAAGCCGCAGCGGCCGTACTTTTCGCAGT
>Ga0335074_10011237_pt1 | contig 12513 bp, 11 predicted proteins | sample Lox_Sample_23_FD_206715 | JGI IMG/M metagenome (GOLD analysis project Ga0335074, IMG submission 206715) | Soil microbial communities from Loxahatchee National Wildlife Refuge, Florida, United States - Lox_Sample_2.3 | ecosystem: Environmental > Terrestrial > Soil > Wetlands | place: USA...
GAACCCAGCACGCCGGCCAGCACCCCCGCGGCCAGCTCCCCGACGCTGTGCCCGGCGGCCGCGTCCGCCCGCACGGCGTCCGCCCGCACCGCGTCCGCCCGCATGCCGCCCTGGTCACCGCCCACCAGCGCGCCCGCCGTGGCGATCGCGGCCGCCACGAGCAGCGGCTGCGCTACGGCAGTGTCCCTGATCTCATCGGCGTCGGCCGTCGTGCCGCACCGGATCAGGTCACAGCCCGCCAGCTCGGAGGCGGCGCCCAGGAAGTCGGCGACACCGGGCACTTCCAGCCACGGCGCCAGGAAACCCGGCGCCTGCGCGCCCTGCCCAGGTGCGGTAATAATGAGCATCCTAATAGCGTGCCCTGTAGATGTCCGCCATCTGCATGCCGGACAATACGAAGTTGTGCGCCGCTATCTTGTGGTATACCTACAAACGATGTTCATCTGGGCGTTACCGTCACGTTACCCACCGCGCCGCCAAGCCGCCGAGGCCGCCGAGGCCACCGAAGCCGAGGCCACCGAAGCGGTCGCGGGCGTCAGCTGTGCTGGGCGGCCAGGCGGCCCAGGGCGATCGCGACCCACAGGGTGAAGCCGTCCCGCCCGGCGGAGGGCGCGTAGTCGGTGAGTTCCTCGACCCGGCGCAGCCGGTACCGGACGGTGTTCGGGTGCACGATCAGCATCCGCGCGGTAGCCTCCATCGACGAACCCTGTTCCAGGTAGGTCGTCAGCGTGTCGAGCAGGGCGTGCCCGCCCGTGAGCAGCGGCTCGTAGACCTCGGTGATCAGCGTGGCGCGGGCGTCGGGGTCACCGTCAAGGGCCCGCTCGGGCAGCAGGTCGTCGGCGCCGGCCGGCCGGGGCGCGTCGGGCCAGGCGGGCGCGGCCCGGAGCGCGGCCAGCGCCGCCCGCGCGGAGACCGACGCGGTGCGCAGGTCGCGGACCAGCGGGCCGGCGATCACCGGGCCGGGCCCGAACCTGCCGGCGAACCGCTCGGCGGCGGCGATCGGGTCGTCGCTGCCGCCCACCACGAGGATGAGCCGGTTCCCGTGCACGCCGGCCAGCAGGTCGAGCCTGGCCCGCCGGGCCTGGGTCCGCAGCTCCTCGATCAGCGGTTCCACCCCGCTGGCCGCGTTGCCCTTGCCGTCGCCTTCGCCGTCCTCGTCGCCGATGGTCCCGACGACGACGGTGACGGGGGAGGAGGACCAGCTCAGCGCCGACGCCCAGGAGCGCAGCGACTCCTCGGTGTCCCCGTGGACCAGGGAGTCCACCACGAGGGCTTCCAGCCGGGCGTCCCAGGCACCGCGCGCCTCGGCCGTCCGCGCGTACACCAGCGCCGCGCTGAACGCGATCTCCCTGGCGTAGGTCAGCACGGCCTCCCGCAGCTCCGCCTCGTCGCCCGGCGCGGCCAGCTCGTCGACCTGCGCCTCGACCGCGTCGATGATGACCCGGACCATCTCGACCGCGTGCTGCAGGCTGACCGCCCGGGTCAGCTCGCGCGGCGCGGTGCCGAACACCTCGGTCACCGCGGGCCGGTTCCGTCCCGGGTGCTTGAGCCAGTTGAGGAACGCGGCGATGCCCGCCTGGGCCACCAGGCCGAGCCAGGACCGGTTCTCCGCCGACATGTTGCGGTACCAGGGCAGCCGCTTATCCATGGCGGCGATCGCGGCCGTGCCGAGCGCCCCGGTCGCCCGCTCGATCCGCCGCACGGTCTCCGCGTTGACCCGGGGTCGCGACCCGCCACCCCCCCGCGCCCGCTGCTCCGTCGTCATCCCCCCAGCGTAATCTCCATGATCGTGACGGATCTGGTACCGCTACGAGTACCAGATCCGTCACGATCAAGAAACGGGCGCCTACGAGAGCGCCTCGCTGACCGGCAGGTCCAGGCGGTACTTGGCGATCGCCTGGGCCGGGAACCTGGCGTCGACCGCGCCGCTGCGGGCGAGTTCCCACAGCACGGCGACGGTGATCGACTCGGCGTCGACGTGGAAGAACCGCCGCGCCGCCGGGCGGGTGTCGGAGAAGCCGAACCCGTCGGTACCGAGCGACGTGAACGCCCCGGGCACCCAGCGCGCGATCTGGTCCGGCACGGCCTTGATCCAGTCCGACACCGCGACCACCGGGCCTACCGTTTCCGACAGGACCGAGGTCACGTACGGCACCCGCCGTCCGGAGTCGGGGTGCAGCATGTTCCACGACTCGCAGTCCAGCGCCTCCCGGCGCAGCTCGGTCCAGGACGTGGCCGACCATACGTCGGCGGACACGCCCCACTCGGTGGCCAGCATCTCCTGGGCGGTCAGCGCCTGCCGCACCGCCACCCCGGAGGCCAGGATCTGCGCCCGCGGCCCCGAAGCCGAATCCGGAGCAGGATCGGGCGCGGCCGAGTACAGGTACAGCCCGCGCAGGATGCCCTGCTCGAGCGCCGCGGGCCCGCCGGAATACGACAAAGGCTCCGCCGGCTGCGGGTACGGCTCGTTGTAGACGGTGAGGTAGTAGAAGATGTTCTCGCCGTCCGGGTGGTCTGGCGAGCCTTCGTACATCCGGCGCAGCGCGTCCCGCACCACGTAGGCCAGCTCGAACGCCCAGGCGCAGTCGTACGACACGCAGGCCTCCGACACCGAGGCCAGCAGCACCGAGTGCCCGTCGTTGTGCTGCAGCCCCTCTCCCGTCAAAGTCGTCCGGCCAGCGGTGGCGCCCAAGAGGAAACCCCGCCCGAGCTGGTCGCCGAACGCCCACATCTGGTCGCCGGTCCGCTGCCACCCGAACATCGAGTAGAACACGTACACCGGGATCATGTGCGTGCCGTGGGTGGCGTACGAAGAGCCCGCCGCGATGACCGACCCCATCGCCCCGGCCTCGCTGATCCCCTCGTGCAGGATCTGGCCCTTCTCGGACTCCTTGTACGACAGCAGCAGGTTGCGGTCCACCGCGTCGTAGGTCTGGCCGTGCGGGGAGTAGATCTTCGCGGTCGGGAACAGCGAGTCCATGCCGAACGTCCGCGCCTCGTCCGGGATGATCGGCGCGAACCGCTCGCCGATCTCGGGGTCCTTCATCAGCTCCTTGAGCAGCCGGACGAACGCCATCGTGGTGGCGACCGCCTGCTTGCCCGAGCCCTTGCGCAGCTCGTCGTAGATCGAGTCGTCCGGCAGGTTCAGCGACTTGGCCCGGACCACCCGGCGGGGGAGCACCCCGCCGAGGGCGGCCCGCCGCTCGCGCATGTACCTGATCTCGTCGGAATCCTCGCCCGGGTGGTAGTACGGCGGGAGGTCGGCCTCCAGGGCCGAGTCCGGGATCGGCAGGTACAGCCGGTCCCTGAACTCCTTCAGCTCGGCCACGGTGAGCTTCTTCATCTGGTGCGTGGCGTTGCGCGCCTCGAAGTCCTTGCCGAGCGTCCAGCCCTTGATCGTGTGCGTGAGGATGACCGTGGGCTGGCCGACGTGCTCGCGCGCGGCCTTGAACGCCGCGTACACCTTGCGGTAGTCGTGGCCCCCGCGCGACAGCGTGCGAAGCTGGTCGTCGGACAGGTGCGCGACCATCGCGCGCAGCCGCGGGTCGCCGCCGAAGAAGTTCTCCCTGATGTACGCGCCCGACTCGACGCTGTACGTCTGGAACTGGCCGTCCGGCGTGGTGTTCATCTTGTTGACCAGCACGCCGTCGGTGTCCTGGGCCAGCAGCGGGTCCCAGTCGCGGCCCCAGATGACCTTGATCACGTTCCAGCCCGCGCCGCGGAAGGTCGACTCGAGCTCCTGGATGATCTTGCCGTTCCCGCGCACCGGGCCGTCCAGGCGCTGCAGGTTGCAGTTGATGACGAAGGTGAGGTTGTCCAGTTCCTCGCGGGCGGCCAGGCCGATCGCGCCGAGCGCCTCGGGCTCGTCCATCTCGCCGTCGCCGGCGAACGCCCACACGTGCGACCGCGAGGTGTCGTGGATCTCGCGGGCGAGCAGGTACCGGTTGAACCTGGCCTGGTAGATCGCGTTGAGCGGGCCGAGCCCCATCGACACCGTGGGGAACTCCCAGAAGTCCGGCATCAGCCGCGGGTGCGGGTAGGACGGCAGCCCGCCGCCCGGGTGAGACAGCTCCTGCCGGAACCCGTTGAGCTGGTCCTCGGTCAGCCTGCCCTCCAGGAACGCGCGCGCGTAGATGCCCGGCGCCGCATGCCCCTGGAAGAACACCTGGTCGCCCGACTCGCCGTGGTCCTTGCCGCGGAAGAAGTGGTTGAACCCGACCTCGTACAACGAGGCCGCGGACGCGTACGTCGCGATGTGCCCGCCCACGCCCATCCCCGGGCGGTTCGCGCGGGAGACCATCACCGCGGCGTTCCACCGGATATAGGCCCTGATCCGCCGCTCGACGTGCTCGTCGCCGGGGAACCACGGCTCGCGCTCGGGCGGGATGGTGTTGATGTAGTCGGTGCTGCGCAGGCCGGGCACCCCGACCGACTGCTCACGCGCCCGCTCGAGCAGGCGGAGCATCACGTACCTGGCGCGGGCCCGGCCCCTGGTCCGCACGACGGAGTCGAAGGATTCGACCCATTCGCGTGTTTCGTCCGGATCGATGTCGGGCAGCTGGCTCGGCAGCCCGTCGCTGATGATGGAGAATCGCTGACGTCCGGAAGCCACGGGGTAGCCTCGCCTTCCGCTTCAGTTCGGGCGGCTGGTCGGCCGCTGGTGGGCAGAGCGCTCGTTGTTGTCCAGACCAATCGTCGTACGAACTGGACTTGAGCGCATCTCTACTTGACGGTAACCCGCCCTCGGGGCGGGCGGTGCGCCGCGCTGGCCGGGAGGCCCTGGCGGACGGGAGTTTCGCCCAGAGCGGACTCCGCCGCTACTCTAAGTGATTATGACTGCTTTGCGTAATCGCGTGCCCGGCCGGGCAGGTCAATTTATGGCGGCGGTTTCCCTGACCGGGCCGGTTGCCACTTGCGCGCCGGGCCGACCCAGTGTGAACTGTCCCAACAAGAAGTGCTGACGCGGTCATCGCCGTCATGCAGACGCCCAGGCGAACCTGGGCCCGGCGCGCGCGATGACGCGGGGAGGGATTCAAGGAGGACGTCAGTGAGCGCGACCGCGGGCCAGGCGCAGGATGAACGCGGCCAGGCCGAGCGGCTCGGCATCAAGCCGGGCCAGGTGGTGCAGGAGATCGGCTACGACGATGATTGCGACGAGCAGCTACGCGGCGCGATCACCCAGGTAGACGGCGTGGAGCTGGTCGACGAGGACTACGACGACGTGGTCGACGTGGTCCTGCTGTGGTGGCGGGACGGGGATGGGGACCTCGTGGACGCGCTGGTGGACGCCCTCACGCCGCTCGCCGACGGGGGGTACATCTGGCTCCTCACGCCCAAGGCGGGCCGGCCAGGGCACGTCGAGCCGAGCGATATCGGCGAGGCGGCGCCGACCGCCGGCCTCTCGCAGACCTCCAGCGTGAGCGCGGCCCGCGACTGGTCGGGCACGCGCCTGGTGGCACCCAAAGCACGCAGGTAGGCGGGGCGTCCGGCGGCCAGCCGGTAATCTTTATCCCGAACGGCGGTGGTTCCACCCTCGCGTCCAAGTGGCAGACTTGGGTTCGCGGCGGGCCGGTTCCGCACTGACGCCAGGCATAGGAGGACGGCCCGTCCCCCTACCACCCCCTGGCTCCGATCCAGCGAGAGGACACTGGCATGGCGGTAGAGGTAGGCGACCAGGCGCCCGATTTCGAGCTGCGCGACCAGCACGGCACCCCCGTGCGGCTGTCCGGCTTCCGCGGGCGCCGCAGCGTCGTGCTCGTCTTCTACCCGCTGGCCTTCAGCGGGGTCTGCACCAGCGAGCTGTGCGCCATCCGCGACGAGTTTCCCGAGGTGAACCGGGACGACGTGGAGATGCTCACGGTTTCGGTGGATTCCACGTTCACCCACCGCGCCTGGGCCGACGCCGAGCATTACGAGTTCGGGCTGCTGTCTGATTTCTGGCCGCACGGGGAAGTGGCGAAGCTATACGGTGTGTTCGACTCCGAGCGAGGCATCGCGACCCGGGGCACGTTCATCATCGACAAGGAAGGCGTCGTGCGGTGGAAGGTGGTCAACCCGATCCCGCAGGCGCGCGACCTGGCTGAGTACTCGAAGGCGCTCGCCGCGCTCGGCTAGCGCCCGCCCGTAGGGAGGCCTGGTGCCCGTGGGGGAGCACAGTGCCCTGTTACCGCTGTGGTGTACGGCAGACAGATCCGGAGCACGGAAAGAGTCCCTGGCGCCGCGGGGTGGCGCGCGACCAGCTGGTTCTCGTCTGCCCGGCCTGCCAGGAATCCACGGACTGGACGGCCGACCTGGAATGCTGCGGCCGGTGCCGCAGCGTGCACCTGATCCGCCGGCTCGGCCAGGTCGAATGCCTCGACTGCGGCCTGGTCCGGGAGCCTGAGGCGACCCTCGTCCCGGTGGGCGCGCCCGAGGCGGGCGCGTCGGCCCGGGCCGACTCAGCCCGGGCCGACGCGGCCCTGGCCGACGAGGTCGGGCGTGCGCTCGACCGCCTGCTCGGCCGCGGCTGAGCCCCCCCGGAGCGCCTAGCCCCGCCCCGTTTACGACATGAAGTTCCGCGTAGGTGATAATTCCTCATACGCGCCCCGATGGCGTTTCATATCCTCGGTTGCGAGGGGATGGTCATCGGGAAATCCCCGGGTGAGGATGGGAGTTTCGGCATGGGTTTGCCCGCCGTCCAGCAGCGAGTGCTCGACCGCATGGAGGGCACGCTCAAGGCCAGCGAACCCCACCTGGCTGCGATGTTCGCGATCTTCAGCAGGCTCAGCGCGGGCGAGGCGATCGTCAGGGAATCGCTGGCGGCCCGGCGGCGCAAGTGGTGGCCGCGGCCGGGCGCGGCCCTGTCCGTGCTGGTGCTGGTGCCCGTCATGTTCGCGGTGGTCCTTACCGGGGTGCTCCTTGGCGCCCCCTCGCGCGCGGGCACCTGCGCCGTCGGCATGCCGGCGGCCGGCACCGTGCCCCGGGACGCCCAGTCCGCGTGCGGGACGACCGGCCGGGCCGGCCAGCGGTCGTCGTCCGCCGCGGGCGTAACGTCCTGCACCGGGCCCGGCGGGGCCACCGGGACGGCCACGACCGCCCACTTCGCCGTCTGGGCCCGCGACGCGGAGGCGTCCTGGCCGTCCGGGGCCAGCAGTTCCGGCCTGTGCTGAAGTAGGGCGCTAGTCCTCCGTTTCCGTGCGCACCCGGTTTAGGGCCGGTCCTCGCTGGTACCGCGAGGACGAGGAAAAGGAAACCACGAAACGGAGGAGGTACGTCGTGGACGCCAAGGTGCGTGACCTGATGACCCCCGGTGCCATCGCGGTGGACTACCACCAGTCGATCGCGGAAGCCGCCAGGACGATGCGCGACTGGGGAATCGGCGCCGTCCTCGTCACCAAGGACAAGGTGGTGCACGGCCTGGTGACCGACCGCGACCTGGTGGTGCGGGCGGTCGCCGAATCGAAGGTCCCGGACGAGCCGGTGGGCCCGCTGAGCAGCAGGGACCTGGTCGGAGTCAACGCGGACGACGACGCTGAGGTGGCCGTGCGGCTGATGCGCGAGCACGCGGTCCGCAGGCTCCCGGTGATCGATCACGGGCAGATCGCGGGGATGGTGTCCCTGGGCGACCTGGCCCTGGAGGCCGACCCGGCCTCCGCTCTGGCCGCGGTCAGCCTGGCCGAGTCCAACTGACGACCCCGCGCACGAAACGGCGGAGCCGCCCCCCGGTTAACCCGGGCGGGCGGCTCCGCCGTCAATCCCGTCATGACCACCTCCCGCCCGGCCTGCGCCTGGGCCGTGGTGGTTACCAGCGATACCAGCGGTACCGGCTTCTCCCTCCGCCTTCACCCACCCGGATGAGGAAGCCGAGTACCCAGACCACCAGGACGATCAGGGCGATCCACCACAGAATGTGGACCGCGAATCCGAGCCCGCCGAGCAGCAGGGCCAGGAGGAGAACGAGCAGGATGAGCGCCATGTGCTTGATGCCTCTCTTGTCGGCGTTCAGTTCAACCTGGGCCCGGCTACCCAGGGACGGGCGGTTCACACCAAGAAAAGCGCCCCACGCCGTTTGTCCTGGCCGAGCCGGGCAAGTGAACGGGGATGAACCGCTCGCCAGTGGCCGGAACCGAAGCCGGAGCCGAGGCCGCCGAGATCCGGGCCCAAGAGGAGGTCCGGACGGCGGAGGATCAGGACCGGACGGACCCGCCCGGCGCGGAAGACCGGATCAGGGAAGCCCTGGAGACGGCGGCCGCCGTGGCCGAGGAGACGGGCGGCCTGGGCACGCCCGGGCGCCCGGTTAACCGCCGGTCCCCGTTCATGATCGGGATGACCGGCGCGCTCGGCGTCGCGGTGGCCTACGGCCTGGTCGAGCTCGTGATCCGGGCCCGGTCGGTCCTCATCCTCATCGGCCTGGCGCTGTTCATCGCGGCCGGCCTGGATCCGGTGGTCGGCTGGCTGGTCCGCCGTCGCGTGCCCCGCTGGGCCGCCGTGCTCCTGGTCATCGGCTGCGCGGCCGGGGTGCTCGCGGCGTTTCTCGCGGCCGCGATCCCGCCGCTGGCTTCCGAGGCCACCGCGCTCGCGCATCAGATCCCGCACTACCTGCACACCCTGCAGGACCGCAATTCACAGCTGGGCAGGCTGAACGTCAGGTACCACCTCCAGCAGCGCCTGTCCCGGCTGGTCACCGGTAACGGAACCGCCTGGCTGGGCGGAGTCCTCGGGGCGGGGGAACTCGTGCTCAGCGCGGCCTCGTCCATCGTGGTCGTGCTGGTGCTCAGCATCTACTTCCTCGCCGGCCTGCCGCGGATGAAGGTCTTCGCCTACCAATTGGTGCCGCACTCGCGGCGGCCCAGGGTCATCCTGATCGGCGACGAGATCCTGGCCAAGGTGGGCGGCTACGTGCTCGGCAACTTCATCACGTCGGTGATCGCCGGCCTCGGCACCTACCTCTGGCTGCTCGCGTTCGGCCTTCCCTATCCCCTCCTGCTGGCCATGTTCGTGGCCCTGCTTGACCTGATCCCGGTGATCGGGTCGACCGTCGGCGGAGCCGTGGTGACGCTGGTCGCCCTCACCGTGTCCCTGCCGGTGGCGCTGGCGACCCTCGCGTTCTACGTCGGCTACCGGCTCGCCGAGGACTACCTCATCGTGCCCCGGGTCATCGGCCGCACCGTTCAGGTTCCCGCCATCGTCAGCCTGGTCGCGGTGCTCATCGGCGGGGTCCTGCTGGGTATCATCGGGGCCCTGGTAGCGATTCCCGTCGCCGCGGCCGTCCGGCTGCTCCTGCGCGAGATCGCGATCCGCCGCCTCGACAGGAGTTGAGCCAGGTGCGTACGGGCCGAGGCGCCAGGTGGAGGCATCGAGGTGACAGCCGTGGATCGGGAGTCGGTTGAGGCCAGGCTCCGCGACATCCAGTCGATCACCGACACGGCCTTGTCTCGCCTGGACGAGCGAGAGCTACTGGCCGAGTTGCTCGATCGCGTACGTGACATCCTGCAGGCCGACACGGCCGCGGTGCTACTACTGGACGTCCCGTCCCGGCAGCTGGTCGCCACCGTGGCCGCCGGGCTGGAGGAGGAGGTGCGCCAGGGCGTGCGCATCCCGCTCGGCCAGGGGTTCGCGGGACGGATCGCCGCCGAGGGCCGGCCGGTGATCCTGGACCAGGTCGATCACACCACCGTGCTCAACCCGATCCTGTGGTCGAAGGGGATCCGGTCCATGCTGGGCGTACCGATGGTCGCCGGTGGCGGGGTGATCGGGGTGCTCCACGTCGGCTCGCTGACTCCCCGCCGGTTCTCCGGCGAGGACATCGAACTGCTCCAGCTCGCCGCGGACCGGGCCGCCGCCGCGGTGCGATCCATCGCGGCCAGGAGCGATCGCGTCGCCGCAGCGGCGCTTCAGCGCAGCCTGGTCCCTTCCGCGCTGCCGGTCGTTCCCGGGGCGGAACTGGCGGCCCGCTACATTGCCGGCCGCGGCGGAGTGGGCGGTGACTGGTACGACGTCTTCACCCTTCCGTCAGGTGAGCTGTGCGTGGTGATGGGCGACGTAGCGGGCTCGGGTCTGCCCGCCGCGGTGATTATGGGACGGATGCGCAGCGCGCTGCGCGCCTACGCGCTGGAAACCCGGGATCCGGCCGAGGTCCTGCGCAGACTCGACCGCAAGATGCAGCACTTCGAGCCCGACGCCATGGCCACCGTCCTGTACGCGGTCCTCGACCCTGGGCTGGAGCAGATGCGCGTCAGCCTGGCCGGGCATTTTCCCCCGGTCATCGCGCAGCCCGGCCGGGCGGCGGAGCTGGCCAGCGTCGAGCCGGGCTCGATGGTCGGCATAGCCGCCGGCGGTCGGCGGCCCATGACCACCGTGCCGGTCCCGCCGGGCACGCTGCTGTGCTTCTACACCGACGGCCTCATCGAGCGCGTCGGCGAGGTGATCGACGACGGGCTGGCCCGGCTCTGCCAGGCCGTCAGGGCCGAACCCCCGGACCTGGCCTGTTCCGCCGTGATGCGGGCGCTGGTCGGCGGCGAGCCAGCCCGGGACGACATCGCCTTGCTGATGCTCAGGCGGCAGGTCCCGGGCGAAGGCCAGACCCTCCCGCTTGAGCCGTTTGCATCCGGACGGCGGGGGTAGGCGATGGTCCTGTGTTCGCCCATCATTGAGGGAGCTAGGACCGCATGAGCCTGCCAGCCAGCCAGCAACGCGCGCTGGGCAGCATCGAGGGCAGGCTCAGGGCCGCCGATCCCCACCTGGCGTCCATGTTCGCGATCTTCGGCCGGCTCAACGTCGGCGAGCCGGTCGCCACGGAACACCTGGCTGTCCGCCGCCGCTGGTTCCGGTGGCAGCGGCCGCGCCTGGCCACGTACGCGGTGGTGCTCATCCCGGTCATGTTCATTGTCGCCGTCGTCGTCAGCGCGCTGGCCGCGGGCCGTGTCAGCCCGAGGGCGTGCGCGGGCGACCATGCGACGGCCGCCAGCTCCATCCGGGTGCAGTCCTCGTGCCAGCTCAGCGCCGACACGACCGCCGTGAAGTCCGCGACCGTCATGACGCCAGCCACGCCGGCCGGCACCGAGATCCCGGTCTGCATCGCCCTGGTCCGGCACGGTCGTTCGGCCCGCGGGTGGGTGTGTTACAAATAGGCCAGGGACGGAGGGCCGGTTGCCGATCGAGCACCTCGGGCATGAGGCAGCAGAGCTACTGAGCCTCACCAGCCGCGGCGAGGCCAGGTCGCTGAACCGGCTCGCCGCGCTCGCGGCCTGGCAGGTGCCCGCCTGCTCGGGGGCCCACGCGGCCGTCTGGCGCGACGGCGAGGTGATCAGCGCCGCCGCGACCCATCCCGACCTCGCCGAACTCGCCGACCTGCAGCTGGTCACCGGGCACGGCCCGATCGTGGCCGCCGCGGACTCGGGCCTGCCGGTCAGCTGCCCGGACACGCTGGATGAGACCCGCTGGCCCGAATACGCGGATGCGGCCCTGCGCCTCGGCGTCCGCTGCTCGGTCCACCTGGTGCGCGATCTTCCGCGCGGCGCCCTGGTGCTGTCGCTGTTCAGCGTCCGCCCCGGCGTGCTCGACGAGCGGTCAAGCCCGACGGCGGACGTGCTGGCCGCGTTCGGAGGCGCCATGGTCGAGAACGCGACCGCCTACCGCCAGGCGCAGCGAACCGCGAGCCAGCTCAAGGACGCCGTGGTAGCTCGCTCGGTGGTCGACCAGGCCAAGGGGATCCTGATGCACGCGCTCGGCTGCGACGCCGACTCCGCGCTGCGGCGCCTGCGCGCCGAATCCCAGCGCCGCCACGTCAAGGTCACCGAGGTGGCCAGCGAGGTCGTGGCCGCCTACCAAGCCGGGCGGTTATCGAGACTGGGCCGGACGGGCGGCCCCGCCCGGCGCGTCCATGACCCGCGCGACCAGGATCGTCATGTCGTCCCGCAACTGTTCCTGGGAGAAGGCCGTCACCAGGCCCTGGACCATCCTGGTGGTTTCGGAGGCCGACCGCCCGGCCAGTCCGGCCAGTTCGTCGGCGAGGCTGTCCTCGAAGTAGCGCATGTCCTCGCTCCGCGCGTCTGTCACCCCGTCGGAGTAGAAGAAGAGCAGGTCACCCTCGGTGAGCTCGAGGTACTGGACGGCCGGTTCGGCGTCGGGAAACAGGCCCAGGGGCAGGCCGCCGCCGCTCAGCACGTCGACCCGCCCGTCCGGCCGGACCACCGCGGGGCCGGGGTGGCCTGCGCTGGCCAGCTCCACCCGGACGCGGCTGCCGTCCCACCGCAGGTAGGCGAGCTTGGCGGTGACGAAACGGTCCTCGTAATCGCCGGCCAGCATGACCTCATTCACCTTGGCCAGCACGTCGGCGGGATCGGTATTCCAGCGGGCCAGGACGCGGATCGCGTGCCGCGCGGCCGCCGTCATCGCGGCGGCCTCCTGGCCCTTGCCGCAGACGTCCCCGATCGTGATCGCCCAGGCGTCCTGGACGGGGAAGACGTCGTAGAAGTCACCGCTGACTTCAAGTCCCTCGCTCGCCGGGACGTACGCCGCGGACAGGTCGAGCCC
>Ga0335074_10011238_pt1 | contig 12513 bp, 16 predicted proteins | sample Lox_Sample_23_FD_206715 | JGI IMG/M metagenome (GOLD analysis project Ga0335074, IMG submission 206715) | Soil microbial communities from Loxahatchee National Wildlife Refuge, Florida, United States - Lox_Sample_2.3 | ecosystem: Environmental > Terrestrial > Soil > Wetlands | place: USA...
CTCGGTCGGTGGCACGGCGCTCTTGATGGCGACGCAAAAGCTGCAGACCAAGATGAAGAAAATCGCCTCCAGCATGATGGAGGTGCCGCCCGAGCAGATCGTCTTTCATCAAGGCACCATGGCGCTGGCGAGCGATTTGACGAAATCGATCCCGATGCAAAAGGTGGTCGACGGCGCATACGGCTACAAGGTGACGATTCCGGGTGTCGAGCCGGGTCTCAACGAAAGCGCCTCCTTCGAACCAACGGCCTGTACGTTCCCCTTCGGTACCCACGCCTGCGTGGTCGAGGTCGATGCCGACACCGGCGTGGTCAAGTTCCTGCGTTACGTCGCGGTCGATGATTGCGGGCGAGTGATCAATCCATTGCTGGTCGAGGGGCAGGTGCATGGCGGAATCGCCCAGGGTATCGCGCAGGCGCTCTACGAGGAGGTCCTCTACGACGAGAACGGCCAGTTGCTGACGGCAACCCTGATGGACTACGCGGTGCCGAGGGCCGGGATGCTGCCATTTTACGAGCTCGACAGCACCGTGACGCCGTCGCCGGTTAATCCACTGGGGGTGAAGGGAGTTGGCGAGGCCGGGACGATCGGCTCAACCCCGTGCGTCGTCAATGCGGTGCTCGACGCGCTGAAACCCTTGGGCATCAAGAATCTGGACATGCCGCTGAAGCCGGAACGGCTGTGGCGCGCAATCAAATCGGCAAGGAAGGCTTAGAGCAATGTTTCCAGCATCATTCGAGTATCATCGCGCATCCTCGGTCAAAGAGGCGCTTGGCATGCTTCAGCAATTCGGCGACGACGCCAAGCTGCTTTCCGGCGGCCACAGCTTACTGCCAATGATGAAGATGCGGCTCGCCCAACCATCGCATCTCGTGGATATCGGCGCGATCGCCGACCTTTCCGGCATCCGCGAAGAAAGCGGCAAAATCGTGATCGGCGGCGCAACTATTCACGATCAGGTCGCGAGCTCAAAACTGGTGCGCGACAAACTCGGCCTGCTGGCGAATTGCGCGGCGGCGATCGGCGATATCCAGGTCCGCAATCGCGGCACACTGGGCGGGAGCCTGGCGCATTCCGATCCCGCGGCTGACTATCCAGCCGCCGTGCTCGCGCTCGAAGGCGAGATCAAGCTGGAGGGCGGTTCCGGCGCGCGGACGGTGAAGGCGCAGGACTTTTTCATCGATCTCATGACCACTGCGATCAACCCTGGCGAGATTCTCACCAGCGTCAGTTTTACGCCCCAGCCGGCACGCAGCGGCTATGCCTATCTGAAACATCGCCAGCCCGCTTCGGGATTCGCCGTGGTCGGGGTGGCAGCGCTGATAACGCTCGATGCAAAGGGCAATTGCGAGCGCGCCCGGGTCGGCATCACCGGGCTCGGTCCGAAAGCCTTTCGACCGGCAGCGGTAGAGTCCGCCTTGGTGGGTAAGCAACTCGAGGCCGCAACTATCGCCCAGGCGGCGTCTCACGCCGCCGATGGTATCGACGCCCTCGGCGACATCCACGCCTCGGCCGAGTTTCGCTCGGAGTTGGCGCGCGTCTACACCCGTCGCGCGATTCAGCAAGCTATCGAGCCTATCAAGACCTGAACCAGGAGTTCCCAAACTACGAATGAAACTTGTAGGAGAGCAGATCCTGCCCGGCAACCGGGACCGCGTTTGGGCGTTGTTCAATGATCCCGAGCGCCTTTCAAAACTGATACCCGGGCTCGAAAAACTGGAAATTCTCGGGCCCAACGAATACGCCGGAACCATCAACATCGGTATTGCCGCGGTCAAAGGCTCTTATAGCGGGAAGCTGAAACTCGAGGACATCCGCGCGCCCGAGCATTACAAAATGGTGGTCGACGGCAAGGGCAAGCAGGGCTTTATGCGCGGCTCGGGCACGCTCGACCTGCTCCCCAAGGGCAATGCTGAAACCAGCGTCAAGTACGCCGGCGACATCCAGCTCGGCGGTCCGCTGGTGCAGGTCGGCCAGCGCGTGATCGACAGCGCCGCCAAGATGCTGATGGGCCAGTTTTTTGCGGCCGCGGGAGCCGAGTTAAAGGCCGAGGCGGCCGGCACAGTGGCGCGCCAAGGAATCGTGATCAATTTCTTCCGTTGGATTCTGAACTCGATCCGCGGGCTCTTCGCGCGAAGCTGATTCGCTCGCGGCGGCAGCGTTCACGCGCCGGCGATCATCATCTCGGCAATCTTGATCGTCGGTGCGACGGTCGACGATCGCCATACCAGGTCGTTGCCGATCATCTCGATCGCCATGAACATGTCTTTCAGATTTCCGGCGATCGTGATCTCCTGGACCGGATAGGTGAGCTGCCCGTTCTCGATCCAGATGCCGCTCGCGCCGCGTGAATAGTCGCCGGTTACGCTATTGACGCCGAAGCCGATCAATTCAGTCACGTAGAGCCCTTCGCGAACCGAGCCGATGATCTCTTCGGGCGAATAGCGGCCGGGTTCCAGATAAAGATTGGTCGGACTCACTGTCGGCGCATCGCCGACCGAGCGCGCCGCGTTGCCGGTTGCCTTGAGCTTGAGCTTGCGCGCGGAATAACTATCGAGCAGGTAGGTCTTTAGCACCCCGGCCTCGACCACTGCTTTGCGCGTGGTCAGCAAGCCCTCACCGTCAAACGGCTTGGAGCCCAATCCACCGAGCATCGTGCCGTCGTCGATAATCGTGACCCCGGGCGCGGCCACCTCGGTGCCGAGTCGATTAACCAGGAACGATGCTCCCTTGTACAGCGATGGACCCGACGCCGCCCCGGCCAGCGCGCGGATCAGGCTCGCGGCTCGGTCCGGCTCGAAAACCACCGGCGCGCGTACGGTCTTGACCTTGCGGGCGCCAAGCCGCTTGAGCGCGCGTTCGGCGGAAATCTTCCCGACCAACTCCGCTTGCTCGAGCTTCTCGAACTGGCGGCTGGTCGTGTACCAGTAGCCCTGCTGCATCGCGCCGTCGCTCTCGGCGATCGGGGCAACCGCCAGGCTATATGAAGTCCCGCCATACTCGCCGGAGAAACCCTGGCTGTTTGCAAACCGGATCTCGTAGAGGCCCGAGTCGAAGCTCGCGCCCTCGGAATTTTTGATGCGCGGGTCGAGCTTGAGCGCAGTCCGCTCGGCGCGCCGCGCGATATCGAGCGCCCGGTCGGCATCGATGATGCCGTGCTTGGTATCAGTCAGTTCGAGTTCGTTCAAATGACGTGGATGCAGCGCCGCTTCGGGCAGCCCCGAGAACGGGTCCGGCGCCGTGAGCCGCGCCAGGCGCACGGTATCGGCAATAAACGCCTTGAGGGCATCGCGATCGATCTCGGCGGTCGAGGCAGTAGCGGACGATTTATCGACGAAGGTGCGGATTCCCAGCCGCCGCTCGCGCGAGCTCTTGAGCTTCTCAATTTCACCCAGCCGCACGCCGGCTTCGAGCGACTCGCCACTGACGAACAGGACTTCAGTTGCAGTCGCGCCCGCACGCCGCGCTTCATCGAGCACCCATTGCGTGAGTGCCGGATCGAGCCTGCTCATCCTGCCGCTCCCTACGCGCGAGTTCCGCCGACGGTAAGGCCGTCGATTCGGGTAGTCGGCAGCCCGACGCCCACCGGCACCGATTGTCCGTCCTTGCCGCAAGTGCCGACGCCGGGATCGAGCGCGAGATCGTTGCCGACCATCGTGACCCGCGTAAGCACGTCGGGACCGTTGCCGATTAGCGTTGCGCCTTTGACCGGGCGCGTCGCCTTGCCGTCCTCGATCAGGTAGGCCTCAGAGGCCGAGAACACGAACTTGCCGTTGGTGATGTCGACCTGGCCGCCGCCGAAGCTGACTGCATAGAGGCCGTGGCTGACCGATTTGATGATCTCCTCGGCCGTTGATTCTCCGGGCAGCATGAAGGTGTTGGTCATTCGGGGCATCGGCGCATGGGCAAAGCTTTCGCGCCGCCCGTTGCCGGTCGGCGCCATCTTCATCAGTCGGGCGTTAAGCCGATCCTGCAGGTAGCCGCGCAGCACACCCTTTTCGATCAATACGGTGCGCGAGCTCGGGGTGCCCTCGTCATCGACGTTGAGGCTTCCCCGCCGGTTGGCGATCGTGCCGTCGTCGACCACCGTGCATAGCGGGCTCGCGACCTGCTCGCCGATGCGCCCGGCGAAAGCCGAAGTGCCCTTGCGGTTGAAGTCGCCCTCGAGGCCGTGCCCGATTGCTTCGTGCAGCAGGATTCCCGGCCATCCCGGCCCCAGCACCACGATCATCTCGCCCGCCGGCGCATCGATCGCATCAAGGTTTACGATCGCCTGTCGGGCGGCATTCAGCGTGAACTCGCGCCAGCGCTCGCTCTCGATAAAATGTCGATACTCGACGCGCCCGCCGCCGCCGTACGATCCAACCTGGCGGTTCTTGCCGTCATCGGCGATCACGGTGACGTTCAGGCGGCAGAGCGGCTGCAGGTCGGCTGCGATCTGCCCGTCGCTGTTCACCACCATCACGATTTTCTGCTCGGCTGCAAATGACGCCATCACGTTGACGATTCGCGAGTCGAACTCGCGCGCCACGCGATCGATCTCGCTCAGCAGGCGCGCCCGCTCCTCGAGCGGCACCTCGAGCGGCGTGCTTTCGAGCTCATAGAGCGCATGACGCGCAACCGGCGCACCGATTCGGACCGGCGTGGTCCGCTCACCCCGCTGATCGGCGATAGCGCGGGCGGCCTCGGCCGCGAGGCGCATCCGATCGATCGTGACCTCGTCCGAATAGGCGTAGCCGGTGCGATCCTCGGCGCAAACCCGCACGCCCACGCCGTGGCTCACGCTCTTGCTGGTATGCTTGACGATCGACTCTTCGAGACTCACGCTCTCGGCGTTGCGGTACTCGAAGTACAGATCGACATAATCCGCCCGCCGTTCCAGAGCGCTACCGATCACGCGCTCGAAGATCGAGTCGCTCATCCCGAAGCGGTTGGCGAAAAACTTTTCGGGCCGAACCAAATCGTTTGTCATAGATATCCGCGCGAGACGCGCTGAACTGATTGTATCAGACCGGAAACGGCGGCAGAACCGGACAGCGCCTCAGGGCTCCCCGACTCGCCAGGAATAGTCACGCTCGACATCCGCGATCAGGATGCGGAAGGAGGAAAAGATCTCCTGCTTGCCCAGCGCCATCGCACGCCGATGGTCCGGGTCGGCAGTCCAGGCCTGCAGCGCGGCGGGGCTCTCCCAATACGAGACCGTGAACCATCCGCCGTCACGCGCGGGACTTTCGAAGGAACTCTTCGAGATAAAGCCCGGGACCTTCTTGACCTTGTCGAGCAGCGGCGCCAGCGCGCTCAGATGTTGCTCTTCGCGCCCTTCGCGCACGTAATAGTCGATGATGCAGGCGATCATAATTCGTCCTGGCTCGGTATCCGGGCGGACGCGATCGATCAGCGGCTAACCCGCCGCGGCGCGCGCCTGACGCGTCTCGCGCTCGGGCCGCGCCGGCGCCTTTCGGTGCGGCTTCTTGCCCTGCTTCTGCTCTACGTCGCCCGTAAATTCGACCACTGAGATTGGGGCGGCATCGCCGCGGCGAAAGCCGAACTTGATCACGCGCGTATAGCCGCCCGCGCGATCCTTGAAGCGCGGCGCAATTTCATCGAACAGCTTCTTGACCGCGTCACGCGAACGGATGAAGTCGAACGCTAGCCGCCGCGCGCTCAGATCGCCGCGCTTGCCGAGCGTAACCATACGGTCGGCGAACCGCCGCAACTCCTTGGCCTTGGCGTCAGTAGTCCGGATACGCTCGTGACGGATCAAGCTCAGCACCAGGTTACGAAACAACGCCTTGCGATGGGCGGAGGTGCGGTTGAGCTTGCGGCCCTGATTTTGATGACGCATCGCTGGTCCCCGGCGCCGCTTAGGGCGACTCGCGCCGCTCCTGTTCTTCCCACAGCCGATCGAGTTCGGCACGCGAGGGCAGACCGTCGAGCCGCATCCCGAGCGAAAGCGCCATGTCAGTCAAAACTTCCTTGATCTCGTTGAGCGACTTGCGGCCAAAGTTCTTGATCTTCAGCATGTCCTGCTCGCTGCGTTGCACGAGCTCCCCGACATACTTGATGTCCGCGTTCTGCAGGCCATTGAAGGCCCGCACTGAGACCGGCAGCTCGGCGACCGGCTTGAACAGCGCTTCGTTGAGCGCCGGGCGGCTCTCAGCGCCGTTTGCGGCGGCAGGCAGCTCGACGCCTTCTTCCATACCGGCAAAAATCGACATCTGGTCGCGCGCCACGCGGGCGGCGTAAGTCAGGGCATCGCGCGGCGAGATCGAGCCGTCAGTCCAGATTTCGAGCACCAGCCGGTCATAGTCGGTACGCTGGCCGACGCGGGCGTTAGTAACGGTAAAGTTGACCTTGCGAATCGGCGAAAAGATCGAGTCGAGCCGGATAGTACCGATAGGCTCGTCTTCGCTGCCGCGCTCGGCCGGTACGTAACCCCGTCCGCGCCTGATCACCAACTCCATGTCGAGGTCGCCGCCCTTGTCGAGGGTCGCGATGTGCTGATCGGGAGTCAGTACTTCGAGGTTGGGCCCGCCGCTGATATCGCGCGCCGTCACCACCGCTTCGCCCTTGGCCTGCAGTGCCGCGGTGAGTTCGTCGCCGTCATGGAGCTGGAGGCGCACTTCCTTGAGGTTGAGCACGATATCGGTGATATCTTCCTTGACCCCGGGCAGGGTCGAGAACTCGTGGAGCACGCCCTTGATTCGAACCGCGGTGATCGCAAACCCCGGCAGGGATGCGAGCAGAATACGGCGGAGCGTGTTGCCGACGGTGATTCCGTATCCGCGTTCCAGCGGCTCGGCGAAGAAGCGCCCATAGCTCGGGGTAACTTCCTTTTCGTCGAACTCGACGGTCTTGGGTTTGATCAGATCGCGCCAATCAGTCTGCATATTTGTCGCCGCTCTTAACGGATGAATTTTTCAACTCCTTACAACAAACCCCCACAAAACTTACCTTGAATAATGTTCGACGATCAGTTTCTCGCTGATCGGCATCGTCAGATCGCCGCGTGTCGGCAGCGCTTTCAGGGAGCCGCGGAACTGTTCGCGCTCGAGCGCGATCCAGACCGGCAATCCACGCCGCTGCGAAAGCTCGATCGCTTCGACGATCACTTTCTTCTGCCGGCTTTTCTCGGTGATGCTCACTACCTGGCTGACGGCCACCAGATACGACGGGATCGTCACCACCTTGCCGTCGATCTCGATATGGCCGTGGCGCACCAGCTGCCGCGCCTGCGACGCCGAGCTGGCGAAACCGAGCCGGTAGACCACGTTGTCGAGCCGCCGCTCCAGCATCACCAGCAGATTCTCGCCGGTGATCCCGGGCATCCGCTCGGCACTATCGAAGTAGCCTGCGAACTGCTTCTCGAGCATTCGATAGATACGTTTGACCTTCTGCTTTTCGCGTAGCCGAACCGAGAACTCAGAAAAGCGCGTCCGCGCCTGGCCGTGAGCGCCGGGCGGGTAATTGCGCCGTTCTATCGCGCACTTATCAGTATAGCATCGCTCGCCCTTCAAGAAGAGCTTCAAGCCTTCGCGCCGGCAAAGCCGGCATACGGGACCCAGATTTCTTGCCACGTGTTGCCTTAGCCTCCGCCGCTCAGACCCGGCGCCGCTTGGGTGGACGACAGCCGTTGTGCGGTATAGGGGTTACGTCCTTGATTGAACTCACGTTGAGACCGGCTGCCTGTAAGGCGCGCACCGCCGATTCGCGGCCGCCGCCGGGTCCCTTGACGAAAGCGATCACCGTGCGCATCCCGACTTCCGAAACCTTGCGGGCTGCCGCTTCCGCCGCCATCTGGGCAGCAAACGGGGTGCCCTTGCGCGAACCCTTAAAACCGACCGAGCCGGCGCTCGCCCATCCGACCACCATTCCCTGCGGATCGGTGATACTCACGATGGTGTTATTGAAGGTCGCGTGGATATGTGCGACCCCTTCGGGAACGCTGCGCCGAACCCGTCGCCGGCGCGGTGCCGGCGCTGCCGCACCGCCTGCAGCACCTTCGGCAGCCGTCCCTGCGGAGGTTCCACCGGCCGCGCCTGCGCGGGGTGCAGCTTTCGGTTCTTTCGGTTCCTTGGTCTCTTCAGCCATCAGTTATGCTCGCTCGCCTCGGTCTAAACTTTTAATGACAAACATCCCCGCTAGCCCTTGGATGGCGCCTGCTTCTTGCCGGCCACTACCTTGCGCGGCCCCTTGCGCGTGCGGGCATTGGTATGCGTCCGCTGTCCGCGCACCGGCAATCCGCGCCGGTGGCGGATCCCGCGGTAACATCCCAGGTCCATCAGGCGTTTGATCGATTGCTGCACCTCGCGCCGGAGATCGCCCTCGACCTTATGATCCTGGTCGATGACCTGGCGGATCCGCACCTGCTCTTCGGCCGTCAGGTCGTCGCTGTTGCGGCCCGGATCGACCTTGGCCGTATCCAGAATCTTGCGCGCCCCGGAGCGCCCAATCCCGTAGATATAGGTGAGCGCGATCTCCATCCGCTTGTTTCGCGGCAGTTCAACTCCGGCCACACGTGCCATACGACTTCCTCTCAGTTAGCCCTGGCGCTGCTTATGCCTGGGATTCGAGCATAGAATGCGCACCACGCCCTGGCGGCGCACAACCTTGCAATTCTTGCAAATCTTTTTAACCGAGGCCCGTACTTTCATCGCTACAACCGTTCCGATCCAATCGTCCTAATTCAACTTCCTCCGGCCCACCCTGCTCCGGCTCATCGCATCCGATAGGTTATCCGACCGCGGCTCAGATCATAGGGCGACAGTTCAACCGTGACTTTGTCGCCGGGCAGGATCTTGATGTAATGCATCCGCATCTTGCCCGAGATATGGGCCAGCACGCGATGGCCGTTTTCCAGCGTCACGCGGAACATCGCATTGGGCAGCGCCTCGAGCACCGTACCCTGCACCTCTATCGCGTCGCTCTTCGACATCTCACAGCTCGCTCAAAATTTCCGGCCCCTCGGCGGTAATGACGATCGAATGCTCGAAATGCGCCGAGAGCTTGCCGTCGGCAGTGACCGCCGTCCAGCCGTCATCGAGTATCTCGAGTTCCGCCGTGCCCTCGTTGACCATCGGCTCGATCGCGAGCGCCATCCCTTCCTGAAGCCGCGCATTCGGCATCCCGGGCCTGAAATAGTTTGGCACCTGGGGCTCCTCATGCAGGCGGCGCCCGATGCCGTGGCCGGCAAAGTCCTCGACTACCGCGTAGCCGGCCTGTTCGGCGACCTGCTGCACGGCCCGCCCTATATCGCCGATCCGGTTGCCGACCCGGGCCTGCCTGATACCCGCATAAAGCGCCTCGCGCGTCACCCGCATCAGTCGCAGCGCGCGTTCCGAAACCTCGCCGACCGGCACAGTGCGCGCCGCGTCACCGAAGAATCCCTGGTAGACCACACCGTAATCAAGGCCCACTATATCGCCCGGCTTGAGCTTGCGGCCGGACGGGATGCCGTGGACGATCTCGTGATTAATCGATACGCAAAGGCTCTTGGGATAGACCACATCGTGCGGCTTATAGCCCTTGAAGGCCGGCCGGGCGCCCTTCTGCAGGGTGAGCTTCTCGGCCAGCCGGTCAAGCTCGTCCGTGGTGACGCCGGGGCGCACCGCCGCCACGACCTCTTCGAGGACTTCGGCTACGATGCGGCTCGCCTTGCGCATCACGGCGATCTCTTCAGGGCTCTTGAGCACGATCATGCCTGCGGCCCGTCCTTGGCCCCGGGCGTTTTCGCGCCGGCCCCAAGCTCCTTGAGAATCCGCTTCTCGACCTCTTCGAGACGTCCGATACCATCGACACGCCGGAGCAACCCCTGGCGCTCATAAAATTCGAGCAGCGGGCGGGTTGCCGCCGCGTAGACTTGCAGCCGATTACGGACGGTATCTTCGGAATCATCGTCGCGCTGATAAAGTTCGCCGTTGCACTTATTGCAGTGGCCGATATTTGTCGGCGGATCGAACACCAGATGATACATCTCACCGCAGTTGCGGCAGGTGCGCCGTCCGGAGATCCGCTTGATAATTTCTTCGTCCGGCACATTCAACGCGATTACGCGGTCCAGCGCGCCGCCATTCTCCATCATTTTGGCCAAGGCCTCGGCCTGGGCCCGATTGCGCGGAAAGCCGTCGAGGATAAAGCCGTCGCGCACATCGGGCTTGCGCAAGCGCTCGGCGATAAGTTTCAACACCACTTCGTCCGGAACCAACGCGCCCCGGTCCATCAGGCGTTTGGCGTCGAGCCCCGGCACCGAGCGATCGTGCACCGCGGTGCGTAACAGGTCGCCACTGGCGATCTGCGGCACGCCCAGCTTGTCCTGGAGCATCCGGGCCTGCGTGCCTTTGCCGGACCCCGGCGGGCCCACCAATACCAGCCGCATCGCCTACGCTCCCCGCCGCGATTTAACTCTGCCGCGCCGCATGAAACCCTCGTAATTACGGGTCAGCAGATGAGTTTCGATCTGAGCCACCGTGTCGAGCGCGACGCCCACCACGATCAGCAACGCCGTGCCGCCGAAGTAGAATGGCACGTTGAAGCGCTGAATCAGGATGGTCGGCAGGATACAGACCGCGCTCACGTAGATGGCGCCGCCGAGCGTGATTCGCGACAGGACACGATCGATATATTCCGCGGTATAACGCCCGGGCCTGATTCCCGGGATGAAACCGCCATACTTCTTGAGATTGTCAGCGACGTCGACCGGATTAAAGGTAACCGCTGTATAAAAATAGCAGAAAAAGATAATCAGCGCGATGTAGACGATGTCGTAGTAGAAGCCGCCTGGTGTCAGATATGCCGCCCAATCTTTGAGCGCCGGGACGAAGGTCGCCACCGTCGCCGGGAAAACCAGGATCGAGGATGCGAAGATCGGCGGGATAACCCCAGAGGTATTGATCTTTAACGGCAGATGGGAACTTTGCCCGCCATAGACTCGCCGTCCGACTACCCGACGCGCGTACTGGACTGGAATCCGGCGCTGCGCGGTCTCGACATAGACGATTCCCGCGGTCACTGCGAGCGCCAACGCCAGGATCATGATCAGCACGAAGATGCTCATCTCACCCTCGCGCACGAACTGGAAGGTGGTCCCGATCGCTCCCGGCAGGCGTGCCACGATACCGGCCATGATAATCAGCGAGATACCGTTGCCGATTCCACGCTCGGTTATCTGCTCGCCGATCCACATCACAAACATCGTGCCCGCAGTGACCGTAATCACGGTCATCAGTCGGAACGCGATGCCCGGATTGTAGACCACCGAACCGCCGCCAGGAGCGGAAATGTGTTCGAGCGAAAAGGCGATCATGTAGCCCTGCACAACCGCCAGAAGCACCGTGAAGTAACGCGTATACTGGGTTATCTTGCGCCTTCCCGCTTCGCCTTCCTTGTAAAGCTCGTCGAGGTAGGGTGAGGCGACTTTGAGCAGGTCGAGGATAATCGCGACCGAGATATAGGGCATGATCCCGAGCGCGAAGATCGAAAAGCGCTCCAGCGCTCCGCCCGAGAACAGGTTGACCCAGCCGAACAGTGTGCTCGAGGCTGCATCAAAGAATGCCGCTAGCGCCTGTCCATCAATACCCGGGGTGGGTATCGCTACGCCGACCCGAAACACCACCAGCATCGCAGCCGTGAACAGCAGCCGGCGGCGCAGCTCCGGGATGCGCGAGGCGTTTGAAAATCCTTCAAGCATTCAGTCCTGCACGCACACTCAGTCCTGTGCTTCTTCTCCGATTACTTCCGCGACCCCGCCGGCCCGCGCGATCTTCTCGCGCGCCGCGGCCGAGAAGGCGTGGGCGCGGATGGTCAGCTTAGCAGTCAGCTCGCCGTCGCCGAGGATTTTAAGTTTACGCCCGCCGCGGATAATTCCCCGCTCAGCGAGCGTCGCCGGATCGATCTTCTGATCTTCGGCGAAATCCTTCAGCCGCCCGAGATTGACCGTGGCGAAAGCGTCGCGCAAGGCGGCGTTGCGCAGCAGCCGGCGAAAGCCACGCTTCGGCACCCGCCGCTGCAACGGCATCTGCCCGCCCTCGTAACCAGGCGGCGTGTTACCGCCCGATCGTGAGCCACGGCCCTTATGCCCGCGGCCCGAGGTTTTGCCCGAACCCGACCCGATTCCGCGTCCGATTCGCCGGGCTCGCCGGGTTGCACCCGGTGGCGGCCTCAGATCACTCAGATCCATGATTATCCTGTCGTCGACCTGGCTGATTCCTATTGCTAATCGCCGGCCCTCAGTTTTGGATTTCGACCAAATGAGAAACCCGGCGAAGCATCCCGTCGATCGCCGCGCTGCGCTCGACCTGCCGCTCGCTGCCGACCTTTCCAAGTCCGAGTCCTTTGAGGGTCTGGCGCACACGCTGGGTGGTGCCGATCGGACTGTGGACCAGCTTGATACGAATCTTGTCGGCCATCTTTTTCTTAGCTTCTTGCCCTAACTTCTCGCGGCCTTGGCTGCTCGCGACTTAAGCCGCCGCCGGTTCACCATTCGTATGCCGTCGCAGATTGATTATTTCCTCAGGC